>Ga0209138_1000022_pt1 | contig 163655 bp, 146 predicted proteins | sample SaaInl3SG_22_DNA_FD_184645 | JGI IMG/M metagenome (GOLD analysis project Ga0209138, IMG submission 184645) | Marine microbial communities from expanding oxygen minimum zones in the Saanich Inlet - ESP_153SG_22_DNA (SPAdes) (version 2) | ecosystem: Environmental > Aquatic > Marine > Intertidal...
TGTACTGAAGGCGGGACTTGAACCCGCACGAACATTACTGCTCATTGGATTTTAAGTCCAACGTGTCTACCAATTCCACCACTTCAGCTTGGACTAAAAAAGAGCGAAAGACGGGATTTGAACCCGCGACCCTCACCTTGGCAAGGTGATGCTCTACCCCTGAGCTACTTTCGCATTACTTTTGAACTCTGGAGCGACCCTCATCCGCCTTTGGCGGATTATGCGCTACCCCTGAGCTACTTTCGCATTACTTTTGAACTCTGGAGCGACCCTCATCCGCCTTTGGCGGATTATGCGCTACCCCTGAGCTACTTTCGCAATGGATGGCAAATGTAGTAAAATATCGGTTTTCTACACAACACTATTTGTCTAGTTTTCGTTTTAGTGCATTAAGCTGCATAAGTGCCTCCACAGGGGTAAGTTCATCAATATTTAACGCCAAAATTTGTTTGCGTACATCCTCCAGTAATGGGTCGTCTAATTGAAACATACTTAACTGTAAAGGTTTTTCTCCCGAATCAGCAGTATGGCGTGTCGCTTCAAGCTGTTGCAACATTTGTTTGGATCGATTTAAGATCCATTTGGGCATGCCTGCCATTTTTGCCACATGAATCCCAAAGCTATGTGCGCTTCCACCTGGAACAAGTTTGCGTAAAAAAAGTACATCATCAGCTACTTCTTGAACCGAAACATTATAATTTTTTATGCGTTCAAACTGCTCAGACATGGCATTGAGTTCGTGATAATGTGTAGCGAAAAGTGTTTTGGGTCTCGTAGGGTGTTCGTGTACATATTCAGCCAGCGCCCAAGCAATAGAAATCCCGTCATAGGTGCTTGTCCCGCGTCCAATTTCATCCAATAGTATCAGGCTACGCTCCGAGATATTATTCATGATCGCTGCCGTCTCATGCATCTCAACCATAAAGGTCGATTCCCCTTTAGAGATATTATCACTTGCCCCAACCCGTGTAAATAGTTTGTCTACAACACCCAAACGTACTTCTGAAGCGGGTACATAACTTCCCATTTGTGCCAATAGTACAATGAGTGCCGTTTGCCTAAGTATTGCTGATTTACCTGACATATTGGGTCCAGTAATCATAATAATTTGTTGCTCGTCGTTATCCAAATACACATCATTTGGAATGTAGGGGCTTTCATGTGGAAGTTGCTGCTCAATCACAGGGTGTCTACCCTGTACAATTTCTAAAGAAGCATTGGATACAAATTCTGGACGGCAGTAATTTTGTTTGGTTGATAGCGCAGAAAATCCACTCAGTACATCCAATTGTGCCACACATTGCGCTGTAACTTGCAGTGATGGCATATGAGGCGTTAAATACTGTACCAGTTCCTGGAAAAGCTGAAGTTCGAGGCTGGCAATGCGCTCTTCGGCTCCTAAAATTTTCGTCTCGTAGGTTTTTAATTCTTCGGTTATGTAACGCTCAGCATTTACTAGGGTTTGCTTGCGTACCCACTCATCGGGCACACTGTCTTTGTGTAAGTTCCGAACTTCAATATAGTATCCAAAAACGTTGTTAAACGCAATTTTCAAAGAGGGTATTCCTGTGCGCTCGATTTCGCGTTCTAGCATGGCATCTAGCGTATCACGACCGCCCTGCGCAAGGAGGCGCAATTCATCTAATTCGGCAGAAATACCCGCTGCAATGGTAATTCCTTTGCCAAGTTGTGTGGGCGCATCTACATATAGCCATTGCGCAATATGCTGTTGCAAGGCGGTGCTATCTGTTATTGGAGATAACAAAGGAGAAAACGCATCGGCGCTTGCCAGCAATTCGGTAAGGGTTGTGGTCTGTACCAATGCGTCTTTTAACGCATTAACTTCCCTTGGGTTGATACGTCCAGTGGCTATTTTGGCCACCAAGCGTTCTATATCGCTCATCTGCCTTAGACACGTATGTGCTTGCTGATGGAGGCTAGGATTTTCGGCAAAATACTGTACTCCGTTCAATCGGTGTTGGATTCGGTCAACGTCCGTAAGCGGTGCTGTAATCCAACGGCGCAACAACCGTCCTCCCATAGCCGTAGCGGTATAGTCAACAACCTCTAAAAGCGTGATTGCTTCAGGGGCATTGGGTGCAATCAATTCCAAATTTCGAATGGTAAACTGATCCATCCAAACCTGTTGTTGCGGGTTGTGATGCTTGAGTTGTACCAAATGACCTAGTTTGGCATGTTCGGTTTCAAGTAGGTAATGCAATACTACTCCAGCAGCAATCATCCCCAAGTCAGCACCATCAAATCCAAAGCCCTTAAGGGTTTTTACGCCAAAATGTTGCATGAGTTTGTCTGAGGCATAATCAGCTTGAAACACCCAGTCTTCCAAAACGAAAAACGGCAGTCCTTCGCCCAAGAGTGACGAAATGGCTTTGCGTTGTGGTTTGGCTATTAGCAATTCTTTTACCTCCAGCTGTTGCAGCAAGGTGCCTATTTCAGAAGTAGTGCCCTCTGCCCATTGAAATTCCCCCGTGGAAATATCCAAATAGGCAAAACCCAATGCACCGTTATGCATGTAAAGTGCCCCTAAAAAATTGTTGCTTTTTTCATCCAAAACACCATCGGTGAGTGTAACACCTGGCGTAACGAGTTCGGTAACCCCGCGTTTTACAATTTTCTTGGTAAGTTTAGGGTCTTCGAGTTGGTCACAAATGGCAACACGCTGACCTGCGCGTACCAATTTGGGTAAGTAGGTATGCAGCGAATGGTGCGGAAATCCTGCCAATTCGGTTTCGCTGGTGCTGCCAGCACCTCGTTTGGTAAGTAATATCCCTAAAATTCGAGCGGCTTTTACCGCATCCTGACCAAAAGTCTCGTAAAAATCGCCCACGCGAAAAAGCAGTATCGCATCAGGATACTTTACCTTGATTTGGTTGTACTGCTTCATCAAGGGCGTTTCTTTGGTTGTTTTTTTTGCAGACAAAGCCTTGGTTTAGTTCGTGCTAATTTACCATTTTTAGCCAAACACAATCCGTACCTTTGCAGCATGCGAAAATGGACGATGGAAGAATTGAATCGGTTAGATGTTGCAGACTTTAAGGCTGCACCCAAATCGAACATTGTGTTGGTGTTGGACAATATCCGAAGCCGCAACAATGTGGGTGCCATTTTCCGAACCGCTGATGCCTTTCGTATTGAAGAAATTGTGCTTTGTGGCATTACGCCTACGCCCCCACATAAAGACATTCATAAAACCGCATTGGGGGCCACCGAAAGCGTATCGTGGCGTTATGCCAAATTTGCTGTGGAAACTGTTCAAGAACTACGCAAATCTGGGGCCTATAGCTATGCTGTAGAACAAGTTCAAGGAGCAACCTTTTTGGATGAAGTAACAATTAATCCAAATCAGAAAGTGGTGTTGGTATTGGGGAACGAAGTACAGGGCGTATCGCAAGAGACCATTGATGTTTGTGATGCTGCCGTAGAAATCCCGCAATTGGGAACCAAACATTCGTTAAACGTAGCTACTTCTGCTGGCGTTGTACTGTGGCACTTTTTTGTGCAGCTACGCCCAAGCGCAAACTAATCAATATTTTTTAGCCGTTCTTCAAGAATTGTAATGACGGTTTTATCTGTACACTTTTCTAACAGTTCAGAGATGGTTTTTTGCAATATTGGATGTGCTTTGTTTGGCGCAATTTCAGCCAAAGGGTGTAGTACAAATCGTCGGTTTTCCAACTCAGGATGCGGAAGTGTAAGCAAGCGAGTTTGCATGATTTTTTCATCATAAAAAAGGAGGTCTAAGTCTAACGTCCTGTTTTTATATCCCTTTGCTGTTGATCGTATTCTCCCGTGATGCTTTTCAATCTCTATCAAAATTTTCATTACTTTTTGGGGAGACAGCGTTGTTTCTGCTAAAAAGCAGGTGTTAAAAAATGGATTTCCTTCAAAACCCAAGGCTGGTGTTTCTACCACAGATGAAATGGCAAGAACTTTTCCAATACGCTGTGCTACGTCTTTGAGTCCATGCTGCAAAAAAGAAAGCCTGTCGCCCAAATTACTACCAGCCGAAATATATACACATGCCATACCACAAAAATGGGGAAAAGAATTGGGAAACCTGTATCTTTGAGACATTACACCAAATATTATGAGTTTTTTTAAAAATTTAATTAGTTCAGCTTTAGGCACTTTTATTGCTTTAGGGCTTTTGTTTGTATTTATACTTGTGTTTATAGCTGGGTCGGTTGCTGCGCTCGAAGAAGATAGCGGAACCGTAAAAATAGAAGACAATTCTGTTTTGGTCTTTGACATGAAAGCACCTATACAAGATCGTGCGCCACAAACCTTTTCACTTACCGACGCATTGGAATTGGATCCCAAAGGATATGGGCTTAATACCGTACTTCCTGCCATTGCGCATGCCGCAAAAGATGACCGAATTAAAGGGATTAGCATTCAAAACATGTACGCATTGGGTGGTATGTCCAATATGGTAGCATTGCGAGGAGCACTGGAAAAATTTAAAGAAAGTGGTAAGTTTATTTACGCCTACGGTGATTTTTTTGACCAAGCCGACTACTACCTGGCATCGGTTGCCGATTCTATTTTTGTTCACCCTGAGGGAGTTGTTAATTTTCGTGGGTTGAGTGCCGAAGTGCTTTACTTTAAATCTGCACAAGAAAAATCAGGAATTTCTATGGAGGTTATTCGCAACGGAAAATACAAAAGTGCTGTTGAGCCTTTTTTGGATGACAATATGAGTACTGAAAATCGTGAGCAAATTCAATCCTATATGAACAGTATTTGGGCCAATTTGCTTGAGGATATTTCAGCAAGTCGCAACTTGTCAACCAAAGAACTAAACCAACGCGCCGATAACCTATCTGGCCTAACGGCACAACGTGCCTTTACCGCTTCACTTATTGATGGTATGGTCACACGGAGGGCTTATGAAGAAAAACTTAAAGCACATGTACATGATGACGATATCGCCTACACAAACTTTACAGATTACATCCGTGTTGCTGGAAACAAAAAAGGGAAAGGGCCCAACCGAATTGCAGTTGTCTATGCGCAAGGTGAAATTCAATATGGTGAAGGGGGATCCGACATTATAGGGCAAGAAAAAATTATTGATGCCTTGCGCAAAATTGGCAAAAAGAAAAACATCAAGGCAGTGGTGCTCCGAGTAAATTCGCCAGGCGGTAGTGCCTTAGCATCTGAGCTTATTTGGGAAGAAATTGAGCACCTCAAAAAAACCAAAAAAGTAGTGGTTTCTATGGGCAATGTTGCTGCATCTGGAGGCTATTACATTGCCGCAAATGCGCACGAAATTATTGCAGAACCCACCACAATTACAGGATCAATTGGCGTTTGGGGCGTACTACCCAATGTAAACCGTCTTGCAAACCGCTGGGGCATCAACGCCGAGCAAGTAACCACCAACAAACAGGCGTTGCAGTACTCGCCTTTTGAGTCACTTAGCAGTGCCACGCGCGAGGAAATTAAAGTGAGTATCAATCAGGTTTATCAAACCTTTTTGACTCGAGTTGCTAACGGCAGAAACATGACCAAAGAACAAGTACATGAAATTGCACAAGGCCGTGTATGGTCAGGTGAGGAGGCGAAGAAAATTGGGCTTGTTGATCATCTTGGAGGGCTAGAAATAGCTCTAGAACGTGCTGCTGCACTTGCCGAAATTGAAAATTATAAAACGATTACCTATCCAAAATTTGAAGAAGATTTTGAACGTATGCTTCAAGAACTTCTCGGAAGTCCATTGGGAAACCTAAAAGCACAGTTACCTCCCGAAGTTGCCCTGTGGATTCGCCAAAAAGATGTACTCAATAACCCTGTAAATCAAATTCAAGCTCGCCTGCCTTACTCGCTAAACATCAACTAAATGCAAGCAACCCTATCGGCGCGAAAACTATACTTGTATTTAGCCGCATTGTTTATTACCTCTTTGGTGGTGTCTAACCTAATTTTTCAGAAGTTTTTTTTCTGGTATCCATTTGATTGGGAAGTGTTTGGCTTTCGCCTTTTTGAACTCTCGGTTGGTATACTGCCCTACCCCATCACATTTCTAATCACCGATATCATTTCAGAAATTTTTGGTAAAAAAAGTGCGAATCAAGTGGTTATTGCTGGCATATTTGCTTCCTTTTTTTCAATGGGTATTTTGTGGGTTGCTGGTGAGGTGCCTGCGCTTGAGTCTTCACCTATCGATGATAGCACATTTGAAAAAGTATTTGCCCTCTCGCCCATTGCTGTATTGGCATCGATGATTGCCTATTTGTCTGCGCAATTTGTAGATATTCGTATATATCATTTTTGGAAAGATCTTACCAAAGGAAAACACCTGTGGCTGCGCAATAATTTTTCCACATTTGCCTCGCAAATTATCGACTCTGCAACCGTAATTTTACTGTTATGCCTTTTTAAGGTATTCCCTTGGGAACTTTTTTGGGGATTGGTTGTATCAAGTGTAATTTTTAAAATCTTAGTTGCAGCACTCGACACACCATTTTTATACCTGTTTGTGGGACTGATACGACGAAAATTTAACCTCAAACTAAACGAAGAAATCCAATTGTAACATGGAGAAAAAAGAAGCTGTTCGCATCAATAAATATCTTAGCGAATTGGGCTACTGTTCGCGACGTGCGGCAGACAAACTCATAGACGAAGGGCGCATTACCGTAAACGGAAAACCTGTCGTTATGGGATTGAAAGTTTCTTCCTACGATGACATCGCTGTCGATGGTGTTTTGGTAAATAAAAAAAGCAACAAACCCGTCTATATTGCCTTTAACAAACCTGTTGGAATCGTCTGTACTACAGATACACGTTTTGAAAAAAACAATATCATTGATTATATCAATTACCCTACCCGTATTTTTCCCATCGGCAGGCTAGATAAGCCCTCAGAAGGGTTGATTTTTTTGACCAATGATGGCGACATTGTCAATAAAATTTTGCGCGCACGAAACCACCACGAAAAAGAATATGTGGTTACGGTAAACAAGCCCATTACAAAAGCGTTTATTGCTAAAATGAGCAAAGGCGTTCCTATTTTAGATACCGTAACGCGTCCATGCGTCGTGACGCAAACCCATAAAAATGAATTTAACATTATTCTCACACAGGGATTAAACCGTCAAATCAGACGTATGTGCGAGTATTTGGATTACAAGGTTGTAACACTAAAGCGGGTACGAATTATGAATGTAACCTTAGATGTTGCAAAAGGCAAATGGCGCCATTTGACAGACAAAGAATTGGCAGAAATCAATCGACTGGTAGCTGACTCCAAAAAAACAGTTGACGGTTAGTCTACCGCGATGGTGACCACGTGTCCTTCGTGGCTCCGCACATTCCAGACCGTATCATCTTCAAAAATCCAGTATTGCCCTTTTATACCCTTTAGCACCCCGCTAAATTCAGGAGATTTTGACAGGTTTAAACTTTTTACTTTTTCGGGATATCTCTGTACTGGAAATGCCATTTCGGTGGGGCTGTCGGTAACCACATAAGGCTGAACTTCGTCAGGAAGCTTGGGCAAACACGCTTCGCGTTCAGCAACTAAATCCAAAAGCTCACCTTGTTGCTGTAACATTGTGCGCCAGTTTGTTTTATCGTTATAAAATGCTTTCATAGCAACTTCAGTAATGCCCGCCAAATAGCGGTTGGGCACCTCCACTATGGGCAGTGCTTGGTGTGCACCTTGATCTATCCATCGCGTAGGCACCTGCGACTTTCGCGTAACGCCCACTTTTAGTCCACTCGAAACCGCCAAATACACCACATGAGGCTGTAACTGTACCCGTTGCTCAAATGCCAAATCACGGTCTTCAATTCCCAAATGGGCTGTGCTTAGTTCGGGTCGCATAATCCAATCGCCCGCACTGGGTGATTCAAAAAAACAAGACTTGCAAAACCCCTGACGGAAAATCTCATTGGCTCCATGACAGTTCAAACACTCATAACCAACAAATGAAATCTGCACCTTTTTATTGAGTAACGTATTTACGTGTAAAAAAGAATCTTGTAAAATTAGGTAATAGTTTACGGGTGAATTCCACTCGGTTTGCATTTTCGTCAGTACCCCTTGAAACATAATTTGTATTTTCGTCAAGCAATATACCCAAAATGGCAATACCACTGCTGCATACCGTTGTTTCTTGGTTACTCAAAAAGCGGGTACACGACATTGAGTTATTTATCAAATATCCGCACGAAGTGCAGCGTGAAGAACTGACTAATTTATTGCTAACCGCTAAAAATACCGAAGTAGGCAAACAATACGGCTTTGCCGACATTCGGCAGTATGAGGAATTTGCAAACCGAGTACCGATACGCACCTACGAAGAAATTGCACCCTTAATTGAGCGCTCGCGAAAAGGCGAGCAAAATATTTTTTGGCCCACTCCTATAAAGTGGTACGCCAAATCGAGTGGTACGACCAATGCCAAAAGCAAGTTTATTCCCATTTCAAACGAATCGTTGGAAGATTGTCATTTTAAGGGCGGGAAAGACATGCTTAGTCTGTATTTTGCCAACAACGAAAACTCGACCTTGTTTCAAGGAAAAGCACTTCGGCTTGGTGGAAGTCGTGCCATATACGAAGAAAACAATACCTACTTTGGAGACTTGTCGGCTATCATGATTGACAATCTTCCGCTTTGGGCAGAGCTGGTAAGTGCGCCAAGCCAAAAGGTGTCTTTGATGGCAGAATGGGAATCCAAAATGGCGGCAATTGTAAAAGAAACCATTCGCGAAGATATTCGAAGTATGGCGGGCGTACCCTCTTGGATGTTGGTACTGCTGCAAAAGGTTTTAGCCGAAACTGGACAGAAAAGTATTTTGGATGTATGGCCCAATATGGAAGTCTATTTTCATGGTGGGGTTAACTTCTTGCCCTACAAAGAACAGTACGAATCTTTATTTCCTACAGACAGCATGCATTATGTGGAATTGTACAACGCCTCGGAAGGGTTTTTTGGCGTACAAGACCAGCTAAACTCCAGCGAATTACTGCTGATGCTGGATTATGGGATTTTTTATGAGTTTATCCCCATGAAAACCTATGGAACAAAAAACGAGCGGGTCATTCCACTTTCTGATGTGGAAGTTGGGGTACAGTATGCCGTGATTATTTCGACCAACGCCGGACTGTGGCGCTACCACATTGGCGATACCATTCGCTTTACTTCTGTTGCGCCATACCGCTTTAGAATTACGGGTAGAACCAAACATTTTATCAATGTTTTTGGGGAAGAATTGGTGATTGAAAATGCCGATAACGCCCTAGAAAACGTATGCCAAAAACACCATGTGCAAGTAGTAGATTATACCGCTGCGCCCATTTTTATGGAGGGTGCCGAAAAGGGAGGACACGAATGGCTCATTGAGTTTAAAAAACCGCCCCAAAACCCCGATGCCTTTGCACAGGATTTAGACCTTGCCCTGCAAGCCATAAACTCCGATTACGAAGCCAAACGCTATAAAAACATTACGCTGATGCCACTAAAACTGCATGTGGCAGCTCCCAAAACCTTTTACAACTGGCTAAAGCAAAAAGGCAAAATTGGCGGGCAACATAAAGTACCCCGACTGGCGAATACCCGTGAGTATTTGGAGGAGTTGTTGAAAGTGTAACGGTGATTTCGGCAAGCTCAATCACCTTGTTAATAATTACCTGGTGTGCGCCTGCTTTTCGGCAGACAGATCTGTAGACGCGTACCTGTTTTTAGTACGGTTAGTCACATGACAAAACCATGCGCCAGTGAGGGGGCTAAATTGATGATAGTTTCCTAATTGGGCATAACAGTCTCGGCTATGAGTAGTTGCGTGGGTTAGCACTTATCCGCCTTTGGCGGAACACACCAAACTGAAAATCCTCGCGGATTTTCAGAAGTGGGCGAGAGCAAGCAATTACTTATAGCCATTGTTGTAAGCAGTTTTTATTCATTTATTAAGATTATTTTTTCGTTCACTTTGTCTATAAAATTATGTAGATATTCTGGAACATTACTTTTGACTTGGTCAATTCTCCAAATTTTTATATTTCCATTTTCCGAGTATTGAATAAATAATCCTCCTCCGTCTGCACAATCTGGACACCCAAAAACTATTTCGTTTTGATTCAGAAGTTGATTTGGAAAAAAATCGGTTATATTTTTAACTTGCTCAAACAAATCATTATCTAATTCAACGAATTCCATATTTTGTCCGTTGTAGTCATCAACTGTATCTTCGAAAAGAGATTTGTCGGTTAATTTAAAGGTTTCGACACAACCTTCTCCAAAGCACTCTCCGTAAAAATGTCCAAAAATCAAGAAATTTTGTTCATCGATATTGATTTCGCTATCATCATCTTTATTGCACGATAACAAAATTCCAATTATCAAAAATGCTAAAATTATTTTTTTCATAACTCTCATTTATTTTTTGATGTCAAAAGTTTTTATTGGTTGTGTTAAATTGCTTACAACACCTAAATATACGCATTGCGTATACCCAAAAACCCCAAGCTATAAAAATGAAAATATGCGAAATCGGTCAAGTTCTTTCAAACAAGATTGGGGGTTTGTTCACCACTAAAATAACAAAAAAAATTAAGACGCTGCTTTAAGGCGGTTGAGTTTTACTCCGCTAAGTTTGCTTTCGGCGTAGCGTTTGGTTACTTTCAGTGTGGTGGTGTCGGTGCCGGGCAGTTCAAACATGGCATCGGTGAGTATGGCTTCGCAAAGCGAGCGCAACCCACGTGCCCCAAGGGCGTAATGCATTGCCTGCTCCACAATATAATCCAATGCGGCTGGCGCAAATGTTAGTTTTATATTGTCTAAAGAAAACAAATGTTCATATTGCTTTACTAGCGCATTTTTAGGTTCTACCAAAATGGCACGAAGTGCCTCTTTACTCAGGGCATTCATGTGCGTAAGTACGGGCAATCGTCCAATAATTTCGGGAATCAGCCCAAAATCTTTAAGATCCGAGGGGGTGATGTGCGTTAGCAAATCTTCATCCAAAACCGAGTTTCGTTTTGCTGAGGTGCTATAGCCCACTGCTTGCATGTTCATGCGCTTGGCAATATGGCGCTCAATGCCATCAAAAGCACCACCAGCAATAAATAAGATATTTTCGGTATTGATTTCCACAAACTTCTGGTCGGGGTGTTTGCGTCCACCTTTGGGCGGTACGTTTACGACAGTCCCTTCCAATAACTTTAACAATGCTTGTTGCACCCCTTCTCCAGACACGTCGCGCGTAATGGAAGGGTTATCACTTTTACGGGCAATTTTATCAATCTCATCGATAAACACGATGCCCTTTTCTGCTTTTTGTTGGTCGTAGTCTGCAGCTTGAAGCAAGCGTGTCAAAATACTTTCTACATCCTCGCCCACATAGCCCGCTTCGGTAAGTACCGTAGCGTCTACAATAGCAAGAGGGACTTGCAGCATTTTAGCAATGGTTTTTGCCAGAAGCGTTTTCCCTGTTCCCGTTTGACCAGCAATAACAATGTTGCTTTTTTGAAGCTCTACGTCATTATCGTCTTTTGCCTGATGCAGTCTTTTGTAATGATTGTACACCGCAACCGAAAGTACCTTTTTGGCTTTTTCTTGACCAATGACATATTCATCTAAAAACGCCTTGATCTGTTTGGGTTTTTTAAGCAGAAAATCGGCCGTAGAAGTTGTTGTTTCATTGTGGGTGGTTTCTTCTTGAATAATCCCTACCGCTTGTTCAACGCACTTGTCGCAAATATGGGCATCAAGCCCCGCTACCAATAATTTGGTTTCGACCTTTTTACGCCCACAAAACGAGCACGTCAAATCTTCCATAATCTAACTTTTTTGTAAGACCTCATCAATCATACCATAGTCTTTGGCTTCAAGTGCCTTCATCCAATAGTCACGATCCGAGTCCTCATACACCTTTTCATAGGTTTGGTTACTGTGTTTCGCAATGATTTCGTAAAGTTCTTTTTTGAGCTTAAGAATCTCACGTGCGGTAATTTCAATATCCGATGCCTGCCCTTGAGCACCACCCAATGGCTGGTGAATCATTACCCGCGAATGGGGCAATCCAGAGCGTTTTCCATCTTGACCCGCACAAAGCAGTACCGCTGCCATAGAAGCTGCAATTCCGGTGCAAATGGTAGCTACATCGGGATTGATAAACTGCATGGTGTCATAAATACCGAGTCCCGCATAAACACTCCCGCCTGGCGAATTGATGTAAATTTGAATGTCTTTAGTCTTATCGGTACTCTCCAAAAATAACAATTGCGCTTGAATGATATTCGCAACGCTATCGTTAATGCCCGTACCTAAGAAAATGATACGATCCATCATTAAACGAGAAAAAACATCCATTTGTGCCACATTGAGTTGACGCTCTTCAATAATATAAGGCGTTAAACTGCTTACGATTTCATCGTAATAAAGCGAGTTTATGCCGTGGTGTTTTGTTGCGTATTTTTTAAATTCTTTTCCGTAATCCATACCTAAAAGTTGACTGCTAAATATAGCGATTATTTTTTGTACGCCTCTTTAATAAAAGTGTCGTAGTTTACTTTTTTTACTTTGATATTGCCTTTTTCCAAAAACAACTGGCGCATTTTTTCGCTCATCAATTGATCCGAAATACGTTTTACCTCTTCTTGATTTCCTAATATTCGGGAAGCAATATCGTTCAGTTCTTCTTCTTGAACATCTGTACGACCAAATTGCAACATTTGCTTTTTAAGCAAATCTTTGGCAAAATTTTCGACCTCTTCCATGGTAATTTGCAAATTGTTTTCTTGAATCAGATTCGACTCAATAAGCTGATAGCGTAACCCACGTTCCGATTTGGCGTATTCTGCCTCTGCCTCTTCTGCCGAGATGGGATTTTCACCCGCGGTTTGCATCCACTTTTTCAAAAAAGCATCGGGTAGCGAAAACTTGGTGTTGTCAATCAGGTGTTCAGAGATGTCATTGATAAATTTCTGATTGGCTTGTGTTTCAAAATGCCCCGAAGCATCTTCTTTAAGTTTATCTTTACATTCCGTAACCGATTTTACCGCATCTTTTCCAAAAACCTTATCAAAAAACTCCTGGTCTAAGTCTGCCAACACACGGTTGTTACGCTCTTGTAATGTTAAGGAAAGTTCAATTGCTTTTTCGGGAACTGTTCCCATCACACGACCTAACACTTGCTCTTCTTTAAACAACCCCTTTGTGGAAAGGGTAAGCACATCGCCAATGGTTGCGTTTTTAAAAGCAGAAAGTGCTTTTTTACTTTTTAGCTCATCCACCGAAAAGGTAGCGCTTTTGTTCTCCTCAGAACCTTCAAACACCACACCAACGGTTAGCTCGGTATCGTTAGATAATTTTTCTGTTGGAACTAATGAACCATATTGTTTCTGTAAGCGTTCTAACTGCTCGGTCACAAACGCATCGTCAGTTACGATTTCGTAGCGGGTAACCGCTTTTTTGTTGGGTAATTTTACCTCCACTTTTGGGGTAAGTCCCAATTCAAAATTAAACGAATAGCTCTCGGCAGTCCAATCTATTTCATCAACTGGCACAGGAAGTGGATTCCCAAGAATATCAATTTTTTCAGAGTTAAGGTAGTCATTAAGGGATTTTTGCAATGCTTTATTCACCTCATCTACCAAAACGGCTTGTCCGTATTGTTTTTTTACAACGCCCATCGGAATATTTCCTTTTCTAAACCCAGGAATATTCGCGCGTTTGCGATAGTCTTTCAATACTGTTTCTACCTGTGGCGTTATTTCTTCTTGCTTAATCTCTACCGTCAGTACGGCATTAAGCGCATCTACATCTTTTCGCGTGACGTTCATTATTGTGTTTTAATAGCTGGCAAAAGTAGGCTATTTTCAGGGAAGGTCAAAGTAAAGGTTTTAAGGGTTTTAATCTAAGAAATCGTGTAGTGCTTCCGTAAATCTTTTTGGGTTTTCGGCATGAAGCCAATGCCCCGCATCTTCTATCCAATCTATTTTTGCTTTTGGAAAAAAAGACGATATCTGCACTAAATCCTTCTCAAAAATATAGTCCGAATTGCGCCCTGCCAAAAAAAGTGTATTTCCGGTGTAAACTCCAGGCTTTGGCGCAGCCCCAATTTCAGCAAGTTTATGCTGCAACACTTGAATGTTACATCTAAGTGCAAGTGTACGTTGGGGAGTCCACTCCAAATTTTTAAGCAAAAACTGACGCACACCCATTTCCGGTACAAATGCAGATAGAGCATTGTCAGCGGTAGCTCTGGAAGTAAATGTATTTGTGTCTAAATGCAAAAGTCCTTCAATAATGGAAGAAAATTTACCCCCAACATCATAGTTTTTTGGGGCAATATCTGCAACAATGAGTTTTGCAACACGATTCGGGTACTGCAACGCTAAGGTCATGGCGGTTTTTCCACCCATAGAGTGTCCTAAGACAATTGCCTTTTCAATAGCATTGGCATCCATATAATTGATGATATCTTGCGCCAAGATAGCATAGTCAAATGCCTCGCTGTGGAAACTTTTTCCGTGGTTGCGCTGGTCTATGGCGTGTACTTCGTACTGCGCCGACCAATACCTGGCGTGGGTTCGCCAATTGTCGGACATGCCTAAAAATCCGTGCAAAATAAGCAGCGCTTCGCCTTGCCCTGTGATGGTGCTGTGAACTAGTGGCTCGATAGTTTGGCAATGTATTGGTTAATCACATTTTCAAAACCAAAATAAAGAGACTCGCAGACAAGCGCATGTCCGATAGAAACTTCAAGCAAGTCTGGTATGTTTTGTGCAAAAAACTGAATATTCTCTAAACTCAAATCGTGTCCTGCGTTAAGCCCAAGCCCTACTTCTTGTGCTTTTTTGGCAGCGGCAACAAATGGCGCAATGGCTTTTTGTGGATCGTGCGAAAACCCTTGCGCATATGATTCGGTATACAATTCTATTCGGTCTGTACCTGTTTTAACAGCCGCTTCTACTTGTGCCACATCTGCATCTAAAAAAATGGAAGTACGAATTCCCTTTGATTTAAATTCTTGAATAATTTCTTGCAAAAACGCACGATTCTTAACGGTGTCCCACCCTGCATTGGACGTAATGGCGTCTGGAGCGTCTGGGACTAGGGTAACTTGGTCAGGATTAACACTACACACCAAATCCACAAATTTCGGAATGGGGTTTCCTTCAATATTAAATTCGGTAGTTATCACCTCGGGCAACTCATAAACATCCTTATAGGTAATGTGTCGCTCGTCGGGTCTTGGGTGAACAGTAATTCCTTGTGCACCAAAGGATTGCATGTCTTTTGCAACTTGTGTTACATTGGGTTGATTGCCTCCACGAGCATTGCGAAGAGTGGCAATTTTGTTGATGTTGACGCTTAATTTTGTCATGGCAAATTTTTGCAAAAATACAACTATAATGCGCCTTTGCGCTTTTTGGTCTAACTTTGCCGCATGAAGGTAGCCCTTTACAGCTCGGTTTATGATGATGCAACATTGAAAATTGTGTCGCGTATCATTGTGTTTTTCATTCAGAAAAATGCGTCTATTCAGGTTGAAAAGGGACTATTAGCACATGTTCCACAACCTGATGTAACCTCTTTTACTTCTCATAACAATATTGACCCAAAAACCGACGTATTTTTTGCCGTTGGTGGCGATGGTACTGTCCTTAGAGCACTTAATTTTATTCGTGAATCTAGTATTCCACTGATTGGTATCAATACTGGTCGATTAGGGTTCTTGGCCACTGTCCAGCCAGATAACATTGATGATTGCCTTTCAGATATACTCACCAAAAATTATACTGTCGAAGAACGTAGTGTTTTGGAAATACATACCGATCCTTCTTTACCAGAGCTGGAAGCATTTCCCTTAGCGCTGAATGAAATTTCAGTAGCCAGAGAAAACACCACTTCCATGGTTACCATTAATACCCAAATAAATGGAGCGTACTTAAATGTATATTGGGCAGATGGTTTGGTCGTGGCAACACCAACAGGCTCTACCGGATATTCGTTAAGCAGTGGAGGGCCCATCATTGCACCCGAAAGCAAAAGCTTGGTGCTCACGCCCATTGCACCACACAACCTTAATGCAAGACCCTTGGTTGTTGCCGATGATGTAGAGATTGAAACATGCGTAGAAGGAAGAGGTGGTACTCACTTACTCTCACTAGACACACGTTTATTTTCTATTCCTATGGGAACACGTGTCAAAATCAAAAGAGCCATTCAACCAATGGTATTTATTCGCCCTAATCAAAACAGCTTTTTTGACACACTGCGAAATAAACTTTTGTGGGGGCAAGACAAACGCAATTAACAATAATCAACCTTATTTTCAGTTTATAACATATATAGTTTTAGAATGAATCGTATTTGGTTTTATTGTGTTTTGTTTGGCTTTGGCTGTTTTGTAAGCCATGCCCAGCGTCACGAGTTGGGTCTTCTCATAGGAGGAGTAAACTATATTGGTGAGGTGGGTAAGACCCAGTATTTCAATCCAAGGCATCTGGGATACGGCATCATCTATAAACGTAATATATCGCAACGCATCGCATTGCGTGCACAATTTAGTACTGGTAAATTTAGTGCCAACGACATTAATGCATCCGATTTAGACCGTCGTGCCCGTGGTCTATATTTCCAAAACAATTATACGGCATGGGGTGCTGGAATTGAAGTGAATTATGTTTCGTTTCCTGTTGGTGATTTTGGCACATCATGGACTCCTTTCTTGCACGCCGGCATACAACGTATGGTAACAGACGAATTGTATTTTACTACTTTTGAGAACAATGCGCAGGCGCATGGTAAAAAAATGACCCTAAGTGTTCCTTTTGGCATTGGTGTCAAGTTTAATTTTGGGCGATATTGGGTGATTGCAGCCGAAGTACAGCCACAATTTACATTTACTGATAACCTCGACGGAAGTTTTCCAAATACTGATAAACAACCACTAGCACGAAAATTTTCTACGAGTTTAAGTAGTGATTGGTTGGTATTTACTGGGATTTCTATAACTTACGCCTTTGGAAGATTACCCTGTTGCAGAGAATAAAGCTAGATGAACTTCGAAGAAATAAATCTGAATACGCTACCCAAACACATTGCCATCATTATGGACGGCAATGGACGTTGGGCGAAACAGCGCGGTAAAATCCGTGTTCGTGGACACGAAGCGGGTGCAAAAGCTGTTCGAAAAACCGTAGAAGCTGCAGCAAAATTGGATATAGAACACCTCACGCTGTATGCCTTTTCAACAGAAAACTGGAACCGTCCCAAATCTGAAATCACTACACTTATGAGTCTATTGGTGAGGAGTTTGCGTCGTGAGCTGGAGCGTATGACCAAACACAACATTCGCCTTAGTGCCATTGGATCATTAGGAAAATTACCTGCAAACGTGCAGCAAGAGCTAGAAGAAGTTGTTAAAAAAACAGCTTTAAATACCGGGACACACTTGACCTTGGCTATAAGTTATGGAGCACGTGAGGAAATCAAACAGGCAATAGTACAAATCAGCCAAAAAGTTAAAAATAATATAATTCCTGTTGAAAATATTGATGAAACCATAATTAATGAGCATCTTTACACGCAACATCTGCCTGATGTAGATTTACTCATTCGCACTAGCGGTGAGGTACGTATTAGTAATTTTTTGTTGTGGCAAATTGCCTATGCAGAACTTTATTTTACAGATGAATTGTGGCCAGAGTTTGACGAACAATCGCTGCATCAGGCAATAATAAGTTATCAAAAAAGAGAACGTAGATTTGGAAAAACTAGCGAACAACTTACGTAACCACATCCTTTATTTCTTTTTACTAACTGCCTCATTTGTTAGTGTTATACCTGCTTTTGCACAAGAAACCTCCTTTGATAAAGGTAAGGTTTACGAGCTTGGCGATATAACCGTTACAGGCGTAAAAAGTTTTAGCCCGCAAACGGTAGTTGCTTACACTGGACTGCGCAAAGGGCAGCGCATTCAAATTCCTGGCGAAGAAATCAGCGCCACCATTAATAAATTATGGAAGCTAGAGTTATTTAGCGATATCGAATTTTTTATTACAAAAATTGAAGGAGATGTTGCCGATCTAGAACTGTATATTCAAGAGCTCCCATCCCTCTCTGATTATACCATCAAAGGGATTAAGAAGGGGAAGATAGAGTCGATTGTAAAAGATACCGACATTAAAAAAGGCAAAAAATTAAGTAAAAACTTTTTAGCTACTACCAAAAACTATATTGAGAATAAATACCGTAAAGATGGCTTTCTCAATGCTAAAGTAACTATTGATACCAAAGCAGACACTACGGGCGTAAATAACCAGAAATTATTGGTGTCTCTAGACCGTGGCGAGCGTGTTAAAATACGATCAGTTGCTTTTGAAGGAAACAATGTATTTAAAAACAAAAAGCTTCGTAAACAACTCAAAAACAGCAAGGTAGAAATGCTAGGGCGTTTTTGGAAACGCTCTAAATACATTGGGGCAGATTTTGATGAAGACCTAAAATCGCTTCTCGATTTTTACAAAGAAAAGGGATACCGTGATGCGCGTATCGTTTCAGATACCATCAAAATTGATGGTGACAAAATTGATATTGATATTGCCGTTCAAGAAGGAAACAAGTATTATTTTGGAGAGATTGATTTTATTGGAAACTCCGTGTATTCCGATGCGCAACTTTCGCGTGTTTTAGGGCTAAAATCAGGAGACACTTATAACGGTGTTTTGCTTCGTAAACGCATAGCAGATCAAACCAAACCCGATGGTGAAGACCTTACAAATCTATATCAAAACAACGGTTATTTATTTTCTAGCATTAACCCTGTTGAAGTAAGTGCTGCTAACGATACCATTGATTTTGAAATTCGTATTAACGAAGGTAAACCTGCCTATTTTAATCGTATTTCGGTTCGTGGCAACGATCGAACCAACGATCACGTAATTTTTAGAGAAATTAGAACCCGCCCTGGCGAATTGTACAGCAAAGACAAAGTAGTGCGTTCGGTTCGTGAATTAGGACAATTGGGCTTTTTTGATCCCGAACAAATATCTCCCGATTTTAAAGATGTGGACCCCAACGCTGGTACGGTTGATATCGAATATGGATTGGCAGAAAAAGGTGCAAGTCAGATTGAATTACAAGGTGGTTACGGAGGAGGAGGTTTTATTGGAACGTTAGGCTTATCGTTCAATAATTTTTCTATGCGCAACATTTTTAATAAAAAGGAATACAAGCCTGTTCCTATGGGTGATGGACAGCAGCTTTCGCTTCGCTTACAGGCCAGTAGATTTTTTGAAACCTATAGTTTTTCATTTGCTGAACCTTGGCTGGGTGGTGAGCAACCTGTTCGGTTTTCAACCTCTATTTCACAGACTACCCAATACCGCTACAATTACATGACTGGGTTAGCAGATAAAGATCAATATTTTAAAATTAGAGGTATAAACCTTGGATTGGCAAAACGCTTGCAGGTACCTGACGATTATTTTACGCTTTCGCAAACTATCGGTTATCAGTATTTTGATTTAAACAACTACTACACGGGGCTTTTCACTTTTGGTGATGGCGTCTCTAACAACCTATTCTACGCAGTTGCGCTCTCAAGAAACAACACTTATACAAATCCTATTTTTCCTGTAGGAGGGTCGTCGTTTACCATTGGAGCAAAATTCACATTCCCCTATTCGTTGGTGAATAATGTGGATTATGCTGATTTGGAAAACCAACCTGCCTACCAAAAACCCGATGGTACTGCAGATAGAGAAAAAATTGACCAAGAAAGATTCCGTTGGTTAGAGTACTACAAACTTAACTTCGAAGGTAGTTGGTACACACGTGTTGTTGGTAAATTAATTCTTAAAACACATGCTGAGTTTGGGTTTTTAGGAGCTTATAATCCTGATCGAGGAGATATTCCATTTGAACGGTATTATTTAGGTGGCGATGGTCTTGCGCAATATGCCTTAGATGGTAGAGAGATGGTTGCGCTTCGCGGATATGAAAATCAATCATTATCTGACAGAGATGGATCCACGATTTACAACAAATTCTCGTTGGAACTTCGATACCCCATTACACTAAAGCCAAGTGCTTCAATTTTTGCCCTTAGTTTTATAGAAGCAGGAAACGGATATAACAATTTTCGTGAGTTTAATCCGTTTAACAGTAAACGCTCTGCTGGCTTCGGTGTTCGAATTTTTATGCCCGCGTTTGGACTGTTAGGCATAGATTTTGGATATGGGTTAGACAGTGCGTTGGAAAACGACTTAAGTCCACACGGATGGGAAACACATTTTATTATAGGACAGCAATTCTAACAAGGAGAAGCATGACTAGTTTACGCCCCCTACTTTTTGGAAGTATACTATTGCTAACAAATTTTTGTCTTGCACAAAAAAATGTTCGCATTGGTTTTCTAGATTTAGATAGTGTTCTAAAAACTCATAAAGGATATAACACATCGAGTCAAGAGCTGGATGAGAAAATTAGTAGTTGGCGTAACGAAATAGAAGCAAAACAAAAAGAACTTGATGAGCAACGTAAAGCACTAGACCTAGAGCGACCTTTGCTTACGGAAGAAATTTTTGAAGAACGTGCAGAAGATATTGCTTTTGAGCAAGAGAAGCTAGATCAATACACTAAACAACGCTTTGGTACTGAAGGTGATTGGATAAAACAACAGGTGCTATTGGCACAACCGGCACAAGATGAAATCCTAACCGCAATAAAAGAAGTAGCCGAAGACCGAAATTTAGATTATGTTTTTGATAGCACTGCAGATATTTTAGTATTGCATTCTGAAAAAAAATACGATATTAGCAGCCTTGTTTCTCGATATATAGAGATTGAAGACAAGAAAAAGGCGCAAGAATTTTTGAGTAAAACCAAAAGAGACGAACGCCGTGAGCGAACCAACCCAGCATTAGAGGAAAAACGCAAAGCACTAGAACAACGCAAAGCGGAACGGCTAAAAATGCTTGAAGAACGTAAAGCGGAACGCGCACGTAAAAAAGGTGTTTCAAAATCGGGAAAAACAGCTACCGAAAATAATAGTACTGGAGTTTCTGAGGAAGAACAAAGAGCAGCTCGAAAAGCCGAAATAGAACAAAAAAGAAAAGCACGTGCCGAAGAATTGGCAAAGCGAAAAAAAGAACAAGCCGAGGCGATGGAAAAACGAAAAAAACAACGCCTAGAAGAACTTGAAAGACGAAAAAAAGAAATAGAAGAAAAACGCAAAGAAGCGAATCAAAAAAAGTAATTTTCAATTTAATCTTAATCCAATGAAATATATATCTACACTCGTGTTAACCCTAGTTTTAATGCTAACAAGCGCCACTTATGCCCAAAGCAGAGTATCGCATATTGATTTCCAAAAGCTGATCAGCGAAATGCCTAGCGTTCTTGCTGCGCAAGAAGAAATTCAACAGTTAGAGAAAAACTACCAAACCGAAATTGAAGCTTCAATTAAGGAGTATCAAACAAAGCTGCAAAGCTATTCTGCAGAAGCAGAAAGCCAAACGGATGTAACCAACCAAGCGCGTCAGCAAGAGTTGGCAGGCATGGAGCAAAATATTCAGCAATTCCGTCAAACGGCAGCGCAGGATATTCAGAAAAAACAAGCCGATTTGTTGCGCCCTATCATTGAAAATGCGCGTGCTAAAATTCAAGAAGTAGCCAAAGCACAAGGTTTTGACTACGTTATTGATGCCAGTTTAGGTGGTGCACTTTTAATGTCAGAAGGTAAAGATTTGACTCCAGACGTAAAAAAAGCACTAGGCATCTAGTCAATAATAAAAATAGCATACTAAAAACTGCCTCTATTAGGGGCAGTTTTTTTATTTTTAGGCATGCACAAAAATCCAATTGGTATTTTTGATTCGGGTGTGGGTGGAATATCAGTGCTCAACGCACTTCGTGAGGTATTACCGCATGAAGATGTTGTCTATGTCGCTGATCAGGCGTATGCCCCATACGGCAAGCGTACAAAGACCGAAATCATTGATCGAGCAGATGCTGTCTCCAAATGGCTGATTTCACAACAATGCAAACTCATTGTGGTGGCGTGTAATACGGCAACAACCAACGCTATTTCGCATTTACGCAAGACCTATACTGTGCCGTTTGTAGGAATAGAACCTGCCATTAAACCCGCTGCCTTGGGCAGTAAAACCGGTGTGGTGGGCGTACTTGCCACAGAAGGAACACTGTCGAGTGAATTGTTTCAATCCACCACGCAAGACCACGCCAAAGACATTAAAGTAATCACGCAAGTGGGACACGGCTTGGTCGAATTGGTCGAAGCTGGAAAAGCCAATAGCTTGGAAGCAGAAAAGCAGTTGCGTCAAGACCTTGCCCCTATGTTAGCCCATCAAATCGATCAGTTGGTTTTAGGATGTACGCACTACCCTTTTTTACGTCAAACATTATCTCGTATACTCCCTGAAAATGTGACCATTGTGGATTGTGGAAATGCCATTGCAAGACAAACCAAACGATTGATGGAACAACATCAAATATTACATCTTGACGGCGGAAAAACCACGTACTACAGCACAGCTGTTCCTAATGAAAACCTATGGAGGTTGTTCGGAATAGATGCCGTGAAACACATCCAAATTTAGTCCTTAAACCAACTGGCATACAAGCTGTAGTTCTTGGCAATACGCTCAATTTCACCCGCGATGAGTTCTGGGGATGTGTCTTTAATCTTTTTGGCAGGAATCCCTCCAAAAACCGATCCCGCAGGAACAATCGTATTTTTAGACACCACCGCACCCGCAGCAATAATACTATTCGATTCTACTACGGCATCATCCATAATGATAGCGCCCATGCCCACCAAAACATTGTCGTGAATTGTACAGCCGTGCACAATGGCGTTATGTCCAATAGACACATTATTGCCAATTGTCGTGGGTGAGGTTTTGTAGGTAGCATGAAGCACAGCACCGTCTTGAATGTTCACCCGATTTCCAATGCGAATACGATGCACATCGCCACGTACTACCGCCTGAAACCATACTGAGCAATAATCTCCCATAATAACATCTCCGATAAGCGTAGCATTTTCGGCAAAAAAGCAATGGGTACCGTATTGTGGCGTATGCCCTAAAATTGTTTTGATAAGCATACTGCAAAATACAAAAATCCGCACGCATAGGTGCCACAATGGTACGAATGCCTATTTTTGCACCAAAAGCCTATGACACGTTTCCGTATCCTTCCATCAGACAATCCAGATGTACTTGTATTTGCTACCGATACGCCTTTGGTAGATCGTGCCTATGCCTTTAATAATGTGTCAGAAGCTGCCGAAGTTCCTCTGGCACAACAGCTTTTTTACTTGCCTTTTGTAAAGGCGGTTACGCTAAGCAGTACCCAACTGACGTTGGAGCGTTTTCCCATTGTGGAATGGGAAGAAGTGCAAGATGAAGTACACGCCCAACTGGAAAAATACCTTGCTGATGGCGGTGACATTCTTAAACCAAAAAAAACTGCCCCGGCTAATGTGTATGCCGAAAGTACGCCCAATCCCGCGGTAATGAAGTTTGTGGCAAATAAAAAACTCGTGCCAGACAGTATTGAATTTACTTCAATTGATGCTACCAAAGATGCGCCCTTGGCGCAAGCCTTGTTTCATTTTCCGTTTGTAAAAGAGGTGTATATGGACGAAAATTTTGTGTCGATAACCAAATATGAGATTACATCTTGGGAAGATGTGGTGCAGGAAGTGCGCACTTTTATTCGGGAGTATATTGCAGCCGACAAACCCATTTTGGCACCCTCTTTTATCCCCAACGATGCTATAGCAGAAACTGCCCAAACTGACTTTACGCCCACCGAGCAAGAAATTGTTCGCATATTAGATGAATATATAAAACCCGCCGTGGCTGCCGATGGTGGAAACATTGTTTTTCAGTCGTTTGACGAAGACAAAAAGGCAGTTCACGTGGTACTACAAGGTGCGTGTAGCGGATGTCCTTCTTCTACCTTTACGCTCAAAAATGGGATTGAAACCATGATGCGCGAAATGCTACCCGGCAAAGTAGAGCAGGTAGTTGCCATAAATGGATAGCTCACCCATTTCATTTTTTTTATTACTTTAGTGCTTAACAAGCCCTAAATTGCAAAAAGTACTTAACCCATTTCGCATAATTTCATTTTTACAGGTATGAGGTTTGGAGACACGCCCTAATAAAAGGCGGATATACGATGTACGTATATTCGGGGGGTTACCTTGCATTAGAACCAAACTATGGATAGAGATTTTAAATATAAATATGACGACCTTTTTAATCCAACGCTAAAAGCATTGAAGAATTTAGGCGGTTCGGGTTCTGTTTCAGAAATAGAAGAACAAGTAATAGACATTCTAAATCTAACAGAAGATGCTATTAATGAAATACACAGAGAAAGTACAACAAAACTCACTTATAGACTTGCTTGGGCACGCAATTATCTTAAACGTTACGGACTAATTGAGAATTCTTCAAGAGGGGTTTGGGCTTTAACTGAGACCGGGCAAAAGATAGATGATGTCGATAAGGAAAAAGTAAAAAAAGACGTTTTTAAAAAAGATAAAGAACAGAGATTGGGTAACCAAACAAAAGAAAAAGGAGAACCTAATTTAGAGGATAAAACAGAAGAAGTTGAAGAGTTTGGGTGGCAGGATAAGTTAATTGAAACAATGAAAGAAATACACCCTGATCAATTTGAAAGACTTTGCCAAAGACTATTAAGAGAATTAGGGTTTGTAAATGTTGAAGTAACTGGAAGAACAAATGATGGAGGAATTGACGGAAAAGGAATAATTAAATTAGGACGCGTATTGTCATATCACGTGGTATTTCAAGCAAAACGCTATCAAGGATCTGTTTCATCTTCCGTAATCCGAGACTTTAGAGGAGCAATGAGTGGTCGAGCAGATAAGGGACTGATTTTAACAACAGGGAGTTTTACTCGCGAGGCTAAAAAAGAAGCTACGAGAGATGGGGCAACACCGATAGACTTGATTGACGGGAATGATTTTGCCGAACACCTTAAAAAATTAAATCTTGGGGTCTCAGTTGAAATGGTTGAAGAAGTGAAAATTAAAGGCGATTGGTTCAAAAACCTTTAAATAAAAAAACAGAAACCATGAAAACCTACAACACTTATCCCCTTATATTTTTTCAAGCACTTTTGGTGTTGCTTGTATGTAGTCTTCTTTCGTGTGAACCTAAGCAAAAAGGCTTTCGTTCATCGGACAAAATAAGGCAAGTGATGCAAGACTACAGAAATGCTTGGAAAGCCGGAGATTCTGCCCAAGTCCTAAAACACCTAAGCCCAGATGTGGTTTTATTTCAGGCCGGAAAGAAAAACACCCCAATAGTAGGAAAAGAAGCGGTAAGTGCGTTTTGGTTTCCCAAAGCTGATATTTCATACCCTATTATTGGCTATAAAATTGAACATGAAGATATCGGAGGAAGCAACAAACTTGCTTACTATCAAGGGCTTTCAAGACTAACTTGGTGTACCCTAGAAAACGGAATTGCCAGAGACACAATCCTTTCGGTTTCGGAATTTACCAACATTTTACGAAAAGAAGATGGTAGTTGGAGGATTTATCGAATCATGTTTAATCGAAAAGACAACAATTATTCACGTTGAGAAGCAACTCATCTGAAAATGTTCATTTTACACCACCCGCCCCAACGCATCTTTTTTAGAAGGGGTAATCCGCACAGGTTTGATATATACGGGAGCAAAAGCACTTGGGTCGGCAAAGTGTTGTGCTTCAAATGTAATTTGTGCCAATGCTGGCATTGCAGTCGCAATGGGGTGCGTGGGTACAAATTGCCACTTTGGGTTTTCAGGTAAAAGCGTTTTTGCTTTTTCGGCACCTGTGCCTACAAAATAAACCGTTTCATGGGCAAGGTCAGCGAAAGAGTCAGGGGTTAAAATATGCGCCTGCGCTTGGGTGTATTCTTTTCCACCAACTTCGAAGGTTGCGGTATACACCTCGTCGCGTCTGGCATCTAATAATGCAACTACTTTGGTCTGTTCCCAATGCGGAGCAGCCAAAAGCTGTAATGTGGGTAGTGCTATAAGTGGAATATCTAAGGCAAAACACAGTCCTTTGGCAGCCACGCCACCAATACGCAAGCCCGTAAACGAGCCCGGACCTTCACTCACCGAAATGGCATCGAGTTGGTTGGGCGTAATCTGTGCTTCTTTGCACACCTCATCAATAAACACATGCAATTGTTTGGCGTGTGAAAATCCGCCTTCCAATAGCTGTCTGGAGGCAATACATGAAATACCCTTGCTTAGTGCAACAGAGCATTGTTCTGTTGCCGTTTCGATATGCAGTACATATGCCATTTGGCTAAAATACTACTTAAAGCGAAATTGGTATGCCAAAATAGAATTCTAAAATCTTAATGCGAAAGATAGCATCAAACTTGGCACGCAACTCAGAAGAAACCGCAATATCGTAACGCTGCTTGGCTTGTGAAAACTGAAGCGAGGTAGCCGCTCCGGCATTAAATCGATCTAGTGCATACTGATACGATTCCTTTCTTGCTTTGGTGGTTTTTTGTGCTGCCTCGTAGGCATTTAATGCGCCTTTTGCATCGTTATACGATTGATAAATGGTGCGCTCCAGCTCTTGCTTTTGTTGCAAAAGTTGCGTGTTGGAGCGTTCTACGTTTACTTTATTTCGGCGTACGTTGTTTTTTACCGAAAGTCCGTTTAGCACCGGGATTCGCAAACTCAATCCAAAATTTTGTCCATCGTTTTGTTTTAGCTGATCGCCAATGGGCAAATGCCCCGCAATAGCGGTTTGTGCTTGTGGCACAACTACCAAATCCCCGGTAGTTGCCACCACCCCTAAAGGCAAGTAGGTAAATGTCCCCGTGGGTACCAATCGATCAGCATATGAAATACGAGAGTTATAGCTATAAAAGCCAGACAATGTAGGCTGATACGCAGCTTGCGCAATTTTTAGGCTCGCCTCGGCAATATCAACATTGGTTTTGGCAAGCATGATGTCGTTTCTAGATTCAACCGCCTTCTCGTATAACTCCTCAGGGGTTTTGTCTAAAATCAAAGACGCTACCATATCATAGTCCGTATCTGCGATAGCAAACAAATCAAGATCATCTAAAAGAAGTAGTTGTGCTAACGAAATACGTGCCATTTCATATTCGTTTTGTGCCAAAACTACTTGTTGCTCTTGCGTAGCAACGGTAGCTTGTAATTCAAACAATTCGCCTTTAGGCAATCTGCCTACATCTACTAAAGTTTCGGTTTCTGCCAACTCAGATTTGGCTACCAAAAGCTGCTGCTGTTGCACCGCCAAATTCTCTTTATTAAACAATACCTGTAAATAGCCGTTGACCACCAAAAGCATGACGTCTTCTTTCATGTCTTCTAGCTGATACTGACGTGCCAAAATACCCAAGTTGGCATTTAGGAGTTGATAAATGTTACGTTTACCGCTGTAAATAGTTACTCCCATATCTAACGAACCACTCGAAAACTGATTTGTCATGTCTTCAAATACGTTTGTAGTAAGGTTCCGGTTTAGCCCCACATTCCACGAGTGTCCTGCCGAAAGGTTAAGCGATGGCAAAAAATTTCCTACCGCCTGACTTTTATTCGTTTGTGCATCTAGCACATTTAAATACGCTTGCTTAATCTGTAAATTATGCTTAACCGCATGCGCTACGGCAGCCTCCAATGTCCATTTCACAGGGGTTTTGTTCGATTGTGCAAACCCAAAAGCGAATGAAATCACGGCAATAAAAAATTGGATATTACGCATCATTATCTTCGGTTTTTTTGTTGTCTTTTTCGTCACGCTCTTCGGTACGGCTCCAAACTTTTACCTCATCTTCTTCCGTAATCCCCTCTAGAATTTCCACATTTACACCATCCGAAAGACCAAGTTTTACCTCACGACGCTCAAATTCCTGATCTCCTGTCATTACCTCTACAAAGGGATCTTGTGTTTTGCGATCAAACTGAATCAGTGCTTCACGCAATGCCAATACATTTTCTTTTTTGTCTAGCACCAACGAAGCATTGGCACTGTATCCAGCGCGAACAAAAATACTGTCGTTTAACGCCAAATTGGCTTCAATTTTAAACTGTACTGCGCCTTGCTCTTCTGTACCCTTTGGGGCAATAAAAGTTAGTTTGGCGTTTAGTTCTTGATCTTCAATGGCACCCAAACTCACTTTAAGGGGTGCGCCAACGCGCAATGAAGCTACCTCTGCTTCATCCACTTTCCCTTCAAAAATCATTTTACTCAAATCGGCTATCGCCGCTATCGTAGTACCGGCATTAAAGGTGTTGGACTCAATGACTTGATCACCTTCTTTTACAGGGATTTCCAATACTGTACCCGATACCGTTGCACGTATATCGGTATTTGCAGCACTTGATCCGCCAATAGACCCTTCTTTAATAATTTTAAGGTCGCTTTTGACATTAAGTAAATCTTGTTTGGCTTGGCTATACTGCAACTCAATAGCCGTAAATTCCACGTTAGAAATAATCCCCTTGTCGTACAGTTGACGATTTCGATTATATTCTTTTTGTTGGGTATTAAAGGTAATTTGTGCTTTCTTCACACGTCCTTGAGCGGCATTAAGATTTTGCTCGTTGGGCACTACTTTTATACGCGCAATAAGATCCCCACTAGATACCTGGTCTCCTTCTTCCACCAAAATGCGATTAATGATTCCACCAATTTGAGGTTTTACCTCCACCTCATCCTCTGGGACTACTTTCCCAGTAACCACCGTTTCTTTTTCTATGGTAGTCGTAAACAGTTTTTCGGTTTTATAAGTGATTGCTGATTTGCTATTGGTTTTGGCAAAATAGGCTGCCGAAAACAAAATGCCTATTACTAAAAAACTGATTATTAAATATTTAGTTATTTTTTTCATGTTTAAGGTTTTCGTTATTATTCTTCTCTTAATGCGTCTATCGGTTTGATGCTCACTGCGCGTTGTGCGGGAATAAGACCAATTAATGTGCCCAGCCCGACCATTAGCCCTAAGGCACCCAAAATAAATTTGATGGGAACCGTTGGATTGGTGTACGGTAAACTTGTATTATCAGCAGTCATCACGTTAATGATGGCAAGCACAAAGGCCCCTAAAATAATACCCAAAATTCCTGCAATAAGGGTTAGAAATACGGATTCAATTATGATTTGCATACGTACTTCTGAAGGGGTTGCGCCCAATGCACGACGAATACCCAGCTCTTTGGTGCGTTCCCTGACGGATATCAATAAAATATTTCCGATTCCAATAACCCCTGCCAAGATGGTAGCAATACCCACCACCAACGATAAGATATTCATACCGCTAGAAAATCCTTTTACTCGGTTAAAGACTTCGCCTAAATTAAAGCTGCCAAAGGCGCGCTCGTCATCAGGGTGCACACGATGCTTTGCCTTAAGGGCTATCTTGATATCTTCTTCTACAGCGACCACGTCGGCATCATCATATGCTGCCATAGCAAACCAATCTACATTATCTCCTGTATTGTACAATTTTTTAAAGGTGGTAAAGGGGATAAAAATATCACTGTCGCTTTCAAAGCCACCTCCCGGGGTGAATTTATGTACCCCCACTACTTTAAAAAATAAATTATCAATTTGAATGTATTTACCCAACGGGTTTTCTTTTTCTTCAAAAAGTTCCATTTGGGTACGTTCACCAATCACACATACTTTTCGTTCTTGATTAATATCATCCTGATTGATAAATCGTCCGCCGTCAAATATATCTTTAGAAGCAATTTTGACCAGTATGGGAAAGTCGCCGAAAATAGTGTAGCTGCCACTTTTTCCTTGACGCTTAACCCCTGCGCCACTACCTCCAAAAGCACCACGTGTAATTCGAGGCGCAATATACTGAAGCTGCGGAATACGATTCGCCAAATACGCTTCGTCATTTAATTTAAGCTGAAGCTTACGTCCTGTACGAAATCCTTCATAAGGGATACTCGTGCGCTGCGCCCAAACAAAAAGACTGTTGATTGCTACCTCCTCAAACTCACGTTCAAAACCATTGTCCAACCCCTTGGAAGCACCCGAAAGGGTGATATAAATAAAAATACCCCACAAGACACCTATCACGGTAACGACCGTACGGAGTTTGTTTTTTTGGATGGATCCAAAAATTTCTTGCCAAGTATCTCTATCAAAAAGGGTTCTAAACATTATTCGTCTCTTAAGGCAATGATAGGTTTGATTTTGGCGGCACGCCGAGCTGGTATGTAGCCCGCAATGGCACCAAACAAAATTAAAATTAATGTTGCTCCAACAGCAGTATTGGTACCGATGTAAGGGTTGATAATAAAAAATTCTTCTAACGAGTCACCAATAAGTGTAAGAGTACCCACCCCCGCCAATAAACCTGCGTAACCCGCAATGGTGGTAATAAAAACAGACTCGTGTAAAATCATTCCCACTACTGACTTGGGCGTGGCACCAATGGCTTTGCGAATGCCCAATTCTTTGGTACGTTCTTTTACCACAAACACCATGATATTGGAAATACCAATAATACCTGCCAAAAGTGTTCCCAGTCCAACAAAAGTCACAATTAGCTGTAATACGCTAGCAAACTGCTGGGTTTGTTTTAAATCAGCGGCAACATTACGCACATAAATTCCACTGCGGTCATTTGGTGCTATATTATGTTTTTTGCGCAGAAAGGTGGTTAGCTTTTTCTCAAGAGCCAAAGCGCCTGTATACCCCAGTTCGGGACGAAAAGCCACAATGATCTGGTCTATGCGGTCGTTGCTTTTTTCAAGGCGTTGACGTGTGGTGTAAGGAATATAAATAAGACGTTCTTCATTGTCGCCTCCTTCATCTCGAAATACACCAACTACTTTAAAGGATACGCCGCCCACATCAATTTGTTGTCCAAGGGAAGATTTCTTTCCAAATAAATCTTTTTCTACCAACCGACCAATGGTAGCATATTTGGTGTTGTCTTGCACATCTGCCTCATTGATATAACGTCCCTTTATAATTATAGATCTTTCAGCTTGTTGATGACCTGGGGCAACACCTCTTACAGTGTAGTTATTGCTTTCTTTACCTCGCTTTACAAGTGCGCCACGACTAATTCTAGGCGTGGTATAATCAATAAAAAGTGGAAAATTTTGCTCGATATCTTTCAAGTCATCATTCCTAAAAATAATACGTCGTTTGGCTTTAAAACCCCGGTAGGGTTTTTCGGTCTGACCTGGATACAACCAAATGGTATTGGTTGAGTCATCAACAAAAAATTGTTCAAACGAATTTTTAAGCCCATTACCAAAACCAAAAAGCAACACAAAAATGAAAATACCCATAGCCACAGTAAAACCCGATAGCACCGTACGCAATTTGTTTTTACGCAGGGTTAGAAACATTTCGCGCCATCGGTCTCTATTCCACATAACGGCTTGCTTTTACTTGCTTCACTTTTTTGTCTTCGACAATTACTCCATCACGAAGATGTACAATTCGCTTACACATATTGGCAATATCTTCTTCGTGCGTAACAATTAGCAGTGTAATTCCTTGATCGTTAATGGATTGCAATACATCCATCAGCTCATACGATGTTTTTGTGTCAAGTGCCCCTGTGGGTTCGTCAGCCAAAAGCACTTTGGGTTCCGATACCAATGCACGTGCAATGGCAACACGCTGTTTTTGACCCCCCGAAAGTTCGTTTGGGTGGTGAGACGCCCACGGGCCAAGACCTACATCATCCAAATACTTTTGTGCGCGTATTTGACGCTCTTTTCGGTTCACTTTTTGGTAGTACAGCGGAAGCATGACATTCTCAAGCGCGGTTTTATACGAAATCAAATTAAAGGATTGAAATACAAAACCCAAAAACTTATTGCGGTAAATGGCGGCTTTGGTTTCATCAAGATCTTTAATGGGATTGTTGTCTAAGGTATAGGTGCCCAAGTCTGCACCATCCAACATACCCAAAATATTAAGGAGCGTAGATTTCCCCGAACCCGAAGAACCCATAATGGCAACCATTTCGCCTTCTTGAACGCTAAAGTTTATACCCTTAAGTACATGGAGGGAATTTTGTCCCATCGCATAGGACTTATGTAATTCTTTAATTTCTATCATAGGAAACGTTGCTTACACTTAATGCATCACTTTCTTAACGAGCAGGAAGTGAATATGTTACAAATATATTATTTCTTGTAAAACTGTTTATAGGCAACATAGCCAACCACTCCCACAAGAATGTATGGGATCACCATTAAATAGACAATACCATCGTTAAGGCTTTTGGCCGTTTCGGCATTGGCGCCAGTTTCCAATACAGCACGACACATGGCACATTGCAAACTCAAAAGACCATTTAAAAAAATTGTCATCTCAAAGGCATTTTATCCTCCGTAATATGGAGCAATCATTAGGTAAACAATAACGCCTGTAACGGCTACATAAAGCCAAATGGGAAATGTGACCTTAGCCAAGCGTCTGTGCGATTCGAAACTGCGAAATGCAGCATGTTTGTAGGTAAACAGTACTAGGGGAATAAGTACAATAGAAAGAAAAATATGCGTTATTAAAATAAAGAAATATACATACTTTATGATTCCCTCACCTCCGTACGGCGTTGATTCTGAAGTAAGGTGGTAGGCAATATACATCACTAGAAAAAGGATCGATAAAAAGATATTCACCTTCATCAATCGTTCATGTGCTTTTCGATTTCCACGTTTGATTTGAATTACCGCCAACACCAATAAAACTGCTGTTATTCCATTTATGGTCGCATAAATTGGAGGTAACATGTCTAATGGGGCTGTATTGGGGATGCGTATTGTAAACAATACCGCAACAACAATTGGAATTACAATAGAGACCGCTACAATGATAGCATTGTAAAGGCGAAGGAATTTTTTATTCATCATCAAGCAATTTTTGAACGTCTTCTAGTAGCATGTCGGTACCTTGTATATCGAGTTCAGATTCGGAAATTCCTAAGTAATATACAATCGGGTTGCCAAAAGAATCTTTTCTGGAACGAAGGTAGCCATTTTGATCCACTAAGGCAAAATAGCCCTGATGCTCAAAACCCCCAGCAACATTAGGGTTAATCCCGGCAAAAATATTAAAGCCTTTGTTTGCTAGCTCGTAAATGGCCGCAGCATCACCCGTAAGAAAATGCCAATTTTGGCTAAATACGTTAAGGTTTTCGGCATAGCGTTTAAGTTGCTCGGGCGTATCTTTTTCGGGGTCAATGGTAAAAGAAGCAATGCCAAAATCCTCTCGATCGCCAAAAGCCTCCTCCAATAGCTTCATATTGGCATTCATAAGAGGGCAAATGGTAGGACAAGTGGTAAAGAAAAACTCTATCACGTATACCTTCCCCTTATAATCTTCGTTGGAAATCAGGCGGTTGTCTTGGTTTGTAAACACAAAATCAGGGACACGTTTTGCCTCACCGTTTAGTTCAATAAAAGAGAGTGGCATGGGCTTACTAAGCCGTTTGTTGTCTATAAGATCGGTATGTTGAATACGAGAAATGATGCGAGGAATAAAAATAATGCCAAACACCAAAACAATAAAGGCAACAGCGATATAGGAATTGCGACGCATAGTTATGGCTTTCTCCCTTGATTGTATTTCTTTAGCGCCAGTCGATACTCCGCTAAAATTACTTTGACATCATCCACCATGTTGTTATTGATATCTGCAACAGAGCGCGCATCATATCCAAAAAAATCGTCATCGTCTCTACCCCGAAGATTTCCTTCTCTGTCGATGATAAACACGTATGGATTTGAAAGCGTTTGGTCTAATTCCAGTGGTAAATATAAGCTTTCAAAAACGGTTTTTAATTGTTCCGGCTCCAAAAAAACAAGCGTCCAGCGTGACATATCAGTGCCCGTAGTTCCTTCTAGTTCAGCTTTTAAATCTGCCGCTTGCTCCTCTGTGCCTTTTGGCAGTGCAATTAAAAATTGGAAATCGGTAAACTGATAAAAGCGTTTGTAAATCTTTTGATTCAGGTTTAATGCCAACGCTTTTTTGTCTTGCAGCGCATTCCCGAAGAATCCAAGAACGGTTATGCGATCTTTAAATTGTGCATCAGAATATTGTCCAATTTCCTGTACATTTTGAGTGAGTACTGGAAGTTTTGCAAAGTGATTCACCCCTGAGGCAAAAAACAAATACACCACTAGCGGGAACACAAAAAGAACCACCAGAACAATGTATTTTTTCATAGCTGTTCTAAAAATTCCAACTTAAAAATCCGTCAGACATTACATTGTAGATGTAGTCTGCCTCTATTAAAAGAATAAAAATAAGGTATGGGATAAGGATTAAAAGCGGTAGCACTATAGACGAAGTAAAGCTGCGCTTTTCGTCTCGTAAGTGCATAAAGTCCCATGCAATATAATAGGCTTTTACAATAGTTAGTATAATAAAAATCCAATTCAACCCTTTCATACCCAACACAGGGGTCAATAAAAAAGCTGGTTTAATAATTCCAAATGCTACCTCAATAGCAGTAATGATAGACAGGAAAATGAGTACCCCCCAAATTTTTTGTTCATTGGATTTAAACGTAAGCAGTCCGCGGAAAATAGAAAGTTTATGTGCCATGTTATACAAGATAAAAGAAGGTGAATACAAATACCCAAACTAAATCAACAAAGTGCCAGTACAACCCTACTTTTTCGACCATTTCATAATGGCCTCTTCTTTCGTAGGTACCTACTAGTACATTGAAAAAGATAATACCGTTAATAATTACACCCGACAAAACGTGAAAGCCGTGAAAGCCCGTGATAAAGAAGAAAAAGTCAGCAAATAGACGATTTCCGTATTCGTTTCTAATCAAATTTGCTCCTTCTACCACATGAACAGCTTGTGCAATTTTTGCTTCAGAAGCGGCACGGTCAAACACAATTTTGCGTCCTGTTTCCGCGTCAATCATTTCAGATTTGACACGCAAGTCGGAGTTAGCCAAAAAGCCTTCTTGTACTTCTGCTACTGTGTAGGTCGGAAGTGTCGCTTCGTCCATATACCAAAGCCCATTATCGGCGGTGTGTTGTGCACGATCAGTAGCTTGCGAAGCGGCAAATGAAGAAAGTGCTACACGCTCTCCCGAATCGGCAGATACAAACTGTAAAATTTGACCTCCTTTTGTTTCAAGAGCACCGTATTCGCCTTTGATAAAATTTTTCCATTCCCATGCCTGTGAACCCACAAAGACAGCTCCACCAATAATGGTAAGCAACATATAGACAGCGACTTTGTTTTTCTGCATTTTATGTCCCGCATCAACCGCCAGAACCATAGTTACTGATGAGAAAATTAGGATAAATGTCATGAGTGCTACATAGTACATCGGGGCATCAATTCCATGTAAAAATGGGAAGTGAAAGAATACTTCATCGGCGATAGGCCATGAGTCAATGTTTTTAAAGCGTGAAAAGCCGTAAGCGACTAGAAAACCAGAGAAGGTCAGGGCATCTGAAACAATGAAAAACCACATCATCATTTTGCCATAAGAGGCGTTTAGGGGTTTATTTCCTCCGCCCCAGACGTTTTCGTTTTCTACAAGGTTGGTTGTTGCTTCCATGTGTGGGTAATGGTTAAATTGTTTACAAAATTACGGATTATACTTTATCTTAAAAAGAATAAGAAGACAAATAAATAGAGCCATAAAAATCCTAAGAAATGCCAAAAGGTATGCGCAAGAACAAACCCAAGCGGCTTTTCAGCATAACGCCCTCGTAAATGATTTACAAGTACCACCAAAAGCACCACGATTCCTCCGATGAGGTGTGCGAAGTGTGTCATTACCAGCACATATAAAAAAGAAGTGGTTACCGTACTTTCTGCACCTGTAAAATAATATCCTTGCCCAACAATAGTACGAAAACCAACCCATTGGGTTATTGAAAACGCTATCGCCAATAAAAGCGTAATGAAGACATAACGCGTAACACCAGCGTTGTTGTTTTCTTTAAGCATCTTAAACGCCATCAAAAATGTAAAGCTGCTTACAACAATGACAAGCGTACTTATATAAAAAGCTGAAGGTAATGCGAAATCTGCGAGCCAATCGGGACGTGCTTTACTTACTACGTAAGCACTGGTTAGCCCAGCAAACATCATCGTCATACTGATCATGGCAAACCAAAGCATCATTTTTTTGGCTTTAGCCTGTGGGGTCAAAAGGGAAGGGTGAAAACTCATCTATAAAAATTTATCTAAAACGTAAATCCATTGCAACACAGTAATGTATACGATGCTCACAATTAATAATTTTTTGGCATTGGATTGATTTTGATTGCGATACAGTGTCAATCCAAACCACAACAAAGCGAATCCTGCTAAGGCTACAGCTATTGCACCTGGCACAGAAAGCTGTAGTGCACCAGTGAGTCCAAGCACAGGAAATACCGAAACAACAATCGTCCACAAGGTGTATAGAATAATTTGAAGTGCGGTCGAGCTGCCAGGTTTTCCTGTAGGAAGCATGTTAATTCCTGCTTTTTGGTAATCGTCATGTAAATACCACCCTATTGCCCAAAAATGAGGAAATTGCCAAAAGAATTGAATCATAAAAAGCAAGCCGGGCTCAATACCAAAATCACCTGTTTCAGAAACCCAGCCCAACATAAAAGGAATGGCACCAGGAATAGCTCCCACAAATACCGAAAGTGGTGTAACTGTTTTGAGGGGAGTATAGGCGCAGGTGTATAAAAACACCGAAATGGCGCCAAACATAGCCGTTTTGGGGTTAAGATAATACAAGATCGCAAGACCCAATATCAACAAAGTAAGCGCAATGCCAAATGCCACTGAAACCGACATCCTTCCCGAGGGAATCGGGCGGTTTTGGGTGCGTTTCATTTTGGCATCAATCTCTTTTTCTATGATTTGATTAAATGCATTAGATGCACCCGCCAAGCCATAGCCGCCAATGGAAAGCAATAAAATATGCCACATATTGGGCGAAGGTGCTGCCAACAAATACCCCGCCAACGAAGAAAACACTACGCTTAAGGTTAAGCGTGCTTTGGTAAGCAATAGCACATCGGTGAGGATGAGCGAAAGCGAAAGTGAATTTTGGGTTTTAGTTAGCATAGACTACGCACAGTTGTGCGCAAAGATACTGTACAAAAGCAGCTTACGCAACGTAAAACACAGCTTGTTTGACGGCTACTGCAAGCTAAAGTGTACAGGAATACTAAATGGCACTCGAACAGGTTGTCCACGTTGTTTTCCGGGTGTCATTTTGGGTGGTTTTTAGAGTTTATACCCAAAACGAACAAAACATATGCCAAAAAAAAAGCCCGATGATATCGGGCTATGTTTTATTGTAAACGGAAGGTAATCGGTATACTAAACGGTACCCGAACCGCGCGCCCGCGTTGTTTTCCGGGTGTCATATTAGGTAATTTTGAAATAATTCGATTTGCCTCTTTTTCTAGGTTTTTATCTGGACCTCGTGTTCTTATACTTGTAATAGAACCATCTTTGTCAATAACAAACTGTACATACACGCGTCCCTGAACACCCATTTCTTGGGCAATTTCTGGGTACCGGAAATTTTTAGCAATATGGCGTTGAATTTTTTCTTGGAAACAATTTCTACGCTCTGATTTTTTTACACGCTCACACCCAGGGAAAAGCGGCACATCTTCAATAATGGCAAAGGGAACATCAACTTCTATCTCTTCTTCCAAAACCTCTACTTCCTCGATAACTTCTTCCTGAGTAGTTTCAGTAGACTCAATAACGGTTTCTTCGACCTCCTTTTCATCCTCTACTACCTCAATAATTTGAGGTGCAGGTGGTGGCGGTGGCGGTGGTGGTGTTTTGAGTTGCTCTGTGAGCGGTACTTCTTCGTCATCGTCTTCTGTGACGTCCAGAACACCAATATCAATAGCTGACTTATCGTATGTTTTAAACTCTACAAGTCGCCAAGACGCAAGTAATACAAGACATAAGCCTATAGCAAAATACAGGCTGCTGTTCTTAATTAAATCTACTTTTGGATTTTTTTTTGGGTCCATAATATCAGTATAATAAGATTTGTGTAATCAAACATACAAAAATTTTGCCAAAAAAAAAGCCCGATGATATCGGGCTAGGTTTTATTGTAAGCGAAAGGTAATTGGAATGCTAAAAGGCACTCGTACGGGCCGTCCGCGTTGTTTTCCAGGTGTCATATTAGGTAATTTACCAATAATGCGATTGGCTTCCTTCTCTAAGTTTTTGTCTGGACCTCGTGTTCTAATACTTGTGATAGAACCATCTTTGTCAATAACAAACTGCACATACACACGTCCCTGAATGCCCATTTCTTGGGCAATTTCGGGGTAACGGAAATTTTTAGCAATATGGCGTTGAATTTTTTCTTGGAAACACTTTCTACGCTCTGATTTTTTTACACGCTCACACCCAGGGAAAAGCGGCACATCTTCAATAATGGCAAATGGTACATCAACGTCTAGTTCTTCTTCGAGTACTTCAACCTCTTCAATAATTTCTTCTTGAGTAGTTTCGGTTGATTCAATTATGGTTTCCTCGATCTCCTCTTCGTCTTCTACTACCTCAATAATTTCAGGAGCAGGTGGCGGTGGTGGTGGTGGCGGTGTTTTGATTTGTTCCGTAATAGGAACAAGTTCGTCATCCTCGTCATCAACGTTTAAGGCTTCATACCCATACATTGACTTGTCATAGGTTTTCCATTCAATGCCTCGCCAGGCTATAAACAAAACCACGCAAAGTCCAATAGCAAAGTATAGGCTGCTGTTATTTCGTAAATCAGCGTTGGGATTTTTCTTTGATTGCATCTAAATTATTTAGCTTAACGCTAAAATAATAATTTTACTTTATTATAGTAAATAAATTTTGAAATTATCCTATTACTTACGAAATGAGGGCTTGGTAATCTTCGTCTGAAAGCAATGTATCCAGCTCTGCTAAATCGCTCAATTTTATTTTCACGATCCAACCTTCCCCATATGGATCCTCATTTACTTGTTCAGGGGTGTCTTCTAATTGCGCATTGAAGGCAATAATTTCACCAGACAATGGCAGAAACAAGTCAGAAACTGTTTTTACCGCCTCAACAGTACCAAAAACTTCTTCTTTTTTAAGGGTGTCGCCAAGGGTTTCTACTTCGACATAAACAATGTCACCTAATTCTCCTTGCGCAAAATCAGTAATACCTACTGTAGCTTCATCGCCTTCAATGCGCACCCATTCGTGGTCTTTGGTATACTTTAGCTCTTGTGGAATAATCATATCAAAATTTTGGCTAAATGTAGTATAAAAACCTCCTAATTTCCAAAATTGTATCGCAAGGTAATTCCAGAGCGAATATTGGTTTGTGGGAAGGCAGTAGAAATAGCAAACTTTGAAAACACATGGTCGTAAAAGAACAGTGCAGTAAAATTGCGTGAAAGGGCATAATCGGCGTTAAGTTTTAGTGACCAAAGGCGTTGACCTGCCGTAACTTGATCGCTTAACAAATCCAAATTACGGATAAGGGTAATGTTGTCTCTAACCGATAAGTCTCCCTTGATGTTAATATCGCCTTTTAGGTTGGTTGATTTCCCACCAATGTTTGTTTTGAACTTTACATTCTTAATACGATAGCCCAACCCTACTATCCATTCATCACCAGAAGTTTCGGTAAGTAAATTGTTGTCTAGTGAAAGGGACAGCGCACGATCTTTCCGCACCTCGGTAGAAACTTGGATACTATTTTTGAGCTCAAAGTCAATTTTTACAAGCGGATTAAACTGCTCTACCAAGTTTACATTGGTATATAAAATTTTGTTCATAAAGTTACCCGACTGGTCGGTGCCGCTAGGCTGGTACTCCAAGTTTGTGGCAAAAGCATTAAGCGTATGACTCGCTCGATAGCCATGTGCAATGGCAAAACGCTTAAACCGTTTTTTAAAGGATTTTAGACGCATTAAACCATTATATTGCATATTCCAATTAGGCAATGGAAACGAGCGTTTGGCATCATAGGTTACCGCATTTGGATCAGCACCTGTATAGGCTGCTAAAAACGATGGGATGAGTACCGCTTGATTGTTTTTGCCGTAGCCTTTTGGGAAACCATCCGCGTCAACATCACCAGTGGGAACACCTCGCATCGTAGCTAAACGTTGTGCAATAATCAATCGATTGTTTTTTAAATCTGAGAAAGCCTGCGACTCCAATCCACTACCGCTAAATGCCGTGCGAAGCATAATGGTTGAGATTTCAAAGTTTCCAAAAAGGCGTGGAGAAAGCGCAGTATACGTCCCGTTTACGACACTAAAGTTTTCGGCATTATTTTCAGAATAACTTCGGTTTCCGGTAAGATCTAACTGCAACCCTTGCAACAAACCTACTGAGGCGTTATAGCTCATATCCGTATTGTGAACCGTGGTATAAGCTTGATTAAAATTCGGGAATTCAGTAAGCCATCCTCTTTTAGCAGCCTCGAACCGAATGTCTTTTTGACGTCCTAAGGCAAATTCAAATCCTGGGTTTTGGGTGCCCAAAAATCCTATGTTTTGTGTATACCCAGGAAGTACGGTTCCGTTGTTTTCACTATACGTTAATTGTATACGCTCTAGCGCGGTAACAAGCCCCACGAGCGTATTAACGATTTTTACACCAGGTTTCTTTGCAGCAGCATTACCCGTCTTTTTTCGTAAGCCAAGTGCAGAATACAAGGTGCGCATATTGGCATTTCCATTCCACTGGATGGTATTTGCATTTTGTAGGGTATGCACAATCCCTAAGGTGTTGTTGTTTTCATCTACCACATTGGCTAAAGACGATGAACCACGTTGCCAGTTAAAATTTCCAGTATATGAATATGTTCCGTTTAAGAACGAAAGCATGGGGATAAACCCAAACGGCAATTGATAGGTAGCCCCAATAGATTGGTCAAAACGATCCATTTGTCCCATATCCCAAAGGCCATCCCAAATGTCAAGTTTTGTGTTTACGCGTGTGGTTCCGGCAGGACCATCCTCCATATAATTTCGTACAATATTCCTGCTCGATGCGGAGAAATCCAGGCGAAGTGAATTGGTTAGGCTGTGATTGACAGTAAAGAGCCAATCAAAGAGATAGTTCCGTTGCTGTAAATCAGGAAGTGCAATTTGGTTAGAGGCATCTACACCTTCCAAATACACCTGTCTAAATCGCTGGCTTTGGAACATTCGATTAATATTTGTTCCAAAAGTGACCGAACTTGGCAATAGATTTAAATTTAACTCAGACAACCAACGCAAGTACTTTTTGGTGGAAATAGCCTCAACCTTGCCAAATGGTTTAACGGAAAACGGCTTAAAAGAGTAATTATACCCAGCGCCTAAACGTACGTTTTTATAGGCATAATCCTCAATTTCAAAATCATTGCGTTTCTCTTCATTATAGGCATACGAAAAGTCAAAGTTTTCAATATCAAAAAAGTTTACCTTGGATTCGGCACTGCGTTGTTTTCGCACTCCAATAAGGTTGATGCTTTTGAATTTTGAAACACTAATTGCCTGATCCCGAATCGAATCGCGTTGCGATGCACGATCTGCGACATCCAAACGGTCTTGTAGTTCAATATCTCTATAATACGGGTCATATTTTGGGGTAATAACTTCCTGATTGTAGCTGTAACTTACAGGTAGTACCAATCCCCATTTTTTAGGAAAAAGCATCCCTGCATTTATACTTGTGGTTACCCCATATGAGCGTGTGTCATCTTGACTGCGCTGATTGGGCGATTGGTCAATCGAGCCAAATCCTACAGTCGAAACAGCACCATTTACGGTAACGTTGGCAAAATCAGCAAGATTAGCGTCCATTGTTCCCACGGCAGCCCAACCGCCTTGCGAGTCAATTTCCGATAAGCGAAGCTCGTTAAACCAGACCTCACCGCTTAGTTTTTCCCCAACTGTTTCACTTGGATTTTTAACCCCAACGACTAAGGTTCGAATGGCACCCAGCGTAGGGTTACCTCGAATGGCCAACTTATATTTTTTATCCCCAGGAAGACTTGATATGGGCGTAAATTCGCTTATTGGATTAAGCGCTTCATCAAAGTAAGTTGCTCCTACAATTTGTCGATTTGAGATCGACTTTGCTTTGAGTTTGGTGAGCAACTCTACGGGAATGTCAATTTCGTTACTTGCGGTTTGCCATATTTCTTCTTCACTCAAATTATTAGAAACTCCTGCCGTATAAGCCGTTGGTTTTAAGGGGATTTCAATTTGATAGTAGTTTTCAGTAATATCGGTTCCCAAACGAATAAATGCTACTAGGCGTTTATCAAGTTCTTCTTGAGCACCTTCGCCAGGAAGTGGATTTTCACCCGTTATAGATTCGGCGTGCAGGAACATACGAAGACGCTTGTATTGACGCATATCCAAATCTAAATGTTTATAAACCCCTTCAGAATCTTTGGGTTCCAATTCCTTTACCCGAAGTGAAAGCGACTGCTCGTTTTCACGAATAAGATTGTTGTAATTATTAAGCGTTTCGCGTACTATGCCAGGCGGAAGTTTATACCGAATAGGTGTTCGGGTTTCGTTTTCTAAAATATTTACTGCACTTACTTCAAGCTGGGTATTTGGATATAAAACTTCTTGAGTGTTAAGCGAATTTGACACACGCGTCCAATCGGCGCGAACAATATCTAGTGTTCCAAAACGGAATACCGCGGGATTTTTAAAGCCCGTTACCATCATTCGCATAAACCGTATAGAGCGCAAATCCTCCATGCCGTTTATGGCTTCAAAATAATTTCGATACACTGGTGCTTCGTAATAATCAGGTACTACAGGGACACGAAATTGTAACCAGCGTGCCGTAATTACTTGTCCGTTTGGGAGCTCAATGTTATTGGTTTCACGGACATCAAATAAAAATGGATGTGCACCCACTTGCATATTTTTGCTGATAGGAATTCGATACTGAAAATATCGATCAATCGTATTCATCGTATTGTCTTGATTGAGGTCTTCCGCATCTGGAGTGGTATACGACCCACGGAATTGCTCAGTTACTTCAAGTGGCGAATTGCCCTGTGTGCCGTTATAGTTTTTGTATCGGTCAAGAATAGATCCACTGCCTTGCCCAAAATAGGTGTAATTATCCCCAGCAGGGTCTTCAGCAGGTCCATTGGTATAAATTAGACGTTCTTCATCATCATTAAGTCCATCTAAACCGACGTCTTGTAACGAACGGTTTTGCTCGTCAGCATCAAAAGCATACACAAGAGATTGTGAAGCAGGGGTGACTCCCCATTGGGTATTATGCGTAGCCGTATTTTGATTAAGTGCAGGAAGTCCGTTTTCGTATTGTTTGCGTCCATCTTTTAACACATCTTCGGAAATATTACCCAAATGAAACACCAATTCACCCGAATCATCAGAAGTATTTGATTGGTCAGAAAAAGTGTCCAGCAACCAAAATTCAATATACTCCACATTAGATTGACTAAAGTCAGTAGTAGTCATAGCACGTGTAACACCCGCCCAGTTTTTTTCGGGGTTTGTGCCAAAATTGGTAGCGTTATTATAGGGGCCTCGCTCGCCAGGATAATACGCCATATCAAAGGTGTATTGCACCGTTGATTGCCCTTGAACCACATCTTGTTGTGGAAAAATTTCATCAATAAAAATTCGCCGTGTGGCGTTGGTCGATAGGTCATCATCAGAAATACCGCTTGGTCGTCTTCTGGAATAAAACAATGGATCAATATTGTACCATGCCAGTTTTGCGCGCTGATAACCTGCGCTGATGTCATCAACACCTACACTTGATCCCGCAATGGGAAGCTGCTGCGAAGGAGCAGGAATACTTGACAAGTTCCAAGAATAAGTATCTCGAATATCAAGGTTGGTTTGCGTTCCTTCAAAATCATCAATATACGAGGTGACAGCATTATTGAGTTGTGTCCCTCTAGGCGCACCCACATTTAAATAAGCCGCTTCGGCACGAATAGAAACATTCGATGCTACTTGGGTATCAATATTCGGTAGTTTGTTAACCATTCTGGTGAGAAACGGAATCTCTTTAGAGAATGTCCCACTAAGTCCAAACATGCTGTTGTTTACTGGTTCTGTACCATAATTGGCTTTTTGGGTTAGGGGGCGCTCACTTAAGCGCATATACGTTCCGCCCAATAATAAGTCATCATTGAATTTATGCTCCGCAGTGAAGCCCATAAAACGTCTGTTTTGTTGCCCGAAAAGGGTATTGCTTTCTGTGGAAACTTCAATAGGAATATTGGAGTTTTTTATGCTTTCATTGAGAATGGTAATGCGTCCAATTTGGTAGTTTACGGTATAATCCATACCCTCTTGCAACAATCGTCCGCCGGCAGTAACGCGCACCGAACCACGAGGCACATTAAAAGCACCTAATGCAATACCTTGTCCACCGCCAGAAGATTTATAGCGTCCTTTTAGCTCAAATTTATTGTACCGTTGGTAGTCGGCAGCATCAGCTTTGGTGATATCGTACATCTCTTTAAAGACATATTTTTTCTGATTTTCGTTATACCGGTTTCTATCCGAGTAATCTTCTTGTGGGTCGTTAGATTTCAATTGCTCAAAAAGATATTTTCCAAAAGGCTCTACACTAGGAAAAATAATTTGACCTTGCTCTGGAAACACCGTAACACCACTTATAAAGTCAAAAAATCCATCCCCTTCGGCTTGAGCGTCTTGGTATATATTGAGTTTGTCTAATCCAAACAAGTTCAAAAGAATTCGCTCATCTGTTCCACTAGGCCAGGTATTTTCATCTTCTGGACGTATAAAGTTTGTCGGAGATGGGTCGGTGTATAAAATATTAAATACAAAGTCCTCTTGCTCTAACTGAAAAGCACCAATGTTATAGATGTTTTTCATCATCAAATCAAAAACGGGTTGTGCCACGTCTAACACCGAACTTTTTAGCATTTTTAGAATTAGACTGTTGTTATTGACAACTGGGGCTACATTTGAATTGGTAATTGTTGTAGCAGCCACACCGTCACCGGCAAATTCACCCACCTGATAGGCTTGTCCGTTTACAGTATACTGAAATGCCACCGCCAACACTTCGTCGTTATTTAGCGGTTGATTTAAAGATATGTATCCCAACTGTTCGTGGAGTCTGTATTCTGATGGACTTAACTTTCTTGCACTCTCCAAAACGGCATAATCACGCCCTTCACTTACTTGTACCGACAGCGCACCAAAACCGTTTTGTGCAGTGGCAATATCACGAATATCGTCTGTGAGAATTCCTGTACCTCCAATACCCTGCGGGTCAAGCTTGTTGGCATTATTCGTTGGAAATGCACCAGATACTGCATTGAAAAAACCAGATGTCAAATCATCAAGTACTGTCACATCAGGATTTGTCTCACCTAAATCTTGCAATGCAAGTACATTGCGTACATTATTGGTTCGTACCGAACGATTTGTCACCCAAACTTCGAGCCTTGTAATTTGGATAGGCGAATTGATATACGGATAGGTTTTTACTGATTTGTCGTAATTGTCTCTGAAGTACTGCGCCAAGAAAAAGTGGCGATTGTCTTCGTAGTCTAGAGCGAAAAGCGAATATTCCTCAAGGGTTCCTTCTCCATTGGTTTGTATGGTTTGCGTTTGCGAGCGTTGCTCCGAAACCACAGCAGAAATATTGGTGTTGCCAAACTTCAACTGTGCTTTAACTCCAAATAAACTTTGTGCGCCTGAAATCAACGAACTATTAAGCGGCATGCTCACGTTACCAACCTCAAGTTTTTGCAAGATGCCATCTTCGTTTCCACTAATGCCTTGTTCTGCCAAACTTTTGACCCGTTCTACTGCATTTGTTCCTTGATTCAACAAATCTTTTCCTTTGTTAAGCAGCTCTTTTCCTTTGTTAATGGTATTGGTAACACTGCTAGGTACCAAATCCTCGGGAAAAAAGTCTAGCTTTATCACACGCTGAAAATCGAATGTAGATTGTGTATCGTAGTTTGCATTCACTTTTAATCGTGTTCCAATAGTACCAGAAAGATTAAGGTTAATGCGTTGGTCAAAATCAAAACCTAGGCTACTTTGGTTTCGGGGAGAAAAACTGGGGTTTCCCGATTTTTGATAACGAATACCTAAGTCAATACTCGCCGAGCCTTGCGGGCGAATATTTATCTCGTTACTTCCGAAAATAGTTTCAAAAAACTTGTTGTTTACATAATAATCGGGGAGTAAATCTTGTTGAGCTTCTTCGTCATCGACAAGTCCTGCAAGTGCTTGCTGTTTCTCTCTTACGTAAGCACGGGTTTTTTCGGCTATTACTCGCTCACGGTATTGATCAGGGGTAAGTACAAGTGGCTGTTCGGCGTTAACCTCACCTACCTTTACATTATAAAAATACAAATTGAGTTTAGGGTCGTAGGAATATGAACTTGCAAAAGAGGCTGGTTTTTGCTTGAGGGCTATTTGTTGTAGGTTTTTTGCCAGTATTAAACTGTCCTGAGTAGCTGTGTTTTGACTGAACAAATACGAAGCGGTAGCAGCCCAAACAAGCACAAAAAATAAGCCTTTTTTCGTATAGGTATTACCGTTCATTATAGTTTATTGAGCGCATTTTTGATGATCCGTTCCACGGGCATATTGGGTTCCACTTGTAGCAAGGCATCCACTATTTTTTGTGTTTGTTTTATCGGATAGCCTAAAACACTCAATGCAGATAACGCTTCTTCGCGCTGTGTATTGTTTGAGACGGTACTAATTTCGCCTTCTTCGTGTAATCCTGTTACTTTATCTCTAAGATCAACAATAACACGTTGTGCGGTTTTGGCACCGATTCCCTTTACAGCCTGAATGGCAGAAACATTATCTGTCTGAATGGCTTGTACTACCTCCTGAGGATTCATAGAAGACAGTACGGTTCGGGCGGTATTGGCACCAATACCACTTACACTGATAAGTAGGCGAAAAATACTTCGCTCTATTTCTTCCATAAAACCATAAAGCGTATGTGCATCTTCGCGTACCTGATGGTGTGTGTTGATTCGAATATGCTCATCTTCAGGTAGTTGGCCATATGTGTGTAACGAAATGTGAACTTCATACCCTACTCCGCCACACTCTACGACCAAGGTCGTAGGGGTCTTGCTTACAAGTCTTCCATTGAGTTGTGTAATCATGGTGAATTTTAAGGTATAAACTTCGGAATAAAAAGTTTTATACACTAATAGATTTCAAAGTAATCAAAAAAGTGAAAACTACACAACTTCCTTGCGAACTAGATTTTCGGTCCGAATTTTGTCAAATCCGATGCTGTTTTAGTTTCGTATTGCTCAAAGTTTTTGATAAATAATAAAGCGAGTTTTTTTGCGCTTTGCCAATACATCTCTTGGTTGCTCCAAGAAATAGTAGGGTTGAGAATTTTATCAGGAACATGATTACATTTTTTTGGAATGTTTAAATCAAACATTGGAAGTTTTTCACATGGCTCTTTTGCTAGACTGCCATCGTGAATGGCATTAATAATAGCTCGTGTACGGGATAAAGAAATGCGATCCCCTTGCTTAAATGCACCGCCAATCCAGCCTGTATTTACAAGCCAAACATTTGTTTTATGCTTGTTAATCTTTTGCTCCAAAAGCCTTGCATACTGTGTAGGATGCAACACCATAAATGCAGCACCAAAACAAGTTGAAAAAGTTGCTATAGGTTCGGTTACTCCCATTTCTGTACCAGGGATTTTGGCTGTGTAACCACTCAAAAAATGATACATTGCTTGTTTTGATGATAGTTTTGAAACAGGAGGAAGAACTCCGAAAGCATCACAGGTTAAGAAAATAATGTTTTTAGGGTGGCCGCCAAGACAAGGGTTTTTTATTTGTTGAATAAACTCGATAGGATATGCCGCACGTGTGTTTTCGGTTATGGACGTATCGTTATAATCAACCTCATGAGAATGTTTGTCAAAAACAACATTTTCCAATACGGTTCCAAACTTAATCGTATTAAAAATTTCAGGTTCTTTTTCCTCACAAAGCCCAACTACTTTAGCATAACATCCGCCCTCAACATTGAATATTCCATTGTCCGACCAGCAATGTTCATCATCTCCAATAAGAAGTCTACTGCCGTCTGCCGAGAGTGTTGTTTTTCCTGTTCCGCTTAATCCAAAAAACAAGGATACGTCGCCATTTTTTCCTTCATTGGCAGAGCAATGCATAGATAAAATTCCCTGCTTGGGCATAATGTAATTTATAATCGAAAAAATACCTTTTTTCATTTCGCCAGCATATTGGGTACCAAGGATGATAAACTCCCGCTCTTCAAAACTTAAATCAATACTTGTTTTACTTTTCATAAAACTCGTGTATTCATTTGCGGTAAACTCACCTGCGTTATACAACACATAATCAGGCTTTCCGAAATTTTTTAGTTCTTCCGAATTGGGACGGATCATCATGTTATGCATAAACAGCGCATGATATGGGCGGGTACAGATCACGCGAATCTTTAAGCGATAATCTTCATCCCAACCTACAAACCCATCCACAACATAAATTCTTGTTCTTGTGTTAAAATAGTCAACTGCGCGCTGGCGATTGATCCGAAAGGTATGTGCATCCATAGGGATGTTTATGTCACCCCACCAAATGTCATCTTGGGTTTGTGATTCTCTTACAATCCGTTTGTCGTTTGGGCTTCGTCCTGTTTTTTCGCCAGAGCGTAAAATCAACGCTCCTTTATCTGAAATTACAGCACTTAAGTCATAGCGTAATGCTTTAGAATAAAGCTGAGCAGGGGACAAATTACGGTATAATTTTTTGGGTTCTATCCCATATTCCTTTAGAGTAAAAGGTGTTTTCATTTGGGCCAAGTTAAGTTAGGTTTGTTTAACACATCTGCTGAAGTATTCATTGCTTTTACTTCATCCAAAACATCTCTAATTCCCATGCGTTTTACTTCATGGCTTAGTGCTTTGAAAGTCTGCCGGAATGCATGGATTAAATGGCTAAATTCACCTGGGTTATCTGGGTTTTTTTGCTGAGCGGCAATCAAAAACTGTCCTAGTGGTTGCATTTTTTAGAGTAGTATGATAGCACAAATCTAGTACTTAAAATGCTTAAAAATTGGCACAAATTGCGATTACTTAAAAACTATAGCTAAACACTAGGAAATGGGTGTGATTTTGAATTTTTTTAGCAAAAAGCAGTTGTAACTTCATACTTGGAATGCGTTGTGCATTTTGAATAAAATTTGTCAGTTCGAGTGAATTTTACTCATTTTTATGAGTGAAATTAGTATCGAGAATAAAATTTTGCATTTCAAAACCTGTTCTCGATACAATTTTCTTTCGAAAATCACTCGAACTGACATTCATTAATGCTATATAAGTCAAAATGTACAACGGATACTTGAAATAAGATTTTAATTTGAACCCTTTTTGTTTTGCGCATCCACTACCGCTACTGCGGTCATATGAACAATTTCATCTACACTTGCGCCTAGCTGCAAAATGTGTACAGCATGTTTTAGCCCCATCATAATGGGTCCAATAGAAAGCGCACTGTCCATTTCTTTAATAAGCTTGTATGCAATATTTGCTGCATTCAAATCTGGAAACAATAAGGTATTTACATCTTTACCTGCAATTTTTGAAAACGGAAACTTTGCCGTTCGCATGGATTTATTAAGTGCAAAATCTGCTTGAATGGGGCCATCTACATCAATATAAGGAGCAGAGCGATGCAGCAACGAGACCGCCTCGTTAACTTTCTGTGCATCCTCGTTTTTGGAAGAACCAAAGTTTGAGTACGACAACATCGCCACTTTGGGCTGCATGCCAAAAAGAGTAGCTGTATATGACGTCATTTGGGCAATTTTTGCCAAATCTTTTGCATTGGGATTAATGTTGATGGAAGTATCGGCCAAAAGCAATGGACCACGATTGGTAATCATCAAGTTGGTGGTAGCCACACGATTTACCCCATCTATCTTATCAATGACATGCAAAACGGGTTTCAATACGTTCGGATAACTTCTGCTATAACCCGAAATCATGGCATCGGCATCTCCTTCGCGCACCATCATGGCAGCAAAATAATTGCGCTCGCGCATACGTCTGTGCGCATCATAAGATGTTACTCCTTTGCGTTGGCGCAATTGAAAATAGGTGTTGGCATAGGCTTCACGCTGTTTCTTAACCACATCTTTTTTAGGATCAATAATAGGCACGTCTGCATCAAACTCTAGGGTTTTCATTAACTCCGTAACTCGTGCTACATTCCCCAATAAAATAGGTTGCGCAATACCCTCCTCATATACCAGCTGTGCTGCTTTAAGCACGTCCAGTTCTTCGGCTTCGGCAAACACCACCCGTTGCGGATTGCGCTTTGCTTGGCTCATAATTAAACGTACTAGTTTTTTATCAGATCCTGTTCGTTGGTGCAATTCTTCTTGGTACTTATCCCAGTCTTCAATAGGGGCAGTTGCTACACCACTTTCCATTGCCGCTTTTGCTACCGCCATGGGCACAGTTGTAATAAGGCGTGGATCAAACGGTTTTGGGATGATATAATCTTCTCCAAACGCCAATTTGGTAGTGCCATAGGCAATGTTTACCTGCTCGGGCACGGTTTCTTTTGCCAAATCGGCAAGGGCGCGAACCGCAGCCATTTTCATGGCTTCATTTATTTTGGTGGCTCTAACATCTAGTGCACCTCTAAAAATAAAGGGAAAACCCAGTACGTTATTTACCTGATTTGGAAAATCAGAACGCCCAGTAGCCATAATCGCATCCTTCCGCGTGGCAACGGCAAGGTTGTAATCAATCTCAGGGTCTGGGTTTGCCATGGCAAACACAATCGGGGTTGGTGCCATAGATTTTAGCATTTCTGGCGTCATGATATTTGCCTTCGAAAGTCCAATAAATACATCAGCACCCACAAGCGCATCCTCCAAGGTCTGCACATCAATTTCAGTGGCAAATTCTTGCTTTTGGGCCGTGAGATTTTCTCTATCGGCTCTTATGACCCCTTTACTGTCGGTCATCATCATGTTTTCGGGCAATACACCCAAGGCACGATATAATCTTGCACAGGAGATAGCTGCTGCACCCGCACCGCTAATCACCATTTTTATAGACGCCATTTTTTTATTTGACAATTCTACGGCATTGAGCAATGCCGCTCCCGAAATGATTGCAGTACCGTGTTGGTCGTCGTGCATCACAGGGATATTAAGCTCTTCCACCAAACGGCGTTCAATTTCAAACGCCTCTGGTGCTTTGATATCTTCTAAATTGATTCCGCCAAACGTAGGTGCAATATTTTTTACCGTTTCAACAAAAGCGTCTGCGTCTTTGGTATCTACTTCAATATCAAATACATCTATACCAGCAAAAATTTTAAACAACAGTCCTTTACCTTCCATTACGGGTTTTGAAGCTTCGGGACCAATATCGCCCAATCCCAATACCGCAGTACCGTTGGAAATTACGGCTACCAAATTGGCTTTATTGGTGTATTTATATACGTTTTCTTTATCCTTCTCAATCTCCAAACAAGGCTCGGCAACACCCGGAGAATAGGCCAATGAGAGGTCACGTTGACTTGTATAGGGCTTGCTAGGAATAACTTCTAGCTTTCCAGGTTTTGGCTTTGCATGATAAATAAGTGCTTCGCGGCGTTTGCTTTCTTGACTCATAAGTCATGGGTTTTAGGTCGTGAAAGGTATTGAATTCTTATTATTTTAAAAACGATAAATTTCTTTTAAGCCCATTAAAGCCTGTTCGCTGCACGGCACTGGCTTCGAACAGCCTGCTGAATACTTCTTCGGTAATTTCTTCCCAATCATTTTTAGAAAGTTGCAGCATTTCTGGATTTGGCTCAAAATTAGGCTCGCTGTGTGGGGTGGAAAAACGATTCCAAGGACATACTTCCTGACAAATATCACAACCAAATGCCCAATTATCAAACTGTCCTTTCACTTCTGTTGGAATGGCATCTTTTAGCTCAATGGTGAAATACGAAATGCACTTGCTGGCATCTAACTGATAGGGGGCTGAAAACGCATTGGTAGGACATGCGTCTAGACATGCCGTACACGAACCACAATGGTCGGTAGCGACGCTGTCGGGAGTAAGGTCTATATCAATAATGAGTTCCGCAATAAAAAAATAAGAGCCGCTTTGCTTACGGATTAAATTTGTGTTTTTACCTATCCAACCTAAACCGCTTTTTGCCGCCCACGCCTTCTCTAAAACAGGGGCAGAATCTACAAAAACACGTCCCTCAACCGCGCCAATTTCGGTTTGGATTTCGTGCATAAAGGCAAAGAGTTTGTCTTTGATAACACGATGGTAATCTTTGCCGTAGGCATATCGTGCAATTTTAGGGGCAGCTTCATCTTCTTGCACTTGATTTGGAAAGTAATTGTACAACAATGACACTACGCTTTTGGCACCCGGAACAAGCTTACGCGGGTCTAGGCGTTTGTCAAAATTTCGTGCCATATAGCCCATTTCTCCGTGATGACCTTGCTTTAGCCAGCTTTCAAATCGCGGGGCTTCTTCTGTCAAAAAATCAGCTTTGGAAATACCACACGCCATAAAACCCAAGCGTTGGGAAATTTGTTTTATCAGAGCAGCATGTGTATCGCTGTTCAAAACAACCCTTTTTGCGTATTGGGCATTGTTTTCCCCAAGTGTTTATACGCTTTTTCGGTTACTTCTCTGCCTCGTGGAGTACGCACCAAAAAGCCTTCTTGAATTAAAAACGGTTCATACACCTCCTCAATGGTTTCACCATTTTCAGAGACTGCAGTGGCTAAGGTACTGATACCTACGGGTCCTCCTTTAAATTTATCTATAAGTGTCGTAAGGATTTTATTGTCCATTTCGTCTAGTCCATGGGCATCTACGCTCAGCGCCTTAAGCCCAATGGCTGTAATTTCAGCGTCAATGGTCCCATTACCTTTGATTTGAGCAAAATCACGCACACGACGCAACAGCGCATTGGCAATTCGTGGCGTACCGCGACTACGACCAGCAATTTCGATAGCAGCCTCTTGGTGAATAGGAATATTTAAGATTCCTGCACTTCGCGTGACAATTCCCGTCAGCACTTCGGTAGAATAATACTCTAGCCTACTGTTGATACCAAAACGGGCACGCATGGGAGCAGTAAGTAATCCCGAGCGGGTGGTTGCGCCCACAAGTGTAAATGGACTGAGTTCAATTTGCACCGAACGAGCGTTTGGGCCCGTTTCAATCATAATATCAATACGGTAATCCTCCATGGCAGAATACAAATATTCCTCCACAATAGGACTAAGCCGATGTATTTCGTCAATGAACAATACATCTCTAGGTTGCAGATTTGTGAGCAAGCCTGCTAAATCGCCGGGTTTGTCCAACACAGGGCCTGAGGTGAGTTTTAGGTTTACACCCAATTCATGCGCCAAAATATGCGCCAGCGTGGTTTTACCCAGTCCCGGAGGACCGTGTAAGAGCGTATGATCTAAAGGTTCTTCGCGTTGATTGGCAGCAGCAACAAAAATTTCAAGATTCTCTAGTACCTGAGGCTGCCCGCTAAAATCATCAAAGCTTAGTGGACGTAAGGCACGATCAATATCGTGCTCTTCATGGCTAAGGTGTTCACCGGTTGGATCTAGATGTTCATTCATCTATCCAAAGATACGGAAAAGAACAAAGTCTCTTAACGCGAAGCTACAGCAAAACCTCTCGCTACGTTTCGTAAGGCGTCTTGATCCATAATCCGCAAGGCCTTGCCACGACTTTTTATCCAACCATCATTTTCAAAACTCTTCAAGGCACGTATAACAGATTCTGTTGTCGTACCAATAAAGTTTGCCATTTCTGCTCGTTTGAGATAAATATTAAGCTCCCCGTTGTCTTTTACTCCAAACTCCCCGTTCAAATGCCCTAACAACATCGCCAATCGCTCGTGTACTTGGTTTTGCCCCATGGCAACAATTCGATCGTCGGTTGCTTTAATATAACCTGCCAAAGTTTTGATTAGATACGTACTAAACAACTTGTTGTTCTCCATGGAATACTCTAAAGATTCTGTTGGTAAAAAACACGCCTGTACAGGGGTTAAGGCAACCGCCTTCAAATTTGTTTTTTCTTCATTTACCATACTCCGGATACCAAGGAGGGTATCTTCTCCTAACAACTGTATGATTTGCTCACTCCCCTGACCACTAAGCTTCACTATTTTGCAGATGCCTTGCTTAATGCAGTATACCCCCTTGAGCGCGGTATTCTCCTCAAAAATGGTTTCACCAGCCGAAAAGGACATCAAATCGAATTTTGGGAGCGCGGCTCCCGAGCATATATTTTTTGACAGCACACAACCGCAGCATATAGACATAATAGTAAGAATTTGGTTGTTTAAATATACAAATGCTTTTGTATTCTACAAACTGATATATATCAACTTTTAGGACTGCTCGAATCATGACCTTTGATTTTTTACATGAGAAGCGACATATGCTATCATTGCGGAAACAAAACACCTGTTGAAAAAAACCAACAGGACAATCCTGTTTTTTGTTGTACAGGCTGCGAAGCTGTGTACCAACTCATTCACGAGCACCAACTCGACTCCTTTTATTCCTATTATCCACAAAAGGGTGTAGCCCCAAAGAAAAAAAAGAGCTATGCTTTTTTGACAGATGACACATTGTGGGATCATTGGGTACAGTTTAAAGATAACGGAAAAGTCCGTGTTGCTTTATCTATTCCCAATATACATTGTAGTGCTTGTATTTGGCTACTAGAGCATCTCCATCATATTGAGGCAGGAATACTGCACAGCCATGTCAATTTTTCAAAGCGAACGCTACATGTGGTATTTGACGAAAATAATTGCTCCTTTGAAAAACTTGCCATGCTACTTGACGACATGGGCTACCCCCCAGATTTTAGTCTTGGCGCACAAAAAAACACCCGCAAACAAAAAAGCAAACGAACCCTTTGGTTAAAAATAGGTGTCGCTGGCTTTGCTTTTGGCAATACCATGTTTTTGGCACTGCCTACCTATTTTGAAAAAAGTGAACCCTGGTTAGACGAACTTCGCCCGTGGTTCGACACTATAATGTTTGCCCTGAGTATCCCCGTTGTTTTTTTTGCTGCACAGCACTATTTTGTGCAATCTTTTAAAAGCATCCAACAGCGCAATTGGTCGTTAGACATTCCCATTGCATTAGGCATTAGCGTGCTTTTTCTGAAGAGCATACACGCAGCTTTTTTCGCACATGAACTTCCTTATTTTGATAGCCTTACAGGGCTGGTTTTCTTTCTTCTTTTAGGACAATACATGAAACAAAGTGTATATGATTCCGCCGATTTTGAGCACGAATACGCTTCTTTTTTTCCATTGGGAGTCACTCTTGTGCACGATGATCAACCCGAATCCGTTACCCCTATTGAACAGCTAAAAAAAGAAGATGTCATGCTGCTCCGCCCTGAAGAGATTATCCCTGTAGATGGAGTTATTCATCAAGGAACAGTACAAATCGACTACAGTTTTGTTACAGGTGAATCGGATCCAGTAGTTAAAAAAAAAGGCGAATGGGTTTTTGCTGGAGGAAAAATAAAAGAACGCGTTGCCTTTGTTAAGGTGCGTAAGGTAATGGACGAAAGTTTTTTGCTTCAATTGTGGCAACAAGACCTTGCTGATAAACAGCAAAAAGAGCACCCCTCCTTCGCAAATAAAATCAGTAAATACTTTACTCCTATAATATTGACAATAAGTATGTTATCTGGTGGTTTTTGGTGGTTTTTGGACCCGTCAAGAGCAGTAGAGGTGGTGGTTGCTGTACTCATTGTGGCGTGTCCATGCGCGCTTGCCTTGTCTAGTCCATTTATTATGGGGCATATGGTACGTTACTTTGGAAAAATGGGCTTGTTGCTGAAAAATAATGCTTCCATTGAAAAAATAGTAAATACCCAACATTGGGTTTATGACAAAACCGGAACCTTGACCGATGCAAACCAAATGAAGGTCGAATTTTATGGTAGCACTTCACTGTCGGTAGCCGAAAAACAAATCATTCGTTCTATGGTATATCAATCGTCGCATCCGCTCAGCAAAGCTCTTTTTGGTCATTTGCATGATGTTTTATGGAGCAGATCGTTGGACTGCTCACACATTATTGGCAAAGGAATTGAAGTACAAGTTGATTCGGTAAAATACAAAATTGGTTCTGCGGCTTTTGCGCAAGCTTCCCGTTCGCAACATAGTGAAACTGCTATTCATATTAACATTGGAAATCGGTACCGTGGCTATTATTATGTTCGGCAACAGTTTCGCCCACACTTGTCACAATTGTTTCATCATGCCCCTGTTGATGCGCTCAGCATAGTCTCTGGAGACACCGCAAAAGACATGGAAATGCTTGTTTGTTTTATAAGTGAAAACACCTCCATGCACTTCGAACAAAGTCCTTTTGACAAAGTAATCTATGTAAAGTCGCTACAAGAAAAAGGCGAGAAAGTGTTAATGCTTGGCGATGGGCTTAATGATGCTGGTGCCTTAATACAAAGTGATGCTGGTATAGCCGTGCGTGACGGCACCAATATGTTTACCCCCCGATGCGATGCCATCTTAGCTGCCGAGCAAGTGGTAGCGCTACCTACTTTTTATTGGGGCATGCAAAAAAGCATTCGCCTTGTTTATGTCAGTTTTATTTTTTCGTTAATTTATAATATACTGGGTATTGGGATTGCTGTGAGTGGAAACCTGACGCCTATTATTGCCGCTATCCTAATGCCGCTTAGCTCTATGAGTGTTGTGGGCTTTGCGGCTTTGTCTACAGCACAACTGAACAAAAAAATTAAAAAAAAGATGCAAAACTGACATTTGTCATTTTTTTTAGTTCAAACACCAAATAAATTAGCCCCGTGTGTTCCCAAAGATTATGAAACCCTAACCATGCACGTACTGCTCCTACTTCTTTTAGTCAGTTTTGCCATTGCTCTTGTTTTTTTAGGGCTGTTTTGGTGGTGTGTTCGTGCAGGGGAATTCGATGATTTAGAAGGAGCATCGGCACGAATATTCTCCCAAGAAAAACAAAAAAAACAACTCTGACGTGGAACTAGAACGCTATTATTACGACAATAAAATTGTAAGAAACTTTTTATACGCCACCATAATATGGGGCGTGGTAGGTATGCTTGTAGGGGTGCTACTGGCAGTTATGTTTTTGTTTCCCAACCTTACCTATGGGGTTGAGTGGCTCAGTTTTGGGCGTCTTCGTCCATTGCACACCAACGCCGTTATTTTTGCATTCATCGGAAATGCATTGTTTGGCGGTGTGTATTACTCATTGCAACGCCTATTGAAGACACGCTTGTACAGCAATGCACTTAGCAAAATCAATTTTTGGGGGTGGCAGCTTATTATAGTTGCTGCTGCAATAACGTTGCCTTTGGGTCTCACTTCTTCCAAGGAATATGCAGAACTGGAGTGGCCGATTGATATTGCCATTGCATTGGTTTGGGTGGCTTTTGGTGTCAATATGATTGGTACTATTATGCGCAGACGTGTGCGAAGTTTGTACGTTGCCATTTGGTTTTACATTGCCACTTTTGTCACGGTAGCAGTACTGCATATTTTTAACAGTTTGGCCTTTCCTGTTTCGTGGTTTAAAAGCTATTCTGTTTACGCCGGCGTTCAAGATGCGTTGGTGCAGTGGTGGTACGGTCATAATGCTGTTGCCTTCTTTTTGACGACCCCGTTTCTAGGGTTGATGTATTATTTTGTTCCTAAAGCCGCTGGACGCCCCATTTACTCGTATCGCTTATCCATAGTGCATTTTTGGTCGTTAATTTTTATTTATATCTGGGCAGGGCCACACCATTTATTGTACTCCGCACTTCCGGGTTGGGCACAAAGTTTAGGGGTTGCTTTTTCAATTATGTTAATTGCTCCTTCTTGGGGTGGTATGATTAACGGATTACTCACCCTGCGAGGCGTTTGGGATAAAGTTGTATCAAATCCTGTCCTAAAATTCATGGTCGTAGCCATTACAGGTTATGGAATGGCAACTCTTGAAGGACCACTTATGTCTTTAAAAAACATCAATGCCATTGCGCACTTTAGCGATTGGGTTATTGGGCACGTGCACATTGGTGCTTTGGCATGGAATGGGTTTTTAACTTTTGCTATGCTCTATTGGCTGGTTCCCAAACTTGTAAAAACCAATATTTATTCCACCAAACTGGCTAACACTCATTTTTGGATAGGCACCTTAGGAATCATACTATACGCCATTCCCATGTACGTTTCTGGCTTTACCCAAGCTTCCATGTGGAAACAATTTAACCCTGACGGAACCTTAGTTTATGGGAATTTCCTAGAAACCGTAACCCAAATTATCCCCATGTACTGGATGCGCGCCATTGGCGGAACATTGTATTTGGTTGGTGCATTAATTATGGGCTACAACCTCTATAAAACCATCCGTAAAGGGCAAAGTGTGGAAGACGAGGAGGCTACAGCTATGCCCCTTCAAAAGGTGTCAAGCAAACGCGTGGCAGGAGAGAAATACCATCCTTGGTTGGAGCGTCGTCCCGTACGGCTAACCCTATTGGCGACGCTAGTCATTCTTATTGGTGGTGTTGTTCAAATTATTCCCACACTTATGGTTAAGTCTAATATCCCCACCATAAGCGCAGTGAATCCGTATACCCCTTTAGAATTAGAGGGTAGAGATATTTACATCCGTGAAGGTTGTGTGTCCTGTCATTCGCAGATGATACGTCCCTTCCGAAGCGAAGTTGTTCGTTATGGCGATTATTCAAGAGCTGGAGAGTTTGTGTACGACCATCCGTTTTTATGGGGCAGTAAACGAACTGGACCCGATTTATTACGGATTGGCGGGAAATATGGCGACAGCTGGCACTTAAACCATATGTACGACCCCCAATCTACTTCTCCAGGATCGATAATGCCTGCATATCCGTGGTTGTTGTTTAACAAGCTCGATACCGAACAAACATTAAAGAAAATGAAGGTTATGGTCGATTTGGGTGTACCCTATTCCGAAGATGAAGTTTCAAACGGACTTATCAATTTAGATAAGCAAGCGCAAGAAATAGCAACACGACTACTGGAAGACCCACAGTTTGCTGCATCATACAACACTGAAGATCGCAACGCCGATTTTGTGCCCTTAAAAGACAGAGAGATTGTGGCGCTCATTGCCTATATGCAACGTCTGGGTACAGATTTATCAAATGCCCTAAAACCTGAACAAAACGAAAACTGATGCTTCAACACACAAAAGAATATTTGGCAACCATAGAGGGTGTTGGTGCATATCCTCTTTTTTCGCTATTACTATTTACTGGATTTTTTGCCGGTCTGATATGGTGGACGCTAACGTTTAAAAAAACTAAAATCCAAAAACTTAAAAACATTCCATTCGAAGACTAATTCAATAGCATGAAAACCTTTAATTCATACCTCCGCATTTTACTGTTTTTAACACTTGCGTATATTCTTTGCGAAGTCCTCATTACTTCCGACGATTATCCAATAGCCCTACTCAACCCTATGGTTTTGGCAGTTTTAGGTTTGTTTTTGCTGATTTTAGTTGCCCTTGAAACTGTTCTAGGTGCTATTCAGGGTATTGCTAGTCAGCTTATTACCGAAGAGCAAAAAGAAAAATTAGCAAAAGAGAGAAAAGTACGCAACGAAAATAGCTTCGGTAAAAAAATTAGTGCGTTTTTACTAGGAAAAAAGCGCGCAGAAGATGCCGAGTTGTTAATGGAAGATCACGATTATGACGGTATTCGTGAACTTGATAATCCACTTCCTCCGTGGTGGCTTTATTTATTTTATGGAACAGTAGTTTTTGGCGCAGTGTACTTGGTCCGTAATCATGTTCTTGATGGACAAAATCAATATCAAGAATTTGAACAAAACATGGCTATCGCACAACAAGAGGTGGAAGCTTATCACAATCAACTGCCTGAGCAACAAGCCTTGACTGCTTCCCAAGACGACAATATTCTTGCAAAAGGAAAAGAAATCTATTCGTTATACTGTAAAGTATGTCACCGCCCCGATGGCGGTGGTGGAATTGGGCCTAATCTCACCGATAATTTTTGGATAAATGGGGCGCAATTACAAGATATATATGATGTTATTTCCAATGGCGGTCGTCCCGGAAAAGGCATGGTTGCATGGAAAAACTCCCTAAATGCAACCCAAATTGAGCAGGTAAGTAACTATGTCGTGAGTCTTGGAGGAACAAATCCGGTAAACCCTAAAGCTCCCGAAGGTGAAGAAGTTATACCTGTTGAATCTACTTCCGACAATGAGGCGCCAGAAACGGAGTCTATTTAGAAATAAAAATGGTAGAAGAGGAAGGTGGTTTTAGAGATTCTATCAGTACGATTCAAGAATCGGGAAATCGCGTATGGCTCTACCCAAAAAAGCCTAAGGGGAATTACTACACTTGGCGAAAATATGTGGCGGCGTTGCTGGTTGTTTTACTCTTTGCGGCTCCACTCGTTCACATCAATGGGCGGCAGTTTATTTTACTAAACGTCGCTGAACGAAAGTTTCATATTTTCGGGCAGCCATTTTGGCCTCAAGACTTTCATTTGCTGGTACTGCTCATGGTTATCGGGGTGATATTTGTGAGCCTTTTTACCGTTGCTTATGGGCGCATTTTTTGCGGATGGATTTGTCCTCAAACCATTTTTTTGGAAATGATTTTTCGTCCTTTAGAATACTTAATTGAGGGCGATCGAAATGCTCAAAAAAGACTTAACAGTCAACCATGGACAGGCGATAAAATCCGTAAAAAAGCCCTAAAATGGGTGCTCTATTACCTGATTTCCATATTGATCTCTATTGTGTTTATGTGCTATTTCATGGGTAGCAAAGTGGTGCTTTTACACCTAAAAAGTCCTATGACGTATACCACTACAACTCTATTTCTTCTTATTTTTTCCGCTGTTTTTTACTTTGTATTTGCATGGTTTAGAGAGCAAGTTTGCGTTATTGCCTGCCCCTACGGTAGACTTCAAGGAGTGCTTTTGGATAAAGATTCTGTAGTAGTAGCTTATGATCATGTACGAGGCGAAAAAGAAAAAGGACGTGGTAAAATCAACCGAAAAGAAGATCGAACACAATCAGGAAAAGGAGATTGTATAGACTGTAAACTTTGTGTTGATGTTTGTCCAACAGGCATCGACATACGAAACGGCACACAGCTGGAATGTGTCAATTGTACCGCTTGTATTGATGCTTGTAACGAAGTAATGCAAAAAGTACAGCTACCAACACATCTTATTCGATATGCTTCTTTGCAGCAAATAGAACAGCGCAGTAGTTTTCGGTGGACAAATCGACTAAAAGCCTATACCGTATTGTTGTCGGTGCTTATGGGTGTTTTCGTGTTCTTGGTTTTGAGTAGAAGTGATTTGGAAACAGGACTATTCCGAATTCCCGGACAACTCTATTCGCTAAACGAGGAAACAAAAACCCTGCAAAATGTCTTTGCATTTAAGATTGTAAATAAAACTACCGAACCCCTTGACAGCCTCAGTTTTAAATTGATAAATCAAGACGAGGGTATTATATACACAGTAAACAAAAAGATGTTTTATTTAAAACCAGAAGAAATCTTAGACGGAACGGTCTTCATCGAATTGCCCATGCACGCATGGTCGAGAAAACCCCAAAAATTACAGGTTGGCATATACCACCAAAATAAATTGCTTGACAAAACCGCTGTCCGTTTTACAGGACCAAGAACTTACAGAAAATGAAATTACATTGGGGAACCGCCATAGTGCTTAGCTTTATTTTGTTTATTGGATTTATAGGGACTATGGTGTTCCAAATTCTTAAAAGTCCTGAGCTTCAGCATAGCATGGTAACCTCAAACTACTACCAAAAAGAACAAACGCTCAATTCGTTGATTCAGGCCAAAAAGAATGCATTATCTTGGAATCATAACCTTACACATAGCATTGAAGAGAGCTATATGCGTTTGGGGCCGTTACCCAAAGGTCAACAAATTGATGTAAAAGGATACTGCCCCTCAGATGCCTCTCGTGATTTTACACTAAACGCCATGGTTCCTTCTGAAAATTCAGCCGAAATCATTATCCCTAAAAAGTATTTTGGTGCACAGTACTGGGAAGTACGTCTGCGCTGGCAGCGCAACGATTCGCTCTTTGTTATTGACTATCCTATTCCTTTGTGATATGTGGGCGGCTTTAGTTATCGGGTTTTTGGGCGGTTTTCACTGCCTGTTGATGTGTGGCCCATTGGTGATATACTTAAAGCATAATCGTACTAATTATACACTACGCGGATTTGTAACGCACCAAGGAAGTAGATTGGTTGGGTATGCTATTTTGGGAGGACTTGCAGGATTAATAGGGTTTGGGTTTTCATTGGCTTCGCTTCAGCGGTACCTAACCGTAATATTGGGCGGTTTGTTACTTTATGCAGCACTTTCATCACTATTTTCTTTACCTAAACTTTTGGGTATGAAAAAAATGTGGCGCAACACATGGTTAAGCACTATTTACAGTAAACTGTCTGCAACATCATTTATTCCATTGGGGTTATTAAATGCGCTATTGCCTTGTGGGTTGGTGTATACCGCTTTAGCACTAAGCGCTGCGTATTTTGACCCGATAAAGGGTGCTGCGTTTATGTGCTTATTTGGATTAGGTACCTTGCCTGCACTGGGAATTGTTTACATAATACCAACATCTTCGGTATCAACAAAAAGCAACCTATTTCGTTTGGTATTACCACTAACTACGGCTCTAGTAGGTGTGTTGCTAATTTTGCGCGGGTTGGGTATTGGTATACCTTATATATCCCCTAATGTTGAACAGCTAAAAGTTGCTCCAGTAGGAAGTCAATATGAGTGTGTGCAAACAACTATATTATTGGAAAACAACAAAGCCCCTTTGGTTCTCGAGCTTGTCGAGGGACGGGGCTTTGGTTTAATGCTGTAATTCTTCTTCGCCTTCAGCAAGCGGAACGTTTTGAGGAATAAAGTCCTCATCATGTCCAGGCTTAGAGTAATCGTATGCCCAGCGGTGAACATGCGGGATGTCACCTGGCCAGTTTCCGTGTATATGCTCTACGGGTGTCGTCCATTCCATGGTGTTGGACTTCCATGGATTTTGAACAGCCTTTTTTCCGTAGAAAATGCTCTGAATAAAGTTATATAGGAATACCAATTGTGCTGCACCTGCAATAAGGGCAAAAATGGTAATAATCACATTTATATTAGCTAAATCATCAAAGTATGGGAATGCCGTGTTTGAATAATAACGTCTTGGCAATCCTGCCATACCGACAAAGTGCATGGGGAAAAATACACCATACGCACAAATCGCAGTTACCCAAAAATGTACATAGCCCAAATTTTTATTCATCATGCGCCCAAACATTTTTGGGAACCAGTGATAAACCCCTGCAAAAAGACCATAAAGCGCAGAAATACCCATAACCAAGTGGAAGTGCGCCACCACAAAATAGGTGTCGTGTACATTGATATCTAGCGTACTATCTCCCAAAATAATTCCTGTTAGACCACCCGAAATAAAGGTAGAAACCAAACCAATAGAGAACAACATCCCTGGATTCATTTGAAGATTACCCTTCCATAGTGTAGTGATATAGTTAAATGCCTTTACCGCGGATGGAATCGCAATCAAAAGAGTGGTAAACGTAAATACCGACCCCAAGAATGGATTCATTCCTGAAATAAACATGTGGTGTCCCCAAACGATAGTAGACAAAAAGGCAATCGCCAAAATAGACGCCACCATGGCACGATATCCAAATATAGGTTTACGCGCATTTGTTGCCAATACTTCGGAAGTAATCCCCAATGCAGGAAGGAGTACAATATACACTTCCGGGTGTCCTAAAAACCAAAATAGGTGTTCGTACAATACTGGAGAGCCTCCTTGGTAGTGTAACACTTCGCCTTGAATAAAGATATCCGATAAGAAGAATGATGTCCCAAAGCTTCTATCCATAATAAGCAGCAACGCTGCAGAAAGCAGTACTGGGAACGAAACCACACCGATTATAGCAGTAACAAAAAACGCCCAAATGGTAAGTGGAAGTCGTGTCATGGACATTCCTTTTGTACGTAAATTAATTACGGTTACAATATAATTCAACGACCCAAGAAGTGATGAAGCAATAAAAATTGCCATAGACACTAACCATAGCGTCATACCCAAACCAGAGCCAGGTTGTGCTTGTGGTAGGGCACTAAGTGGTGGGTAAATCGTCCACCCTGCCGCAGCTGGTCCAGACTCCACAAATAATGAGGCAATCATGATAACCGAAGAAAGGAAAAACAACCAGTACGAAATCATATTTAACAATCCAGACGCCATATCTCGTGCACCAATCTGCAATGGAATAAGCAGGTTACTAAACGTACCACTCAATCCAGCCGTAAGAACAAAAAATACCATTAAGGTACCGTGAATGGTTACCAAAGCCAAATAGACATTAGGATCCATAACACCATCGGGTGCCCATTTACCTAAAAATATATCAAAAACAGCAAAAGACTTCTCGGGCCATGCCAGCTGTAAACGGAATAATAACGACATGGCGATACCAATAATTCCCATAATCAATCCTGTGATAAGGTACTGCTTGGCAATCATCTTATGGTCTTGACTAAAGATGTACTTGGTAATAAACGTTTCTTTATGATGTGCGTGATCTGCTCCCATAGTTATCTATTTTACTGCTGAATGGTTTGTGCAAAGGTTGTTTGCTGTGCCATCCATTTGTTAAAATCTTCTTCTTCTTCTACAACAATTTTCATTTGCATATTGTAGTGCGAAGCACCACAAATTTTGTTACAAAGTAATAAATAATCAAATTGATACGCATCAAGAGCTTCTTCGCCATTGGCTAGTAAGGCTTTGCTGTTCTCATATCTGATTCGATTTATTTTTTCCACTTTAGCTACCATATCAGGCGTTTGGCGCATTTCTTCCGTAGTCATGATTGGGGTAAAGGCAAATTCGGTGATCATTCCTGGAACACAATTCATTTGTGCCCTAAAATGTGGCATATATGCCGAGTGCAATACGTCTTGCGAACGCATTTTAAAAATCACCTCACGTCCTTTAGGCAAGTGTAATTCCTGCACCACAACATCATCTAGACCGTAGGGGTCAGCAGAGTCAATTCCGACCAAATTACGTCCATCATAATCTTGTAAGAAACGAACGTTCGCATCACCCAAAACACCATCATTACCCGCGTAGCGCGCTTTCCAGTTAAACTGTTGTGCATAAAGCTCAACGACAAGCGCCTCGTCATTTTCTTCAATATTCATGATAGATGTCCACGTAAACAAACCGTACATGATCAATCCTGCAAGTGTAACCACTGGAATAATCGTCCAAATAAATTCAAGTTTGTCGTTATCGGCATAGAATAATGCTTTTTGGTCTTTACGTCCACGATACTTGTACGAGAAGTAATGCAATAAGGCTTGCGTGATGGTTTGCACAAAAAAGATAAGTGCAAAGGAGATCCACATAAGTCGATCAATATCTTGACCGTGTTCTGAAGCAGATTCAGGTAAAAGCACATCGCCCCATGCCCAAAACGAGTAAATGGTAATCAAGTAGATAAATATCAAAAAGGCAAACATCAACTGCCCATTACGGTGGTTGTCTTGGTCATTGGCAACCTGCGATTCGTCTTTCGTTTGACGAAGCTGGGAGAGCTCAAAAATCTTGGTGATTTGCCAAATAGCAATTCCCACTAAAACCAAAATCGCGAAAAGAATAACTGCAGTCATTTACTTGTTCTCTAATTAATATACAAATCGTTCACTTTCACCTAAATATGGATCGCCGCTTGTTTCTAAAGGCGCTTTTGTTAGCGCGCGGAAGACCACATAAATAAATAATCCAGCAAAAAACAGGAATCCTCCTATTTCTGCCCAGCCTATAAACCACTGGTCACCAACAGTAGCCGGCATAACCATGTTGAAAATATCAACATAGTGACCAAGGACAATAATAATTCCCGCCATTACAATAATCCAATTGGAACGTTTGTAGTCGCTGCTCATCAAAATAAGCAATGGGAAAAGAAAATTCATTACGACCATACCAAAAAACGGAAGGTTGTAGTCATCAATACGAGTTAGGAAATAGGTAACCTCTTCAGGGATATTCGAGTACCAAATAAGCATAAACTGCGAAAACCATAGATATGTCCAAAATACACTAAGTCCAAACATAAACTTAGCCAAATCGTGCAAGTGGTTGTGGTTCACTTTTGGCAAATAGCCTTTAGATTTTAGGTAGATTGAAATTAGTGCAATTACCGTTACGGCAGTAACCAACATGCTAGCCAATACATACCACCCAAATAAGGTGCTAAACCAGTGTGGATCAAGAGACATAATCCAGTCCCACGCCATCATAGATTCAGTAACAAAGAAGAATACTAAGAAAGCAGCCGAAATACGGAAATTCTTTTTGTGATTGCTTATGTCTCCAGCAGCAGCGTTGTCCTGTGCAAGTGAAAATTTGCGTGAAAAATAGCGGTAGGCATTCCACCCTAAAAGATATATAGCTGCACGAATTAGGAAAAACGGCACATTCAGATAACCCACTTTGGCTTGAATAATTTCATCGTGTGCTACAGTTTCAGCATCCATCCAAACAAACAGGTGGTTAAAATGAAGTCCCGTAAACACTAAGATCACATAAATGATGATAGAACCCGGTACCAAATAGGCTGTAATACCTTCCATTACACGTAAAAGTAATATAGGCCACCCCGCTTGTGCAGCGCGTTGAATGGCATAAAATGCAAGCGTCCCTAAGGCAATCATAAAGAAGAAGAATGCGGCTACATATAATGCAGCCCAAGGTTTGTTTTGCAATTGGTGCAACAAATGTTCTGCATGCGCATCATCGTGATGTTCGCCGTGTGCATCTGCTGTTGCATGAGTGTCGTGATGTTTCTCTTCACTGTGTTGAGAGGCATTTGTATCATGGCTATCCGTAGCATGAGCATCTCCATGTCCGCCATGTGCATCGGCAACCATGGCTTGAGCTTCTTCTACAGTAGAAGGGGCACTAATAAAGCCAATAGCTAACCCTATAATACCCAGCCCCATAAGAGCAAAGGCGGTTAATTTTAGTCGTTGAGCAAAAGTGTACATGGCCAATTATTTTGTCAGTTCGTTACGTAAGTACATTACATGTTGGGCAATCTGCCAGCGTTCGGTTGCGTTTACCTGTCCTGCATGTGAACCCATTGCATTTTTTCCATACATCAATACATGGTAAATACTTCCTTCGGTTATTTCTCTGTCGGCGTAGCTAGGAATACCCAAAAACTTTTCACGTGTCATCAAGATTCCTTGACCGTCTCCTTTAGAGCCATGGCAAACCGCACAATATACCCCATAAAGTTCTTTACCTTCAGCACGGTGTGCGTCTGATTGTTCAAGTGGCGATACAAGATTTGCCTTTGCAGCTTCATAACCCTCATTTGTATCAGGATAGTCGTAAGGTGCCCATCCACGCGCAACAGTTCCCTCAACGGGAAGTTGTGCCTCTACACCATTGGCAAATGCCGCAGATTCCACATAGGTTTCATATCCTACAGCCTTATACATATTGGGAAAATACTGATAGTTGGGTTTTGATGGGTTAAAACAAGATACCAACACAAACGACCCAAATAAAATAACAGCTACTTTTTTCATGCGTCTTGGTTTTCGTGAACACTAACATCAATTGCCCCTGATTTTTTCAAAAGGGTCATTAATTTTTTCTCATCACCATCAACGGCAACTTGCATCAAAAACTTATCGTCTGTGGTTTCAGGCATTGGGTTTTCTGCTTTCTTAAAAGGCCATAATCGGCTACGTAAGTAGAACGTAATCACCATAAGGTGCGCTGCGAAAAATACGGTCATCTCAAAAATTACTGGAACAAATGCTGGCAAGTTTTCCATAAAAGAAAAGCTAGGCTTACCCCCAATGTTCTGAGGCCAATCTTCAATCATAATATGATTAATCATGGTTATGGCAACGGCAAAGCCTAAAATACCATACATAAAGGCAGCTACCGCAATCCGGGTACTTGCCAATCCCATGGCATGGTCTAACCCGTGTACTGGAAAGGGCGTAAATACCTCCTCAATATGATAATCCGCCTTTTTTACGTCTTTTACCGCATGCAAAAGCGTATCATCATCGTCATAAACGGCATGTACTAATTTACTACTCATGGCTATGGGTGTTTTTGTATTTGTCTCCCGATGATTTCAAAATTGATTTTACTTCTGCCTGTGCAATTACCGGGAAGGTACGCGCATAGAGCAAGAATAGTACAAAGAAGAATCCGATCGTTCCAATAAAAATTCCAATGTCTACAAATGTGGGTGAAAACATTGTCCACGAAGAGGGTAAATAATCGCGGTGTAAAGAAGTTACAATAATTACAAATCGCTCGAACCACATTCCAATATTTACCACAATAGAAATGATGAACGAAAACATAATACTTGTACGTAGTTTTTTAAACCACATCAACTGCGGAGAGAAAACGTTACAGGTCATCATGGCCCAGTATGCCCACCAATAGGGTCCAGTGGCACGATTCAAGAAAGCGTACTGTTCGTACTCTACTCCCGAATACCATGCAATAAACAGCTCTGTAATATAGGCTACCCCAACAATAGAACCCGTAATCATGATTACGATGTTCATCAACTCGATGTGTTGTCTAGTGATATAGTTTTCCAGATGGGATACTTTACGCATGATTATAAGAAGCGTATTTACCATCGCAAATCCCGAAAATATCGCCCCTGCAACAAAGTAGGGTGGGAAAATGGTGGTATGCCAACCGGGAATAACCGAAGTGGCAAAGTCAAAGGATACGATTGTGTGTACTGAGAGTACCAAAGGGGTAGCAAGTCCGGCTAAAACCAACGATACTTCCTCAAAACGTTGCCAGTCCTTGGCACGTCCGCTCCATCCAAAACTTAGCAAACCATAAATTTTCTTTTGGAACGGCTTAATGGCTCTATCGCGAATCATGGCAAAATCAGGAAGAAGTCCTGTCCACCAGAAAACCAATGAAACCGATAAATAGGTTGAAATCGCAAATACATCCCAAAGCAATGGTGAATTAAAGTTCACCCACAACGAACCAAATTGGTTAGGAATAGGTAATACCCAATAGGCTAACCATGGACGTCCCATGTGAATAATGGGAAATAAACCTGCCTGTATAACCGAGAAAATGGTCATTGCCTCAGCAGAGCGGTTAATCGCCATACGCCATTTTTGACGAAACAATAAAAGTACTGCAGAAATTAGTGTCCCCGCGTGACCGATACCTACCCACCACACAAAGTTGGTAATATCCCAGGCCCAACCCACGGTTTTATTCAATCCCCACACACCGATTCCCGTAGAAACCGTATAAATAATACATCCTAAACCCCATAAAAAAGCGATAAGGGCAATACCAAATGCCAAAAACCATTGTTTGTTGGGTGGATTTTCTACCGGCGCGGCAATATCAACCGTTACATCATGGTACGATTTATTCCCTGTGACTAAGGGCTTTCTAATGGGTGCTTCGTAGTGACTAGCCATAAATCGTTTATTAAGTATTTCTAACTTTTACTTGATACATTACGTTGGGCTCTGTACCCACACTTTCCAACAAGTGATACATACGCTTACCCTCTTTAAGGTGAGCCACTTCACTTTCTTTGTCGTTGATGTCGCCAAATACCATAGCTCCGTTACCACAAGCGCTAGAACAAGCTGTATTAAACTCTCCATCTTTGATTTGACGTCCTTCAAGCTTGGCATCCAAAATGGTTTTTTGCGTGCGCTGAATACACAACGAGCATTTCTCCATCACACCTCTTGAGCGTACTACAACATCTGGATTGATTACCATACGACCTAAATCATCGTTCATGTGGTAGTCAAACGCATCATTTTCGTTGTACAAAAACCAGTTAAAGCGACGCACTTTATAAGGACAGTTGTTTGCGCAGTAGCGTGTACCCACACAGCGGTTGTATGCCATATGGTTTTGTCCTTGACGACCATGCGAAGTTGCCGCAACTGGGCAAACCGTTTCGCAAGGTGCATGGTTACAGTGCTGACACATTACGGGTTGGAATGTGACCTGTGGATTGGCAGAAGGATCCTCCATTTTACCAAAGGTAGAAAGCGATTCGCTTAATCCACTGATATTATCTACAGTTTCAAGATCGTCTTTAAAGGTTTCCTCAGCAGAGTAGTAGCGGTCAATTCGTAACCAGTGCATATCACGTGATTTGCGAATTTCATGCTTACCCACTACTGGAACATTGTTCTCTGCATGACATGCAACAACACATGCGCCACAACCGGTACATGCATTTAAATCAATTGAAAGATTAAAGTGGTGTCCGATAGAACGATCAAACGACTGCCACATATCTGCTTCCTTAGAAGTAACATCAATCTCAACGTGGTCACGTGACACCTGCGTCATCGGGTTCCAATACTTAGCGTCTTTGGTGTTAAAAATCTCAAGGGAAGTTTCACGAACAATTTCGCCCCTACCCATAAGTGTATTTTGCAACTGGGTGCAAGCAAATTCATGCATACCCGAAGCAGCAGTAACCGAAACAGTTTGTACAGGACTAAAGTTTTTGTACAACAGATAGGCATTTGTACCTATTTGCATTTCTGATTTCATCCCAGCAGTTTTTCCATAACCAAACGCCAAACCTACAGTTCCTTTGGCCTGACCAGGCTGAATAAGCACTGGTGCTTTTACTGTAATGTTATTGAGTTTAATTTCCGCAATACTCCCATCTAGTGCTCCATCCGACTGATTTACGTTTTTAAGCCCCAACGCTTCAGCGTCTGCTTTAGAAACGGTAAGATAATTGTCCCATGTTACTCGTGTAATAGGATCAGGAAGTTCTTGCAACCAAGGGTTGTTTGCTTGTTGTCCGTCCCCAATACCGGTTTTGGTATACAAGTGTAGCTCTAAACCTGAATTGGCTTTCGCGCGTACGAGGCGTTGCACAAGCGCATCTACGTTATCTGCGTAACGTAAATTATCAGTAGCATTGGTAACAAAGTACCCATCATGCAGCGCATCGTTAAAAGAAGTGCCACGCAAGATGGCAGAAGACCAGTGCGCCTTAATGGCATCGTCATATTTTTGTGTATTGCCACTTAACGTGAGCAATACATCTTGAAATTGTTTGGTGTCAAATAACGGACGAATGGTAGGTTGTGTAAGGGCAAAATACCCCGTTTTAAGCTCGACATCTCCCCAAGATTCTAGATAATGCGGTGCAGCGGCTACCCACTGACTGTGAATAGCAGTTTCGTCGTTTTTCATACTAAAAGTCAACGAAAGTTTTGCCTTTTTAAGACCGGCTACAAAAGCATCTCCATTAGGAAGCGTATAAGCTGGATTTACTCCTGCCATAATAACACCACCTATTTTACCAGCGTTTAAATCGTTTACCAACTGAGTCATAACAGTTACATCACCTTGACGAAGTGTTGTATTGTGCTTTGCATCAATAACCTCAGAACCCAAAACGTTGTTAATGGCTAAAACGGCACGTTGTGCATCTTCGCTTTGCAGTCCAGTGACCACAATTGCACCCTTACCAGCCGCCTTAAGTGCAACTGCCATTTCACTCACCTTTTTCTTTAATGAAGAAGTAAGTGGCGTGGGGTATGACGAATTCGTTAGTGCGCCATAAAGTTCAGCAAGTACAAACTGCTGCTCGGTAGCGGTAATTGGAAAACGTTGGTCGGCATTCGCTCCTGAAAGGCTCATGTTTGCCTCAAACTGAAAATGTTTAGACATTTTAGCGTTACCATTTTTTCCCTTTGGAATACGGGTTTTAGCATATCCAGGACCAAAACCTCCTCCTTGCCAATCGCCTAAAAAGTCGGCGCCAATAGAAACAATACATGTTGCCTTACTAAAATCATAGCTTGGAAGGGCACGTTTACCGTAAGCCTTTTCAAAGGCATTTATTGCAGCCGTTTCCGAAATCGCATCATATGCATAATGCGTTACGTTTGGAAATTTAGCTTGAAAATCAGCGATAATCTTTTTTGTTGTGGGACTTGCTAGCGAAGGCGTAATCAAGGCTACTGGCTCTTGATTTTGAGCAAGTTGAGTCAATTGTTGTCCTACGTTTGTCTCAAGAGTTTCCCAACTTACATCTACACCAGCTTGGGTTGGTCCTTGAACCCGCATGCTGTCATACATCGACAATACCGATGCTTGTACACGAGCATTAGCCGTATTGTATAAAGGGGCATCTGAATTGTTTTCAATCTTAATTGGACGACCTTCACGTGTTTTAACGAGAACACTAGCTGTGTCGAAACCATCAACAATGGTAGTTGCATAATAGTTAGCAATACCTGGAATAATTTGTTCTGGCTGAACAACGTAAGGAATAGAAGTGTTTACAGGGCCTTCACAGGCAGCCAACGTTGCTGCTGCGGTACTGAAGCCCATATATTTTAAAAAGTCGCGGCGCGAGGTTTCATTTTCAGGCAGTTCTGACTCACCTAAAAGATCCTCGGGGAGCTTTTGTACAAATTCTTTTTGGCTTAATTCATCAACCAAAGCAGATTGCTCGTTTAGCTCAACTTCACTTTTCCAGTATTTCTTTTGAACGGGCATATGTTGATTTGTTAATAGTGACACTTTCCGCATTCCAATCCACCCATTTGAGCAGCGGTCAGTTTTTCTACTCCATATTTTTTAGACAATTCTTCGTGTATTTTGGTGTAATACGCATTGTCTTTTATGTTTACGTTTGTTTCACGGTGGCAGTTAATACACCATCCCATAGTAAGTGGTGAGAATTGATACATGATCTCCATTTCTTCAACTGGTCCGTGACACTTTTGACATTCAACACCCGCAACAGAAACGTGCTGTGCGTGGTTAAAGTAAACAAAATCAGGAAGGTTATGGATGCGGACCCACTTTACAGGTTGTGTTTCTCCTGTGTAGCTTTGGGTATTTTCGTCCCATCCCACTGCTTTGTACAACTTCTTAATTTCGTCAGTGTAAAATGCTTTGGTGTATCCTTTTTCGAGATCTTCTTCTCCGTTGTATTCGGCAATATTCATGTGGCAATTCATACACACATTTAAAGAAGGAATTCCAGAATGCTTGGAAACGCGTGCCGAAGAATGGCAATATTTACACTCAATTTGGTTGTCACCTGCGTGAATTTTGTGCGAATAATGAATCGGTTGGATAGGCATATACCCTTGGTCAACGCCTACTTGCATCAAATAACTATATCCTACGTAAGCACTAGAGAGCAACAAGAATACCACCGTTACAAAAACCAAAAATGGATTTTGCGCATAGGCTTTCCAAAGCGGAGTTCGCTTTTCCTTTTCTTTTTTAAGTACCTCAACTCCGTTGGCTGCCGCAATTTGATGTAAGGTTTTATTAACCAAAAAAAGCATTACCGTAAGGGCAGCTAGGACCAACAATAAAATAATCAACACCAAATCATTGGTTATGCCTCCACCCGATTGTTGCGCCGATGCCGCTGGTTGCGCAGCAGTTACTGCAGCTGCGGGAGGCGTATAATCGGTATATGCCAAAATAGCATCAATATCTTCATTTGAAAGCTGAGGGAAAGAGGTCATTACTGAACCGTTGTATTCCTCATAAATGGCAACCGCTTGTGCGTCGCCAGATTTTACCATTGCCGTAGAGTTTTTAATCCAGCTGTATAACCATTCTTTGTCGTATTTGGCGCTAACGCCTGCCAATGCAGGTCCTACGGCACGCTTGTTTAATTTGTGACATGCGGCACAGTTAGCATTAAACAATGATTTGCCTTTCTGAACATCAGGTTCTTGCGCTGCTACACCAAAGCTAAAGCAAAGTGATAAAAACAATAAGGGAAGGTGAGCTAAGAAGCTGTCCTTATACATAGGTGGTTAGTTGTTGATTAAATCCACTTTTTATGAATCCAGATGCAAAATTACGACACAGACCTCATTTTAAAAACTACTAACGTATTAAAGTTATAATTTATATTTTGTCTAAATAAATTACTAATATATTGATTTTGTGCGGTTTACATAAGTATTGTTTAGGGTCATTTTAACAAAAATTAATGAAATATTCGTGTATTTTTGTAGTCTTATGAAACACAACAAAACCCCTTTTAACCTCTTGGCCTTGTGTCTTCTAGGTATATGTTATGCCAATTTATATGGGCAGGAAGCAAAAACAACCCTCAATGCTCCAGATAAGCTTAACCGCTTACTAGAGACAAAAATAAGCCTTGATCAAAAAATGTCTAAACGAAAGCAATTTACCATACAGGTACATTATGGTAATTATGAATCTACCACGACCGTTTTAGCGCAATTCAAGGAAAAATTTCCACTTATGTCGTCACGAATAATTTTCGAGACACCTAACTACAAAATAAGATCAGGGAGTTTCGCCACGGAACGCGAAGCACTGGAGGTATTAAACATTATAAAGAGAAAATTTCCCTCAGCGTTTGTGTTAAAGCCTTAATCTATTTCAGCTTTTTCTTTACGGCAACTTCAAGGTAACCTTCTACAACATCACCTTCTTTGATGTCGTTAAATCCTTTGATCTGCAGTCCACAGTCGTAGCCTTTAGTGACTTCTTTCACATCATCTTTAAATCGCTTAAGCGATTCTAACGAGCCCGTATGAATTACGACACCGTCACGAATGATACGCACTCCAGAATTACGAATGATTTTTCCATCCGTAATCATACATCCTGCAATGGTACCGACTTTAGATATTTTAAAGGTGTCACGAATTTCTGCAGTTCCTGTAATTTCTTCTTTAAAGTCGGGAGAAAGCATACCTTCCATCGCATCCTTAAGGTCGTTAATGGCATCGTAGATAATGGAATAGCTTCTAATATCTATTTCTTCTTTCTCTGCCAATTGGCGTGCTGTTCCCATAGGGCGAACATTAAATCCGATAACAATAGCATCAGATGCTGATGCCAACAATACATCAGACTCTGTAATGGCACCCACACCTTTATGGATGATATTCACCTGAATTTCTTCTGTAGAAAGTTTTTGGAACGAATCAGTTAAAGCTTCTACTGAACCATCAACATCACCTTTCAAAATAATATTTAGCTCTTTAAAGTCACCCAACGCAATACGTCTTCCAATTTCATCGAGTGTAATATGGCGTTGCGTACGCACCGACTGCTCACGAACCAACTGCGTGCGTTTGGCAGCAATTTGCTTGGCCTCGCGCTCGTCTTCATAAATATTAAAGCGATCACCCGCTTGTGGTGCGCCATCAAGTCCCAAAATAGATACAGGTGTTGACGGTCCTGCTTGTGCTACATCACGACCGTGTTCGTCGTGCATGGCACGCACTTTTCCACTGTGGCGTCCTGCCAAGATATAATCTCCAATTTTCAAGGTTCCTGTTTGTACCAATATGGTTGACACATATCCGCGTCCTTTATCCAAATAGGCTTCCACAACCGTACCTTGGGCTATTCGGTTTGGATTTGCTTTTAACTCTAAAAGCTCGGCCTCAAGCAATACTTTTTCTAGTAATTCCTCTACGCCTTGACCGGTTTTAGCAGAAATATCATGCGATTGTATTTTGCCGCCCCAATCTTCTACCAACAAGTTCATTCCAGCCAAACTTTCCTTGATTTTATCAGGGTTTGCAGCTGGTAAATCCACTTTGTTTATAGCAAAAACGATAGGCACTGATGCGGCCTGGGCATGACTAATAGCCTCTTTGGTTTGCGGCATGATGTTGTCATCGGCAGCAACAACGATAATAACCAAGTCTGTTACTTGCGTACCTCTGGCCCGCATGGCTGTAAAGGCCTCGTGACCTGGTGTATCTAGGAATGTGATTTTCTGTCCGCTTTTTAGTGAAACACTATACGCCCCAATATGTTGCGTAATTCCACCTGACTCACCCTTGATTACGTTAGCATTACGCACATAATCGAGCAACGATGTCTTACCGTGGTCAACGTGTCCCATGACTGTAACAATGGGTGCACGGTGTTTCAAATCCTCGGGGTTATCTACAATTTCTTCTACAGCTTCCTCAATATCAGAGGTAATAAATTCCACATCAAAGCCAAATTCTTCTGCCACTACTGAAAGGGTTTCGGCATCCAATCGTTGATTCATGGTGACCATGATCCCCAATGTCATACATGCAGAAATGATTTGTGTAGAACTAACATCCATCATGGTTGCTACTTCACCCACAGTAACAAACTCGGTTACTTTTAGGGTTTTGCTTTCAGCTTCTTGAAGCGCTTCTTCTTCCTCCGATTTTTGGCGGTGCGAATCACGCTTTTCACGGCGATACTTTGCCCCTTTAGACTTCGTGGTTTTCCCTTGAAGTTTTTCTAACGTTTCGCGAATTTGCTTTTGAATTTCTTCTTCGGTAGGTTCTTCTTTTTGAGTAGCAGGACGTTGTTGTTTTTGCCCTCCTCTACCTGGTGCTGGCTTACGGTTTCCAGGACCTGTATCTTTAGTAATACGCTTTCTACGGCGTTTGTTGCTTTCACTCTCAGCAGCCTTTTTAGGTTCAGGCTTTTTGAACTGAGCGAGGTCTATTTTTTGCCCCGTGGCTTTTAAGCCACTCAATTTTTTATACTGTGTTTCTATTGTACCACTAGTTCCTGCGGGGGCTTCAGTTTTGGCCTCGGGTGCTTTTTCAACAACAGGCTTTTCTTCTGCTTCTACCGTTACTTTTTCTACAGGAGCAGGAGCTGGTTTTGGCGCTTCTACTTTTTTAGGAGCTGGTTTTGGCGCTAAATCAATTTTGCCTACGGTCTTAAGTCCACTCAGTTTGCCTTGGGCACGAACTACAGTGTCAGGCTTTGAAACTTCTGGTTTTGGAGCTTCTGGTTTCGGAGCTTCTGGCTTTGGAGCTTCTGGTTTTGGCTCAACTTCTTTTTGTGCCTGCTCACGTATGGCTTCTTTTTCTTTGCGTTTTTCTTCGAATACCTCGTGTGAGGCTTCTTTTTTAGAGCGATCCGTTTGGAACGCATCCAATAGAAGTTCGTACTCCTTCTGCGAAATTTTTGCTGTTGGGCGTGCTTCTACCTGAAAACCTTTTTCAGACAGGTGTTCTACAGCACGATCCAGCGAAATGTTCAACTCGCGGAGTACTTTGTTTATTCGAATGGTTTTTGTGTCAGCCATATAATGTTTGTGCGCTCAAAAATAAAAAAATTGCCTCGGTTATTCGTTAGAGAACTCTGCGCTTAGTATGCGGCGTACGTCCTGAACGGTTTCTTCCTCCAAGTCGGTGCGTTTTACTAAATCCTCTACATCTTGTTCCAAGACACTCTTTGCGGTGTCTAATCCCACCTTTTTAAATTCTTCGATAATCCATGCTTCAATTTCGTCAGAGAATTCGGTAAGCTCTACGTCTTCCTCCATACCTTCACGATACACATCAATTTCATAACCTGTTAATTGCCCTGCTAAACGGATATTAAATCCGCCACGACCAATGGCTTTAGACACCTCGTTGGGGTCCATCATCACCTCTACGCGTTTGGTTTCTTCGTTAATTTTTACCGAAGTAACCTTTGCTGGGCTCAATGCCCGAGTAATTAACAGTTGGGTGTTATTGGTGTAATTAATCACATCAATGTTTTCGTTGCCCAATTCACGGACAATACCATGAATACGTGAACCTTTCATTCCAACACAAGCGCCTACAGGATCGATACGATCATCGTATGAGTCCACGGCAACTTTTGCTTTTTCACCAGGGATGCGAACCGCTTTTTTGATGGTAATTAACCCGTCAAAAACCTCAGGGATTTCTTGTTCAAAAAGCTTTTCTAAAAACCTTGGTGAGGTTCTGGACATCACGATACTAGGCTTGGTTCCTTTAAGCTCTACACTTTCGATAATCCCACGAACGTTGTCGCCTTTGCGGTAAAAGTCAGAGGGAATTTGCTTTTCTTTTGGCAAAATAATTTCATTGCCGTCATCATCAAGTAGAATAACCACACGATTGCGTACGTGGTGTATTTCTGCCGTATAAATTTCACCTACTAAGTCAATAAATTGCTTGTAGATAATGGTGTTATCGTGCTCGTGAATACGCGCCACCAAGTTTTGACGCAACGACAGTACCATACGACGACCCAAATGTGCCAATTTTACTTCTTCAGACACGTCTTCACCCACTTCAAAGTCAGGCTCAATTTTTCGTGCTTCCGTAAGTTCAATTTCTTCGTTAGGATCTTCTACTTCACCGTCTTCCACTACCACGCGATTGCGCCATATTTCCAAATCCCCTTTGTCGGGATTGATAATAATGTCAAAATTTTCATCGGTGCCGTACTTCTTTTTTAGGGTACTCCTAAACACCTCTTCCAAGATAGACATTAGTGTTACTCGGTCGATATATTTTTCGTCTTTAAATTCTGAAAACGACTCTATAAGCGCGAGATTTTCCATGATTACTTATTAAATTGAATTTGTACAATAGCTTTTTTTATATCAGTAAACAATAGATCTGCTTCTTTGGTTACTGTATGTTTTCCTTTGCCAACGGGTTTGGGCTCACGCACTTTCCACTGTAGGGAAACATGTGCATCATTTGCGGCCATTAGTGTTCCTTTTACCTTTTCGTCATCATTGGTGACGATATTTAAAACACGTCCAACATGTTTGCGGTATTGTCGTGGCAGCGTTAAGGGAGAAGAAGCTCCAGAAGAACCTACTTCTAGTGAGAAATCGTATTCCTCACGGTCCAAGTTGTGCTCAATATGACGACTTACCCGCATACATTGCTCTAGCGTAACACCTTCGTCTCCGTCAAGGACTATACGAACATGAGAAGCCGAGTCGATATGTATATCGACCAAGAATAGCGAAGGTTGTTCGGCTAATACTTCTTCCAACAATGTATGTACGTGTTTGTGAAACTCCATAAAAATAAAAAAGAGGACGCTGTCCCCTACCTCTATCCCGTTAAACGTTGGCAAATATAGGAATAAAATTCCGATTTTGTATATTTAAGCAAATTCTATTTTTATGGTTATTCCCAAGTCCATTTTAAGTTTACTTGTAATTGTATTTGCTCTAGGCTGTACAGTAAAGCCTGCATTGCGTGTTTCTAGTGGAAAAATTATTCAGATTGATGATTTTCCTTCTGCATTTATAGATGCGCGTACCTTAGCCGTTTGGTTGCCCGATGGATACAGCAAAAAGGTCAAGCACCCCGTATTGTTTATGCACGATGGGCAAATGCTTTTTGACGCTTCTAAAACTTGGAACGGACAAGAATGGGGTGTTGATGAAGTGCTCACCGAGTTGGAAAAAGAAATGCATCCCTTGCCCATCGTGGTTGGCATTTGGAATAATCCCACAACACGCCACGCAGATTTTACACCCCAAAAAGCTCTAGCGCAGTATGCCACACCACTATTAGACTCCCTAGTTACGTACGCCAAAAGAGGAGAAGAAAAATTATTTCATCAAATACCCCGCGCAGATGCATATCTAAAATTCTTAGTAGAAGAGGTGAAACCCTATATCGATAAAAACTTTAGTACAAACCCAAGAGCAAGTCACACATTTGTAGCTGGTAGCAGTATGGGCGGGTTGATTTCGCTCTATGCCCTTTTGGAGTATCCCGATATTTTTGGCGGGGCTGCCTGTTTGTCAACGCATTGGCCGGTAACATTTGATATGGAAAACAACCCCTTTCCCAAAGCCATTGCGGACTACATCAACGATAACCGCCAAAATCTCGTAAACAAAAAGTTGTATATGGACTATGGCACTGAAACCTTAGATTCCCTCTATGAAGCGCCTCAAAAGAACATAAACGCACTATTGGAAAAAGATAGTATTCCAGGACTTAATTGGATTAGTAAAAAGTTTGAAGGGGCAGCACACACCGAAAACGATTGGCAAAGACGATTGGGAATTCCGATGCAGTTTTTACTTAACGAAAACCAAAAAAACCCACTCAAATGAGTGGGTTTTTAGTTGGCCTACTAGGGCTCGAACCTAGACTCTTCTGAACCAAAATCAGACGTGTTGCCAGTTACACCATAGGCCAATGAAGCTGCAAAAATAAACAAACTTTTTGTTGCACCAATACTTTATAGAATCTTGTGTGAAGTTTTCTAAGATATTGTACTTTAGTGCCTTTGCTTCGCCTATGAATTTTACAAAGGGAAATACCCTTACGGGTTGGTTTGTTTTTTGTGTTGCACTGGTAACTTATTACCTTACTGTAGAGCCCACTGCCAGTTATTGGGATTGCAGTGAATACATTGCTACATCTGCCAAACTTCAGGTTGGACATCCGCCAGGTGCCCCACTTTTTCAGATGATGGGTGCTTTTTTCTCTTCGTTTGCCAGTGGACCAGAACGGGTAGCGTTTTGGGTAAACATGATGTCAGTACTGGCCAGTGCTTTTACAATTTTATTTTTGTTTTGGTCTTTAACAAGAATCCTTACACAATTTATCCTAAAAGAAACCAATCCAACAGGCGTGCAAGCCTTTTTAGTGCTAGGTGCTGGAGTTGTAGGGGCGCTTAGTTACACATTCTCAGATAGTTTTTGGTTTAATGCCGTAGAAGCAGAAGTATATGCCATGGCCATGCTAATTACTTCAGCGATGTTTTGGCTTGGACTGCGTTGGGAAGAAGAAATGCACACTCCACGGGGCGACAGATGGCTTGTCCTTATCGCTTTTTTGATTGGACTTTCGTTTGGCGTTCACTTTATGGGACTGCTAACAGTTCCTGCCATTGGCATGCTGTATTATTTTAAACACTACACCTTTTCGTGGAAATCTTTTGTAGTGGCAAACGTGGTTTCGGTAGCCATACTCTTATTTATTTTTAAACTTTTACTGCCACTTACATTGGCGTATTTTGGAAACGCAGAAGTGTTTTTTGTCAATAGTTTTGGATTGCCGTTTAACTCCGGAACCATCATTGCTGGGCTTTCTATTGTTGCCTTGTTTGTTTGGGGATTGCGTTATACCCAACAAAAAAAGTGGGTGCAATTCAATACAGGCTTGTGGTGTGTGGTGTTTATCTTGGTAGGGTTTTCGTCGTGGATTATGCTGCCCATTCGAGCCAATGCCAATACAGTCATCAATGAAAATGCGCCTACCGATGCACGCGCATTGTTGGCATATTACAACTTAGAACAATACCCAGAAACACATCTTTTTTATGGCCCCATGTACACCGATATGTACGCAGGTCAAGATGAAAATGACCCCTATAAAAACGATAAGCCTAAGTACGAAAAAGACCATAAAAAAGGACGTTATGTGATTGTAAACGCCTGGAAGGATGCGCGCATTAACGCCAACGGGAAGCACACCGGCTTGTTGCCCAGAATGTGGAGTTCAGGTAATGCAGCCAATTATATTACCTATTTTGGCGCACCCGATTTTGATATAAAACCCCAGTACCGCAACCAAACACAACTCATTGATGCCGTTAATAATTTTATATCGCGTGTCAATAACGGAGAGGTAGATGCCAATGGCTATCATCAGTTTTTACAACAATTTGGCTCCTACTTGGATATAGAAAAACCGAGCTTGCTCGAGAACCTCAACTATCTGTTTACTTTCCAAATCAACTATATGTATTTCCGCTACTTCATGTGGAACTTTGCCGGTAAGCAAAACGATGAGCAGGGCAAACTAGACCCCTTTAACGGCAACTGGATTAGTGGAGTTTCGTGGTTGGATAGCCTTCGACTTGGCCCACAAAAAGAACTTTATGACGATGCCAAAAACAACAAAGGACGCAATACTTATTATATGTTACCCTTGTTTTTAGGACTACTAGGTGCATTGTTTTTATACCAACAAGACAAAAAACGATTTTGGGTTTTACTGGTTTTCTTCCTCTTTACCGGACTGGCGCTAAAAGTGTATTTAAACGAACGTGTTTTTGAACCTCGCGAACGCGACTACGCCCTAGTAGGATCGTTTTATGTATTTGCCATGTGTATTGGTATTGGTGTAGTTGCCCTTGCCGATAGCATCAAAAAGTACCTTTCACTTCGTGTGGCTGCCCCACTAACTGTAGTGATTTGTTTGTTAGCTGTGCCGGTGCTTATGGGTTCACAAAACTGGGATGACCACAATCGTGCCAATCGCTATACTGCACAATCTACCGCAAAAGCCTACCTCGACTCTATAGAAGATGACAAAGACGCCATGATTTTTACCATTGGCGACAACGATACTTTTGCGCTTTGGTATGCACAAGAAATTGAGGGCTATCGCACAGATGTGCGCAGCATTAACACCCAACTTTTGGCTACCGATTGGTACATTGATCAACTCAAGCGAAAAACCTATACAAGCTCCCCTATTCCATCGCAATTGACGCACAAGCAATATGCGTACGGCACCCGTGACTATATCAAATATGAAGCACTTATTGATTCCGTTAGATGGGAATTAGGTGATTTTATGGATTGGGTGGCGAGTGAAAATCCCCGTACGCGATACAAACATTTGCTGCAACAATATGAGGTCGATTTAAACATGGTCCCAGAAGGAACACAAAACTTGGTGTATTATCCAACCAATAAAATCAGAGTTCCCGTAAACAAAGAAAACGTGCTTAAAAGCGGGGTTGTAAAACCCGAAGACGCGGATTTGATTGTAGACTATATTGATATTGATTTACCCACATCAGGTTTGTACAAAAACAGGGTAATGATGCTGGATATTTTGCATAACAACGATTGGGAACGACCTATCTATTTTACTGGCGGAAGCTATGATAATGACGAATATATATGGATGAAAGAATACCTCCAATTAGAAGGACTGGTCTATAAGCTCGTACCCATCAAAACGCCCGAAAACCCAGAAAATTCTTACCAAATGGGACGGATTGACTCCGAAAGCATGTACAATATTGTTAAAAAATGGGGATGGGGAAATGCCAACAGTCCCAACATTTACCACGACCCTGAAACACGCAAAAACAGCATTTCATTTCGAAGTAATTTGGCGCGACTGGCTGAGCAGCTTGTAGCTGAAAAACAACCTGAAAAAGCGATTGAAATACTAGACTTGGCTATGGAACAGATGCCATTTGAGTATTTTGGATATTACAGCCTACTCACCCCAATTGCAGCTACTTATTACCAAGCAGGAGCTACTCAAAAAGGAGGTGTATTGGCAGCACAAATTGCCGCAAAATACATGGATAAACTTGAGTATTACCGATCGTTTAGTGCAACCAACCAACAGGTCTATGCCGAAAATATCTTGGTAGACGTTTCTAGGTACCGAGCCGTAATTGATGCCGTAGTAGATGCCAAAGACAACCTCCGCGCAAGTGAAATGGTGCAAGACTTTATCGAAAGCACTCGCTTATTTGCTCCCTTGTTTTCGGCATATGAATATTATGTACCCATGACACCTTATGTCTCTGTATTGTTTGCTGCCGACAAACCTAAATCTGGGCGATTGTTGTTTGATGCCATTGCGCAAGTGTACCAAAACCGATTGGCGTTGTTTAGTCAAGTTCCCAAAGAGGAGTTGCAGTACTACAAAGAAAGTATCGGCATGGAAATACGTGCATACCAAGGACTGCTAGAAAGCTATCAACCCTTAGAGCCTAATTTAGATAGTGTTTCAGAAGCCAATAAAGCGTTTCGGAAAGCGGTTGAACCCTACACAGTAGACTAAATAAAGTCTTTCATCAACCCAATAAGTGTGTTGGCATCTTGCTCACCGCTTTGGCGCCATACCATTTCACCCGATTTATAGATCATTAGGGTGGGTAGTCCCTTAACACGAAGGGCTTCGGCTAACTTGGGATTTTTATCCACATCTATTTTAACTACCTTACCATTGTCACCCATCGCAGCAGCTACATCACGCAAAACAGGATGCATTTGCAGAGAAGGGTCATTCCAGTCTGTATAGAAGCTTAACAGAATGGGGATATTCGCGTCTATTAATTCACCAAACTTGGACATAGTGTCGGTTTTATGTGTCAAAAATACATTTTTTCCATAACTCAACGGGTAAGTGCATAAATTACCCCTATACTTTATTGCCATTCCTTTTTTAATCCTGACCAATAAAGCCTATTTTTAGCACAGCATATTTTTTACTTCATGGCTCAAAACCGCCTTTTCCTTTTAGACGCATACGCCCTAATTTTTAGGGGATATTATGCCTTTATCAAAAACCCACGCATCAATTCTAAGGGATTGGACACAAGTGCTATTTTAGGGTTTACCAATTCACTTTTTGATGTAATTAAGCGCGAGCGTCCAGATTACCTCGCTGTGGCATTTGACAAAGGTGGTTCGCAAGTGCGAAACGAAATGTTTTCGGAATATAAGGCCAACCGTTCCGAAACACCCGAAGCCATAAAAATTGCGGTGCCGTATATTCAAAACCTACTGAAAGCGTTACAAATTCCTGTTGTTGAGTTGGAGGGATTCGAAGCCGATGACATCATTGGCACCCTTGCCAAACAAGCTGAAAAAGAAGATTTTCAGGTATTTATGGTTACGCCCGACAAAGATTTTGCACAATTGGTGTCTGAAAATATATTTATGTACCGCCCTGCACGTATGGGTAACGATATTGAGATTTGGGGGATTCCTGAAGTCCAAAAAAAGTTTGAAATAGAGCGTCCTGAGCAAGTCATTGATTATTTGGGTATGATGGGCGATTCGGTCGATAACATCCCTGGACTGCCTGGTGTAGGCGACAAAACCGCCAAAAAATTTCTTGCCCAATACGGTAGCATGGAGGCCCTTTTAGAAAACACCCATGAACTAAAGGGCAAGATGAAAGAGAACATCGAAGCAAACAAAGACCTTGGCATACTCTCTAAAAAACTAGCTCGTATTTTGTTGGATGTCCCAGTACAGTTTGATGCCAAAAGCTATGTGTTAAGCAAGCCCGATGTGGGTGCGGTAAAAGAATTGTTTCAAGAATTGGAGTTTAGACGCCTTAGTGAAACATTTGTTAAGGTTTTTACGCCCAATGAAAACCCCGCTGAAACCAAAGAAGATAGTGCGCCACAGGCGGCACCTGTGGCATTTGATTTGTTTCATCAACCTGGGAGTGGGCAGCAGGAAGTTTCTTTTGAATACAAAACACTAGCCAACACGCCACATCATTATCAATGTGTAGAAACTGCTGTTGCGCGTGCCTTTTTGGTAAGTACATTGCTAAAACAAAAAAGTGTTTGTTTCGACACTGAAACCACAGGATTAGATGCGCTCTCTGCCTCATTGGTAGGTATTGCCTTTAGTTGGAAAGCCCATACGGGCTACTACGTTCCAGTACCCGAAAATAAAGAGGAGCGCGCAAATATTTTATCTGAGTTAGCACCCTTTTTTGAAAATGAATCCATCGAAAAAGTAGGGCAAAATTTAAAGTATGATATTAAGGTAATGCATCAACATGGCATTGCGGTAAAAGGACCGCTTTTTGACACCATGTTGGCGCACTATATCATCAATCCCGATATGCGTCACAACATGGACGTACTTGCCGAAACCTATTTGGGGTATCAGCCGAAACCCATTTCCGATTTGATTGGTAAAAAAGGAAAGAATCAAGGATCGATGCGCAACGTACCACTAGACCAACAAACCGAATATGCCGCCGAGGATGCCGACATCACTTGGCAACTCAAAGAGCACTTTGAAATCGAACTGGGTAAAAATGAACAACGCGACTTACTGCACGAGGTAGAATTACCCCTTGTACGTGTACTAGCAGCTATGGAACTTGCTGGAATTCATATTGATGTGTCCTATCTTAATGCCATGTCTGTACAACTTACACAAGAGGCCCGCGCACTAGAGCAACGTATTTTTGAGCAAGCTGGGGAAACCTTTAATTTGGCTTCGCCCAAGCAGTTGGGGCCTATTTTGTTTGACAAACTGAACTTGGTAGATAAACCTAAAAAAACCAAAACGGGGCAGTACTCCACTGCCGAAGAGGTTCTTTCTACCCTAGCTAAAAATCATCCTATTGTAGCCGATATTTTGGAATGGCGCAGCGTTCAAAAACTCAACAACACCTATGTAACCGCTTTGCCCGAAGATGTAAATACCAAAACACAACGGGTACATACTGTGTATAACCAAGCTGTTGCTGCCACTGGGCGCCTGAGTAGTAATCATCCCAACCTACAAAATATTCCCATTCGCACCCCGCGTGGGCAACAGGTACGCAAAGCGTTTGTTGCCAAAGACGATGCGCATGTGCTTATGGCTGCCGATTACTCTCAAATAGAGTTGCGTATCATTGCTTCACTTAGCGAAGACCCAAGTATGGTTGCCGCATTTAACAACAACGAAGATATTCATGCTGCCACGGCAGCAAAAGTATTTGGTGTACCGCTGGCTGAGGTAACCCGTGAACAGCGTAGCCAAGCCAAAACGGTAAACTTTGGAATTATCTACGGGGTTTCTGCCTTTGGACTAAGCAACCAAACCACGCTAAACCGTACCGAGGCCAAGGCACTTATTGACACCTATTACGAAAACTACCCCAAGCTAAAAGCTTATATGAGTCAGCAAGTAGATTTTGCTCGCGAACACGGCTATGTGGCAACTGTATTAGGAAGACGCCGTTATTTAAAGGATATCAATTCGCGTAACGCTATTGTGCGTGGGGCTGCCGAGCGCAACGCCATAAACGCGCCGATTCAAGGAAGTGCCGCCGATATCATCAAACTTGCCATGTTGCGTATTTATGACCGTTTGCAACGTGAGGGGCTGCGTGCCCAAATGCTACTGCAAGTACATGACGAATTGGTATTTGAGTGCCCTAAAGAAGAATTGGACGCCCTAAAAGAATTGGTGCAAACCGAAATGGAACAGGCTTACAGTCTACACGTACCGCTAACGGTAGATATCGGTATAGGGCAAAACTGGTTGGAAGCGCATTAAAGGTGGCGTGATTTTTGTGGTATATATACTGACTTAGGAAGCTAAGCACCTAAATTTTAACACTTCACAACAATTTTTTTGAATGACACCCTTAGTGGTGCTTTGGCAACGTGGTTTACACTGTAAGCTACCTACCAACTGTTTTGCTGTTGCTAACAAAGGTAAGAGCATTGGATGTTGGCATAAAGTGAAGTTTCCTTTGGGTCGGAAAAAGCCAAAACAGCGACCTTAAAATCTGAAAGTAGGCATAACGTTACTATCAAATAAAATGAAAACAACACTTTTAATACTCACACTAGTAACCTCCTTTTTGGGGTGTAGTAAAGAAGATGACAACAAACAAGGAGAGAATGCGATAATTTATCATTATTCAGACCCTGGGTTTGGCGGTTCTCAATGTGAATTTGTTCTTGAGACAGCTAAAGGAGAAATTTTTGTTGTAAAAAGAACATCAAACTTATCTCCGTTTGTAAACAACACTGGAGCCAATGGCTCCAAAGTGCGTGTAACCTATAGGACTCTCCCTAATAAAATAGAAAAATGTCATCATAAAAACAGCTTCTTAAAAGAACCTGTTACTCAAATAGAGGTAACGCATATAGAAAAAATATAGTCCAATATAAAAATTAGAAATCATGAAACGCTTTTTAATAGTAGCAGTTTTAGCAGTTTTTGCTAATAGTTTTTCTCAGGATATGTGGAAAACCTCTATAGAACTAGATTTTGGTTTCCCAAGTGGTTGGGAATATGAATACCAATCTGCACCCCATAAATTTACATATGTTGATTTAGAGGACTCTGGGTTTTTACTAAACTCCTTTGGTATTCAGGGATACCACGGATACTTTATAACAAATACCCTAAGCATTGGTCCTGTGGGTGGATTTAATTATCAATCCGTACACAAACTTTCCATGTTGCGATTAGGAGCAAGATTTCAGCTTCATTTTGCAGATAGAAATAATGCTTTTACCTATTTACAGGTTTCAAGTAATTTTTCTTTAAACTATGAAAAGTTTAAAGCAGGACCACACATAAGGTGTGGATTAGCTTTTCCTGTTATGAGAGGGGACGCCCATATGCTGTCATTAAATCTTTTTGGTGAGCTAAACAATTATTACATGAATGGAAGTAAACCCTTGCTAGAGTATATTGGCAGTGAAACTCCTGTGTTGTTAAGAGAAAAGTTACATATTGGTATCAGCATTGGGATAACATTCTAATCATGAGTACAACAAGGCACTTGTTTGGGTTGCTTAGCGCAAAAATCATAAGTGTCTTTTTTTGTTTATAATACCCGCAAAAACAAATCCTCACATTGCGTTTGCAATGTTGGGGATAGTTTGTACATTTGCAGCCCGCCAATCGGGGGTATTTCCCGTTGGTGTAAACAGAGCTAAAACGTATAGAGTGGACTCATTAAGTTACAAAACCGTATCCATCAACAAGAAAAACGCTGATAAACAGTGGGTTGTAGTTGATGCTGCCGACCAAATATTAGGTCGTTTTTCGTCTAAAGTAGCCAAGCTTTTGCGCGGCAAATACAAACCCAGCTACACTCCCCACGTAGATTGTGGTGACAATGTTATTGTCATCAATGCTGATAAAATTAAACTTACCGGCAACAAATGGGCAGAAAAAACCTATATCCGCCACACAGGCTATCCTGGTGGACAGCGTTCACTTACGGCAACCGAAGTATTTGAAAAAGACCCAACGCGCATTGTAGAAAAAGCAGTGAAGGGTATGCTTCCAAAAAACAAATTAGGTGCTGAATTGTTCCGTAACTTATATGTAGTTGCAGGTGCAGAACACAACCACGACGGTCAGCAACCCAACGAATTAAACATAAACGAGTTAAACTAATATGGAAACCATCCACAAAATTGGTCGCCGCAAAACTGCTATTGCTCGCATATTCCTTACAGAAGGCGACGGCACCATGACGGTTAATAAAAAACCCATGGCTGAATATTTCGCAGCCTCTACCCTTCAATACAAAATCAATCAGCCTTTTGCGCTTACGGAAACGACAGGTCAATACAGCCTAAAAGCTACTGTTGTTGGCGGTGGACCTAACGGTCAAGCCGAGGCAGTGCGTTTAGCCATTTCTCGTGCACTATGTGAAATAAACGAAGAATTCCGTACTGTGCTAAAACCCGAAGGTTTGCTTACGCGTGATCCACGTATGGTAGAGCGAAAAAAATTCGGTCAAAAGAAGGCACGAAAAAAATTCCAATTCTCGAAACGTTAACCTTACCGTTGCGCATGCGCAACATCAAGTTCATTTAAATATCATTAATTTGTTGCCATTAGTTTAGCATCTAAATCTTCAAGGCCGAAAACATCGCCACTTGAACATTGCTAATCAGGGAACGTAAACTAAACAACAATGTCTAAAATAGAAGTCAAAGACCTACTCGATGCCGGAGTGCATTTTGGTCACCTTACCCGCAAGTGGAACCCAAACATGGCGCCATACATATATATGGAGCGCAATGGAATCCACATCATCAACCTTTACAAATCGGTTGCTAAAATCGAAGAAGCGAACGAAGCACTAAAGAAAATTGCTGCTTCGGGACGTAAAATCTTGTTTGTTGCTACTAAAAAGCAGGCTAAAGATATCGTTTCCGAAAAAGTGGCAAACGTAAACATGCCCTACATTACCGAGCGCTGGCCCGGTGGTATGCTTACTAACTTTGTTACCATCCGTAAAGCCGTTAAAAAAATGGCGTCCATTGACAAAATGAAAGCTGATGGAACATTTGAAACCCTTTCTAAAAAGGAGAGACTACAAGTAGATCGTTTGCGTGCCAAATTGGAAAAAAACTTAGGTTCTATTTCAGACATGACACGTTTACCTGGTGCTCTTTTTATCGTAGATACACGTCGTGAGCACATTGCAGTAAAAGAAGCACAAAAATTAAATATCCCCATTTTTGCGATGGTGGACACGAACGCTGACCCTCGTGAAGTGGATTATGTTATCCCTGCCAATGACGATGCGTCAAAATCTATTGATAAAATCATGGGGCTTGTTACTGAGGCAATTGCTGAAGGATTACAAGAGCGTAAAAATGAAAAATCAGAAGCTAATGCAGCTGCCAGTGAAGGTGAAGTAGTTACTCCTACTGAAGAAATTATTGAAGAAGCAAAGGCTGAACCTATAGAAGCCGAAGTTGCCGCTGAAGTTGCAGAACCTGAGGTGGTTGTTGAGCCTGAAGTTGCTGCACCTGCAGAAGCTGAGCCTGAAGTAGAAACTGAAGAACCCTCAGAAGAGGAAAAAAATTAAACAAAAAACTATGTCAAAAATTACTGCTGCTGAAGTAAATAAACTGCGTCAGGCTACTGGTGCAGGAATGATGGACTGTAAAAAGGCTCTTGTAGAAGCCGAAGGAAACTTTGATAGCGCTATTGAATTGCTCCGCAAAAAAGGACAAAAAGTAGCTGCAAATCGTGCCGATCGTGACTCATCTGAAGGAGCGGTTATTGCTCGTGTAAACGATGACGCCAGCGTTGGTGTTGTGGTATCTGTAAATTGTGAAACCGACTTTGTTGCTAAGAACGATAGCTATTTAGCTCTTGCCAATAAACTTGCCGATATTGCTTTAGGACACGACACAAAAGAAGCCTTTTTAGCCGCTACTTTTGAAGGCAGCATTACTGTTGCTGACAAACTTACAGAGCAAACAGGTGTTATAGGTGAAAAAATTGAAATTGGAGGTTTTGAACGCTTATCAGCGCCTTTTGTAGGATTCTATATTCACGCTGGAAACAAAATTGCTACGCTTGTTAGTCTTTCTGCCTCTGTTGAAGGTGCTGCCGAAGCAGCCAAAAACGTAGCAATGCAAGCGGCTGCTATGAACCCTATTGCACTTAACGAAGATGGTGTTGATGCTGCGGTTATCGACAAAGAAATCGAAATTGCCAAAGAGCAATTACGTGCTGAAGGCAAACCAGAAGCCATGCTTGACAATATTGCTAAAGGTAAAATCAAGCGTTTCTTTAAAGACAACACCTTGGTGAACCAAGATTACATTAAAGACAGTAAACAAAGCGTTGCTGCCTATGTAAAGTCTGTGAATCCTGATTTGGTCGTTACCGGATTTAAGCGTTTAGCATTGGGGTAACCCTAATGTTGTGTTAAACATTTTATAAAAGACCTCCTTAATGGGGGTCTTTTTTTATTTTAGCAACACCATGTCTTTTATTATGAGGTTATTAATTCCTTTTTTACTCCTTTTTTTGAATACTACACAGGCGCAAAACGTTGTTGTTTTGGATAGTATTTCAAACGAACCTATTCCGCTGGTTAATATATATGACGGTAGAACGGGGGTGATTACTAGCCCTTCAGGAACTTTTTTTTGGCACAAGCCACAAACCGATAGCATAATACTGTCGTGTTTGGGCTACGCACGCAAAAAAATAGCTACTGCACATATTAGCGATACGTTGTATATGCTTCCAAAAGCGATAGAGCTGATGCCCGTAATGGTTAGTAACCGAGTGCTATCGGCAGAAGAAATTATTGACAGCATAAAAGCAAACACCAAAAAAAATGTTGATTTTGGACTTTCCGCAAGTGAGGTGTTTCTGCATTATACAGATACGTACGACTTTCAAAAAATGGACATCGAAATCAAGAAATCAACCATACCGGAACTTGATCAACATTTTGTACATGAAATTCTTGAGCAAGTGCCAAAAAAAGAAATTGAAGAATCTTTTTCTAAAAGCAAGTGGCTTAGGGATAACAGTGGTTTGAAACACCACAAACTTCAGGTGCTAAAAGCTGTAAGACTGCACGATTCTCTAACAAAAAATCGTTTTTATTCCGTGGGAAAAACGATCAACGATATCCTTAAAAAACGAGTGAAAAAAGACTCTTATTTTAAAGTCAAATCTGGACCACTGATTACTGTCAAGGTGGATAACCTTGTTAATGAAGCAGATACGCTTGAGCAAAAGAAAAGTGTAATAACCCCAAAAGAATATGCCAAAAGGCAGCTTGGCAGATTACAACGCTTGGCTATTAAAGATTTGTTTGTAGAAAACCATTGGGCATTGCCTTTTTTAGCTAACCCAAACAAGTACCAATTTACAAACGAAGGTGTGGTGTACGATATGGGCGTGCCAACATATAAAATTCGTTTTACTTCAAGGAAGAAAAAAGACTATAACGGCTACCTTATAGTTGATGTCGAAGACTTTGGCGTGTATAAAATCGAGTACCAAAGCAACCAACACGAAAACAAGATAAAGCTATTTGGATTGTTCTACGAAGAACGGCTCAACAACAAGACTTATGTATTTGTTAAAACGCATCTAGGAAAATACACCTTGTATCATATTCATGAGGAGTACCAAGAACTAGGGGGGCTAAAAAGACCTCTAAAAATCATTGAAAAAAACAAAGTAGTAAAGGGAAAGAACAGGCAAAATGTTCTCGCTATGGATATTCATTTTAGCATAAAAGAAATATATCAAGTTAGTGCTTATTTTAATTCTTTTACACCTATTTCCAAGGCGACCTTTGACGCATTTAAGCTCAGGCATAGCGTCATTCCGGAAAATCTACACAGCAAAAGCGAAATCAAGAAAAAAATTCCTGATTTATTAATAGAGTAATATCAACTATCTTCATAGACGGCATTAACACGAATCAGTGCTAACTTGCTATATTTGCACAAATAGATTCCATGCAATACAAACGTATACTTCTTAAACTTAGTGGAGAGGCGCTTATGGGCGAACGCTCTCACGGGATTGACCCCAAACGAATAGCCGAATATGCGCAAGACATCAAAGAAATCGTGAATATGGGTGTAGAAGTGGCTATTGTAATTGGTGGTGGAAATATTTTTAGGGGGGTTGCTGCTGCCAGCAATGGCATGGACCGTGTTCAAGCTGATTATATGGGCATGTTGGCCACTTGTATAAACGGAATGGCACTACAAGGTGCGCTTGAGGATGCAGAAGTCCCCACACGATTGCAAACTGCACTTAAAATTGAAGCCGTCGCCGAACCATATATCAAACGACGTGCAGTGCGCCATCTCGAAAAAGGACGTGTAGTTATTTTTGGCGCAGGTACTGGGAATCCGTTTTTTACTACTGATTCTGCTGCTGTACTCAGAGCTATTGAAGTAGACGCAGAAGTAATTTTAAAAGGAACCCGAGTAGATGGCATCTATACCGCTGATCCTGAAAAAGATAAATCGGCACAAAAATTTGACACAATTTCATTTAACGATGTGCTAAGCAAAGGACTGAAAGTAATGGACATGACTGCCTTTACCCTAAGTCAAGAAAACGAATTGCCTATCATTGTATTTGATATGAATAAGGCCGGGAACCTGAAAAAAGTTGTAGCGGGCGAGCCTATTGGAACATTAGTAAATCTATAAAATTATGGAAGAATTAACCTTTGTACTGGAAGCAACCGTGGAAGCCATGGATAAGGCACTTTCACACCTCGATAAATCATTCATAAACATTCGTGCTGGGAAGGCAAACCCAGTAATGCTTTCATCTGTAATGGTGGACTATTACGGCGCACAAACACCGCTCAGCCAAGTAGCGAACGTGAACACTCCAGATGCGCAAACACTTTCGGTACAACCGTGGGAAAAAACACTTATTCCCGAAATTGAAAAAGCTATTATGGTAGCAAACTTGGGCTTTAATCCAATGAATAATGGCGAGTCGATTATTATTAGTATCCCACCGCTAACGGAAGAGCGCAGACAAGAGTTGGTAAAGCAAGCAAAAGCTGAAGCTGAGCATGCCAAAGTAGGTGTGCGCAGTGCTCGAAAAGAGGCCAATACCGAATTGAAAAAATTGGAACTTTCTGAAGACGAGCTCAAAAATGCCGAGGTCGATGTGCAAGAAATGACCGACAAATACATTGCCATGATAGACGACAAATATCAGGTAAAAGAAAAAGAAATCATGACCGTATAAACGCGGGGCATGAATAGAAAATTGCTATGATAAAATGGGTAAATACACGCTTCTGGGGAAGTGTGGCACGGCTTATCCTGCGAAACCGTGTGTTGTTTTTAGCAGCCATTTTGGGTGCTACTTTTTTTCTGTCTACCCAATGGGGCAATATCCGCTTTAGCTTTACCGAAGCAAATCTACTCCCTGATAATCATCCTTTTAACTCTTTTTACGAGCAGTTTTTAGATCGCTTTGGCGAGGAAGGAAATGTCATTGTACTTGCAATACAAGACGATCACTTTTTTATGCCTGAAAAACTTTCGGCATGGAAAGCTCTTGGCGATAGCCTAGCAAAATCAGAAAGTATTGAAAGCGTTGTGGGCATTAGTACGCTAACTCAACTACAACGAAATACCAAAAAACGGATATTCGAACTGGCACCCATTCCGCATCAATCCCCCAAAACCAATGAGGAGGCTGCCGCACTCAAACAATGGCTCTATCAACAGCCGCTATACGACGAACTTTTATTAAACAAAGAAACTGGAGTAGTGCAAACAGTGGTGTATTTGCATCCTGAAGTAGTCAATAGTGGTGAACGGCAGGCTTTTGTAGATACTGTTTTACTTCCCAAAATAGAAGCATTTGAAGCCGAAACAGGCCTGGATATTAGTGTGTCTGGGATGCCCTATATTCGTACCATCAATGCCCAAATGATTTTGAACGAAATCGCGTTATTTGTGGTTGTAGCTACCCTAGTAACGACACTTATTTTCTTCTTCTTTTTTAGGTCCTATCGCGCCACTATTATCTCTATGTCCATCGTGGTTATTGGTGTGATGTGGGCGTTTGGCATTATTGGATTGTTAGGTTATGAAATTACTGTGCTTACGGCACTCATTCCACCCATTATCATTGTGATTGGAGTGCCAAATTGTATTTTCCTAATCAATAAATACCAAAACGAAATCAAAAAACACGGCAATCAGGCACGGTCGTTACAGCGGGTAATTTCAAAAATTGGCAACGCCACCTTAATGACCAATATGACCACTGCTTGTGGGTTTGCCACCTTCATGCTTACCAATAGTACATTACTTAGGGAGTTTGGAGTTGTAGCCTCCATTAATATCATGATGATATTTCTGTTATCATTGCTAATGATTCCTATCGTTTACAGCTTTATGCCCGTCCCAAACAAAAAACATTTAAAGCATCTAAACCGAAAATGGATGTCTGGCTTTGTGTCTTGGATGGAGCGTATGGTGAAACATCGGCGTGTAACGGTATATTTTGTGTCGGTTTTTGCGCTTATGCTCAGTATAGTTGGTATGTATGAAATTCGCCTTTCAGGCACCATCATAGACGATATGCCAAAAAAGGCTGGATTTTATAAGGACATCCGCTTTTTTGAAACTCATTTTAAGGGGGTAATGCCCATTGAAATAATGGTAGACACCAAACGTAAAAACGGAGCTACTCGTTTAAGTACGCTCAATCGTATGGATCGACTGGAAAACGACTTACGAGAAATTCCCGAATTATCTAATCCTGTTTCAGCGGTAACCGTAGCCAAATACCTAAAACAAGCGTTTTATAATGGCAATCCTAAATACTTCCAACTTCCCTCCAATCAAGAAAATAATTTTATTCGAGCACACGCCAAAAACTTGGGTGGCGAGGCAAATTTCTTAAATAGACTTGTAGATTCTACAGGACAAAATGCGCGAATAACCGTGATGCTGAAAGATGTTACTACCGAGCGCATGGAAGCCATTGAGCAACAAATACAAAATAGTATTGACAAGTACTTCCCCAGTGCGCAATTTGAAGTTTCCATGACTGGAAAGGCACTAGGCTATCTAAAAGGGACGCGCTTTTTGGTGCGTAACCTAGTAATATCATTAAGCCTTGCCATTTTGCTTATTGCGTTATTTATGGCGTATATGTTTCGCTCGTTTCGGATGATTCTTATTTCGCTTTTACCCAACGTAATTCCACTTATTCTTACGGCAGGAATGATGGGCTTTTTGGGTATTGCAATTAAGCCTTCTACTATCTTAGTATTTAGTGTTGCCTTCGGGATATCAGTAGATGATACGATTCACTTCTTAGTAAAGTACCGACAAGAACTGCAAGCCACAAATTGGAATATCAAAAAATCAGTCTATGCGGCGCTTCGCGAAACAGGAGTGAGTATGTTTTACACCTCTATTGTACTGTTTTTTGGGTTTTCGGTGTTTATGATTTCAAGCTATGGAGGCACGGTGGCATTGGGTGGATTGGTGTCAGCAACGCTACTTTTTGCCATGCTTGCAAATCTTATTTTATTGCCTTCATTATTGCTATCGCTCGAAAAGCAAATTGCCAACGAGCGAACACTCAAAGAACCCAAATTTCAAATTTTACCCGAGAAAGAAGCGGAATAATTCCGCTATATTTGCCGCAGTAAAAATATGCACGCTATGAACATTCGTCAGCTATTTTCAGGGGAGTTAAAAAACCAAACGGTAACCGTTCGCGGCTGGGTACGCACCTTTCGTGCCAACCGATTTATAGCCCTAAACGATGGTTCATGTTTAGCAAATCTTCAGTGTGTGGTAGACTTTGAAAAAACTCCTCAAGAAGTGCTTGCTGAAATTAATACGGGTGCCGCGCTTGAAATTGTAGGAACACTGATCGAAAGTCAAGGCAAAGGGCAACAACATGAAATTCAGGTAGATCACATTACAATTTTGGGCACTTCAAATCCAGACGAATATCCCATTCAACCCAAAAAACACTCGTTGGAATTTTTGCGTGAAAAAGCACATTTACGTGTACGCACCAATACCTTTGCCGCTGTAATGCGTGTTCGTGCAGCACTTTCGTTTGCTGTACATCAATACTTTACCAAAAACGGATTTTATCAAGTTCATACGCCTATCATTACAGGAAGTGATGCGGAAGGTGCTGGGGAAATGTTTCGAGTAACCACACTCGATCCAACCAAAAAAACAGATGAATCTGACTTTTTTGGCAAGGAAACAAACCTTACTGTTTCGGGGCAGTTAGAAGCCGAAACCTATGCCATGGGGCTTGGAAAAGTTTATACGTTTGGACCAACATTTAGAGCCGAAAATTCGAATACCTCTAGACATTTGGCAGAATTTTGGATGATCGAACCCGAAGTTGCCTTTAACAACCTAGACGATAACATGGATTTGGCAGAGGATTTCATCAAATCAGTACTATCCTATGCACTGGAAAACTGTAAAGAAGATTTAACCTTTTTAGATCAACGATTTACACAAGAAGAAGCCAAAAAACCCCAACACGAACGCAGTCCAATGGGGCTTTTAGAGCGACTGGCATTTGTTACTCAAAACGAATTTATGCGGGTTTCCTATACCGAAGCCATTGAGATTTTACGCAACTCTAAACCCAATAAAAAGAAAAAATTCAAGTACCCTATAGATGCTTGGGGCATAGATTTGCAAAGCGAGCACGAGCGTTATTTGGTAGAAAAACACTTCACCAGTCCTGTGATTTTGTTCGATTATCCTGCTGAAATAAAGGCTTTTTATATGCGCATGAATGACGATGGTAAAACAGTTCGTGCCATGGATGTGTTGTTCCCTGGCGTGGGCGAAATGGTAGGAGGATCGCAACGTGAAGAGCGTTTGGACAAATTACAAGATCGTATGAAAGCCATGGACATCGATGAAAAAGAACTTTGGTGGTATACAGATTTACGGCGTTTTGGTACCGCCGTGCACTCAGGTTTTGGACTCGGATTTGAACGTCTAGTGCTCTATACTACTGGAATGTCTAACATTAGAGATGTGATTCCGTACCCACGAACACCACTTAATGCCGAGTTTTAAGTAAAATGGTACGGGTTTTTTGTATTTTTAAAGACCCATTCATGACTTATGCTTAAACAACATCTACAATTTAAGCTTTCGCAAAAGCTATCTCCGCAACAAATTCAGTTGATGCGGTTGATACAGTTGCCCATACAATCTTTTGAGCAACAGATACTTCGAGAAATTGAAGAAAATCCTGCTTTAGCCTCAGGCAAAGAAAATGAGTCTGAAGAAGAAGAATACGACAACCACGAAGCAGATGGCGGTGATGTTATTGAGGCAAATGACATTGATATTGATGCCTATTTAAGTGATGATGAAATTCCAGAATACCGCCTTAGAGCACAAAATTATAGCGCTGACGATGATGAAAAGCAAGTGCCTTATGCTGCTGGAGTAAGCTTCCATCAGCAGTTAATGTCGCAACTTGACACCTTTACGTTTTCAGAGCAAGAGTATCGTATTGCAGCGTTTTTGGTGGGCAGTATAGACAACAGTGGTTATATCCGGCGAGAACTTATTGACATTGTAGATGACTTGGCATTTACCGAAAATATCTATACCGATGAACACGAAGTGCGTAAGGTGTTGAATTCCGTTCAACAACTAGATCCTTCGGGTGTGGGTGCGTTAAATTTAAATGAATGTTTGCTTATTCAACTCAAACGAAAGTCGCAAACAGAAGCTACCGCTAATGCGATTGCACTACTAGAAAAACAATTTGAGGCCTTTTCCAAAAAGCATTTTAGCAAGATAAAAGCACGATTAAAATTGGATGACGAGCAACTAAAAGATTGCATGCATGAAATTGAAAAATTAAATCCAAAACCAGGTGCTGCTTACGGAAGTGACACTAAAATGAATGCCCAAATCATACCAGATTTTACCATTCAGCTAGTAGATGGGCAGCTTAATCTGGTGCTAAACGGCCGTAATGCGCCCGAGCTTCATGTGTCGAACGAGTACCGAAACATGCTTTCAGGCTATAAAGAAGCCAAAGAAAAAAATAAGGAGCAGCAAAAAGCCGTACAGTTTATTAAACAAAAATTAGATGCTGCACGTTGGTTTATCGATGCCATAAAACAACGCCAACACACACTATACGAAACCATGATAACCATTATGGAGTTTCAGCGGGAATATTTCCTTACTGGCGATGAGCAAGAACTAAAACCAATGATATTAAAGGATATTGCCGATCGAATTGGGATGGATATTTCTACCGTGTCTAGGGTTGCCAACAGCAAATATGTAGATACGCCCTACGGCACCAAATTGGTAAAATGGTTTTTTTCTGAGGGAATTACCAATGCCGATGGGGAAGATATTTCTACCATTGAGGTGAAAAAAGCATTGGGCGATGTAATTGATGCCGAGGATAAGTCTAACCCCCTAACCGACGAGCAACTGATGAATATCATGCATAAAAAAGGCTATCCCATTGCCCGAAGAACCGTGGCAAAATATCGCGAAATGATTGGCGCATCTGTAGCAAGGCTACGAAAGGAATTATAGTTTTTTTTTACGGTATTCTATCCAATTGACTATTGGAAAACTAACCCCAAAGAGAATATAAAACCAACCCACAATTGAATTTCCACCAATAATAAGCATTGCTATTCCACATAGCGTCATAAGAATTCCATAAATAATCAACGTGATTTTACGGAACTTTTTGCGCTTATCTTGTTGTAGCTTAAAAAAGCGTATTGAAAAATAATTAAGTGCAAGCAGTAAAAGAAGTGTGACGGCAAGAATAATTAACGCTGTTACCATGTTATAGATTTAAGGTAAGACAAATTTACATCATAATCCATTTATACAAACTCATACTTTAGATTACCCAATTTATGACAGGCCCGTACTACTCTATTTCTGTGTAATACAACTCCAATTGTAGTTTGAAATCAGCTTGGGCAGGGTCAGAGGGGTTTGGACCTATAAAAACTGCTGATTTTGGTGTAGAAACTGCACCTGCTGGAACTTTTTTAAGTGCTGAATTCTCAACATTTACCATATTTAAAGCGTTCTGCGATTCAAATGCATTTGTAAGCGATAATCGAAGGGGCGCATTGATAGAATCGTTGGCAATAATATTTCGTAAATGGTCTGTGATTCGTATTTTATAATACTGTTTTTCATCTTCCTCCACAAGGAATCCGCCATATACCAACTTAGGTAACGTTGATGGTGCAACGTCTTGGGTATAGTCTATGACAGGCACACCTGAGTTGGCTTTGTACAGGTATAGGCGTTCTGGAAGTGAAAGACCAAACTGTTGAACTTCATTTTTATCAACATAAAATGTAAGATTCGCTTCGTTCAAAATCCACGGTTTCCCCTTTATATCCTCTAATACTTCATTGTCCTCAAACAAGTTTATCGTAGCCACAGTTCCTAAACCTCCACCAAGAGCAATTTGCGCAACATTTGTTGCTGAAACTATTGCATCCAATGTAGCATCAGCAGGGGCGGTCTGTGTGAGCGTATTGAACTTTATCGAGCTTGCAGTGATAAAAAATTCTTTTTCTTTATCTTCAATTTCTACAGGGCTGGTGTCAGCTATTGCTACTTTGTAGGAATAGGCTACTCGAATAATCATTTTGTTAACGTCTAAAAGCATCAATAACGGAGCGCTAAAATTGCTTGTCTCTATTGCAATTGACCTAAAGTAATCTTGCCATGCTTCAGGAGAAGATAGTTCATCATCGCCTTCTTTGTCTAAGAGAAATTGTTGGAAAAATGTTTTGTCTAATGCCACGCGTAATCGTGGTGTTATATTGGTATTTTCATCTCCCTCAACGACAATTTCACTAAAATTTAATTGAACATTCTCACTGCCAAGTTGTTGTTCTTTGTAGGATTGAATTGGGAAGTTGGAATTGTAAACTTGCGATTGCTCAAAATTTTGATTTGGGTCCAACTGACGTAAAAAGTAATTTAATTTTGTTACCTCCACATCAAATGTAGCTTGCCGGTTTCCGAAGAGAGAATCTATAGAATATAGCTTTTTACTAGGGTTTGGATTTGTGGTGACATCATCTAATCCATCAGGCGTGCCATCGCCATCTGTATCTGGATTTGTTGGGTCTGTACCGTCGTTTCGCTCTTGAATATCTGAAACGCCATCCCCGTCCGAATCACTGTTGGGGTCTTCGTCATCAATATCAAATTCATCAATCAAACCATCTCCATCTGAATCTTTTTGATTTGTAAAAAATGGAATTTCAAGCCATACGTCCGTAACGGTTTCCATTTCATTAAAAGGACTATCAATTTCTAATTGCGCTGACTTTTCTCCAAAAGTTGGTGCGCTGCTAAGGTTCATTTGCGCAACAATAGCCGCTGTTGTTGTTCCAAAAAGATTATCGTTTCGCTGTCCAAGTTGTAATACAGGTATGTTGTTGGTTTGAACTACGTCTATGCGTTGGTGAGAAATCTTTACAGGGTAGGTGGTTTTGTTGCCTTGAATGGTGCTTAGAGGTAATATCTCTGCACCAACATCATTAAATTTTTTGTCGCAAGAGTTCATAACGAACGCAAGCAACACTACGGGGAGGAGCTTTTTTATCATAAAAAAATTAAAATTCAGTCTGGTAAAAATTTTCATGGGCTTTTAACACGTCTTTTTCTTTGGTAAGTTCTAGAATAGGTTTTGAAATACTGTAAACCGTTTTCTTCACCTCTTCACTCAAATCGTCTGTAGCAATAATAATGCCATCAGAGTTCAAGACTGCGTTCGAAAACATCGCATCTAATGTTGGCTTTTTTAATCCTGTTAAATATTCTGGATCGATTCCGTCAAAAGCGATTTTTGAAAATAAGTCTCCATCAAGTCTACCTTCAAATGGCGGAGAAAACAAAGAAGTCACTACTTTGGTATTGGCAAGTAGGGGTTCGTCTTTGTAATAATACTTACAGTATAACGGAACAAGCGAGGCAATCCAACCTTGAACATGAATAATGTCGGGGGACCAATTTAGTTTTTTGACCGTTTCAATTACGCCCTTAGCGAAAAAAATGGCGCGTTCCTCATTGTCGTCGTACTGTTTTCCGCTGTCATCGGCAAATAATCCACGTCCCTTAAAGTAATCATCATTATCAATAAAGTACACTTGCATGCGCTCTTTAGGTATAGAAGCCACCTTAATAATGAGTGGCATGTCAATATCATTTACGACCATATTCATCCCTGAAAGTCTAATCACTTCATGCAGTTGATGACGCCTCTCGTTAATCAGTCCATACTTAGGGATAAAAATACGTGTCTGACCGCCAAGGTCATTAACCATTTTTGGGACTTCAAATGCCAAATTAGCGAGCTCACTATGAGGCAAGTACGGAATTACTTCGGATGAAATATATAGTATCTTTTTTTCTTTCATAGAGTGATTTCCGTATTTGTATGCTAGAGAGGCAAAATTACTAAAAATTTAGACGACTTTTGTATTCAAGCTGAAAGCATAACACCAATCATGCCGATATTTCGAACACTTGTCGAGCTTAATCAATCGCGAAAAAACTACTTGGGCAGCTCCTGCGGACTAGTACCCACCATGGGTGCGCTGCACCAAGGACACCTAGAATTAATTGAAACCGCATTTGTTGAAAATGATACTGTTTGGGTAACCATTTTTGTTAATCCTACCCAGTTTAACAACTCAAACGATCTGGAAAATTACCCCAAAACCTTAAAAGCCGATATTGAATCCATCCACCGTATTAGTCCTAAGATTAACATATTTGCACCAACTATTTCTGAAATGTATCCCCAAAAAGCAGCGGCAAATACATATGCGTTTAATGGGCTAGATGCAGTTATGGAGGGAGCAGATCGCCTTGGACACTTTAATGGTGTCATCACTATTGTTTCTAAGCTTTTTAATGCTGTACAACCACATCGCGCCTATTTTGGCGAAAAAGATTTTCAACAGCTTCAAATTATCAAAAACTGGGTGAATACAAATGCAATTCCCATTGAAATTGTTGCCTGTCGCATAGTGCGTGAACCTAACGGACTTGCCATGAGTTCTCGTAATGAATTGCTTTCGGAAAAAGCACGAAAAGAGGCAGGATTTATGTATGACACCCTGAAACATTGCGTAGCAACCAAAAAAACAAAAGCAGAAATCATCGGCGAAATCCAAGCGGCGTTTACATCCCATCCAACCTTTACGCTGCACTATGCCTTGTGCGTAGATGAAACAACATTGCAAGAGGTGTCGGAAATCGACAAATCTCAAGACCAGCGTATATTTATTGCCGCTTCGGTTGAAGGTGTTCGATTGATTGATAATATCGCATTAAAATAAGTACATTTGCATCATGCAAATTGAGGTTTTAAAATCCAAAATTCACCGTGTTACGGTGACAGGCGCAGAGCTAAATTACATCGGTAGTATTACGATTGACAAAACACTGATGGATGCCGCCAACATTATTGCGGGTGAAAAAGTGCAAGTGGTCAATGTAAATAACGGCGAACGCCTAGAAACCTATGTAATCGAAGGGGCTGTAGATTCTGGTGAAATTACCCTTAACGGACCCGCTGCGCGAAAAGTGCAAAAAGGCGACATAGTCATAATTATCAGTTACGCCCAAATGCCCCTTGACGATGCCAAAGCTTTTTCGCCAACACTGATTTTTCCAAATACCGCTACCAACAGTCTAGACTAACTTCATGTCTAAAATTCTCAAGCTCCTTAAAAAAATTCTTCCACTTGGATTAGGGCTTTATCTGGTTTATTTCTCCTTTGCTAACACTTCTGAAGAAGACAGAATACAAATTTTTTCTGCGATTAAACAAGCTGACTTGCGCTTTGTTTTTTTGTCATTGATTTTTGGAGCACTTAGTCATTTGTCGCGAGCGTATCGATGGAATTACTTGCTCCAGCCACTGGGATATCAACCCTCATTTTTAATTCGAACACTCACTGTAATGATTTCCTATTTTTCAAATTTGGGTATCCCCCGCTCAGGGGAAGTGTTGCGCGCCACTGCATTGGCAACCTATGCAAATGTTCCCTTTGAGAAAAGTTTTGGCACCATTGTAACCGAACGCATCATTGATCTTATTTTGTTGTTTTCATTTATTGGATTTGGGTTTTTGTTACAGCGCGAATTATTACTTGATGTTATTGGTAATCCTTCGTTTAGTGGCTATATTTTTCTTTGGATAGGTGTATTTATTGTGCTTTTTTTTATTGGTATTCGTTTACTAAAGCGTTCCCAAAAAAGTTGGGCAAAAAAATGTGTTAATTTTTTTACTGGGCTTTGGGAAGGGATGCTTTCGGTGCGAAGCATGAAAAATAAATGGGCTTTTGTGGCGCATACTTTCTTTATTTGGAGCATGTATCTGGCCATGTTTTGGGTGGTGACTTTCGCCTTGCCCGAAACCAGCTATATTCCTCTTTCAGCAATTATTCCAGCATTTATTGCTGGTGGCTTTGCCATGTCAGCAACCAACGGCGGTATTGGATTATATCCCTTGGCAGTCGCTGCGGTACTTCAAGCTTTTTTGATACCCTATCCACAAGCCCTTGCTTTTGGCTGGATTATGTGGACAGGACAAACTGTAATGGTTGTGCTCTTTGGCAGTTTATCATTTCTGTTACTCCCCATTGTTTCTAAAAAATAAGTAGATTCGCCCTATGGCTAAAATCAAAAAAGCATTTTTCTGTACAAGTTGCGGTGCACAGCATACCCAATGGCAAGGGCAATGTAGTTCGTGTAAAAGTTGGAATACCCTACACGAAGAAGTCTTGGATAATCCAAAAACGCCAGCATGGCAAGCCGATAAAACTACACCCGTCAAAGCCAAGCCTGTTCGCATTCAAGATGTATCAGTAGATGCACTTAAACGAATTCCTTCGGGAGATGTTGAACTAGACCGTGTGTTGGGTGGTGGCATTGTTCCAGGGGCTATGGTTTTGGTGGGTGGCGAGCCTGGAATCGGGAAATCAACTTTATTGCTACAAGTAGCCCTTTCGGTGTCTGAAAAAGTAGTTTATGTGTCGGGGGAGGAAAGTGAGCAACAAATCAAGCTTCGCAGTGCGCGTGTGACGGAAGAAAGCAGCGAATGTTATATTTTGGCAGAAACACAGACACAATCGCTTTTACATCATTTGGGAACACTAAAACCCGAATTGGTCATCATCGATTCCATACAAACCTTACACTCTGATGTCATTGACAGCACCGCTGGAAGTGTATCGCAAATTCGCACCTGCACCGCCGAACTGATACACTTTGCCAAGCAAACACAAACACCTGTTTTTTTGGTAGGACACATTACCAAAGACGGTGCCATTGCAGGGCCAAAAGTATTGGAGCATATGGTAGATACGGTACTCCACTTTGAAGGCGACCGCAACCATGTTTATCGCATTTTGCGCGCACACAAAAATCGCTTTGGTACTACTGCTGAATTGGGTATTTACACCATGGCGCAAGAGGGGCTTTTGCCTGTTGTTAACCCTAGTGCTTTGCTCATTTCTGCCGAAAGTGCTGGACTTAGCGGACATGCTATTGGTGCTACCGTTGAGGGCATACGCCCGATGCTCATAGAAGTGCAAGCCTTGGTAAGTTCTGCCGTATATGGCACACCGCAACGCAGTAGCACAGGTTTTGACAACAAACGCCTGAATATGCTTCTTGCAGTTTTGGAAAAACGAGCTGGTTTTCAATTGGGCGCAAAAGACGTATTTTTAAATCTGGCTGGTGGTATTCGTCTTGATGATCCTGGACTAGATTTAGCCGTTATGGTTGCCATCCTTTCGAGTAGTTTGGATACTGCCATTCCCAAAGGTTATACGTTTGCCGCTGAGGTTGGATTATCGGGAGAACTACGCAATGTCCCCAAAATGGAACAACGCATGCAAGAAGCTGCCAAATTGGGCTTTGAGCGTATGATTGTTGCGCAAAAAGTAACCTCCGCACCCAAAGGCTTGGAGGTTATTCGATTGGCTACCATTCAAGAATTGGTGGCGCATTTGTTTTAAGGCGCCGGATTCGGAATGCGGTTATGCACCGCATCTATCTCAGAAAGTATTTCATCTGATAAGGTAATGGCCGCCGAGGCAATGTTTTCCTTGAGCTGTGGCATCGTCGTTGCGCCAATAATGTTGGCCGTTACAAACGGGCGGTCGGTAACAAACGCCAAAGACAGTTGCGCCAACGAAAGCTTGTGTTTTTCTGCAATTTCGGCATAGGCTTCTATAGCAGTCAATGACTGCGCACTATTGTAGCGCGCCATTCTAGGAAAAAGCTTTAACCTACTGTTTTCAGGAAGTTTCCCTCCTCGATACTTGCCCGAAAGCATCCCAAATGCCATAGGAGAATACGCCAATAGCCCCATCTGTTCACGATGGGCAACCTCAGCATTACCCACCTCAAACGTGCGGTTTAGTAGGGAATACGGATTTTGAATGGTTTTCATTCGAGGCAAGTCTTTATAGTCCGACAGGGATAGGTATTTCATGGCGCCCCATGGGGTTTCGTTTGACAACCCAATATGCCTGATTTTACCTTCCTGAATACATGCTTTTAATGTTTCTAAAATCTCTTCAAAATTAGCTTCCCATCGCTCGTTATCATCGGGGTGATAGTCGCGTTTCCCAAAAAAATTGGTGTTGCGATCGGGCCAATGCAGTTGGTACAGATCAATATAATCTGTTTTTAGACGCATCAAACTTCCCTCTAGCGCTTCGCGAATACTATCGGGCGTAAAGCCCGAAGTACGAATATGCGCGGTGTAAGTGCCAGGACCTGCAATTTTAGTGGCTAATACTACCTTATCACGATTTTTGCGTTGTTCAAACCAATTGCCAATGATGCGCTCGGTGTCGGCATAGGTTTCGGCATTAGCAGGAACAGGATACAGTTCTGCGGTATCAAAAAAATTAACACCCTCATTAAGGGCATAATCCATCTGTTCAAAGCCTTCGTTTTGGGTGTTTTGGTTGCCCCATGTCATGGTACCCAAACAAATTTTACTCACCTTAATGTCGGTGTGCGGAATAGTCGTGTATTTCATTTACTTAAATTGCTAGTGTTACGCCAACAGGACAATGGTCAGAATGGATAGCTTGGGGAAGAATAAATGCGCGTTGGATATTGTTTTTTAGTGGCTCACTCACCATGGCGTAATCAATGCGCCAGCCCTTATTGTTAGCACGAGCATTGGCACGATAGCTCCACCAACTATAATTGTGGGGTTCTTTGTTTAGGTGACGAAACGAATCCACAAAACCGCTATGGATAAACCCATCCAGCCAAGTGCGCTCCTCGGGCAAAAAACCCGAAACCTTAGCGTTGCGCACAGGGTCATGAATATCAATAGCCTCATGGCAAATGTTGTAATCACCACAGATTACCAAATTGGGGATTTCTTGTTTAAGTTTGTTTATATATGTCTGAAAATCATCCATATAGGTAAACTTATACGCCAAGCGGTCAGGATTGGTACCCGAGGGCAAGTACAAGCTCATTACAGAAACTTCATCAAAATCCACGCGAAGGTTACGTCCTTCAATATCCATATAAGCTATTCCTGTACCGTAAGCTATATTTTTGGGCTTTTGTTTACATAACACTGCCACAGAACTATATCCTTTTTTCTGTGCCGAAAACCAATAATGGTAGGGATATCCCGCCGCTTCAAAAACGCTGAGATCGAGTTGTTCGGGATGGGCTTTGGTTTCTTGTAAACAAAGTACGTCGGGAGAAGCAGCCTGCAACCAGTCTAAAAAACCTTTGTTTAGTGCAGCTCGAATACCGTTAACATTATACGAGATAATTTTCACGAAAGCTAAAATACAAACTAATGGCACAAAATTTGTGTATATTTGAGATAAACTAAATCTTAAAGTCATGAAAAAAATACTCTTTATTTCCTTTTCCGTATTGAGCTTGGGTGCTTATGCCCAAGAAGAAACCACTAAAGTGGAAATTGTTAATCAATTTGAAGAAGTTGAACTCTTAGAAAAAAATGAAATTCGCTTAAATGCGCTTGATTTAATCCTTCATCCTGCTATTAGCCTAATCTACGAAAGAATTGTTGATGAATCTAATGGGTATGGGGTATCAATATTTGCCAATTTAGGAGATCATGATGCCACGTATCAAAACTTTGCCCTTACGCCTTATTACCGATTCTATTTTTTGAATAGAAAAGACTACGGCGCTAATGGGCTTTTTGTGGAGGCTTTTAGTTCATTTTCATCTGTTAATTTTAACGATGGCTGGTATGGCTCAGAAGATAATGATAAGGACGAATTTCAATTTTCAATGGGGGTAAGTCTTGGGGAAAAATGGGTCAATCAAAATGGCTTTTCGTTTGAAGTGTTTGTTGGTGTAGGGCGCTATTTCATAAACAGAGAAACTGAAAATTACTACAATCCTGAAGCCCACGGGCGTTTTGGGGTATCTATCGGGAAACGCTTCTAACAATTTGCCAACCACGTTTGGTAGGCAACCGCTTTTACCACTTTTTCTTTGGCTTCGGCGATACTTACACGTTCTTGCTGCATGGTATCTCTATTACGCAAGGTTACGGTTTGATCTTCTAGTGTTTGATGATCAATGGTGATGCAAAATGGTGTTCCTAGTGCGTCTTGTCGGCGGTAGCGTCGTCCTACGGCATCTTTTTCGTCATAGGCAACTGCCATGTCCCACTTAAGTTCATTTACCACCTCTTTGGCAATTTCAGGGAGTCCGTCTTTTTTAACCAATGGTAATACTGCCACTTTGGTAGGGGCTACCACGGCGGGTAAGCGCAATACCGTACGACTAGAACCGTCCTCCAAGGTTTCTTCTTGAAGGGCGTGTGAAAAGACCGCCAAAAACAAACGATCTAAACCAATGGACGTTTCTAATACATAGGGGACATAGTTTTCCTGTCGTTCGGGATCAAAATACTGTAACTTTTTACCCGAATACTTCTCATGGCTACCCAAATCAAAATCGGTGCGTGAATGAATTCCCTCCAACTCCTTAAAACCAAACGGAAAACGAAACTCAATGTCACAAGCTGCATCGGCGTAGTGTGCCAATTTTTCGTGATCATGGAAGCGATAATTATCTTCTCCAAGTCCTAAAGATAAATGCCATTTAAGGCGAGTTTCTTTCCAATGTGCATACCACTCTTTTTGCGTTCCAGGAGGAATAAAATACTGCATTTCCATTTGCTCAAACTCGCGCATACGAAAGATAAATTGTCGTGCAACAATCTCATTTCGAAACGCCTTGCCTGTTTGTGCAATTCCAAACGGCAACTTCATCCGTCCGGTTTTTTGGACATTCAAAAAATTTACAAAAATGCCTTGCGCCGTTTCGGGACGAAGGTATAATTCGGTAGCACTCTCGGCAGATGCGCCGAGTTTGGTGCCAAACATCAAATTAAACTGTTTTACATCCGTCCAGTTTTTACTACCTGAAAGTGGACAAACAATTTCCAATTCTTCTATTAATGCTTTGACATCTGCCAAATCTTCGTTTTCCAACGACTTGCCCAAGCGTTTTAAAATGGCAGCTCCTTTTTCTTTATATCCTACAACGCGCGGATTTGTGCTCAAAAATTGTTCTTTGTCAAAAGCATCTCCAAATCGTTTGGCTGCTTTTGTAACTTCTTTTTCGATTTTAGCATCAAGCTTCCCGACATAATCCTCGACCAACACATCGGCGCGGTAGCGTTTTTTAGAATCTTTATTGTCAATAAGCGGGTCGTTAAACGCATCTACGTGACCCGAGGCTTTCCAAGTGGTGGGATGCATCAAAATAGCAGCATCCAATCCAACAATATTTTCATTGAGTTGTACCATGGCTTTCCACCAATAGTCGCGCAGGTTTTTTTTGAGGGCTACTCCCTGTTGTCCATAATCATATACGGCGCTGAGCCCATCGTAAATTTCACTAGAAGGAAACACAAACCCATACTCTTTCGCATGGGACAATACTTTTTTAAACAATTCTTGGTCTGCCATGGGGCAAAAATAGAATAAGTTTGCTAATTTCATATGCACCAAAATCAGAACTTAGCCTATGTTCAACGATTTACTTGCTGTTTGGTTACCACACTGCTGTTTGGGTTGCAAACAACCTCTTGCTAAAAAACAACAATGGCTTTGTGTGGGGTGTAGTACGCAGCTTCCTAAAACCTATTTTGAGCACGACGAAAACAATCCGTTAAAGGGGTTGTTACGACAATATATTCCATTAGAAAGTGCCTATGCGCCTTATTATTTTTTGCAAAACACTCCAATTCAGGTACTCATACATGCACTAAAATATGAGGGGAAAAAGAAGGTAGCCGATTGGTTAGGGGCGCAAAGTGCGCTGTATTTGCCCAAAGAACACACAATATTACATTGCGACGGAGTTGTTCCCGTACCACTACATCCAAAACGGAAACGCAAACGGGGGTATAATCAAGTAGCACGCTTTGGGCAATTTTGGGCGAATCGACTTGGCGTTCCCTATTTAGACGAACTTCTACTGCGTAAAGATCAAACAAAAACCCTGGTGCGTATGTCGCGAGAAGCCAGATGGGCAGAAGTAAAAAATGCCTTTTCGGTGCAATCCAAAAAAGAATATAAACATTTGCTTTTGGTGGATGACGTCATTACCACTGGAGCCACACTTACTGCCTGCGGAAATATGTTACTCCAGCAAGCAACAGAAAAAATTTCGGTTATGGGTATGGCATATGCGCAAAACATTCTTCCGTAAGCGAGAAAATAGTCGTTATTTTGTGCTATGCTTAAACGTGGTTTTGTTGCGCTACTTATTTGCTCGGTGTTTGTGCAGTGTGCGCGTCGGGGTTCGCCAACCGGCGGTCCAAAAGACGAAACACCCCCTGTGATGCTACGTGCTGATCCTCCCCAGAGAGCCTTACATTTTAAAGCAGATAAAGTCCGTATATACTTTGATGAATACATCAAGCTCAACAAACTCCGTGACCAGTTGGTAATATCGCCTCCACTAGACCAAACTTCCTACCTTATTTCGCCACAAAGTCAGGCATCAAAATACATCGAAATTGAATTTTTAGATTCGCTTGCTCCCAGCACCACATATACCTTCAATTTTGGCGAAAGTATTGTAGACAACAATGAAGGAAACCCGTATTCGTTTTTCTCCTATGTGTTTTCTACTGGAGAAACCATTGACTCATTATCACTTCGAGGCACCCTTTCTGATGCGCTTTCCAGAACCTCAGAATCATTTGTTTCGGTGATGCTTTATCCTGTAGATAGCACCTTTACAGATTCCATTATTTATAAAGAAAAACCGCTTTATTACACCAATACCCTAGATAGCCTAACCGAATTTACACTACCTAATCTAAAAGCCGGAAAGTACCTATTGGCAGCTGTAAAAGATGTTTCTAAAAACTATGTGTTTGACCCTTCGGTCGATAAAATTGATGTTGTGCAGGATATTATCACGCTTCCAAATGATAGTCTGTTTCGTTTATCATTATATAAAGAAGCACCTGCGTTTGCTTTCGGAAAAGCCTTTCAGCGAGGAAAACAGCGTATTGGGTTTGGGTTTACGGGGAGTGATGCCATTGAAATCTCACTAGATCAAGACGTTTCTAACGATTTTGCATCTGTGGTTACACGTGATTTAGAAACCGATACCCTCTATTATTGGTATAAAGGAATTGATGCCGACTCTTTGGCATTTACGCTTCGACACGACACATTAACTAAGTCTTATACCTATCGTGTTAGAAAAGCGGAACCCGATTCACTTGCTATTTCGTTTAAGCAGCGAGGAACCTTACATCTTACGGATACGCTCAAGCTCGTAACCAATACACCCATAGCGCATTTTACACAAGATTCCATGAAATTGCGCGCCAAAGATTCTTCTCTTGTGTCTTTTACTTTGGCACAAAAGAGCAAGCACGAGCTACAATTCTTATTTGATGTTTTTCCAAACGAAAAATATCAATTGGAATTGCTCCCTGGAGCCATAACCGACTTTTTTGAAACATCAAATGACAGCATTTTAAGTTCGTTCAGCACCAAAAGTAGAGTAGATTACGGCAACCTTTCGTTGCGTTTGTATAATATCCCCTCTTATCCGCTTTTTATTGATTTAATTGATGCTAAAGAGGAAATTGTTCGCTCGATGTATGTTACTGAAGGTCGAGGGGTATATCGTTTTGCCTACTTACAACCCAACAAATACTATGTGCGTGTCCGTATTGATGAAAACAAGAATGGAAAATGGGATTCGGGGAACTATCTTAAAAAGCAAAAACCTGAGGCAGTGTATCATTTTCCACCCATATTGGATGTGCGTGCCAACTGGGAATTGCAAGAACAATTTACGTTATAGTAAAATCATCTCTATCCTCTAAAAAGGGAAGTTTTTCACGAAGCGAATGCAGCTCTTCTAACTGTAGCGTAACAGTAGCATAGGTAGTTTTCTTATCCAAAAAAACCAACTCATCTCCCAAAGCATTATATGCTGCTGACGCACCAGAATATTGCAATCGATAGGCGTCTTTGCCCGTACGGTTTACCCCTACAGAATATGCCATATTCTCAATGGCACGAGCTCGAAGAAGTGCATTCCATGCTTGGATGCGCGCTGCGGGCCAGTTGGCAACGCAAATCAATAGGTCGTAGTTATCTGTATTGCGCGCAAATACTGGAAAACGTAAATCGTAACATACCAACGGACGGATTCGAAAACCAGCATATTCAATTAGTATGGTGTCTTTTCCTGCGGCATAAACGCGTCCTTCCCCTGAAGGGGTATAGGGGTGCGCTTTGTCATAAACATCAAGTTTACCTGTTGGATGAGCAAATACAAAACGATTATAAAAACACTTCTCCGCTTTAATGGCAAGACTACCACATACGGCTGCATTGTAGGTTTGTGCCATTTTTTTCATCCATTCTACAGAAGTGTCATGCATAGACTCCGCTACTTCATGCGGTGTCATGGTAAAGCCCGTTGCCCACATTTCAGGTAATACAATAAGATTGGTGTTTTTGGGTAACTGTGCTAAAATTGATTCGAATTGTTGTTGATTGGCAATAGGATTTTGCCACACAATATCGGGTTGTATTAAAGCTAGTTGTAGGGTTTTCATGGGGTAAAACTACTGTTTTTTGAGTTTAGTCCCCTATTCGTATTCTTTTGCTGTACACTGTGTGGTTGGCTTATTGCTTAGCCCTTCACATTCGCCGAAAGATACTCCCTGTTCATTCTGGCAATGTTTTCCAACGAAATACCTTTTGGACATTCCACCTCACAAGCTCCTGTATTGGTACAGTTTCCGAAGCCTTCTTCATCCATCTGCTTAACCATACTTAGTACACGTTCGGTAGCCTCTACTTGTCCCTGTGGTAAGAGTGCGTACTGCGATACTTTTGCAGAAACAAATAACATGGCAGAGGCGTTTTTACAGGTTGCCACACAAGCCCCGCACCCAATACAAGCGGCAGCGTCAAAGGCTTTGTCAGCATTGACTTTTTCAATAGGAATGGCATTGGCGTCTTGCGTATTGCCCGATGTGTTTACCGACACAAAACCTCCCGCATGCTGAATACGATCAAACGCCGTGCGGTCAACCACCAAGTCCTTAATTACAGGAAAAGGTTTGGCGCGAAATGGCTCAATGTGAATGGTGTCGCCATCTTTGAACTTACGCATATGCAATTGGCAAGTGGTTACCAATCGGTCTGGACCGTGTGCTTCGCCGTTGATAAACATAGAGCATGAGCCACAAATTCCTTCTCGGCAGTCGTGGTCAAAAGCAACAGGGTCAATACCTTGCCCCATAAGTTGCTCGTTAAGCACATCCATCATCTCCAAAAACGACATATCTGGTGAAACGCCATCAAGTGAATAGGTTTGCATGCTTCCTTTTGCGGTGGCGTTTTCTTGTCGCCATATTTTTAATGTCAGTCTCATCGCTATTTGTATGATCGTGTTTTAAGTTCAATGTTTTCGTAATTCAAAGTCTCTTTATGCAACTTAGCTTCGCTGGGTTCGCCCTTGTATTCCCATGCCGAGACAAAAGCAAAGTTTGCGTCATCGCGCATTGCTTCTCCTTCTGGAGATTGAGATTCTTCGCGGAAGTGCCCTCCACAAGATTCGGTGCGCTCCAATGCATCTTTGGCAAACAATTCGCCCAGTTCTAAAAAGTCCGCTACACGAAATGCTTTGGCGAGTGATTCATTAAAAGAATCTGCTGTGCCAGGCACAAAAACATCATTATAGAATTCTTCTCGTAATGCTTTTACCTCTTCTATGGCTTCTTTTAGTCCAGACTCATTGCGAGACATACCACATTTGTTCCAAATAATTTTACCCAATTTGCGATGGAAATAATCTACCGATTTTGATCCTTTATTGGATATAAAGGCATCTATTTGCGCACGAACATCTTTTTCGGCAGCCTCAAATTCGGGGGTATCCGTTGAAATGGGCCCAGTGCGGATATCATCGGCCAGATAGTCGCCAATGGTATAGGGCAACACAAAGTAACCATCTGCCAATCCTTGCATCAAAGCTGAAGCTCCCAAACGGTTTGCACCATGATCAGAAAAATTAGCTTCGCCTATGGCAAAACAACCTGGAATAGTGGTCATTAAGTTATAGTCTACCCAAACCCCACCCATGGTATAATGCACCGCAGGATATATCATCATTGGTGTTTCATATGGGTTTTGATCTACGATTTTCTCATACATCTGGAACAGGTTGCCGTACTTGGCTTTGATAATTTCCTTGCCTAGTTTTTGTACCAGTGCCATGTCGTTTTCGTCCAATCCTTTGACGTGTGCTTTTTCTTTTCCATAGCGGACAATGGCATCGGCAAAATCAAGGTATACGGCCTCACCAGTGGCATTTACACCATAGCCCTCATCGCAACGTTCTTTTGACGCGCGCGAGGCTACATCACGAGGCACCAAATTTCCAAATGCAGGATAACGACGCTCCAAATAATAGTCGCGGTCTTCCTCTGCCAAATCGGTGGGCTTAAGTCGCCCTTCGCGAATTGCTTTCGCATCTTCTTTCTTACTGGGTACCCAAATACGGCCATCGTTTCGTAGCGACTCGGACATCAATGTCAGTTTGGATTGATGATCACCCGAAACAGGAATACAGGTAGGATGAATTTGCGTAAAGCATGGATTAGCAAAATACGCACCTTTCTTATGGATTTTCCAAGAAGCGGTTACATTGCTCCCCATTGCATTGGTAGATAAATAGAATAAGTTTCCGTATCCTCCCGAAGCAATAACTACTGCATGTGCTGCATGGCGTTCAATTTCACCTGTAACTAAGTTTCGTGTAATAATTCCACGAGCTTTACCGTCCACTTTTACAAGGTCTAGCATTTCGTGGCGGTTATACATTTTAATTTTTCCGCGACCAATTTGACGATTCATTGCCGAATAGGCCCCTAACAAAAGCTGTTGTCCTGTTTGTCCTTTGGCATAAAAGGTTCTAGAGACGAGTACGCCACCAAAAGAACGGTTATCAAGTAACCCCCCATAATCGCGGGCAAAAGGAACGCCTTGCGCCACGCATTGGTCAATGATATTGGTAGAGACCTCAGCCAATCGATATACATTGGCCTCACGAGAACGATAGTCGCCTCCTTTTACGGTATCATAAAATAAGCGGTGCGTGGAGTCGCCATCGCCTTGATAATTTTTGGCAGCATTGATTCCTCCCTGTGCGGCAATGGAATGCGCCCTTCGGGGTGAGTCTTGAAAACAGAATGCCTTTACGTTATAGCCCAATTCGGCCAATGTTGCCGCAGCAGAACCGCCGGCAAGACCAGTACCCACCACGATAACATCGATCAGGCGTTTGTTGGCAGGGCTAACAAGTTGAATATTGTTTTTGTGATTTGTCCACTTTTCGGCTATTGGACCTTCGGGTATTTTAGCGTCTAATGTTGCCATATTAATGATTTAAAAAGTGAAATAATGCGATGAATGCATATCCCGCCGGGATGGCAATAGCATATAATTTTCCAAAAGATTTTACTGCTGGGGTGTATTTGTTATTATGCCCCATAGACTGAAACGCCGACGCAAAACCATGCGACAAGTGTAATGCTAAGAAAAAGAATGAAATGACATACAACAATACGCGCGTTAAGTCTTCGAACTTATGCACCAATTCCCCGTAGTAACGGGTTGGGTCTTCAGGCAGTACTTCAATATATTTATGATTGATTTCAGGAATCCAAAAATCATAAAAATGTAAGCCTAAAAAAGCCAATACGGTTGCCCCAGAGATAATCATATTTCGGGACACCCAACTTGCATTGGCACTCCCTTTATAGACAGCGTAACGAGTGCCACGCGCACGTCTGTTTTGAATTTCGAGGACAAATCCCATTACAAAATGAAATATCACCCCAAAAATAAGTACGGGTTGGAGTAAGAACTGCACCACAGGATTGTTACCCATAAAGTGCGAAAACTGATTAAAAATATCAGCACTAAACACAGAAGTAATATTAATTACAAAGTGTTGCAGCAAAAATACCATCAAAAAAATGCCTGAAAGTGCCATGGCAACTTTTCTAAAGATGGTTGAAGATGAGGCTATTCCCATAAATTCTAACTTTGATTCATATGCAAAACTAGGTGCTGAATGTCTTAACACCAAAGTTTTTGGGTTATTTTGTACAATTCTAACAATTCAATGTTTGTTTGTTTAACAATCACACCCAAAAGGACAGAAAAGGTGCAACAAAGTTACTCTATTGTTAATGTAGTTTTAGGGTCATCATTCCATAAAACAGTATAGGTGCCTTTAGGCAAATATGTGTTGCCATCAGCTGCAGGTTTTAGGTCTGTTTTGTGTTTTCGGTTGTACTGCTTTACCAAATCATTATTCATCATTATCGTATAGGTAATATGCTGTAATCCCTTGGAAAGCGCAATAGGTTCTTCGTAAACCAAAACCCCCTTTTCCGAAATAAGACTCCAAACCCCATCAACAGGTTGTGCTGCAAAAAACGCAAACTGAAATGAAGGGGTATACGGTTCTGCCCACATGCGGCTTTTTTGCCCCCAGCGAGTGTTGTGTTTTTGTTTTTTAGGTGCCACAATAGCAATATCTTTTTCAAATAAAGTGGGTAATTCCTGTACGGTTTCCAGCTCCAATAAATAAATTGAACGCCCGTGCGTTCCCACCAACAAATCATTTTCATGCTTTTGAATAAACAAATCGTGTACGGCAACACGTGGAATTCCACCATCAAAAAGATGCCATTCTTTTCCTTTGTTTATGCTAACAAACAGGCCATTATCTGTCCCCAAATAAAGTAATTGTTCATCCGTTGCATCTTCGCGAATAACATTCACTGGGCTTTGCGGTAAATTGGAAGAAATGTTGCGCCAAGTAGCACCCAAATCGTCAGACACAAACACATATGGGGTAAAATCGTCCCAACGATACCCGTTGAGTGTGGCATATATTCGAGATGAATTATGTGTTGAAAATTGTACCCGACTCACCCATAGATCTTGAGGCAAATCATTGCTGATGCGTTGCCAAGAAGCACCACTATCTTGTGATAGGTGAATCTGTCCATCATCGGAGCCCACAACGAGTGTTCCAAACGAAAATGCAGATTCGTCAATCGCAGTCAGGGTTCCATAGGGCACGTTGCCTTTTTTTCCACCTGTGGTTAAGTCGTCAGAAATAGCTGCCCATTCTTCCCCTTTATTAATGGAGCGATGCAGTTTGTTGCTTCCCAAATAAAGGATGTCATTGTTGTGTGGCGACAATAAAATGGGGGTTTGCCAATTAAATCTAAGTGGGGCTTCGCCCAATGTATGTTTGGGTTTGATAAAAGTGCGTTTTTCGGTTTCTCTGTCTAACCTAAAATAATTTCCAAACTGATACCCTGTGTAGACAATATTGGGGTTCCGTTTATCAACCTGAATTTGCATCCCATCACCCCCCATGATGCTTATCCAAGCGTTGTGTCCGGTTTGGTGCCACCTCACGTTTTCTCTGCTGGTGTGTACCGCCTCCCAAACACCATTATCTTGTAATCCGCCGTAAATGTGATACGGCTCTTGTGTGTCTGCATACACGGAGTAAAACTGCCCCACAGGAGGTTGATTGGCTTTTAACCAATTTTCTCCCCCATCATAACTGATGTTTATGCCACCATCATTGCCATTAATAAGGTGTTTTGGGTTGTTCGGGTTAATCCAAAGCGCATGGTGATCTGCATGTACATTAGGTGCATCTAAAGGAGAAAAAGTTTTTCCACCATCAGCAGAAACCAAGAGGGGAACGCCATAAATATAAACCTGCTCACTAGTGGTTGGCGAAACGTGAATCATACCAAAATAGTATCCATAACTAAAGTACAAATCGTCTAAAAATCCTTCGTGGGTTTGCGCCCAGGATTGCCCCCCATCGGTACTTTTAAACACTTGCGCGCCCACTACAGGTGTATCAAATAAGGCGGCGTTGGAGTCGGTCAAATACAAGGCAATGTCAGAGGGTTTTAGCTTGCCGTTTCGCACCGCTTTGCGAACGCTTTCTGCGGTATGTTCTTCAGGAAATCCGTTGTCTTTTAAAAACGCTGTCAACAAGGTTTTGTCTATCGCCATAAAGGCTTCCAATGAAATTCCTTCAAAATCTTTTTTGGTGAGTTTGGTTTGATCTGTTACGGGGTTTGGTCGTCGGTCTTGATTATCCAAAATAGCATACACCGTATTGGCATCAAAAGCGGCTACACCAATACGTCCTACACCCATTCCTTGCGGAAAGCCACTTGACGCCGTGGTGATCCGTTTCCATGAATTTCCACCATCAATACTTTTGTAAATTCCCGATGCAGCACCACTCCCTGAAAAATGCCATGCTTTACGGTCTTTTTCCCAAGCAGCAGCATACTGCACATTAAAGTCTTCTGGCGCAACGCTAATTTCAATAACCCCCGTGGTATCATTTAGTGAAAGGGTCTGCGTCCATGTTTTTCCACCATTGATGCTTTTATACACCCCACGAGTAGGATTGGAAGAGTATAAATGTCCCGTAACCCCTACCACAACCTCATCGGGGTTTTTGGGGTTAATTTCTATTTTTCCAATATGGTGCGCGTCTTCTAGTCCTAGGTATTGCCATGTCTCCCCTTTGTCTGTAGATTTTAAGACGCCTATTCCAGCGTACGATGATCGCGAAGCGTTATTTTCACCTGTGCCTACATACAGGGTATGTGTGGACCAATGCACCGCAATATCCCCAATATTTTGGGTGGGGCTATTGTCCATAACCGGATCAAAAGTAGTGCCGTTATTGTTGGTGTACCAAAGCCCGCCAGAAGCATAGGCAACATAATACTCGTGCGTGGCATTTGGGTTTACTTCCAAATCGGTTACACGACCACTCATTACGCTAGGGCCAACGGTGGTCAGCGGTAGCTTTGCAACCAATGATTGCGCAATAAGCGCATTTACGTTTTCAGCAGATTGACGTATGATATCTGAGGGAGTCGCTACAGGCTGCGCCAACATAAGGCTGCATCCTAAGAAGAAAAACAATTGTTTCATGCTGAAAAATTTAGAGTGAAGATAAAATTTTTTTACTTTACACCACCAAAACATCATGCTCCATGAAATATAGTCGGTTGCCCAGTTCAGTGTTTGTCCAAAACCGTTCACGGTTTATGGCCCAATTGAAACCCAATAGCATTGCGGTATTTAATTCTAATGATATTTATCCTGTGAGCGCCGACAGCACTTTACCCTTTGCGCAACACCGTGATTTGTTTTACCTCACGGGCATAGACCAAGAAGAAACCATCGTACTTCTTTACCCAGATGCCAAAGATCCCGCGCAGCGTGAGATTGTTTTTGTGCGTGAAACCAACGCGCATATTGCCGTTTGGGAAGGGCATAAACTCACCCAACACGAGGCTACTGAAGTTTCAGGCGTAGCAACTGTGTTGTGGACTTCAGCGTTTGAGCAAACCTTTATGGATTTGGCAAAAGGTGCAGCGCATATTTATATCAATACCAACGAGCACTACCGCGCTAAAATAGAAACGCAAACCCGTGAAGATCGTTTTATTGCTTGGTGTAAAACCCAGTTTCCGCATCACACTTACGAAAAAAGTAATTTTATCCTGCAACGATTGCGTTCTGTAAAAGCAGATGAAGAAATTGAACAAATACAACGCGCCTGTAACATTACCGAAAAAGGCTTTCGGCGGATTTTGAATTTTGTAACACCTGGCGTTTGGGAACACGAAATTGAGGCGGAATTTGTGCATGAATTTCTACGAAACCGCTCAAAGGGTTTTGCCTATACCCCTATTATTGCCGCAGGGGCAAATAGCAATGTGCTTCACTATATTGAAAACTGTAGACAATGTAAGTCTGGTGATATGCTTCTACTGGATGTGGGTGCCGAATACGGCAATTATTCTTCCGATATGACCCGTACCATTCCTGTTTCGGGTAAGTTTACACCACGCCAACGTGCAGTTTATAATGCCGTGCTTCAGGTAAAAAACGAGGCTACAAAACTGCTCGTGCCGGGCACGCTTTGGAAGGCATATCATGTAGAAGTGGGTAAGCTGATGAGCAGTGCTCTGATAGATTTGGGACTACTCACCAAAAAAGAAGTTTCGGAAAACGCTGAAGCGTATAAAAAATACTTTATGCATGGCACCTCGCACCATTTGGGTTTAGATACCCACGACTACGGATTATTGGACGAACCCATGCAAGCCAATATGGTATTTACTGTAGAGCCGGGCATTTATATCCCCAACGAAGGTTTTGGCATACGCCTAGAGGACGATGTGGTCGTACAACCCACCGGTGTACCCAAAAACTTAATGCAAAACATTCCTATTGACCCTGAGGAAATAGAGGGGTTAATGAATGCTTAAAACGCCTTCCAGCCTTGGGCTTTTAGGGGCAGCACTTCGTTACCACGGGTAACCAATGCTGCGCCATCGGTTTTGGCACTCATATGCCCAATCACTGTAAGATTGGGGTTGCCTTTTATTTTGTCGTAGTCGTCTTGTTTTAGGGTAAAGAGCAACTCGTAGTCTTCGCCTCCACTTAGGGCGATGGTGGTACTGTCAATGTTGAACTCTTCACATACAGCAATAAACTGCGGGTCTAGTGGAATTTTTTCTTCATAAATACGACAGCCCAAATCGCTTTTTTGGCATAGGTGCAGTACTTCCGAGGACAGCCCATCACTAATATCAATCATAGAAGTGGGTTTTACTTCTAACGCATTGAGCAAGGAAACAATATCTTTTCGGGCTTCGGGTTTTAGTTGACGTTCCACCAAATACGTATAAGGGTCAAGGTCAGGTTTGTGGTTGGGGTTGGCTTTAAACACCTCGTTTTCGCGCGCCAATACTTGCAGTCCCATATAGGCTGCACCCAAATCGCCAGAAACTACCAGTAGCTCATTTTCAGCTGCTCCGCTGCGCTTTACAGCACCTGTTTTGGATACTTCGCCCAATGCAGTAACCGAAAGTTGCAGCCCTTGTTTTGAGGAAGTAGTATCGCCCCCGACCAAATCCACACCATAGGTTTTGCATGCCAAATGTATTCCAGCATAAAGCTCCTCTAACGCCTCTAATGTAAATCGGTTTGACACCGCTATAGACACCAAAACTTGTGTGGCTTGTGCATTCATAGCATAAATATCCGACAGGTTTACAACCACTGCCTTATACCCCAAATGCTTGAGGGGCATATACGTCAAATCGAAGTGTACCCCTTCAATGAGCATATCTGTGCTAACCACGGTTTCGCCTTCGTGTTTTAGCACGGCGGCATCATCTCCAATACCAAATAATGTTGACGGAAGTGCTGTGGTTGCCGACTTGGTCAAATGGTCAATAAGGGCAAATTCACCCATGGTTTCGAGCGAAGTTTTGGACGGTTTTTGATCTTCTAGCATGGGGCAAAAGTAGCGTATTTTGGTGTGATGACTTTTGAATACTAGGCATAAATTATAATGCTATTTGCAATCATGATAGTTACCCTATTGCATCCTCGTAAAATGTGGTATATTTGTACTTTGGAATCAATCCAAATAAGCTATGATTAAAGTTTCTACACAAGCACGAGACAGGGTAGTGCAAATGATGCAAGATGACGGCGTAGATCTGGCGTCTCACTTTGTGCGCGTTGGCGTAAAAAGTGGTGGATGCTCGGGACTGTCCTATGAACTTAAATTCGATACCGCTTTAGGTGACGATGACAAAGTGTTTGAAGACAATAATGTGCGTATTGTGGTTGACAAAAAAAGCTTTTTGTATCTTGTAGGAACAACCCTAGAATATTCAGGAGGATTAAACGGCAAAGGATTTGTATTTAACAATCCAAACGCCAACAGAACGTGCGGATGTGGCGAAAGTTTTTCGCTCTAACAAAACAGCTATGGCTTATACAGAAGAAGAACTAAAAAAAGAACTCGAAACCAAAGAGTACGAATACGGTTTCTATACGGACATTGAGTCCGACACATTCCCCGTAGGATTAAACGAGGACATTGTACGTGCTATTTCAGCGCGTAAAAACGAACCTGCTTGGATGACCAAATGGCGTTTGGAAGCCTATGAAAAGTTCCTGAAAATGGAAGAGCCCGATTGGGCTAATGTCACCTACCAAAAACCCAATCTTCAAGATATTGCATATTATTCTGCTCCTAAAAGCAAGGATAAATATGAAAGCCTAGACGAAGTTGACCCTGAATTACTAAAAACATTTGAAAAGCTAGGAATTTCTTTAGAAGAACAAAAAAAACTTGCTGGCGTTGCTGTCGATATTGTCATGGATTCTGTATCAGTGGCTACAACATTTAAAGATACACTTGCTGAAAAAGGCATTATTTTTTGCTCTATTTCAGAAGCAATTCAAGAACACCCTGAACTGGTAAAAAAATACATCGGATCTGTAATTCCGCGCACCGACAATTATTTTGCTGCGTTAAACTCTGCCGTATTCTCTGACGGGTCATTTTGCTACATTCCAAAAGGCGTGCACTGTCCTATGGAGCTTTCTACCTATTTCCGAATCAATCAAGCGGGAACTGGGCAATTTGAGCGTACACTTGTGATTGCCGACGAAGGCAGTTATGTGAGCTATTTAGAAGGATGTACGGCTCCCGCACGAGACGAAAATCAACTCCACGCAGCGGTAGTAGAACTTGTTGCCCTAGACGATGCCGAAATCAAATACTCTACCGTACAAAACTGGTTTCCTGGTGATAAAGAAGGAAAAGGAGGCGTTTATAATTTTGTAACAAAACGAGGGATTTGCCACGAGCGCTCAAAAATCTCTTGGACACAAGTAGAAACTGGGTCTGCCGTAACATGGAAATACCCTTCGTGTATTTTGAAGGGGAATGACAGCATTGGAGAATTTTACTCCATTGCACTGACGAATAACTTTCAGCAAGCTGACACGGGAACTAAAATGATTCACCTTGGAAAGCGTACCAAGAGTACGATAATTTCAAAAGGCATTTCGGCGGGGCATTCGCAAAACAGCTACCGCGGATTGGTAAAGATTGGTGCAAATGCCAAAAACTCAAGAAACTTTTCGCAATGTGACTCGCTCTTGATGGGCAATCAATGTGGTGCGCACACCTTTCCGTACATAGAGGCAAAAAGCAAAACCGCAAGAATTGAACACGAGGCCACCACAAGTAAAATTGGTGAAGACCAAATTTTCTACTGTAACCAACGTGGTATCGATACCGAAAAAGCTATTGCACTTATTGTGAATGGATTTAGTAAAGAAGTTCTAAATAAACTGCCAATGGAATTTGCTGTAGAAGCGCAAAAATTATTAGAAATATCACTTGAAGGCTCTGTCGGATAAACCCAAACTGTATGAGAACATTATTTTTTATTTTCCTGATAACTTTTATTACATCTTGCTCACAATCAACCAATAAGAAAGATGTAAATCCGCAATTTTATGGCGAATTTTTATACTTGGCAGATGCCGCTGTACTTAATACAGGTACTGAAATTTACGGAGTCATTATTGACGAGAAAATGCATGAATTACACGATTTATGCGCGCCACTAAAAAGAGATGATTTTGATATGATTCCAGTGTATATCAAAGGAAAAGTAGAAAACAAAGATCCTGACCAGGAAGGTTGGGATAAACGCATAAAAATAACCTCCATAGATTCATTGGTAAACCCTACTGATAATAAAATTCTCAAACCCAACTAAATATGCTAAGCATAGATAATTTACATGCCGGATGTGAAGGCAAAACCATTCTTCAAGGAATTAATTTGGATGTTAAACCCGGCGAAGTACACGCCATTATGGGACCAAACGGTTCGGGGAAAAGCACACTTTCAACCGTTATTGCGGGACATGAAGAATACGACGTTTACCAAGGAAGCATTCTCTTCGATGGTGAGGATATTTCAGAACTATCCGCTGACGAACGCGCCCACAAAGGCATTTTTTTGTCGTTTCAATATCCTGTTGAAATACCGGGTGTTTCGGTTACTAATTTTATCAAAACGGCCATCAATCAAACGCGAAAAGCGCAAGGATTAGCGGAAATGCCTGCAAGCGAAATGTTAAAATCAATTCGTGAAAAGGCTGCGCTACTTGAAATCGATTCGCGCTTTTTATCTCGCTCGTTAAACGAAGGGTTTTCAGGAGGTGAGAAAAAAAGAAATGAAATTTTTCAAATGGCAATGCTAGAGCCGAAACTCGCCATTTTGGACGAGACTGATTCGGGTCTTGATATTGATGCACTGCGCATCGTGGCCAACGGTGTAAACAAACTCAAAGGCAAAGACAACGCCATTGTTGTTATTACCCACTATCAGCGTTTGCTCGATTATATTGTTCCCGATTTTGTACATGTACTCCACGAAGGAAGGATTGTAAAATCTGGTACCAAAGAGTTGGCACTGGAACTTGAAGAAAAAGGCTACGATTGGATAAAACAAGGAGCGTAATGGAACTTAAAGAAACCTTATTATCATCGTATTTGGCATTTGACGCACAAGACGGTCCGCAGCGCAAGTTGCAAGATGAGCGCACAGCAGCCATTGAAGTGTTTGAACAGCAAGGTTTTCCCACCAAAAAGGAAGAAGATTGGAAATATACTTCGTTACGCGATCTTACAAAAACCAATTTTTCGGTGTTCCCAAAAGAGGAAGTAAGCCTAACATTAGAAGAAATAAAACCGTTCATCCTGCAAGATGTAGACACTTACAAAATTGTGTTTGTAGACGGTATTTATAATGCTTATTTGTCGGAAACCACACATGAGGGGGTCGATATTTGTTTACTTTCAGCTGCCTTGACCAAGCCCAAATACGCGCCTGTAGTCAAAAAATATTTTAATAAAATTGCACCCAAAGAAGCATCGCTAACAGCACTGAATACGGCGTTTACTAAAGAAGGGGCTTACGTATATGTCCCCGAAGGGAAAGTAGTGGAAAAGCCTGTACAAATAATACATTTTGCTACCGATAAAAACCCACAACTGTTGTTGCAACCTCGCAACCTTATTGTGGTGGGTAAAAATGCCGAAATACAGATTGTGGAACGGCATCAAAGTTTATCCAATGGTGCTGCCTTTACCAATGTGGTTACCGAAATTTTTGCAGAACAAAATGCCCAAATCGACTACTACAAAATTCAAAACGACCACGTTGAGGCATCGCTTATTGATAGCACCTATATTTCACAACAAAAGCACAGTCATGCCAAAGTGCATACCTTTTCGTTTGGTGGAAAATTGACGCGAAACAATCTGAATTTCTATCATAAAGATTCTGAAATTAATTCAACAATGAAGGGAATTACCCTTATTGAGGGAACACAATTTGTCGATCATCATACGCTAGTACATCATGCGCATCCAAACAGCGAAAGCCACCAAGATTATAAGGGGATTTATGCCGAAAAATCTACAGGAGTATTTAATGGCAAAATCGTCGTAGAGAAAGAGGCACAAAAAACAAATGCATTCCAACAAAACAATAACATTTTGATGGACGATAAGGCAAGTATCAATACCAAACCTCAGCTTGAAATATTTGCCGATGACGTAAAGTGTAGCCACGGGTGTACTATCGGGCAGCTCGACGAAGATGCACTCTTTTACTTACAAACCCGAGGTATTCCAAAAAAAGAAGCGCGTGGCCTACTCACCTATGCTTTTGCGAATAACGTACTGCAAAGCGTTCAAATTGATTCGGTTAAAAAACGCATTAACAAATTGATTGCAAATAAGCTTGGCGTAAATATTGGTTTTGATGTATAATACCACGCTAGATTTAGCGCAAATACGTGCCGACTTTCCCATCCTACAACGTAAGGTAAACGGACAGCCATTAATCTATTTGGACAATGCCGCTACGTCGCAAACCCCTCTACCCGTAATAAACGCCATCAGCGATTATTATAAGCATAGCAATGCCAACATTCATCGTGGCGTACACGCACTAAGCCAAGAAGCTACTGACCTATTTGAAGCTGCACGCAAAAAAATACAAAACCACTTCAATGCAGCAGCGGCACATGAAATTATTCTGACATCTGGGACTACGCACGCCATAAATTTGGTGGCAAACGGCTTTGCATCAATACTGGAAAAAGGCGATGAATTGATTGTATCTGCATTAGAACACCACGCCAATATTGTACCCTGGCAAATGCTTTGTGAACGCACCGGAGCCAAACTCAATGTTATTCCCATGACAGATGAGGGGACACTTGACATGGAAGCCTTTGACGCGCTGGTTTCTATACGTACCAAGGTCGTTTTTGTCAATCATGTATCTAACGCATTGGGCATTATTAACCCCATAAAACACATTATAGAAAAAGCACATGCCGTTGGTGCAGCTGTTCTTATCGATGGTGCACAAGCCACGCCGCATTTGGTACCCGATGTTCAGGCATTAGATGTGGATTTTTATACCACCTCGGCGCATAAAATTTGTGGTCCTACAGGAATTGGCATGCTATACGGTAAAGAAGAATGGTTGCGAAAACTCCCTCCTTATCAAGGGGGTGGTGAGATGATTGATCAAGTAACCTTTGAAAAAACCACTTATGCCGATTTACCACATAAATTTGAAGCCGGTACGCCTAACATTGCGGGAGGCGTTGGATTTGGCGCTGCCATAGACTATATGAATACGATTGGTTTTGATGCCATTGCCGCACACGAATATAATCTGATGCAGCATGCCTCCGAAAAGCTCACTCAAATCGAGGGCTTACGCATTTACGGAAATGTACCACATAAAGTTGCGGTGATATCATTTAATGTAGAAGGACTTCACCCTTACGATATCGGTACCTTATTGGACAAAATGGGCATTGCTGTGCGTACAGGTCACCACTGTTGTCAACCCATTATGGATTTTTATCAAATTCCAGGAACAGTACGCGCGTCGTTTGCCTTTTATAACACCCATGAAGAGGTAGATCAATTTGTAACCGGAGTGGAAAAAGCAGTTAGTATGTTGCGTTAATCCGTACCTTTACCCTATGAGTATAGCCGAACAACAAGCGGAAATTGTAGCTGAATTCGCCCTATTTGACGATTGGATGCAACGCTACGAATACATGATTGAACTGGGGAAATCTTTACCCCTAATTGCGTCTGATTATAAAACCGACGATCATATTATCAAAGGGTGTCAAAGCAAAGTTTGGGTGCATGCAGAACTGGAAAAAGATAAAATCCTTTTTACTGCTGATAGTGACGCCATCATCACCAAAGGAATTATTGCCATACTCATTCGGGTATTTTCCAATCAACACCCCAAAGATATTTTAGCTGCTGATACAGCATTTATTGACGAAATTGGGCTTAAAGAACACCTCTCTCCGACTAGAGCTAACGGTCTGGTTTCAATGATCAAACAACTGAAAATGTACGCAATAGCGTACCAAACTCAATTAACATAATTATGGATACAACTGCACTTGGAGAAAAAATCGTTCGGGTACTTAAAACCATTTACGATCCTGAAATTCCAGTTGATATTTACGAATTAGGACTCATTTACGATGTGTTTGTCAATGAGGATAGCGATGTGAAAATCCTAATGACGCTAACCACACCTAACTGCCCCGTGGCGGAAAGTCTTCCGCAAGAGGTAAAGGAAAAAATTCGTGAACTGGATGAGGTAAACGAAGTAGAGCTAGAGCTCACTTTTGATCCGCCTTGGACGCGCGACCTCATGAGCGAGGAAGCCAAACTAGAACTTGGGTTTTTATAATGGCAAAAGAGATTGTCAATCGCGTGGCAAACAGTGTCCTTCAAGTGATTGATTTGGAGGAGCTTTATCAAGAAGGTACGCGTACTCTAATTTCCTTAACCGATTTTTTGGACGAAGGTATTGTACTTCGAGAAGAGTCGTTTAGAAAACGGTTGCAAAATCATGATTGGAACGGGTATAAAAATCATTTTGTGGCAGTCTATTGTCCTGATGATATTATTGTGCCACAATGGGCTAATTTGCTTATAATAAGCTACATACAACCTATTGCGAAAAAGGTTGTTTTGGGAAATTTACAAGATTTAGAGCAACATCTTTTTGCAGAACAACTCCTCGATTTTGATTCGAAACCCTTCGAAAATGGACTTGTAATGATCAAAGGATGCTCCTCTAAACCTGTTCCAGAGCAAGCGCTGGGGTTGTTGGCAGCAAAACTGATTCCTGTAGTGCGAAAATTATCATACGGAGAAGCGTGTTCTTCTGTACCTTTGTACACGAAACCAAAAAAGTAATTCATGAAGAAAAGTTTCACACTTTGTTTTATTCTTCTAAATTCCCTCCTTTATGCCCAAACCGATACCATTCAATCCCCTACAACAGATTGGAAAAAAGGCGGTGTAGCAAAACTTCTGTTTAATCAAGCTGCATTTAGCGAGTGGGCATCGGGTGGGCAAAACAGCGTATCATTGAGTTTTCATGCTGACTACGATTTAAACTATACCAAAAACGGTTGGGATTGGGACACTAAATTTTTAGGCGATTTTGGACTTACTAAGCTTAGTGGTACAAAGTTTTTGCGCAAAACCAATGACCGTTTTGATTTACAATCTTTTTTAGGGAAAAAATTTAGTGAGCAATGGAGCTACTCTACCGTTTTTGGCGTTAAAACTCAATTCGCTAGAGGGTACAGTTACAATGAGGATAACGATGGCAACGAAACCCGGACGTTAAAAACCCATTTTTTCTCTCCTGTTTATATTCAGTTGGGGGTTGGGTTATACTGGAAAAAATCTAAACAATTGTGGGTGAATATTGCTCCTTTCACACAACGACTTACCCTAGTAAGTCGGAAATTTACCATGGATTTGCCCGAAGGCAAAAAATATTTCGGGGTGCGCAAAGGAGATAATCACCGTTTTGAATTGGGGGCATCTGTAAATGCTTTTTACAAATTCTCACCTATGGAAAATATGACCTTAGAACAACGTCTTGGCTTATATTCTGATTATCTAGATAAGGCTGAAAATGTAGACGTTGACTATCAAATTTCGGCTGAACTACAAGTCAATGAATACGTATCCACTAACCTCATTTTGCAATTGGTGTATGATGACAATGCTGTGCAACGTTTGCAAGTGCGTGAGGTATTTGGAGTGGGCGTTCGCATGGTGTTACAGTAATATTTTTTGGGTTTTTTGTTTACATTTTTCTTTTTTATCTTTGTATCGCTAACTCAAATCTTTAACAAATGAAAAACTATTTCATTTTTCTACTTGTTTGTGGTACACTAACTTTTGCACAAACAGAAACCACCGATTCATCTAACTGGAGCAAAACAGGAAAGGCCTCACTGTTGTTTAATCAGGCTACGTTTAGCAACTGGGTACAAGGTGGTGACGATAACATTTCATTGAATTTTTTAGCCGATTACTCCTTAAATTATAAAAAGGATGTTTGGACTTGGGACACTACGTTCTTAGTAGATTATGGGCTTGCCAAAACCAGTGGAAGTGAATTTTACAAAAAAACTAGTGACCGTTTTGAGTTACAATCCCTTTTGGGGAAACGCTTTGCCAAGTTGTGGAGCTATTCCATATTTTCAGGATTTAAAACCCCTTTTTCCAATGGATATACCTATAGCAACGATGCCAACGGCAAAGAAATTCGCGTCAAAAAAGCAAGCTTTTTATCGCCTGCATATTTACAGTTAGGGCTTGGACTTAGCTGGAAAGAACACGATAACTTATGGTTAAATATTTCGCCATTAAGTCCGCGACTTACATTTGTAAGCAAAGTATTTACGGAAAACTTAGCTGCAGATGAAACTTATTTTGGCGTAGAAAAAGGCAAAACTTCCCGATTAGAATTTGGAGGTTCTGCAAATGCCTTTTGGCTTACTAATTTGTTTGAAAACGTAAGTCTAGAACAACGATTAGGCTTATACAGCAACTACTTAGATAATCCCCAAAACGTGGATTTAGACTATCAAGCTACCCTAAACATGAAGGTGAACAAATACATTTCTGCTAATATAATCATGCATCTTATTTATGACGACAACGCCATACAAGACCTCCAAATACGCGAGGTGTTTGGAATTGGTTTTAATATGGGATTCTAGAGCGTTTTTAACGCACAAATGCATTTGTACACGAGTGAGAAGCCCATTCGTCAGTGGGGAATATAATTTGGAGATTGCATATGGATAAAGTAACAAAAATCCAATGCTACTCTTCCTCTACGACTATCTCGGGATAGAGAAAATGGTTATATGGAAAGCGGGTGATGTGTAGCTCTCGTACTTTTTGGTATACGCGGTTACGAAAGTATTCCATGTTTGTTTTTTGAGCAGCAGAGATAAACACTGCATCGCCTTGGGTTTTTGCCATCCAGGTTTCTTTCCATTCTTCTATAGAAAAATGAACTTTGCCACGTTCGGTCATCAAGTCAGTTTCATCAAAGACTTCGGGGGCATAGGCATCTATTTTATTAAACACCATCAACGTAGGCTTATCTTGAACCTTTAGCTCTGCCAGCAATTCGTTTACAGAAGCTATATGTGCCTCAAACTGTGGATGTGCAATATCAACTACATGCAACAACAAGTCGGCTTCGTGCACCTCGTCTAGCGTACTCTTAAAACTCTCTACCAACTGTGTGGGGAGTTTACGGATAAAACCCACCGTGTCGGAAAGCAAGAAGGGCAAATTGCCCACCACCACCTTACGTACCGTGGTGTCAAGCGTTGCAAAAAGTTTATTTTCGGCAAAGACATCACTCTTACTTAGTACATTCATAAGGGTAGATTTGCCCACATTGGTGTAACCCACTAGTGCCACACGTACCAACGACCCACGGTTACCGCGTTGGGTAGCCATTTGGCGATCGATGGTAGTAAGCTTCTTTTTAAGTAACGAAATTTTGTCTCGTACAATACGGCGGTCAGTTTCAATTTCTGTTTCTCCAGGTCCACGCATCCCAATACCTCCACGTTGTCGTTCCAAGTGTGTCCAAAGTCCTTTTAAGCGAGGAAGTATATATTGATATTGCGCCAGTTCTACTTGCGTACGGGCATAACTGGTTTTGGCACGCTGGGCGAAAATGTCAAGAATTAAGCCTGTCCGATCTAAAATTTTGCATCGAAGAAATTCCTCAATATTGCTTTGTTGTGCAGGAGTAAGCTCGTCATCAAAAATTACGGTGCTAATATCATTGGCTTTGACATATTCGAGAACCTCTTCCATTTTTCCACTGCCAATAAAAGTTTTGGGGTGAGCAGTGTCCAGTTTTTGGGTAAACCGTTTTTTTACCTCGCCACCTGCAGTCAGGGTCAAAAATGCCAACTCGTCCATGTAGTCACTTACCTGTTGGACGGTTTGCTCTTGGTTAATAATACCAACCAAAACAGCATATTCGTACTGGTGTTCTTTTTGCTCTATCATGAATCCTCCCAAGTATTTAGGGTAACGGTGTCGCCGTCAAAAACGGCATAGGTGTTATACTCCAACCAATCGCCAAGATTAACGTAGCGCGCCTTTTTAGGAAGGTCTATTTCTAAGGGAAGATGTCGATGTCCGAAAATAAAATAGTCAATCTGTTGGGTTTCCAATTTTTGTTTGCAGTAGTGCGCCAGCCATTCTCCTTCTGGACCGTTATACACTTTGTCCTCATCTCCCGATATAAGTCTATTTTTTAAGGAAAGATATTGCGCAAAGCGCAAGCCTAAATCGGGATGAATCCAACGGTACATAAATTGCACTACGGGGTTGCGAAACACCTTTTTCATGCGTTTATACCCTTTGTCACCGGGGCCTAAGCCATCGCCGTGCCCAATAAAAAAGATCTTATTATTTAATGTGATTTGTTGCGGTTCGTAAAATACTGGGATGCCCAGTTCCTTCTCAAAATAGCCATTCATCCACATGTCGTGATTGCCCACAAAAAAATAAATGGGAATGCCGCTGTCTGCAATTTCGGCAAGCTTGCCCAATACCCTTACAAACCCTTTTGGAATGACCCGTTTGTACTCAATCCAAACATCAAACAAATCCCCCATTAAATAGATGGCGGCAGCATCTTTTTTTATTGCATCAAGCCAAGCCACGAATTGCTTTTCACGCACATTGCTTTCTTCATGATTTGGTGCGCCCAAATGATTGTCGGAAGCAAAATAAACGTTTTTACCCTTGGGTATTTTCATGGTGCAAAAGTACGAATTACTGATCGGCGGCGTGCCACTCGGCATATGAAGTAGCGGTTTCTTGTAACCTTAGGTGGTGAAGCGTGATATTTCCTGGGAGTCTCGCCTGAATTTTAGCGGCAAAGTCAATTATCATTTCTTCACTAGTAGGCTGATAATCAACCAGTAAAACTTTGTGCCCGCTTTCCTCCAGTGTTTTTGCCAGTGCTACATGTGGGGTGTTTTGGTTAAACACGGTAGCGTGATCGAATACGTCAACTATCTCCTCTTTGACCATTTTTTTTAGGTCTTTAAAATCGATAACCATACCGAATTTCACGTGAGTCGAATCACTAATGGGGGTTCCCATTACGGTAACATCTAGTTTATAGCTATGTCCGTGTACGTTTTTACACAAACCGTCATAGCCGTAAAGAGCATGTCCAGTTTCGAAGGTAAACGATTTGGTAATACGAATTTTACTCATGAATTAGATTTAAGTTGTTGCAGTGTCGTTTGTGTTTCGGGCAAAAGTAAGAGTCTTCCAGAAATTTCTGCGTTTTTAGGGAGCAGTTCTGCCCAGTGATCGGTATTTGCCCAAAGGGTTTTATTGAGTTCCGCAACAGCTTCGGGAGCATACAATGCCAATTGATTTGCTTTTTCAAGCGCAGCTTGATTTGCCGCATCAAAATCAAGATGAACTTCTGTAAATAATCCGTTTTGCAATGCCCACTCAGCAGTTTTCCATTGATTGGGCTGAAGAGCTAGTGAAGTCAATGCTGCAGTTCCTATTTTTCGCGCTACTGCAGGCGCAATAACAAAAGGTCCAATGCCAATAGCCAATTCCGAAAGGCGTACTTGTGCCGCTTTAGTAGCAATGGTATAGTCACAGGCTGCAACAATACCAACACCGCCACCGATGGCTTTGCCGTGGATACGGCCTACAAGGGGTTTTGGACACATACGCATCGTGTTTATCAGATTGGCAAAGCCCATAAAAAAGGTTTTGCCTTGTTCGGGAGACTGTACTTCTAAAAGCTCATCAAATGACGCCCCTGCACAAAAGGCTTTGGTAGGATCGCTTTGCAGCAGAATAACACGAATTTCGTTGTCTTCAGCAGCATTCTGTATTGCCTTTGTTAAGGCTTGAAGTTGTTCTTGTGGAAAACAGTTATGCTTAGGGTGCGCAAAAGTGATGATGGCGACACCGCCCTGAACTATCGTAGAAATATTAGGTGATTTCATTTAACTGGCTTTGGATGTTTAATTACTCCTAAAAAACGTTTTAACCGATAGCGAAAATATTTTGCTTTATAATTTTTACGGTGTGCTCCAATCATGTAAAAATAGGCATTGTTCCGCACATTGCCGCCAATGACAAAAGGAGTAAAATTATTTTTCCATGCAGCATAATTAAAGCTAAGCTGATCGCGCTTGCTGCCCTTGCAGAATTCGTCCCACCACGTTTCCATGGTCTGTACAACGTTAAGGTTATGATGACTTCGAAATAATATGGTTGCAGCAATAAGTCCATTGTTTATTGGATAACCTTCATTTTTGTATCGCTTCATATGAGTTGCCATAAGAGTCATATCGTCTTTGAGCACACCTGAATTGTGGTATAACGCAATGATTGCCTGATGCTCTTTGTATACACAGTCTCTAGCATCATCCGCTTGATTATGATCAAAGATTCCCATTGGAGCATGGCTTAACACGTGTTTCATTAACTTTATGGGATTACGCAAAACCAATATATTTCCGTCTATATAAATAGAATATTCATACTCTTTCAAATATAAATGAGGTAGTATTTTAGGATGCCTTGAGCTTCGCGCAGCGCATGATTCTTGCATTTGGATCGGTACTATTTTCCATGTTTTAGACTGAAACGATTGATCTGTGAAGCAGATGTAATCAACTCCCTTGTACTTTGGCTGAGGGAGTAGACCATCGTATGATCCAATAATAACAGTATACACCACAACGTTGGGCTGGTATTTCATAAAATGATTTTTTATTCCAGAATTTTCTTAAGTCTTAGGAAGGCACGTTTGATACGTGTTTTGATTCTTTTTCATTTAAAACAGTGATTTAAAATATCAAAAGCCGTTTCAGCCATACGATTTCCTTTGTTATCCAAAATCGGATTGATTTCTGCAAACTCAACACAAACCACTTTGTTTGTTTTTAAAAAGCCTGTAATTAAAGTTTTTATTTCTTTTGGCTTAAAACCAAAAGACACAGGAGTTCCCGTTCCCCTAGAAATATAATCACAGTCTAAACTATCCACATCAAAAGATACGTAAAGACTGTCACAATCTGCTAACGTCTCAATGGCTTCATCTATACAGGTTTGGATGCCTCTAAAACGTATTTCGTGCACTGCATAGTTTTTGATTATTTTCGATTCGATTAACGTGTCTTCAGGTTTTTCAGTGTCTCTCACCCCAAAATAGATGAGGTCTTGCGGTAGAAACTTAGGTGTTTTAGTACCAATATTTTTTAGTGCATCCCATGAGACAAGTGTCTCTTTAGTAGGCGAATTGGATTTCCATCTAAGGTTGTCTTCCTGGAGGGCTGCTGCCAAAGGCATGCCATGAACATTTCCAGAAGGAGATGTGTATGGCGTGTGCAAATCGGCATGCGCATCAATCCAAATAACGCCTAATCTTGCGTTTGGAATTGCCGCTTTAATACCTGAAATTGTTCCTAACGCAGATGAGTGATCTCCTGAGAGCACCAGCGGAAACTCATTATTTAGCACGGTTTCTTTTACTACTTCTGCAACTCTATGGCATTGTTCTACTACAAAATTGATGCGCTTGGCAAATGAATTTTGAACTCTATTGTAAATACTCTCATTATGTGTTTTGACATCCTTAAATAGGGTTTTATTAAAAAAGTCATGCTCCGCGTTAATGGCTGCAATTTCCATAGCATCTATCCCCATATCCGCGCCACGTGTGCCTGCTCCGATATCGGATCTGTTCTTTATCACTCTAAGTTTTTTTTTCATCAGTAGGTTGCTTTTAGTATAATGAAGAGAGAACTTTTTTTCTTTTCAAAAACGAATCTTCTAAAAATACAGAATTTCGTGCGAATAATGCACCTAGGCGAAAAAGCTTGTGTCTAAATATATACTGAAATCCTAAAGCGAAATAGGTTTTGACGCTACAACAGAGGTCTTATAAATTATATACGGTTCTGTTAAGTTTTCCATTTTCTGAATAAGAAACACAAAAACGTAGGGTTGAAAGATTTGCTTCTAATGTTGCAAATTCATCGCCTTTTTTCCATGTAAAAACCATGCTTTTTTCATCAGAACATGTCAACGTTAATTTACCACTAAAAGCATCTAATTTATTACGAAGTTTAATGAGTTCTAGCTGTTGCTTTACACTATCCGTTTCTAGTGCTTTGGTAACTGTATCCAGACTAAGGTTTGTTCTATTTATTTCTTTATGCCCTCCCGATCCAGAAAGTGCAACTGCATCATAATCATTTTTGCCAGCAAATAAGTCTAGGTACCATACTTGAGGGATTCCGGGTACGAAAAGCTGAATTGCTCTAGCCAGCAATAATTTTTTTTCATTTTCTCCCAATGCGCTAAAATAGGTGGCATTAACTTGGTAGTATGATACTTTTTTTCCTTTCGAGTCGAAAAGATTTTTTACAATCCCGCCCCTGTCCAAAATAAGAGAAATGACATCATCAATTTGATTGTCTGAAAGGAGTCCCTCATGATATACTCCATCTATTGTCTTACCTTTTAAATCTAACATAGGGATACCGTCATGGCAGCCAAGCATATTTACGGTTTTATAGGCTTTATCCATCAATTCTGTAACCCATTTTACTAAAGGTATATTGTCACAGAATTCAATACTGTAAATGATTAGTCCTGGGAGAAAAAAATCATAAATCATGTATCCTTTTTGGGCGACTTCTTCATGAATCTTGGCGCCGTACTCTGCATGGATTTCAGGAAGTAGCGTTAGGTTATGCGTGTCTGCCATAGTCCTAAATCGTGCTAAATATTCCCAAGTGCCAGGGCTATTAAAAAAATTGGTTTCACCAACTTTTTTATGCAAATAAGCAAAGGCGTCTAAGCGTAAAATAGTACAGCCGTAGCCACTGAGTTTTTTTAGGCAATCTTGATAAAAATCCCATACCAGTTCTGAGTTCGCATTTAGGTCCATCTGACCCAAATAGGCGCATTTGCTATAAACAATGTTAAGTATCTCTTGCTTTTTATTCGATGACATTGGAAAATCAATTTCCTGAGGATTAATTCCTTTAGCAATGGCATCGTTGATTTTTCGGGAGATGCTCACTTTTTCTTCTTCTGAAGATAAAACGTCGCCTAAGTCAGCAGGATGAATCTCATTGAACGTCACCTTTTGGTAGAACGTATTCCAATAAGGTCGTTTTGTGCCATCAGGAAAATACACTTCCAGTATGGGAAGTCCTTCTTTTCGCATAAACAGCTTTTTAAGAAAATCTTTTTGGGGCTGTGCTATTCCATTTTCATCCATCACGCCATTGCCTTCCCAAAAAGAATTCCAATCGATAAAAAAATCTTTGTATGTTGAATTGTCTCCGTTTTTCAAAAGATCTTGAAACTGAGGGGCAGCTACAGACAGGTGATTTAGTACAATATCAAGCTTAAGTTTTATGCCTAAATCAGATACCTTTTGTAAATCCTCTTTAGTAACCAACGCCGAATTTAAATTATAATCCACAATAGAAAACCCACGATCTAGGTCACTGTTGTAAATGGTTGGCAGCAAATAAACACATGCAAATGCCTGATTTAATTTATTTTCTTCAAGAAATGCTAATGCTCCTGATAGGTTGTCGCCTACACTATCGGGGTAAGCGTTAAGTATAACTCCATTATACATTGGTTGTGAGCAAAATATTTATGCAGGTATGGTTAGTGTGGTGTTTTCAGGAAGATGCCCAACATGCTGGAGTTTGATATAGGCAAGCTCCAATCCAAAAGAAACACATTGTTCCATGTTGTGTTTTTTGATATATCCGTATAAAAATCCAGCCCAAAATGCATCACCGGCTCCTGTAACGTCAATGACATTTACTAACGAAATTGCTGGTTTGTAAATGATTTCCTTTCCTTTCTGTGATAACATAACTCCCTTGCTTCCAAGCGTAAGGCATACGGTATCTGCGCCATAACTATGAAAAAGAGTGAAAATTTCCTCATTTGAAATGGTCTCTCCAAAAAGTCTTTTGGTATCGTCAGCGCTAATTTTAACAAAAGGGTTTAAATTGCAATAAGCTTTGATAACCGCAATGGCTTCGTTTCTGTCACTCCAAATTTTAGGGGAATAATTAATATCTATACTCAGCTTACACCCCAAATCAAATGCTTCCATTGCTTTGTTCATGATGGTAGATCTCGCAGGTTCTTTGCTTAGTGCAAAGCAAGAGGTATGAAATACAGAGGCTTTATTAAGCGCTTCATTGCTCACTTGATTCTCCAAAATATGCGCATCTGCTCCTCGAATAGGAACAAAATCAGGCGTATCGTTAGACCTAGAAACAAAAATCAAACTTGTGGGGTGGGTTGCTGTCTTGTTTAGTTGGGTTGTTGACAAGCCAAAGTTTTCCAATTCATCATTCAGATACTGTCCAAGTCCATCGCTCCCAATACTGGCAACTAGGCTAACATCCAGTCCTAATCTTTTGGCATTAACCGCTAGGTTCGTGGTTGATCCCCCTAACAATCGGGTGTAGCTTTCCGTTTCAGAAATGGATTTACCATGTTGGTCTCCAATAAAATCTACCAATATTTCTCCAACACAAAGTATATCCATTAGTTTGAGTTTAGGTTGTTTTCTGTAGGTCTAATAAATAATGTTGCCAGTGCTCCACAGAAGAGTAAAACTGCAGCAAAACTTATGGCATTTCTGGGGTCGTTGTTTAAAAAATTCTTAAGAATAAAGCCAAACGTTAAATTCTGGAAAAGCATGGGTATCACAATCATCATATTGATGATCCCCATATAAACGCCATATTTTTCTTTGGGGATTGAGGAAACTACTAGTAAATACGGAATTCCCATCATGCTAGCCCAACCAATACCAAAGCCTGTAATGGCTACGAATAAGAGCGTTTTGTCGGCAATATGTGGAAATGCTGCGAAGCCCATCCCTGCTAGGAGTAAACAAACAAAGTGTACTTTTTTCGCACCAAACTTTTTGGCATATCCGACCAGGAAAAAGGCAACAAGAAACGTGACTACGTTATACCATCCATTTACAAGTCCTGTCCAACTAACCGCTTTCTCATAGGCATCAGGATTTGATTTTGGGGTGGCATTCCAAACAGAAAGTGCAATACTTTTAGATGAATTTTGCCAATAACAAAACAGTGCATACCACTGAAATAAATAAACCAATGCCAATTGCCACATGACCTTGGGCATGTGTTTAATCGCAGAAAATATTTCTACAATTGGTGTGGTAATTCCACCTTTTGATGCCTCAATTTTTTTGAGTTCTTCTTCTGTTGGGGGTATTTCTTTTGTTGTTTTTATACTCCATAAAATAGACCCTATTGAACAGATTGCTCCGAGAAAAAAGGAAGCAAATACCCATGTAGGTAGGTGCCCTGTTTTGCCAATAATAATCAGGGGGAATATAAACAATGAAACATTTGCAAGTGTTTGTCCAAGCCCTGTAAAGAAGCTTTGCATCTGAAAACCTAGGGGTTGTTGTTCTGGTTTTAGGGTGTCAATAACAAATGCCCGATAAGGCTCCATGGCCATATTGTTTCCGGCATCTAAAATCCATAAAAGACCCGCTGCCATCCAAAGAGAGCTGCTAAATGGAAAAGCCAAAAGACTGATACTGCAAATTAACGCCCCAAAAAAGAAATATGGTTTTCGTCTTCCAAATCTAGGATGCCATGTTTTATCGCTTAGTGCGCCAACAATTGGCTGTACTAGCAGTCCAGTAATGGGACCGGCTAGGTTTAATAGCGGAATTTGATCGGGAGCTGCGCCTAAAAAATCATAGATTGGATTTACAGCACTTTGCTGTAAGCCAAAGCTGTATTGAATGCCAAAAAAACCGACATTCATGTTTATAATTTGCCAAAAGCTTAGCTTAACTTTTTTAAGCATCTATTTAAGTAGTTTTTTGAGGAAGGTTATAAAATTTGAGCCATTTGTAAAAACATCACCGCCCTTATCTACAACAGGCAATTGAAAATTGTCAATTGAAATACCTGCATTAGTTAATTTTGATAACATTTCTTTTTCTTTCACTTTATCTATATCGATATCGTAATATATAAACGCAATATTATTTTTGTTTAGAAAAGTTTTGGTGTCTACACAATAGTGGCAGGCATCGCTTCCATAAACAATTAGAGTTAGCTGTTCTTTTGAAATGGACTTAAAAGCAATACAAAAGAAACAGGCTAAGCCGATTACATATATGTTGATGGGTTTTATCATTCGGGTTTAAAAAAAAGGGCTGGCGATAACATTGTAAACACCAGCCCTTTGAACTTAACTATATATGAAAAAAAAACTTGTTAGAAATTAAATTGGAGCGAAACTGTTGAAGAGCGACCACTTATTGATCTTGCTCTTGCCAAACGATCTCCGTTAAATGCACCGTCTCCATTACCCTCAACTTCAGTAATACCAACAGCATCAAACAGGTTGTTTACATTTACCCACAATGATAAAGCGTTTGTAAGCTTAATTTCAGAGAATAGGTTTACATAAGCATAGCCTGGCATCACAAGTGCATTATCGTCTTGTGCATACGATTTTGAGGTTCCAAGAATACTAAGTCCAAGTGTGTTTTTGTTGTCATTACCATACATGTATGTAGGGGTAAAGTTATATACAAAATCAGCTTGTCTTCTAGGAGTATTTCCTTTGTTGTCGCCTCCATCAATCTCGGCTTTAGTCCAAGTTGCAGAACCCACTAAAGAGAACTTATCACTCAATACAAGTGAACTTTCTGCCTCGATCCCTAAGGCTTTGAATGGATTACCAACAGTTCTATTAAGCTCATTACTTAAGCCTTCTTTGGTGTTACTCATAAAACCAGTTAGGTTTAAGAATCCGTTATCAAAACGTTTTTTGTAACCAAGTTCTGTTTGGCTTACCTCGTCATACTGCGTATCTCCTCTGCCGTTTGAACCATAGCTGTTTCTGTCTGGAGCTCTTCCTGAGGCACCTAAGCTTGTGCGTAAAAACACAGCAGCGTCATCACTAGTTTTAAGGTTTAAACCGAATGAGTAGGAAACAAAATTATACTCATCGCTAATATTTTGACCTGCGTTACCAGCAATAACTGGTACAACTTGCTCAATACCTTGAATAGTACCGTCACCATCATAGTCGTAGCTTCCTTGACTTGTTGGTCCAGCTTGAATGTTTCCATTTACGCGAACATTTTCAAAACGCACACTACCATCAAAGTTTAAGTTTTCAGAAAGGTTTGCATCAACAGCAACATATGGAGAGTTCACGTTGTGTACCGTGTTGTACTTACGCTGACAACAGTTGCCCCAAGTTGGTGTACCGTATGAATATTGTCCATTTCTAGACCATCCTTCAAAATCTGCTAGTCTAGCTTCACCATTTCCTTGTACTTCTGAAATGAATGAGCTCCATTGCCAACCAATTTTGGTGTTTTGAGTAGCCGTGAACATACCTACTGTAAGTCCTAAGTTATCACTAACCTTTTTGTTCACTTTAACATCGCTAAAGAAATTGCTTAAATCATCAATAGTTACATCAAACATGTGAATAATTTGGGCTAATCCGTTGGACGGTGCAAATGCTTTTGTGTTGTCATCTGCATAAACCAAGGCTCCAGTAGCAGATACGGCATCGCGTGCAGTAGTTTCAATTTCAGAAACAGTACCAACAGCCATGGTAAAGGGAGATACCCACTCACCTGAATTAGCACTATAACGCGCCTTTCCTGTAACGTTCCAATCGTTTCCTAAATCAAAAGAAAACTCTGTACCAATAGCTTGTGATTTTGGATTGTTACCATTACGCACATCATTTACGTTACGATCGCCTGTAAAAGGATCTGTTCCTGCACTTTGCTGCATATTAGCAGAATGTGGTGAATCATTATTGATATCAAAACCAGGAAGATTTTCAAAAGATGGGTTATCGTTTGAACCTTTTAACAACATTGGCATTGGCAAATACATTACCGACTTGTCATTAAGGTACTTGAAGTACGTTCTTACGTAGCCTGATTCAAATTTTTTGGTGATGTTAGCCTTAATTTGACCTCCTTTATTTCCTTGGTATCCAATATTTCTTGGACCCTCACCAGTACGCATAAATCCACCTATATGATAAGAAAGACCATTGCCTAGGGGAGTTCCATACTCAAAGTCCATTCTGCTTGTTTGATAATCAAGTCCATAGGTCGCCATAATAGCACCACCTTCAACATCACCAGTTTTGCTGATCATGTTAATGATACCTGCAGGTCCGTTTGATGTTTGCGTTGACGCAGATCCTCCACGTATAGCCTCTACACGACCGATATTACTATCAATTCTAAGGAAGTTGTCCGAGTTACCAAACGATGTATCTCCAAAAAGGTTAAGTGGTAAACCGTCTTCTTGAATTTGAAAATAACGTGATCCACCAGATGATACAGGAACACCGCGAACATTAAAGTTTGCGTTACCTTCTCCACCCGAAGATTCTGCACGAATACCTGGGATGTTTCTAAACAATTCCCCAGCACTTCTAGGAGCAGCTTGTTCAATGGCTCCAACGCCTAGTGTAGAAATAGAAACACTTGATTCCAATTTAGACTTCGGATTTACAACACCCGTAATGATAATCTCATCTAGTGTAGAAAAATCTTCTGCAAGTACAAAATCAGCCGTTACGTTCATTCCACTAAGTGACACAGTTTGAGACTGTGTTTTGAACCCAAGATAAGACGCCGTAAGGCTAACTTGCTCACCTGCTAATCCTGATAAGGAATATGCTCCGTCCATATCTGTAACAGTACCTGTTGAAGTTCCATCGACAACTACGGTTGCGCCTGAAATTGGTATTCCATTTTCGTCATTTACTTTTCCAGAAACTGATGATTGTGCAAACGCAGTTATTGAAAAAAGAAAGAGAAATGAAAAAACTATGTTAGTTATTGTTTTCATTTTATTATAAATTAATTATTTGTAATATGATTTGCAACGAAATTCACATTTTAAAGGCTCTAAAAATAAAAAGTTACTACGAAAACGTTTTCGAAAAAACCGAAAACGTTTTCGTGACTTCAAATTTTGTTGTAATTTTAAACTATTAATCATTGAAAATGAGTCAAGTTACCCTTTTGCAAATTGCTGAACAATTAAATATTTCCGTGTCTACAGTATCAAAGGCATTAAAAGATTATCCAGATGTAAGCGAAAAAACAAAAGGGCTTGTACAGGAGTTGGCAAAAACACTAAATTATAAACCCAATGCCTTTGCCGTAAACCTTAGAACAAAAGAGTCTAAAACCATAGGGTTAATTATCCCTGCAATTGTACACCATTTTTTTTCTAACGTAATTAAGGGAATTCTAGATCAAGCAGAAAAAAAAGGATATTTGGTTATTATCCTACAATCAAATGAGTCGTACGAGTTAGAAAAAAAACAAATAGATTTATTGTTGCGACAACGCGTAGATGGTATTCTTATTTCCATTGCCAATACCACCAGAAACTATACGCACCTCAGTGATGTGATTACACAAGGGAAGCCATTGGTGATGTTTGATAAAATTGCCAAAATATTGGATTGCTCAAAGGTGGTGATTGATGATAGAAAAGCCGCAAAAGACGCTACACAACACCTTATAGACACAGGTTGCAAGCGAATTGCCCATTTTAGAGGCCCCTTACTTTCGCAAAATTCCATTGATCGATTCTTGGGATACAAAGAGGCACTTGAAGAAAATAACTTCGTATATGATTCAAGCCTCGTGTATATATGCGAATGTGGAGACTCCAGTTTTGAAGAGGGCAAAACAAATGCAAAAAGGCTCATAAAAGAACACCCTGATGTTGACGGAATTTTTATAAATACCGATTTAGTGGCCATTGGTGCGCTAACTGCCTTTGAAAAATTGGGTGTTAAGGTTCCAGATGATATTTCGGTTGTTGGATTTAGCAATTGGTTTATGTCTTCTGTCATTTCTCCAACCCTTACCACAATCAACCAGCCTGGATTTAAAATTGGAAAATCTGCATTTAAGCAGCTTTATAAAGAGCTTAAATTGAAAAAAAACAACCTCCCAATCGCTCACAAAAAAATTGTTTTAGAATCTACACTTGTTAAACGTGGATCTACAAAATAATTGAATCAGAAAAGGCAATAAACAGCTTATACTATGCTGGTACGCTTATCAACTAGTAGCCTCGCCAGGAATTACCCAAAAAGGGTTGAAGGTTCGATTGTAGATAACTCTATTAAAATATAAATCATTAGTTATACTCCAAAAGATTTAATAGATATTCATCATTTAATGACTCTTATTTTGAAGAGTTGAATTAATATAATTTTGATTTTAAAAAGTCAAGAAACTTAATGCTAGATAAATAAATTATTTTTTTATCAATTTTGATGTTCCTAAAACCTTATTGGAATCATCATAAAGCGAAAGTAAATATACGCCAGTTTTGAGCTGCGTTACGTCTATGATTTTATCAGAAGACTCTAATACAATTCGTCCATAAATATCATACACTTTAGCTTTTTTAAATTGAATTTCTACTCTAATATAAGATGAGGCAGGATTAGGAAATATTTTAAAGCTTTTTACGTCATGTTGATTGGATGAAAGTGAAGCATTAAATTCAATAGCTCCAATATCAGGCGCAGTGTCTCTTGTGTTGCTGTAAAAATCTTCTGCAGGTGAAAATTGAACATTAGCGGAGTTAACAGCCGGCGAGTTTTCGCTAATTGAAAAATCGAAGTTTATTGGATCCACATACAATGGATCTTCAAAAATTGTATTTGTGTCAATAGCGTCTGAATTAGCGTCTAATGTTCCGATGATAATATTATCACCAATCATAATGTTTGTACTGTTATCGCTAACTTTAACAGCCCTTCCACCAACAAATGTTTGGTCTGTGACCACAATATTATTATAAATTTTTATATCATCACTTAAATTTTGTGCTGTGATCCCATGTTGACTACCTTCTTCAGTAAGAGAGTTAAAATAAAGTGAATTGTTAAAAATTTCAATACGTTCACCTTCATTGATTTGAACACCAGCAAATCCATTGCGGTATGCAATATTATTTTCTATTCGAATTTTTCCATGTTCCCATCCTTTTGCAAAAGTACTTCTCATTACTGTAATCCCTTTACCTTCGTCAAAATGAGGGTTAATAAACGTTTTGGTCTCATTCCAAGAATACACTTCATTGTAATTGTGATGAACAAGATTTTTTGCCATTACTACTTTTACTGCGTCATTTTCATCAATACTTTGCATAGTGTATAAACTGATCCCGTGAACACCTGTTGATGACCGTCTGGAACAGTTGTGAACTTCGTTTCCAATGATATTGATATAATCCGAACTCACTGCTCGAATTCCTTCTCCAGGCATATGATGAACTAAGTTGTTAACAACATCAATATTATTGGAATTATTTACTACTATCCCATGAGTATTAAAATAAGTGGGTCTATCAATTGAAGGGTCTAAAGCAGGTAAAACTTGTTGCTCTACATATTCAGGTGTAGAATTTGGTGGAACTCTGTACTGTAAATTTCCGTCCAAATCGCGGTACAAAAATTGCTCATCTAAAGCCAAACTTAGAGGAATATTTTCTGTTTCTCCATAGGTTTCCAAGCCCTCTAACTTGATATAAGAACTATTTTTTATCAAGACTGTAGCTAATCCATCACCTTTTAAAATTACAGAATTGGGGGTATATGCTCTAATAACTATGGGCTGGGAGCTTGTACCGTTCAACCCATTAACATATAAGGTGCAATCGCTTTGAGATTTAAAATAGTTACCATCGCCATACGTTGGGTTGTAGTAGGTGCCAGGCATAATATTCAATGTATCTCCTGCAGTCAAAAAACTAACAGCATAATCAATTGTTTTGAAAGGGTTTTCTGGACTTAAACCAAAGTCTGTTTGATCTGTTCCATTAACTGTATCAACATAGTATACATCCCCTACTGGAGCTGATGCTCCTAACGTTAGTCGTAAAACTTGTGTTGCATTTTCCGTGACCACCTCAAAATAATATTCGCCTGAATACCCTTGAATAATTACATTATTAAAAGCTGCATTTATGTTGTCTGCTATAATAAGATCGAAAGTTTCATTTCCATTTGGCGTATAGTTAAAATCTAGCAAAACATCGCCATCTATTGTAAGCTCAAATCCATGAGCTATGGTAGCTGTAAATGCTGTACTACTTTCAAATTCTACAACATGTAATGAATTTGGTTGAAAAATTTTGTCTTGAGCGATTATACTTGCACCATACCTGAGTCTTTGGTAAGCAGTATCGCCTGTTCCATCATTATTGGTATCTTGTAAATGGGTAGCTTTAATGTCATCGTGCCAATCGCTATAAGTTTCAGGAACAACAATCTCATACATACCATCATAAACATCAAGACCATTTCCTCTGTTTAAAACACCATTTGAGGAGATATTCTGAGATTTCCAATCTTCATTTATTGTAAAATAATACGCTTTTCGTCCTTTGTCATATTCCAAATCAGAAACATCATATGTGCCAGAATCCGTAAATACTGGTTCATTATTAGCAATCCCATCTTCAACACCTGGAACATTATCAAGCATTGTCTGTGTCATTTTCAAATGATCGTGTTCCCAATTGTCATTGGCTATTGTTACATTATGATCAGAAGCCAAGTTATTAAGAGCTGTCAAAACACTTGATTCAACACCTACATTGACTAAGTTGGTGTTCATTAAGCTAAAATCACCATTATTGGGATCTACAAACAAATCAGAGTTCTGAAAACTGGCAAGTGTTGAAGGGACTACAGTGCCATAGGCAGCATAGTTGTTAGCAAATGAACTACCTGCACTGTTTAGAGCATCGTCGAGATGATAACTATCTTTTGTAGAAATGACCTCTACTGCATTATTTGAACAATTAAAGTTTAAAAATGGATCTCCGTATTGGTTTGCATTGAAGCCGTTTACCGTATTAGTGATGCCGTCAGCATGAACATCTTTTGTGAAAATAGAGTTATTGAGCACTTCAAGTCCATTTGTTGGTTTTAAACGAATGGCATCTATTTTGGAGAAAGCCACTACGTTGTTTCTAATTCTTGCTCTCATGTTTGTATCATGATCTGGGGTTTCGTCAATCAAAATGGGTTTACCTTCATCCAGGGTCATATTAAGATAGCCCTTGCTAGGCACCCATGAATAAATGCGTTGATGTACATTGAAGATCATATTTCCATCAATATCCCAGCGGTATTTTGTTTGATCATCACCATCAGTAAAACTACCGCTGCCCTGTTGACGCATGATTCCATGACCACCACTAAGGGATGTTTGACCAATGTTATAAATAATATTTCCAGAAACCGCAATGTATCGACCATCTTCAATATTCACAGCCTTTTGATAAAAATCATGAATAACGTTGTTTGATATTTTAATGTCTTCCGCATTTTCTATTTGAAAACAAATGCCTCCACCAGAAATTTCATTTGTTAGAGTGTTGGGTTGCCACACATATTGAGACAGTAATGTCCAATGGTCTACATTATTAGAGGCTCCAATAATTTTAAATCCATTAACTTCTATATTTTTTGCCCCTTCATAAAACCTAAAATTTTTAAACGATTTTAGTGTTAAAGTAACCGTTCCATTTGGTTCTGGACTTAATACAATTGGTGTAGTAGCAACCGTATTAATATCGATGCTAGAGTTTAATGTATAACTACCGCTTTTTATGTAAACATTTGCAATGTTATTAGAAGCAGCTAAATTAAGTGCAAATGGAATGGTTAGTAAGGGTGCATCATATGTCCCAGAGGCATTGTTATCTCCATTAGTCAGATCTACATACAACTCAGACAAGTTTGAACTAATTGATTCGACAAAAGAAATTTCTTCAATTTCAATATTTGTCCCAGATCCACTAAACTCAGCACCAGTTGCAGATCCATCATCTTCATTAAAATCTAAAACTACGTCATTGATTGTACCTGTCCAATCAGGATTATTGATGTTTAGAGTATAATTAATAAACTCTGTTGTTCCTGTACTAATGGGTGTAGTCACGTTACCGTTAGGGAATAAAATTCGCAGAAAGGTTGGGCCACCAGTTTCAACACGCATTTTAATGACAACATATTTATTTAAGCTCGCATCAACATTTGCATTGGCATGTTCAAACTTTGGATTATTTTGGCCAGTAGTTGTTAGCACAACACTATTGGAATTAAAAGAATGGTCAATCCTGATAGTCTCCCAGCCATTCAATGAGTTGTTATTAAAAACCCAATTTTGAGCAATTAAAGAATTTGTAAATAAAATAATTAACAGAAATCTCATTTTTTATTTTTTATAAAAATGAGGTAAAGCATGAAAGAATTTGGCAAGGTGCTAATTTACAAATCACCAATAAAAAACTGAATTTTTATAAAGTTAATTTTTATAAAAAAATTGGAGGATTTTCAAATAAAAATATCGAACCTGGATAAAAAAGTTACTGGATTAATCGAGTTCAGTAAAACCTGAGTAATATATTGGAGTCTGAAAAATATGAGATCAAATTATCGGTTCAAAAATTATTGTTTCCAAAGGGGATAGTCATAGACCCTGAAGACAGAACATGTCGAATCTCAAATTTGATCCCTATATTTAGGTTAATCCATTCATTTACAGGAGGTAAGGATGATTCTAATAAAAAACGGACCTGTAAAAATACTAGTCCGTCTTGTATAATAGCCTCGCCAGGAATTACCCAAAAAGGGCATAAACTTCGATTCAATGCTACGCATATCGTGCTAACGCACTACTGCCAAGGCAACTAGTAGCCTCGCCAGGAATCGAACCTGGATCTAAAGTTTAGGAAACTTCTATTCTATCCGTTGAACTACGAGGCCAGCTGTATAATACTAAAAATGCCGAAAAACAAAAACTGTATCAGTACCAAATGAAACGAAAATGCGGTGTCTTTTCGCTTAACATATTTTTGATAAATCCATTGAATGGGAAAAGCCACCAAAAACCACCCTATATAATTGGAAACAGGTGCCGTTTTGTCAGCAAACTCCCAATAATCAAATTTTGGTGCTACAGGCTCAATAACCAAATCCAATAAGACCATAAGCAAGGCGCCAAAGGCAGCAGCAAAAACAGTAGATTTTTTAAAAAAAGCAGCTCCTACAGACCCTGTAATAAAGGTCAGCATAACCCAGTTGGCACCTATCAAAAGGGGGACGCCACCAACTTTTACCCCCAGGTTATCGCCATAGACATACTGCCCAAAAATAAGTCCAAAGTTCACGCCCAAAAGCTCAACACCCATACCAACCACAAAAGCCACCCCAGCAGCCAACAAAACACTTTTGTCCATTTCAGGAAGATTGACAAACAAAAGAATGATGGTAATAAATAAATTTACAGGTGTGGTTTCCAAAAACAACTGCCTGTCAATAAACAAGATACCCATCAACCCAGAAAAATGAAAAAGCCAAATCAGCCCAACCGAAAGTTTGGCCGTATTTGTTTTTGGAATAAAGAAATCGCTCATGGTGCGGGTATTAAATCGGAAGCGACTTTAGCAGAAAGTAAGCACAATGGAATTCCTCCTCCAGGATGTACGCTACCGCCACAAAAATACAAGTTTGCAATATTTCCTGAAAAATTAGGATGTCGTAAAAAAGCAGCCATTTTATTGTTTGAAGATGCCCCATATAAGGCTCCCAAATAAGACTGCGTTCGTGCTTCAATAATATTGGGTGTCATTATCCATTCTTCTTCAATAAGTGCGGCAATATCTGTTTCTAAAATACGACTTAATTTTTCTAGCACTCGCTCGCGAAGCTGCTTTGCCAACAGTTCCCAATCCTGACCAGAATCGTGCGGCGCATTAACCATCACAAACCAATTTTCTTTGCCATTAGGTGCATCTGTTGGTACGTCTTTAGATGTGATATTTACATACACCGTAGGATCATGATGTAGGCTTTTTGTTGTAAAAATAGCCTCAAACTCTGCTGCATAATCTTCTGTGAAGAAAATGTTGTGCAAGTCCAGTTGCGGAAACGATTTTGCAATACCCCAGTAAAAAATAACAGCTGAGCTGGATCGTTCTTGGGAGAGTATTTTTTCGGGTTGCTTTTGGCCTGAAAGTAATTTTCGATATGTGGGAACAACATCCATATTGGAAACCACCACATGGGCATTATGCTGTTTGCCGTTGGAAACTATGCCTACGACTTTATGGTTTTCAACGGAGATTTGGTCTACCTTACTTTCCATATGAAATGTAACTCCCTGGCGTTTTGCGAGTTCATAAAGTGCGTTGCTAATTTCGCCCATGCCCTTTTTAGGAATATAAGTGCCGTACTGCTGCTCTAGATGCTGCACCAGTGTCATCATACCTGGCGTTTGGTACGGATTAGAGCCGTTATACGTTGCAAACCGATTGTAAAACTGTACCAAATGCGGTTCTTTAAGTTGGGATTGATTCACTTTATGTAGGGACGTATCAATCTCAAAGGAAAAATAATTGGCAATGCCCACAAGCGTTTCTTTTCGTAGAAAGGTTTTCCATTTGTGCAACGAACGCTCTAGGAATAGCGGACGCGTACGGTCAAATTTCTTTTTTGCCTTATTTAAATACCGTTTTAGGGTTGCGATTGGCACACCCAGTTTTTGTTCTACTTCTTGAACAAAACGATCGGTGTCTCCATAGGCGGTAAGTTGAACACCGTCTTCCCAAAAATATTTACAGGCAATATCTTTACGCTTATACTCAAAAAAGGCATGAGGCTTTTCGCCACAAAGAGTAAAAAGTTCATCTACAAACTGCGGCATGGTAAACAACGAAGGGCCCGCATCGAAACGGAAATCACCGAGCGAAAATGTCGAAAGCTTACCCCCCACATAATTGTTCGCCTCAAAAACTTCAACGCTATAGCCTTTGTGCGCCAACCTTATTGCGGTAGCGATTCCGCCAATTCCTGCTCCAATAACAATTGCTTTAGTCATTTGAGTTCAAAGGTAATGGACGTACCGCAAAACGCGCAAACAAATCTTGTTTATACCAATGGTGTTTTCGGGTTTTTTTGACAATGGCTGCGTGTGCCGTGCTTTTGTAGGCAAATGCCTTTACATCGTTCAAACTATCCCAAATACTAAAAGTGGCTTGCTGCACCATAGGCCACTCACCTATCCCCTTATACCACAATACTCCTTTGGCATTTTGAATCGCTTTTGATGCTGCCGGTACAGCCCGCCAAAACGATAAGAGTCTGCTGGGGCGAAGTGTTGCCCGCGTGATAATACCTATTTTCTCATCAGGGTCTAGTGCTCTTGGTAAGGGCTCAAACGGGTTGGTTTTTCCCCAAAGGCCATGACTATGTAGCGGATGCAAAGCAAAATGTTGTTGCGAAGACGACCGCAATATAAAATTTTTCATTACCTCACTTTCTTCTAAAAATGCGTTAGCACATGCTTTTGTTTCCCAAATGGATAGCAAGGCATACGTAGAAAAATCGGGCCAAAGGCTAAATCCTGAACCAGCTCCAGTACCCAATGTTTTTACAAACAACAACCCCGACTGTTTATGCACTTGCGCGAGTGCACGCTGCATTTGGGTAAACGCCCAAAACTTATTTTTGGAGTAGGTGAAAAAACTTAAAACAACCTGCTGTGCCATGCGCTAAAGATAGGTGTAATAACCACATAAATGAACGGTATCAAATTCTTGCCGCAATTATGTGTGTGAGTTGAACTCGCTGGTATTGACATCTAGTAACCTTATCCAACTAATGACACTTATGGCGAAAAGTGTGTAAAAAACTAATAGGGTTGGTGTATATTCGCTTTACACATCTGTCTTTTCAAAAGAAAATGAAAAAACTCCTTTTTTGTATGGTCGTAGGATTCAATGTCTCTGGACAAAAGGTGTTGGAAAAATACAATCTTCCAATGGTACTTGAAGAAACCTCGGGGCTTACGGTATGCAACGATACATTATGGACACATAATGATTCGGGAGGCGAAGCTACCCTGTACGCTATCAGCACCAAGGGTAAGCTACTTGCCAAAAAAAGACTCTACAACCATAAAAATATCGATTGGGAGGATATGGCTACTGACAGAGGAAAGCTATTTGTTGCCGACATAGGCAATAACTTTGGAACACGTAAAAACCTCTATGTCTTGGAAATTGCTATGACAGAAAAGGGAGCAGCGGTTTTGGACTCCATACCCTTTTATTATCCTGAACAACGAAATTTTGGTTTTCAACAAGCTTCCCCTTATGACGCAGAGGGATTGATTTACATTGAAAATACAGCAGTTGTTTTTACCAAAAATCGAAAGTCTAAAACCACTGAACTGTATGTCGTTTCCAAAGAAAATAAGGCTGCAAAAAAGATTGGTTCGCTAGCCGTTGGGTCACTCATTACCGGAGCTGATTATCATCAAGAAACCAAGACGTTGGTACTAACGGCATCCCATAGAGATAAACGCCAATCCCTGTATGTGATAAAGGATTTTTCACTTGCCTTTAGCCCAAATATCGCAATGAGCCAATACGAACTCGATTTTAGAGGAACGCAAATTGAAGCTGTTTCTATTATTGATGACAAAACCCTTTGGGTAACTTCTGAAAAAACAAGAAAAAACCCAGCGTTTTTAGCCAAGATTGCAATTCCTTAAGACTTCCCACATTTTGCCGCAAGATGATTTATATTTGCCAAAAAAATAAGCTATGCCTGATATTGTTGCTTTTGGCGCAAGTTCGAGTCAAAATTCCATTAACCAAAAATTAGCGCACTTTGCTGCCAAGCAAGTGCCAAATGCCACCATTAATTTGTTGGATTTAAACGATTTTGAAATGCCCATCTACAGCACAGACCGCGAGAAAGAGGGCATTCCGGAAAAAGCACTAGCCTTTAAAGCCGCACTTCATGCTAGTGATGGTATCTTGATTTCGTTTGCAGAGCATAATGGCGCATACACCACAGCGTTTAAAAATATTTTCGATTGGATTTCGAGATTAGAAAAGCCCATTTGGTGCGGTAAACCCTTGCTATTGTTGGCAACTTCTACAGGTGCACGCGGTGCCCTTACGGTTCTTGAACTTGCTCACCTTCGTTTGTCGAGAGATAATCCAAACATCCCTACATTTTCACTTCCTTCTTTTAATGAGACCTTTAGTGACGAAAACGGAATTACCGATGCCAAACTTCGAGCAGATTTTAATCGTGCGTTAACAATCTTTCAAGAACAACTACCAAAGTAAGCTCCCTGCCATAACCAACATAATGGCATTTTCGATAAAGGTAGCTTCGGTCATGGGAAGGTTGAGTACACTGCCCAAACAAGCGCATTGCATTTGCTTTTTTTGAAGCAGTACCCGTATAACGCCTATGGTTGTAGTCCCAAGAATTACTAATGTGAGCATTAAGACCCAATTAGGAACAAAATCTCGAATGTAGCAAAGCCCAAGTCCGAGCTCCAAAAAGGGATATACCCAACCATAAAAAGGAAGCACTGCAGCCAAGGGGTCATATTGCTTGAAACTGCTTTGAAAACCCCGTAAATCCAACAGCTTAAAAAACGAAAATACCATAAAAAACAGCCCCATAAAATCGAGCATCATAGCACTACAATTAAAGCTATTCCAATGAATCACAACCACACTTAGCGTGATAAATCCAAAAATCAAAAACAGTGGAAAAAGCTGTTTCAATTTTGAAGATTGGTGTGCGGTTTCGTCTAAAAGAGCATACTTTTTTGGAAGTACGGCAGTAAACTCTGCGTTCGTAATGTACTGATTTGAAGCGACTTCTACTGTTCCTGTATGATGATCGGGTGTGGCTTTGTGCACCCCCTCAATAGATTCAATGGCACTTCTAACCGATTGTTCACAACCTGAACAAGTCATTCCTGCAATATGTATGGTCTGTTTTGTCATAGGGCAATGGGGTGCTTACACGACCATAGGTACTTCTATTAACAGCAGTTGAGCATCTTGGTGTGCAATAATCTCAAAGGTAGCGGTTTCTGTAATTCCCAGCGCATCTCTACGTCCTAAAATCTGTTCGCCAATCTCTGCCTCGCCTTCAATAACAAACGCATACACGCCGTTGCCTTCAGCTTTTAAATCGTAATACGTTGCCTGATCCGCCTCTAAATCCAGCATATGAAACCACGCATTTTGATGAATCCAAACGCCCTGATCTTCGGGGTTGGGAGATAAAATCTGGAAGGGTTCGTTCTTTTTGTGCAACGAATGAATCGGAATTTGTGCATATCGCGGCGCTACGTTACGTTTGTTGGGAAAAATCCAAAGCTGCAATAAATTAATTTCGCGGTCTGCATTTTTGTTGTACTCGCTATGATACACACCCGTGCCGGCACTCATCACCTGAATTTCACCTTCTTTGATGACTTCGGTATTGCCCATACTGTCTTTGTGTTCCAAATCGCCGCGAAGCGGTATGGTTATAATTTCCATATTATCATGCGGATGCGTACCAAAACCCATTCCGCCCTGAATAATATCATCGTTGAGTACACGAAGTGCGCCAAACTGAACGCGCTCGGGGTTAAACCACCCCGCAAAACTAAAGCTGTGTTTTGCCTGTAACCAACCGTGGTTTGCACTACCCCTCGAATCTGCAGCATGAAAAATTGTTTGCATGGCTAACGTCTTTTTAAATTAAATGAACTCAGCTACGATTTTTCCTGAAATCAGTGCTGGTGGTACCCCAGGGCCGGGTACAGTAAGTTGCCCCGTAAAAAACAATCCTTCAACAGTTTTGCTTTTCATTTTTGGGCGTAAGAATGCGGTTTGCAATAAAGTATTTGCCATACCATAGGCATTCCCTTTATAGGAATTATATACTTCTTTGAACTCCTTTACGCAAAACGATTCGTTGAATAAAATACTTGATTTAACAGCTACTCCTGTGAGTGCCTCCATTCGCTTCAAAACAACATCAAAATAGTGTTGTCGCAGCTCGGGTGTGTCTTCCAAATTGGGAGCAATAGGAATTAGAATAAAACAAGCTTCTTTGCCTTCAGGTGCCATGGATGGGTCGCTTTGCGAAGGCAAATTCACATAAAATAACGGATCTTTTGGCCATTCGGGGGTGTCGTAAATGCTTTCGGCATGAGCGTCAAAATCCACATCAAAAAAGAGGTTGTGATGGGCTAGCGCATCTAGTTTTTTGTCCAGTCCAATGTAAAACAACAGAGAAGAAGGTGCAAAGGTTTTCTTGTCCCAATAGGCTTCGCTATAGGCGCGTTTTTCTTTGGGCAATAAGGTTTCGGTATGATGATAATCCGCACCCGAAATCACAACATCGGCATCAAAAACAGTGTCCCCTACCCGAACACCACAAGCTTTACCTTCATTTAGCAAAATTTCGTCTACCCCGTGGTTGGTATGGTATGTTACCCCCAACGATTTTCCAAGCGTAACCATGGCATCTACAATTTGGTACATCCCGCCTTTGGGGTGCCAGGTGCCTAGACCAAAATCGGCGTAATTCATAAAATTATAAAAGGCAGGTGTGCTTTCGGGTTTTGCTCCTAAAAACAGTACCGGAAACTGTAATAGCGAACGAAGTTTTGGGTTGGTAAATTGTCGCTCTACTTGTTTTCGGATATTGGTAAAAAATAATCCTACTTTTTTGACGGTTTGCGGCGTGACCAGTTCAAGGGGCGAGACCCCAGGACGATAGACCAAATCTTTAACCGCAATATCATAGTTGTTTCGGGCTTTGGTTAAAAACCGTTCTAATTTGGCCCCGCTTCCCGCTTCAATTTCTTCAAAGCGAGCAGCTATTTTAGCAATACTGTCCTCAACAGGAAAAATATCGTCTTTTCCAAAAAAAACTTGATAGCCAGGAGAAAGTCGATCGAGTTGGTAATAGTCCGAAACGCTTTTGCCAAAATCGGCAAAGAAAGACTCAAACACATCGGGCATCCAATACCACGAAGGACCCATATCAAAAGTAAATCCGTCTTTTTTAAACTGACTTGCGCGACCGCCCAAAGAGTTGTTTTTCTCTAAAACTTGAACATTATTTCCTTTTTTAGCCAAATAGCAAGCTGCCGAAAGTGAAGAAAATCCCGACCCAATAATGATTATCTTTTTCATAGAAGCACAAATTTACAGTATAATTTGATGTTATATTTGTAGTTGTGAAAATAATACAGCTTATTTCTAACCCCCGCCCAACAAAACACTTGTTGTTTTTTGGACTACTTCACCTGCTGCTATTGCCTTTGGCATTTTTGGGAAGGGGTACACTTGAACTTCGATTTAACCTTTTTGTTGCGCCTGAGCTTTTTCCAATCTTTAAGATTATCACCTTTATGGGCGACGGCTGGTTTGCCCTTATCGTGTTTATTCTTGTTTGGTTTATTGCCAAGCAAAAAGGGCTACGTCTTAAAACAGAACTGGTCAATTTTTTGATTGTTTCGGTACTAATGGGGTTAAGCATTTTTGTGTTTAAAAACCTTGTTTTCCCTGATATAACACGCCCCATTGCATTTTTTAACACCCTGCCCGAAAGTTGGGATCCTTCTTCTTTTGACTTGACTTTTCATCGTTTTCGGTCGTTCCCGTCGGGGCATACTGCTTCGGCAGCTACTTACGGGTTTTTTCTAATGCGGTATTTTCAAATCCCCTTAAAGCGCATCTTACTTTACGTGGGTGTGTTGGTGGTAGGATATTCTCGAGTATTTTTGTTTCAGCATTTTGTGGCCGATGTTTATGCAGGAGTACTTTTAGGTCTTTTTTGTGTTTGGATTGGCAATATGCTAACGCAGCGAATATTTCGTTCTCATAATTAGGTATGGAAAAAATTTTAGTGACCGGAGCTGCCGGATTTATTGGGTATCACATGAGCAAACTGTTAATTGAACAGGGTTATCAAGTTGTCGGTATCGACAATCTCAATAGTTATTATTCGGTGAGTCTAAAAGAGGCTCGGTTGCATCAATTAGATCAATTAAACCCTTCTCTACAAGGACGTTTTCGGTTTGAGTGCATTGACATTACAGACGAAAAAAAATTGAATTCCCTTTTTGAACAAGAGAAATTTACGAAAGTGATACATCTTGCGGCACAAGCTGGGGTCCGATATTCCATACAAAAACCCCAAGCCTATATTTCTACAAACATTAATGGGTTTTTTAATGTCATGGAAGCGTGTAGGGTCTTTGGAATTCAGCATTTATATTACGCCTCAAGTAGCTCTATTTATGGGAATCAAACCAAAGTACCGTACAGCGAAAACGATCAGGTTGATCATCCAATAAGCATGTATGCTGCGACCAAAAAAACCAATGAGTTGATGGCGCACACCTACAGTCATTTGCACGGACTAAACACAACAGGGTTACGGTTTTTTACCGTTTATGGCCCTTGGGGTAGACCCGACATGGCACCCATGCTGTTTTTAAAAGCCCTCCTTGCCGAAAAGCCTATACAGGTGTTTAATAACGGCGATTTACAGCGCGATTTTACCTATGTTGAAGATATCGCAAATGCCATTTTACGTCTAGTAGAAAAAGACAACAAGGCACTTAACGCCAACTACCGCTTATTTAATATCGGAAATGCACAACCTATTGTTTTAGAGGAATTTATTCGCTTATTGGAGGAGATTACTGGAAAGAAATTTATTCGTCAAAACAAGCCCATGCAACCTGGCGATGTGTATCGAACACATGCCGATGTGCATGCCCTTGAAGCGCATATTGGCAGCATTGGACACACCTCATTAGAGGTAGGATTACGCCATTTTGTAGATTGGTATACTAAGTATTATCAGGCGTAAGGCGTAGCCTATTTTCAAAGAGTACAAAATAGATTCCAAAAAGAGATACTAGTGCCGTTAGTAGGGTAAACCAAACCCCCACCGCCGCAGTAAGCTCAGGTGAAATAGCAAGCCACGTGCCGCTTTGTAAAAACAAATACTCCCGGACGCCCAGTCCTGCAAATGAAACAATTGAAGCCACTGCAGAAAGTAAAAATACAAGCAGTAGTGGTTGCATAAATGCTGTGGAAACACCCAATGCGAAAACAATACAGGCTACACTAAGCAACTGCGCAAACTGTACTCCAAAACTCCAAAGTAATGTTTTGACATAAATAGCCTTGCTTTTAAACACCAGTTCTGTGGCATAATATCCTACAATAAGGAAAGTGATAAAAATAGGAATGCGCCAAAAAAAAGGAATGGGCAGTATGAGTTTAGGATCGAGAAGAAGCGCGCAACACATCAAAGCGCCCAAACCAATAGCACGATCAAGCACTAAGGCTTTTCCCAAAGTTTTCAAAGACCATGAAAATTGATTGCGAAGTTTTATCGCCTTATACGCATCGCCGCCAATACCCCCAGGCAAGAAAAAATTATAGAACATTCCCAACAGGTATAACCGATGGTTAGCCGAAGGCTTTAATGGAAAAGGAAAAAAATGAAAAACACCTAGCAATCGCCATGAAGATAGGTATTGTGATACCACAAAAAATACGGCTGCCAGCGCTATAAAATATCCGTTTACATCGAGTAGCACTTCGCTTAATTGACTGATGTTGAGCTTTCTAATAAATAAATACACAAATAGGGCACTAACCCCAAGTTGTACCCATTTAAAGACTTGCTTACGCATCGAATCGAGAAACTTTACGGATACGAAACGGCTTTTTTTCTTGCGACTCAAAATAGGTTTTCATGAGCAAGTCATACAAAATTCCAATGCTGAAAAACTGCACGCCCACCACAATGAGCAATACCGCCAAAATCAGCAGTGGACGACCCCAAATATCTTCACCTAAGGCTTTTAGTATTACAAAGTAAATTCCCAACAACGATCCAGAACCAAACAAGGCAAGCCCAATATTTCCAAAAAAGTAAATGGGTTTTTGTAAAAATTTACGCTGAAAAAGAATGAGCAACAAATCATTTACTACCTTAAACGTGCGTCCCAATCCGTATTTGGAAACACCAAACTGCCGCGCGTGGTGTCGCACGGGAACTTCGGTAATTCTAGCACCGTCCAGAAATGCAGCAAGATTAATAAAGCGGTGCATTTCACCGTACAGATTTAGGCTTTTAGCGGTTTCTTTGGTAAACACTTTGAGTGCACAGCCTTGGTCTTGAATGTTAAGTTTGGTAGAGCTGCGAATAATCAAATTGGCAATACGCGACGGAATGGTTTTAAGTTTAGAATCTTGGCGTTTTTGGCGAATTCCAGTAACCACATCCCAATCCTCTTCAACCAGTTTTTGGAGCATCGTAGGGATATCATCGGGGTCGTTTTGCAAATCTCCGTCTAGTGTAATGATATAGTCGCCTTCGGCAACTTCAAAACCGGCAGCCATGGCAAGGCTTTGTCCGTAATTCTTCTTTAACTCTACCAACACCACTTTGGCGTTGTTCATTTTTTTGATTGCCTCACGAGTCCCGTCTGTAGAGCAATCGTCTACATAAATCAACTCAAAAGTATAGTCGGAAAGGGCGTTGCTGATACGCGTTGTGAGCAATGGAATATTTTCCTCCTCGTTAAAGACTGGGACAACAAGTGAAAGTAATGCGGTGGTATTCGACATTTATACGCTATTTTTACAAAGGTACTAAGAACAATACGAGTTGATGAAATTCTCTTTAGAAAACCCGAAAAAAGCATGGATTTTAGCTGTATTGGCAGCTGCATTGGTAAGTTTTACCTTCCTAAATACCTACCCCATTAGTATTTTGGATGAAGCAAAAAACGCCGAAGCAGCACGAGAAATGTTGGAAACCGGCGACTTCTGGGTGCCCAAATTCAATGGCGAATTACGCACCGACAAGCCGCCACTACACTACTATTTTATGTTGTTGGGCTTTAAGCTTTTTGGCACAACGGTACTGGGTGCACGTTTTTTTTCTGCCGTTATGGGTTTTGTAACGCTACTCGCAACCTTTGGTTTTGCCCGAAGACACTTGGGCGAAGCCGTAGCAAAAACAACATTACTTGTGTTGTTAGGATCGTTTTTCTTTATGCAGGAGTTTCACCTTGCCGTTCCCGACCCTTATTTGATTGCCTTTATCACCCTTGGGCTGTTTAGTTTTTATCATTTTTATGTCACCAAAAAATACGGCTACTTGGTGTTGTTTTATTTCTTTTTGGCATTGGGTGTGCTTAGCAAAGGGCCTGTGGCAATTGCCCTGCCAGGGCTTTCGGTGGGTTTATTTTTGATTTTGCAAGGCGAGGTAAAACGTGCTTTTCGCTACTATCCTGTAGTGGGATTGTTGGGCATTGCTTTGGTGGCGGTGCCGTGGTTTTGGCAGGTACACCTCAAAACCAACGGGCTTTGGACACAAGGTTTTTTCTTTGATCATAACCTTAATCGCTTTTCTTCAACCATGGAAGGACATGGCGGTATCTTCTTGATTACGTGGGCATTTGTATTATTGGGGCTGTTGCCATTTTCGTTTTTTATTCCACAGTCATTTCGCCATGCGTGGCGATCGCGCACAAACGCACCTTTGGTTTTTGCGGCTTGTGTAGCTGGGGTTTTTATCCTGTTTTTTAGCCTCTCCTCTACTAAATTACCCAACTATACCATGCCCTGCTACGCCTTTTTGGCACTGTTGCTGGGTGCATTTATCACACAAAAAATACGCGATGGTTTTGCTAAATGGGATGTGATTAGTGTGCTGTTGCTTACGTTAGTAGGAATGGCACTGCCTGTTGCGGCTTATGTCGGATTAGGACAAGAAAAAGCATTGGCACCCTTTCAATATTTGGCAATAGGGCTTGTGCCCACTGCTATGGGAACACTCCTGGGTCTGGTGTTTTATATTCGAAAAAAAATACCGTTTTATTTGCTAAGCACCGCTTTCTCGTGGGGATTGCTATTATTTGTGTTGCACGGTTTTCTCTATCCTCGTTTGACAGAAGTACTGCCTACCACTGCCGTTGCCAAAGTGCTTCCCAACGGTGCTAATGTGTTGGTATACAAACGTATGGATGCGGCGTTTCCTTTTCATTTTCAGCGGACGTATGATGTTATAGACAACATCAACGATGTGGCTAACTTACATGGAACCTATTTGTTAACCAATCACCCCGAGGGACAAACCTTAGATCGATTGGCAAACATTACGCGAGTCGCTTCTCAAAAAGCGCTTTTTGAAAATCATACGACAGTGTTGTACAAAATAGAATAGTAAGAATTTGTATATTTATAAAAATTAGAAATGATGGCAACATACGAATGTAAACAATGCGGAATGTCAGTAAACGCCAGCTGTGGCAAATGCGACCAACCCTTAGTAAACGGCTTTTTGACGTTAGATGACGGCACTGAAGTACAAATTTCGCAATGCCCTTCTTGTGAAGGCAAAATCAAATCGCCGCAATGCTGTGGCGCCGACATGAGCTGCGATCTTTAATGATCTTTTATACTGCCGAAACCTTTCAAGCTGCTTTGGGCAAACACAACGTTCCATGGCGGTTTGAGGACAATGCCATTAGTGCTAACTTTACTTTTTCCGATTTTAAAACCGCTTTTGCCTTTATGACGCAGGTTGCTGTGGTTGCCGAGCGTTTGCACCATCACCCCGATTGGCAAAACAGTTATAACCGAGTTGCCATTTCATTACGCACCCATGACCAAAATGCGGTTACCGACCTAGACATAGCCCTAGCAAAAGAAATTGATGCTCTATATACCAACCCCCAATAAATTTTGACGTGCAAACTGTTTTGTACACCTTAAACACTTTTGGGTGTGTTAACCTAAAAAAATCTGTATTTACAGATTAGCGATAGCGATATGGCTTTATTGCCATGTATACATATTGTAGATATCTTATTGATGTTATTCATAATTATTAATGTATATATTTGAATAATTAAAAAATTTATTATGAAACAATTATATACTTTTATTACCATTCTATTATCAATTTTTGCTTTTGGTCAAGATATAACCGTAAAAGTTGATCTTTCAAGATTATCATACACTGGTGCTGGTGTAAATATTTATCACAGTGGTGGTGAGCAAACTGGTGTTGTTGACGAAGGAAATGGTGTATTCTCTTACACTTTTACTGGACTTACTGCTGGAGATGTTGTTGAGTACCAGTGGATCGGATACATTGATTCTGGTACCCCAGCGTCTGCTGCCACACCTCTTATTCCAAAAATCTTGGATGGTGGAATTGAAGAGGATTTAAGAAATAAATATAGTGCAACCTATGCAAATGAAGCCTTTGGTACTGATTATTCAAATTACTTTAACTACAAAGTAACTGCACAGGCTAGTGATTATGTTTCACCCACTCATTATTGGGGATCTTTGGAGAGAACAAGTGTTAGCTACAGTATCATTACCTTAAATGGCACTGCAGGTAAAACCTATTCAGCAATTAACTCATCCGTAGGTTGGGTGCGAGGTCCTGCTGCAGTTGATAATGGTGATGGCACACATACTTTAACATTAGATCCTACAACGGCTTTTGAATACTATTGGAAAGAAGATGGTACAAGTGAAGATTTAAAAAGCTGTACTGGTGACAGTTCTATTGTTAATACAGATGGGGCAACTTATGCAAACCGAGTACACACTGCAGGGGAGTCTAGAACAGAAACATTCAACACTTGTCCAACAGGGACGCTATCAATCAACAACTTAGAACTTGGTGTTGTTGAATTCTATCCTAACCCAATGCAAAACACACTTAATGTTAGCTCAAGTACAATGGTAGAAAGTATAGGCGTTTACGACCTTACAGGACGTCAAGTGCTTAGTGCCATGCCAAACGCAGCAGCGTTTAGCTTAAATGTTTCCAACCTAAACAAAGGCGTTTATTTGGTTTCAATCAAAGCAGATGGTCAAGAAATGACAGCCAAATTGGTCAAATAAACCCTGCTTTTTTTAACAATTTTAAACCCGCCAAATGGCGGGTTTTTTTATGCCTTGTCCAAAGCAAGGTTAAAAATGTTGTTTATCTAAATAAATTGCGTTTTTAATGGATTTGTTTAAATTTAAATAATTATATGGGTTATTTATTGTGAATGTATAGGTTTTGTATATATATTTTTATTAAAATGGCAAAAAAAGAGTTGTAACTTGCCCTCAACTTTAAATCTTATACTTATGAAATATTTATTTACTTTTTTATTAATTAGTGGAGGTGCTCTACTTTCCGTGGGGCAAGTAGTCCTACAAGACTTTTCTAATTTGACTAACAATGCCACTGCGGATGTTTATGGCGGTTTTGGCGGTGGTTTAACAGCTACCAATACTGCTATTACTGACCCTGTTGATGCTTCAAATACAGTTCGGCAATACACCAATACTGCTGGTGGTGATGCTTGGAAAGGAATTTTTATAAGACCACAGACACATTATATGGATTTGACATCTAGCCAAACGGTTAGTCTAAAGGTTTATTCAACCACGGCAACTCATTTAAGAGGAATTATACAAGCAGGGCAAAGCGGTCAGGCTAAAATTGACGACGCTGCTAACACAGTAGCGCATAATGGTACTGGATGGGAAACCATTTCATTTACATTTACAGGTGCTACAGGTGAGTGGGGAGAATTAGCCTTGCGTACTTCTGTCGATGCGACTGGAATGACAAACACCACTTCTACAGTTACTGCATATATAGATGACCTTACTGCAATGCAAGGTTCTGCTATTCCAACTCCTGCTGTACCATCAACAACTGCCCCAACAACTGCCCCGACTACTCCTCCTTCCAGAGCCGCAGCCGATGTGCTCTCCATATACGGAGAGGCTTATGGAACTGCAGTTGGTTTAACCAATGTGGGATGGGATAATGCAGACTTTGCAGAAGAAACTATCGCAAGCAACAAGGTGTTAAAGG
>Ga0209138_1000023_pt1 | contig 163329 bp, 151 predicted proteins | sample SaaInl3SG_22_DNA_FD_184645 | JGI IMG/M metagenome (GOLD analysis project Ga0209138, IMG submission 184645) | Marine microbial communities from expanding oxygen minimum zones in the Saanich Inlet - ESP_153SG_22_DNA (SPAdes) (version 2) | ecosystem: Environmental > Aquatic > Marine > Intertidal...
CACTACCTCCAAAACTAGCGTAGCAACCACCACTACTAGAAATTTTTTGCCATGTTGTAGATGTAATGCATTGAGAATTAATGTCTGTTCCTTTTGATCCCACCATATGAACAGCAACGTAATTAGTTCCTATTGGTTCTAGTTCTATTGTAATTTGTGGCTTCTCATTACATATAGTTACACAACTGTTACTTACAATTTGTTGGAGCATAGAAGATGTTGCAAAGGCATTTCGAACTCTATCTGTCTGACCTTTAGAAAATTCATCAAATGGATAATAGTATGACATAATATTATCCATATTAGGGCTATAGCCATCAGAATTGCCTGTATTTGCATCGGCAGGAGTATCACAAACATAATCGCCACAAGTAGTACAATTTGAACCATCTATTGCTTCCGCGCAGCCACTAGTGTTTGTGGCTGTCCCCTGAAAGGTGTGCCACAAATCTAGACAATGACCTACTTCATGGGACATTACTTGAGTGTTTGCCCACGATGACTCAATCACAAGGGCTTGACTTAAAATGCCATTTGCTCTACCAGCATAACTAACCGCATTGTTTACAATATATATGTTAATGGCATTGGGTTTATTGTTAATTTGAACCAAAGCATTAAATTCAGAATTATTACCGCCTGAATCATCAATATTATAATAAGTTGTGTTGTTAATATAATCAAAACCTAAATTTTTAACATACAAGGAATGGGGATTGAAAGCTAGGTTCAACTTTTCAGTAATATTATCTAAGAGAGATGCATTAATACCACCAGAACCATTATTTTGTCTAACTATGTGATAAAAGACATTAAAACAAATTGACTCGTTATTATTCAGGAAATTTTGTTTAACAATAGTCCTTTGGGTTGAAGGAAAGTTTGTTGTTTGTGGTGTGCCACATTGTTGGGCTTTTAGCTCAAGACTTGTTAAAAGTCCAAAAAAAGTAATTAAAAGTAGAGTTTTAGTTTTCATAATTTACCGTTTTAAAGTGAACATTCGAATTGTCTTAATTGTTTGCAACACTTTGAACATACACATTGCGTGTATCCGAACCCCAAAAAAGTAAAAATGAAAGGCATAGATTAATTCAGTTCAAACAATTTGGGGATGTGCTTGAAGCTAAGGTAACAAAAAAATCTAAATTGAAATTTAAGAAGCTTTTTTAAAGCTGTTGCAAAAAGACTACACCGCCTTTAGCACATGGGTAACAATCCCCCAAATAATGAGCTCGTTTTCTTCGGTTACCTGTAAGGGTTTGTACTGCGTATTTTCGGGCATTAGCCACACACAGTCTTTGTCCACTTTTAGGCGTTTTACGGTAAATTCCCCATTTACAAAACACACGGCAATTTTGCCGTCTTTGGGCTCTAGGCTGCGGTCAATGACCAGCAAATCTCCGTCGTCTAGCCCAGCGCCTACCATAGACTGCCCTGCTACTCGTGCATAAAAAGTAGCCGCTTTGTTTTTTACTACGGCCTTATCCAAGCTAATGCGTACTTCCTTAAAGTCGTCTGCTGGCGAAGGGAATCCTGCGGAAATACCTTCTGAAGCAAGCCATACATCGGGTTTGTTGGAGGTGTCGGGGCTATAAAAATGGAGCGTAGTGGCTTTTTTCATTGTACGGTAATAATGTCATTAATATCGGTGGTATAGCGTGGCGACAGATGCGCCTGCTTCATTTTAAAGGTGCGACTAAGGTCTTGGCTGGCAAGTTTTATTTTGTGTGGGCCGTACTTCTGGTGCAATTGGTCAATACTTTTCATTAGTGCATCGTGGCGCGTGTCTTCGTTACCAAATAAAGTAAGTTGCTGTGTCTCTTTTGGCACAATGCCTGTTACCATTACACCTGCTTTTTTATATTGGATACCCTCTTTGTAAATATGCTCCAACCCTTTTAGTGCATAGGTGCTTATCGTCAAACTCGATTGCGAAGCAAATGGTATAGATAGCAACATGCTGTTACGGTATTGCGGCAAATCGGGCATAAACGTATTGCTGCGTACAAACACATATACGGCATGACAGTTGCTGCCCTGCATGCGTAGCTTTTCGGCACACAACGCGGCATAGGTCGAGACGCGTTCCCGAAGTTCTTCATAGGAATCAATAAGCGATTCAAAACTACGGGTGGTAGCAATGGCTTTTTTGGGCGAAGGCACGAGTTCCATAGGAATGGTAGCCGTTCCCTCAAGGTCTTTTTTTAGCCGAAGTGCCACAATGCTCATGTGCTTGCGCACCCAATCGTCCGAAAGTTGCGTAAAATCGTAAGCTGTTCTTACGTTGTTAAAGGCAAGTCGGCGCGCGTGCTGCCGCCCGATACCCCACACATCGGCAATGGGAAGCCACTTTAGGGCTTTGATGCGCTTTTCGTCTGAGTCAATGACATATACGCCATTCGTTTTTTCAGCAAATTTTTTGGTAATGCGATTTGCTACTTTGGCAAGTCCTTTGCTCGGACCCAACCCAACACTTACGGGCATCCCCGTCCATTTGCGTACCCGTTTGCGCATTTGCTGCGCATAGGCTTCCATGTCATAGTGCTGAAACCCATCGAAGTGCAAAAACGCCTCATCAATGCTGTAGACTTCTACCTCGGGCGTAAATTGTCGAAGCACTTCCATCACGCGCTGACTCATATCGCCATAGAGAGGGTAATTTGACGAAAAAACGTGAACGTTGTGCTGCCGAAAAAAAGACGAAAATTTATGCGCTGGCGCACCCATGGGTAAACCGAGGGCTTTTGCCTCGTTGCTGCGCGCAATGACACAACCATCATTATTGGACAAAATCGCAATGGGTTTGCCTTCTAATGTGGGTTGAAAAATACGCTCGCACGAAGCGTAAAAGTTATTGCAATCAATTAAAGCAAACACATTCAAAACTACATTTTTTTACTATACATTAATAAACTTTTTTTTCAACCAAAACATACTCCAATAAAAGCAAATGCAGTACATTTGCCCTGTACAATCATCCTTCGATGGACAAGTTTTCGTTTCTTAATGCTGCTCATACAGCACACTTTGCGCAGCTCTACGACCAATACCTGATCAATCCTGATAGTGTAGAGCCTAGTTGGCGTGCTTTTTTTCAAGGATTTGACTTTGGTATTGAAAATGGCACTGAATTCACAGACGATGCCATTCCCGAAAGTGTATTGAAAGAGTTCCAAGTGGTAAAGCTCATAGATGGTTACCGCGGTAGCGGACATTTGTTTACACGAACAAATCCGGTGCGTGAACGCCGAAAGTACAAACCCACACTTGCTATTGAAAATTTTGGTCTTTCGCACGACGATTTGCACACCGTATTTTCTGCAGGTGAAATCGTTGGTATAGGGCCTGCCACACTAGCGGATATTATTGTGCATTTAGAACGCATTTATTGCGAATCTATCGGGCTGGAATATATGTTTATTCGTCATCCGAACCGTGTACAATGGATTCAAAGATGGATCAATAAAAACGGGAATCACCCCAATTTTAGTTCAACCGAGAAGAAACATATCCTAAAAAAATTAAACGAAGCAGTGACGTTTGAAAGTTTTCTTCACACCAAATATGTGGGTCAAAAGCGCTTTTCGTTAGAAGGAGGAGAATCACTAATTCCTGCCCTTGATGCCCTGGTTGAGGGGGCAGCCAAAGAGGGCGTTGAAGAATTTGTGGTAGGGATGGCACATCGTGGCAGGCTGAACACACTAACCAATATTTTTGGAAAACCTGCTCAAGACATCTTTAGTGAATTTGACGGCAAAGATTATGAAGACGAGGTGTTTGACGGAGACGTAAAATATCACCTTGGCTGGACATCAAAAAGATTAACCGACGCAGGGTTTCAAGTGAATATGAATATTGCGCCGAATCCATCACACTTAGAAGCCGTAAACGCTGTTGTCGAAGGTATTGTACGCGCAAAACAAGATCGAAATTACAAAGGCGATACGCGAAAAGTAATGCCTATTTTAATTCATGGAGATGCTGCTATCGCTGGACAAGGCGTGGTTTACGAAGTTGTCCAAATGGCTCAACTTGATGGATATCGTACTGGAGGTACGGTGCATATTGTAGTAAACAACCAAATTGGATTTACCACAAATTACCTAGACGGACGTTCAAGTACCTATTGTACAGACATCGCTAAAGTTACACTTTCCCCTGTGCTCCATGTCAATGCAGATGATGCTGAAGCGGTGGTGCATGCAATGCATTTTGCAGTAGCCTATCGAAATCATTTTTCTCGTGATGTGTTTGTAGACTTATTGGGATACCGTAAATACGGTCATAACGAAGGCGACGAACCGCGCTTTACCCAACCTAAGTTGTATAAAGCCATTGCCAAACACAAAAACCCGTGTGATATTTATGCGGCAAAACTTTTGGCAGAAGGCGTTATCAAGCAAGATGATCTAACCCAAATGGAGGCAGTATATAAGCAAACGCTCGAAGAAAAATTAGAAGATGCGCGCCAAGCTTCCAATACGGTAATTACGCCCTTTATGCAAGACGAATGGGATGGATTTCAACTGGCAAATGAGGCAGCTATGCTTCAGCCTGTAGACACTTCCTTCGCACTTAATAAACTTGATTCACTAGCGCAGATTATAACATCTCTCCCAACAGATAAAAAATTCTTGCGGAAAACAGTGCGTTTAGTTGAAGACCGAAAGGCAATGTACTTTGATCATAACAAGTTAGACTGGGCAATGGGCGAATTACTTGCCTACGGCTCGCTATTGCTTGAAAGTCATGATGTGCGTATCTCTGGGCAAGATGTGGAAAGAGGAACCTTTTCTCACCGTCATGCCGTTATGAAAGTGGAAGATTCTGAAGAAGAAGTGGTATTGCTTAATACAATTGCCCAAGAACAAGGAAAATTACACATATACAACTCCTTATTATCAGAATATGGGGTTATGGGTTACGACTATGGCTATGCCATGGCAAGCCCTGACACATTAACCATTTGGGAAGCACAGTTTGGCGATTTTAGTAATGGCGCACAAATTATGATTGATCAATATTTGTCTTCGGCAGAAGATAAATGGAAATTACAAAATGGTCTTGTACTCTTTTTACCTCACGGCTATGAGGGACAGGGTGCTGAACATTCTTCTGCTCGAATGGAGCGTTACTTGCAACTTTGTGCAAAAGACAACATGTTCATTGCCGATGTTACAACGCCTGCAAACTTATTCCATATTCTTCGACGTCAATTAAAATCTACCTTTAGAAAGCCACTTGTGCTATTTACACCAAAGAGTTTATTACGTCATCCAAAGGCAATCTCTACAAAAGAAGAACTGGCAAACGGACAGTTTATGCCACTAATAGACGATGAGACTGTGAATGCGACTAATGTGAAAACAGTGGTGCTGTGTACAGGAAAATTTTATTATGATTTAATAGACGCCCGAGAACAAAAACAACGTACCGATGTTGCTCTTGTGCGTTTAGAACAATTATTTCCGTTACCTAAAAATGAATTAGAAGCATTATTGAATAAATATGCTGACGCCGAGGTGGTTTGGGCGCAAGAAGAACCCCGAAATATGGGTGCTTATAGTCATTTGCTATTACATTTACCTCAAGCGCGTGAGTTCCGTGTGGCATCTAGACGTTTTTATGGGGCACCTGCTGCTGGAAGTTCAACACGTTCTAAGCGGCGTCATCAAGAAATTATTGAATACGTATTTGATAAAACCAAAGACAACATGCGTTAACGCATAAATGAGTAGTTATGATTTTAGAAATGAAAGTACCCTCACCAGGGGAATCTATCTCAGAAGTAGAAATTGCCGAATGGCTTGTAAGTGATGGTGATTATGTGGAGAAAGACCAAACCATTGCTGAGGTAGATTCGGATAAAGCCACACTAGAACTTCCTGCAGAAGAAAGTGGTGTTATTACCTTAAAAGCTGAAGAAGGCGATGCTGTTGCCGTGGGTGCAGTAGTATGTCATATTGATACATCTGCGTCAAAACCCGAAGGGCATACCGAAAAAGCAGCAGCACCAAAAGTGGAGATTGCGCCACAAGCAGCGACTCCGACTGCTACAAACCATACCTATGCTACGGGAACTGCCTCACCTGCAGCTCGTAAAATCATTGCCGAAAAAGGCTTGGATACTGCTGCCATAACAGGAACAGGACGTGATGGCCGTATTACAAAAGAAGATGCTGTAAAAGCCGTTCCTTCTATGGGTACTCCATCAGGTGACCGCCCAACGAGCAGAAAGAAAATGTCGCTCTTGCGTCGTAAGGTAGCCGAACGATTGGTAGCCGCAAAAAACGAAACGGCCATGCTTACCACCTTTAACGAGGTAGACATGTCACCCATTTTTGCACTGCGCGCTCAGCACAAAGAAGATTTTAAGGCAAAGCATGACGTAGGGCTTGGATTTATGAGCTTTTTCACCAAAGCGGTAGTACGTGCGCTGAAAGAATTCCCAGACGTAAATTCAATGATTGACGGTAACGAGCAAATTTTGCATGACTACTGTGATATTAGTGTAGCCGTTTCAGGACCAAAAGGGCTTATGGTACCGGTGGTTCGCAATGCCGAAGAATTGAGTTTTAGCGAAATTGAAACCGAAATTAAACGCCTTGCTATTCGTGCGCGTGACGGTCAAATTACTGTAGACGAAATGACAGGAGGCACGTTTACCATTTCAAATGGAGGTGTATTTGGTTCCATGCTTTCTACGCCAATTATCAATCCCCCGCAGTCTGGTATTTTGGGAATGCATAACATTTTAGAGCGTCCCGTTGTTGTAAACGGTAAGGTGGAAATCCGCCCAATGATGTATGTAGCACTTTCGTACGATCACCGTGTTATTGATGGCCGCGAAAGTGTTGGCTTTTTAGTTGCCGTAAAGGAAGCATTAGAAGATCCTATTGCACTACTCATGGACGGTGATGCCAAAAAAGCATTGGAATTATAGGTGCTATAATGCTAATAAAGATTACGGTTTTATAAACGTAAAGTGAGCTACCGTGTTTTTAAAATGTCATTTTGTTTTTGCCCATATGTTTTGATTGATGAAAAAAGATCAAAAAAAAAGGCTCCAAAAAAATACTTTTTGACCGTAGCAAAATAGTATTAATGCTCAATTTTTGAACGATAGGTCAAATGCCTAATTCCAACGTAGGGTCTCAAGAAGCTTTTGTACATCGGTTTTGATATAAGCGATTGCGGGAGAAAGCGAATCATAGTTGGGTGCCGATTCAAAAAGCAACGACCCAGCGAGGTAATGTTTTTGGGTATCTGTGCCAAAAAAATGCAGGTTTGAAGGTGAGTCGCCAAGAAGCGTAACACATGAACCATAAACAAAATTTTCTCGGTTTTCGAATGCATTTTCTTCTATTTTAAATGCCTCTTTACCAAACATTTCAAGCCGTTTATCAAAATCTCTGAGCAAGGTGTCTAGTGACGCTTTGCGCAAATCAAAATAGGTGAGGTATAATGTTGCATTGAGGGTGGTATATTCTAATGTAGCACCACAAGAAGATAATATGTTGAGAGTAGCCAGTTGGTTGTTCTCAAATTGATAGGCACAGTCGTTTTTAAAGCTAGTATATTCAGGTGAGGGGTACTCAAGTCCGAATTGTGCTTTTGGTTTAGGAGTAGGTGTGTGACATCCCAAAAAAATGACCGCTATAACCACTATCCGAATCATGAACGCAATTGTACTTTGAGCTGTTTGATTCGTTTTCGATCCATGGCTTCAATGGTAAAAACCACATTTTTGAATTGCATGGTTGTATTGACTTTTGGAAAAGAGCCCAACTGCTCTAAAACAAAACCGGCAATGGTTTCCGATTCGCCTTTTTTGGCTTCAAAATCTTCAGTACGTTTTAGTTTGAGTATACTATAAAAATCTTTTAATGAGGTTTTCCCATCAAACACAAAAGTAGTGTCGTTTAGTTTGGAATAGCTAACGTCTGTTTCATCAAACTCATCGCTGATATCACCAACAATTTGTTCAATAACATCTTCAAGACTAATTACACCCGACGTACCACCATATTCATCTACCACAATCGCCAAATGAATGCGTTTGGACTGAAACTCCTCGAGCAAATCGTCTAACTTTTTGTTTTCTGGCACATAATAAGGCTCACGTAACAGGGTATTCCAATCAAATTTTTCTTGATCTAAGTGCGGTAACAAATCTTTAACATAAAGTACACCTATCACCGAATCTATGGTTTCGCGAAAAACAGGTACGCGAGAAAATCCTTTGGCGACAACCTGTCCTACTACTTGCGAAAAGGGAGTCTTTTCGTCTAGGGCAAATAGATCAATTCGCGGACACATAACTTGTTTGGTTTCTGTATTTCCAAAAGTTACAATGCCTTTTAAAATTTTTTGTTCGTATTTGGTGGTTTCTGTATTATCGGTCATTTCAAGTGCTTGTGAAAGATGGTCAACAGAAATGTTTGAAGTTGTTTTACCAAGGCGTTTTTGAAGTACATATGTCATATAACTCATAGGAAAGGTAATGGCAAAAAACACGTATTGGTCTAGCACATAAATGGGAAGAGCCATGTATTTGGCAAAGCCTTTAGCGTTTTTGTTGGCATATACTTTGGGTAGAATTTCACCAAACAACAAAACAACGGTAGTAATGACCCCTACTTCGAGTAAAAACCGCAGCCATTGCTGCTCAATAGCTTCAAAAAACAAAGAAGTTAGCGAAGCAAAGACAAGTACCGTAGCAATATTGATAAGATTATTGAGCAACAATATGATGGCCAACAACCGTCTGGGATTCTTACGCAAATGGGCGACAATGCGCTCTGATTTACTAGTAGCTTTAACCGCTTCTTTAATGTACGATGGCGATAGTGAAAAAAAAGCCACCTCGGATCCAGAAACCAATGCAGAACCCAGCAACAGGCACAACAACAAAATTACTTTTAATGTTTCAAGTGTTTCAAAGCTTAAGACCAAATAGGGTAATTCCAATCGTTAGGATTTAAAAGGGCAAGTCATCATTGCTTTCAGGTTGAACTACCTGATTAGGCTGCTGTTGAGCAGGTTGTTGGGCAGGTTGTTGGGCGGGAGCAGCAGCTCCTTCTGATTGGCGTTGTGTTAAAAAGGTAAAATCATCCACGTGAATTTCGGTAGAGTACCGGTCTTTACCGTCATCTCCTTGCCACTTACGCGTTTTGATACGCCCTTCGACATATACTTTATCTCCTTTTTTAAGGTATTTTTCACAAATTTCTGCGGCTTTATTACGCACCACCACATTATGCCATTCGGTGTTGCTTACTTTTTCGCCTGTTTGTTTGCTTGTGTAGGTCTCATTGGTTGCTATAGGAAATCGTCCTAAACAATTCCCGCCTTCAAAATAGGTTACTTTGACGCCATCTCCAAGATGACCAATTAGCATGACTTTGTTTAATGTTCCGCTCATAATAGATTTTAAATCAAATGTACACTATCGGGAGAACTTCTGCAAAAATCGGTCGATAAGACGTGGAACGCCAAGTTTTGGAACTTCATTCCATGGAATGGAGAACTCTTTTTTAACTCCTTCGAGAATCCAAAAATCAGCGTGAATTTCTTGATGCGTTAGCTTGTGAACCATAACCTCATCTTGAAATCTTACCCATTGAGCAGTTGTTGCCCAATTGGGTAACTCGGGGTGCATTTTTAATTCTTTTTCAGTGAGTATTTTATCTGACTCAAATAGCGGAAACTCATAAAGTCCTTGCCAAATATCTTTCTTATTTCGCTTTGTAATCAGTGTATTTTGGTGTTGATCGAATGGAATCAAATAATGGAAAAAGCGTTTTCGTACAGGTTTAGATTTTATTTTTTGTGGGCGTATGTCAATGGTATTATTCGCATAGGACTGACAGCTTTCTGCGATTGGGCAACTGGTACAAAGTGGTTGTTTAGGAGTGCACTGCAATGCACCAAACTCCATGATGGCTTGGTTATAATCGCCAGGCGATTTAATATCAATTAGGGATTGCGCCAATGCTTGAAAATACCGTACTCCCTCAGGCTTATTGATGGGAGTATCGACATCAAAATAGCGCGCCAATACACGATAAACATTACCGTCAATAACAGCCTTTTCTTCATTAAAACAAATAGATGCGATCGCACTGGCGGTATATGGGCCAATACCGGGTAGTTTAATTAGCTTTTCATAAGATTTTGGAAAAACACCATGATAGTCATTGGCTACTTCTTTGGCGGTTTTGTGAAGGTTTCGTGCTCTCGAATAATAACCGAGACCTTGCCATAGTTTTAGGATTTTATCTTCGTTTGCATCTGCCAAGTCTCTGACAGTAGGAAAAGTTGCCACAAATCGTTCATAATATGGAAGTCCTTGCGCCACACGGGTTTGCTGTAAAATCACTTCAGAAAGCCAAACAGCGTAGGGATTCTTGGTCTGCCGCCATGGTAAATCACGTTTATTAACGTGATACCACGCTAACAATTTGGAAGTGAATGTGTTCATGGGGTCAAAAATACATGCAAAGAATGAGAATGTAGGTCTAAGATACCCTTAACGTATCAATTTAATTTTTATATTTGCTGACCTAAAATTTACAACCACAAAAAAATTTAAGGATGACAAAAGCCGAAATTGTATCCAACATTTCTGATAAGTTGGGAGTTGAAAAAAATGATGCACAAGCCATTGTAAATCATTTTATGAACGAAGTTAGAGGTGCATTAGAATCAGGTGAAAACGTATACTTACGTGGATTTGGAAGCTTTGTAGTAAAAACACGCAAAGCCAAAAAAGGGCGTAATATTTCAAAAAACGTGACCATCGACATTCCTGCACATAATATTCCTTCATTTAAACCTGCAAAGGTTTTTTTGGAACAAGTAAAATCGAAAGTGGTCGTAAAGTAACGCCCACATTGTATTAATTAATTAGAACATAACATATGCCAAGTGGTAAAAAACGAAAAAGACACAAGGTAGCCACGCACAAGCGTAAGAAAAGAAGCCGTGCAAACAGGCACAAGAAAAAATAGGCTTCTGTAACCCCCTGAACGCCCCACGTTCTTTGACATGGAATACAATCAGAATTGTTCGCCCTGATTTCATTCTCACCGTAATTAAATTGTTTAATTGCTCCGCAATAATGCGGAACTAAAAATCATAATTGTGAGTAAAGAACTAATTATTCGTTCACGATCCTCTGCAGTTGATTTTGCCTTACTCAAAGACGGAAAACTCGTTGAGTTTCACAAAGAAATTGAAGACAACAAATTTCACGTAGGTGATATTTATTTAGCTAAAATCAAAAAAACCCTATCTGGTTTAAATGCCGCATTTGTAAATGTTGGCTATGAAAAAGATGCTTTTTTGCACTACCACGACTTAGGGCCAAAAGTGACTACGCTACTCAAATTTATCAAGCGTGCTGGTTCTGGAAAAGTAAAAGACTTTTCATTGAAGGACTACCCTTTGGAGCCTGAAATTAATAAAGATGGTATCATTACCGATGCTGTCCAGGCCAATCAATCTCTACTTGTACAAATTATCAAAGAACCTATTTCTACCAAAGGACCCCGTATCAGTTCGGAATTGTCCCTGGCGGGAAGGTATTTGGTCTTGGTTCCTTTTTCAGACCGTGTGTCCATATCACAAAAAATTTCGACACGTGAAGAAAAGAATCGCTTGAAAAAGCTTGTTATGAGTATTAAGCCAAAAGGTTTTGGCGTTATTATCAGAACCGTGGCAGAAGGCAAGAAAGTCGCTGAACTCGATAAAGATTTAGAAGATCTCTATAATCGTTGGATTGGAATGTGTAAAAAAATCCAAAAAGCCGATTATCCATCTAGAGTATTGAGTGAGCTTAACAGAGCGTCCTCTATCCTTCGGGATATTTTTGATGATGAATTTACGGGTATTCATGTAGATGACACTGAATTACTAGCAGAAGTTAAAGAATATCTGGAGCAAATTGCGCCAAATAGTGTTGGGATTGCTAAACTTTTCAAGAGCGAAACACCCATTTTTGAACACTTTGGAATTGAACGACAAATCAAAGCTTCTTTTGGACGTACCGTCTCTATGAATCGAGGCGCTTATTTAATTGTCGAGCATACCGAAGCGCTTCACGTTATAGATGTCAACAGTGGTAACCGATCTAATAAGGCGAAAAATCAAGAAGACACCGCCTTAGAAGTAAACATGATTGCCGCTACCGAAATCGCCCGACAGTTACGCTTGCGTGACATGGGAGGGATTATTGTTATTGATTTCATTGACATGATTCGCCACGAGAACAGGAAAAAGCTTTTTGAACACTTCCGAAAAGAGATGGAAAGTGATCGTGCCAAGCACAAAATTTTACCCCCGAGTAGAATCGGGCTTATTCAAATGACACGTCAGCGTGTTCGTCCTGAGATGGATATCAAAACTACAGAGCCAAACCCCAACATTAATGGAGAGGTTGAAGCACCTATCGTTTTGATGGATAAAATAAAATCAGATTTAGAGAAGATTTTAGCAAATCCAAAGCACAAAAAGAAAAAGATTGTGCTGCATTTGCATCCATTTATTGCATCCTATGTTACCAAAGGATGGAAATCGGATCGTATGAAGTGGTATTTTGAATACAACAAATGGATTAAAGTGATGCCTCGTGATGCATACACCTACCTGCACTATCGTTTTTTTGATGGTAAAGGAAAAGTAATTCATATATAAAACAAAAGCGGCCTTAGTGCCGCTTTTTTTATTTTAGCACTTGTGAAAAAATCTTATACTGTTACAGAGGCACTAGATAAATTACGTCATTACTGTGCCTATCAAGAACGTTGTCATAAAGAAGTCAAAGACAAACTCTATGGCATGCAAATGATTCCCCAAGCGGTAGATCAAATTGTAGGAACCTTGGTCTCTGAAAACTACCTTAACGAAAGTCGTTTTGCACAGCAATTTGCACATGGAAAATTTGCCATCAAACATTGGGGGAAACGCCGTATTTCTAGCGAACTAAAAGCTAGAAGCATTTCAGAATATGATATTCGGAAAGCCCTTTCGGGAATTGATTCCAAAGATTATACAAACAAACTGGAAAGTATCACTGAAAAAAAATGGAATCAACTGGAGGGAAATAGCCTTCAGGTAAAAAAGCAAAAACTATTTCAGTATTTGGCATATAGAGGCTGGGAAACCGAACTGATTTACAATCAAATGGATCGCCTTACTAAAACCTAAAGGGTGTACTGTAACGTTATCAATCCGTGTGCTTTTGGCATCGGAATAAGGTTTTCAGAATAAGTGGCATTAAACAAGTTACGCCCTTGAATTTCAATATCCCATTTAGACCCCAACGTGTAAATAAGCTGTAAATTGAACAACTGATAAGTATCTCCCAATGCACGCTTGGCGTATCTATAGGCAGCAGTAGTGGAAAATCGAGATGAAAATGCCTTGGTCAATTGTACATTCAAATCGTGTTTTAAAAAGTTTAGCGCATATTTTGAATACACCGATTTGATATAATCATCCTCCAAATAGGCATAAGAAAGATTTAGTGTATGTTGTTGTTTTCCAATGCGGTATTGCCAAACGGTATTGAGCTCGCCCCCAACTGTTGTTATCTTATCGACGATATTTTCTGCTACCCACGCCACATCATCTGGCGACTGTTTTACAAAATCGATAAGGTTTTCTCCATCACGCTGAAAAACAGCAGCCTCTACAGACCAGTTTTGTGATTGATAACGCATCGAAATTTCATGACTGAGTGCTTTCTCGGGTTGTAAATCAGAATTCCCTTTTGTGATAGTGCTTTGGTAAAACAAATCCGTGTAGGTTGGAATGCGGTATGTATAGCCTGTATTATAGGTTACTTTTATGTGGGATGTTAGTCGATAACCCATATCGATTCCAGGGTAGAAAAAACCACCCATATCGGAATAGTTACTCCATGCAAAACCTGGAGTTACGTCTAAAGCACCTTGACTAAAGCGGTGTTCAAAAAACATATGTGCAATACTTCGGTTTTTAGTACCCAAATTATTGCTTTGAATCGCTACACTTGAAAGTTCAACACCAAATCCCGTTGCACCCCAAGTATTGGTGTTTTTTGCATCCAAAGAAAGACCTAATCTATTGGTAATATGCATATTACGAAATACAGATGGATTGTTACGAATGTAGATATACTCGTCTTGACCTCTTTTCCAAAAAAGGCGTGGTGTCCATGTCCATTTTTGATTTTTGCTGATTATACTACTTGTTAGTGCCACCAAACTACTTTGTGTTTCTTCGTATTGCTCCGTAGCAGTGGTAGCGCGGTAAAATCCATTTGCACCAAATTTTCGTTCTGTAAACATGGTCAAGAGCGTGATGTTAGATGCCCTCGTAGCAAAGTTACTTTTGGTAAAGAGATGAAGGTTTTTAAAATCGGTATTGTAACGATAGCCATCGCTTTCTTGGAGTGAAAAATGAGCAATATGCTGTTGGTTTTCCGTATGAATTTGCTTTGTTGCACTTACCTGATTGCTGTTAAATGAACCCCGTGCTACAGTAAAATTGGTCTTAGACGAACTGACATTTTTTGTTACAATGTTTATTGCTCCAGTAAACGCGTTTTGCCCATAAATACGCGCTGCAGGTCCTTTTACAATTTCAATGCGTTCAATAGCATCTAAAGGCAGCGCACTATTCAGTGTATGGTGCCCGGTTTGAGGGTCGTCAACACGAATACCGTCAATAAGTAATAATACTTGGCTATACGTACCGCCACGCAAATATATATCTGCATTAGTCCCTTCAAGCCCTTGTCGCAATACGTCCACGCCTGCCTGTAAGCGTAGTAAATCTGCTAAACTGTTCACGGGCATATTGGCAATTTGTGCTGCGGTAATCACCGTTACTGATTTTGAATCTTCTGAAAAAGGAATGTTAAGTCTTGGTGAGGAAACAACGACTTCGTTAAGCTCAGTTTGCGCAAAAATAGTAGAGGTAATCAACAAAAAAAGGACACCCAAATATGTTGTTACTCTTTTCATAATATGTGGATATGGTAGGGAAAAACGAAACGCGGAATTAATCCACAAACAAAATTACTTTGTTGTTGTTCATTTCTAAAATACCACCGTTTTCTAAAGCCAAAAAGGTTTCGTTTCCTTTTTGTTGAAAGTGCGATTGGAATGCTTTCTTAATATCGAGTTTACCTTCTATTTTGGCAACCCCTTTAATAAGCGTAGAAACCATAGCTGCGTGATTATTAAGTACTTGAAAATAACCTCTTTTTCCAGGAACAGAAATGGAATTCACTTCTCCTTGAAACAGCGTAGCTTCGGGACTGACAATTTCTAAGTACATAGCAATTAGGCGTTGGCTTCAGCAAGCATTTTTTCACCAGCTTCAATAGCTTCTTCAATAGTACCTTTAAGGTTAAAAGCAGCTTCAGGAAGATGGTCAAGCTCACCGTCCATAATCATGTTAAATCCTTTAATGGTGTCTTTAATATCTACCAAAACTCCAGGGATACCAGTAAATTGCTCAGCTACGTGGAAAGGCTGCGATAAGAATCGCTGTACACGTCGTGCACGCGCCACAGCAAGTTTATCTTCCTCCGAAAGTTCTTCCATTCCAAGAATCGCAATAATGTCTTGTAATTCTTTATAACGTTGTAATAATTCCTTTACACGCTGTGCACAGTTGTAGTGCTCGTCGCCCAAAATATCAGGGGTTAAAATACGAGAAGTAGAATCTAGTGGATCTACTGCTGGGTATATTCCAAGCTCTGCAATTTTACGCGACAGTACTGTTGTTGCATCTAAGTGCGCGAAGGTTGTTGCTGGCGCTGGATCGGTAAGGTCATCCGCGGGTACATAAACCGCTTGAACCGAAGTAATCGAACCTTTTTTGGTTGAGGTAATACGTTCTTGCATGGCACCCATTTCAGTAGCAAGTGTTGGCTGATATCCTACTGCAGAAGGCATACGCCCAAGAAGTGCTGACACCTCAGAACCTGCTTGCGTAAATCGGAAAATGTTGTCTACAAAGAAAAGTACGTCTTTTCCTTGATCAGAACCTGCACCATCACGGAAATATTCTGCCACGGTAAGCCCAGACAAGGCGACACGCGCACGCGCTCCAGGAGGCTCGTTCATTTGTCCAAAAACGAAAGTCGCTTTAGACTCCTTCATGGCTTCTTTGTCAATTTTAGACAAATCCCATCCACCGTTTTCCATAGACTCCATAAATTCATCTCCGTATTTGATAATGCCAGATTCAAGCATTTCACGAAGTAAATCGTTACCCTCACGAGTACGCTCACCTACTCCAGCAAATACAGAAAGTCCTCCGTGTCCTTTTGCAATATTGTTAATCAATTCTTGAATAAGTACCGTTTTACCTACACCAGCTCCTCCAAAAAGTCCAATTTTACCTCCTTTGGCGTAAGGCTCAATAAGATCAATAACTTTGATACCAGTGAAAAGCACTTCGGTAGAAGTAGAAAGGTCTTCAAACGCAGGTGCTTGGCGGTGAATTGGAAGACCATTGTCTCCTGATTTTGGCAAGTTGCCAATACCGTCAATAGCATCTCCGATTACGTTAAAAAGTCGTCCATATACTTCTTCACCGATAGGCATTTGGATTGGATTTCCAGTAGCAACTACCTCAATTCCGCGCTCTAGCCCATCAGTAGAATCCATCGAAACGGTTCGCACTTGGTCTTCACCAATATGCGATTGTACCTCAAGAACGAGGATAGAACCATCTGCTTTTTTGATCTCTAGGGAATCGTAAATGTTAGGAAGGGTGGAGGTAGCAGTGTCAAATGATACATCTACTACAGGACCAATGACTTGAGAAACTTTACCTGTGTTCTGTGACATAGTCGAAGAATTGTTTTTTTACATTAGGCGGTTACGCCTCTTAAATTCGAGTGCAAATATAGTTGAATTTAATCGAGAATTCATGGCTTTATGCCAAAAAAAAAGCACCCATCGGTTCTCGAGCTTTTACGAGCGATGGGTGCTTTTAATGTGTTAAAAATTTATCTAGAAGTCAAACAAAATGGAGGTGTAGTAAATACTACCAATACGTCCACTTCCTGCAAGGCTTACATATTCGTTTCCGCCAATGTTGTTACCACCAATACGTAGTTTAGCATTTAGCTTTGCAAGGTCAAGCGTTAGCTGCGCATCAATCACAGTGTTTGCGTCAATCATTTCGTCAACGAATGTAGATTCAAACATATATTCTGTATTGTAACGTGCATTTACGTTAAAGGAAAGAGGCTCAAAATTACCACTCAAACCAGCTTTAATTCTGTGTGTTGGCGTGTTCCAAGAAGTTTCAAAAGATGGATCATTTCCTACCGTATAATCCAATTCATTGAATTCATACACCAAATTAGCAAGAAGATTCTTGCTAAGAATTTGCGAAGCACTTATGTTAACCCCGTAGGATTTAAAGTCTTCATCTTGGTTTGAATCAACACTGTAAATTGCGAAATTTCCTGTTGGAAGTGCAGTAGCAATGCTTCCTACTGGTACAATTACGTTTGTAGCACCGATATAATCATCGTAGTCACTGTAGTATGCGCTAAGGTCAAACGTAAAGCCATTAGAGTTGTAACGATACCCTATATCTAGAGTGCGTACAAACTCAGCATGCACATTTTCTAAATTGGCAGGTGTTACAGTTCGGGTACGTAAGAAATCGGAAGCCAATATCGCGTTGTCAAAAACATTTTGACCAGTTATTCGTCCAGGCATTCCATTTTCTAATTGAACCAATTGATTATATCTTTCAATGCTATCAGGTGAAGACCCTAACAGTATTGCCTGTCCTGCATCAAGTGCTATGTATTGATCTTGATTGGTAGGGTTACGGAAACCTTGCTGATACGAAACACGTACGTTTTGCTCTTCGGAAATGTTAAATAACAAACCTAATCGTGGTGTAACATACCCATCAAAGAACTCACTTTTGTCATAACGAAGTGATGCAGTAAGGCTAATAAAGTCATTAAACAAATCCTTTTTTGCCTGTGCAAATGCACCGTATTGATAATAGGTAATAGGACCATCATAATCTGTATAGAGTGTTCCGCCAGTATTCAATTCTGAACTTCTGTACGAAGCTCCAGCAATGATATTGGCAAATGCTAGTTTGTCTTCAAAATCATAAATCAAATCAGCATCGATAACTTGGCTATCGTCAACGATTTTGGCACCAGAACCCAGTCTAAACGGAGTAACCGTTTGCGATTCTAAAACTGAATTAAATGCAGCTGTACCAGGAACTAACATATTTGCGTTAGCAGCAGCTCTTGCAGCACTGTGTGCAAAATTAGTGCTACCACCAAATAAGCCATTTATAGACTGACCTCCACCTAAGATATCAGGAGCAACAACAGTTGTTAACAGTTGAAAAGCACCTGCAAAATCAGGAGTAAATCCTTTAGCATATGCCAATGCACCAAGATAGGTTCCTAGATATGAAGCACCCCACCCATTTTGAATACCTCCAGGCTGGGCATTGGCAACTCCAATAGCTGCTGCCTCCATTTGGTAAGTGTCTCCACTGTCTTCTTTAGTCATATAGACTCTAGCAAGTAAGCCGCCCGACTTAACTTCAAACTTATGTTGTTGAAGTTTAAAGTCTTTTATAAAATATCTTCCTGTTGCTTGAAGTGGTGAACTTCCAGTTCCAATTAGGGAACTAAGACTAAATTCAGTATTCTCATTAGGACGGAAGTGAATGGCAAAATTACCTTTTGTATTTGTTGCTTCAGAATCAATTAGATCTGCTTCGTTGTAACCCGTTGTTAAAACAGTATCAAAATAGTTAGGAGCAGCATTAGCTAAAGCTTGAACGGTTGGATTTCCAGTCAAGGCATATAGAGCGTCCCATTGAGAAGTAGATGCAATTGGTACTTCACCATAATGATTAACTCCGTTATAATCAGGGTTTGCAGTATCGTAGCCGTTAACTGGTTTTCCATCAACATTATGACGGTAGTCAGTAGCAGCCCATTCAGTACCTTCTTTGTGCGCAAACGTAGCTTTAATGGCCCATTTATCACCTAGTTTAGTAGCCATGCGAATACCAAAATCTCTAAATTCGTTGGTTCCCGCAGATTCTTGTTGGGTAACGCCTGTCTTATAATATGCGCTAACACCTTCGTGTTCAAACGGGTTTTTACTGTTAAGGAACATAATCCCTTTGTAGGCATCTGCTCCATACAATGCAGAAGCAGCACCTGGAAGTACTTCAATGCTTTGCACATCAAGTTCGTTTAGCCCTACTAAGTTTCCAACAGCAAATCCAAATACTGGAGCTTGGTTGTTCATTCCGTCAACAAGGGTAACAAACCCTTCGTTGTATACCGTAGCAAATCCACGTGTGCTAACTTGGTTAAATACTAAACCACCTTGGTTTAATTGAATTCCACGAAGATTTTCTAGCCCATTGAAATAATCCGCAGCAGGAGTGCGCTCAATTTGCTGGATGCTAAATTTTTCTACTGTTACTGGAGACTCAAAAATGCGCTCTGCCATACGCGATGCAGAGACCACAATTTCGTCTAGTTGTGTAGTAGTTTCACCCAATGTAATATTTAATGACTGCGTCGTAGAACCAACATTAACGGTTTTTGTTTCCAATCCAACACTAGATACCGTTAGGGTAAACGGAGGTGTTTTTGATGTGTTTAAGCTAAAGTTACCATCAAAATCAGTGACAGTCCCTGTAGTGTTATCTATGACAACATTTGCCCCAGGAACTGGCTGACCATTGGAATCCGTTACTGTTCCCGAAATTTGTGTTTGTGCTAAAACTGCAGTTGAAAGACAAAGCAGCAAAGCTTGAAGAAAAAATTTCATAGTAGTTATAGTTTTGTTTGTTATGTCTGTAAAGATATCGTTTTTTTTAATTCCTAAAAATTAATAGATTATGGTTGTGTATTTTGTTAAAAAAGATAAAATATCAACCCGATTTTTGTGAATTTAAAATCAAACTTGCCGTCAGAACCATTAGAAACCGCCAACGGTTGTAGATCGTGTGCAATATTGATATTCCAGGTATTAAATCCAAATTGGAGATTCCAGCGCAGAAGCGTTCCTTTAGTTGGTAGTGACTGTTTGTTTTTATCACCAATAGTTGAAGTGTAAACTGAAGTTATTTGAAGTGGCACATGAAGGCTAAACCCTGTGTGTACACGCCAAAAGTCATGTTTTGTTGCTGTAGCATTGCGCCATCTCACTTCTAGTGGCAGCGCTAAGGACTGCACAGACACATAGTTTTCTTGATAATCATCGACAATTGTAGCACTTGAAAGCTTATTATCTGTTACTTTAAATCGGGTGTTGTTAAATATTTTCATCTGATCCCATCCTAATCCAAATCCAAATGCCCAAGTTCGAGCTTTGCTTATAGGCATATCCCGAACAAATCCCACAGAAAAGGCATAAGACAGCTTGTTTTGAATAAGCTCGTTAGGGGCGTCTGAAAAATATGGATAAGCAATGCCAAAATAGAGTTGATCTTCTCTAAAATTAGAAGAGCCCTCTTGCGCAAATGCCGACACAGCCAACAGCGTCATCAATAACAGCAACAACTTTCTCATAGTCTAAATATAAACGAAAAAAAAACACCTGAAAACAAAATGTTTTTAGGTGTTCTGTTATTATGAATGAAATAATGTTATTTCAAATTTTGTCTATAGTCACCACTACGGGTAGTGTAATTGATTTTCAATGCATTTACTTTTCGTAATTCTTGCTTGATATCACTAATCAATCCCATATTGGTCTCACCATCCACTTTAAGTGCTGTGGTAAGTACGTTCTGTAGCTCTTGACGCTTAGAGGCGCGCTCGGCAAGTACAAAAGCACCAACATCTTGTACCGTAGCAAACTTATCATTCAATTGAATTTTAGGTTGTGTACCAAACTTTTCTTGGTAGCGATCGCTAGGTTTCCCCGCATAGATATACATTACGCGGTCTTTTTTATCGAGTTTTTGCACTTGGTCTGCTGCTGGTAACGTATTGGCTACCATAAGCGTACTGTCGCGCATCACGGTTGCTACCATAAAAAAGAATAGTAGCATAAATACAATATCGGGTAGCGATGCGGTAGAAATAGCGGGTAATTCACCACCCTTTTTCTTTTTAAACTTAGACATACTAATTAGTTTTTGAGGGTTCAGCTTCCGATAACTTCTGAGGGAATAACGCCTTTACTTTATCAAGTTTTGGCTTTAAGGCTTCCTTTTCAGAAGTAGATGTTCGTGGATCAGAATATTTACTATCAGCTTGCACAAATGTCAATCCTACACTCGGATTAAGGCGAGCAAACTCACGGTTACGCAGTTCATTATAGGCTGCAACTAATTCATTTTGTACAGCGATATAAACCTTATAGTCTGTTTCACGATCGTTTTTGAGCGATATTACCGCTTTTTCAGGGTTATCCGATGAACTGGCGTCACGTGCTCCTTGGCAAAAATTACAAGCATCTTCTCCTTTTCCGCCTCCATTGTCCAAAAAGGCAACAGCTGCAGCTCGTAGCTCACCGATTTCCATTGGCTTTTCTTCTACTAGCAGGTCATTATTTTTATTTACCACTACAGTAAATATGTTTTTTTGTTTAATGATCGGAGGGTCAACAACGTCTTCCATGGGGGGTAACTTTCGGTTGAGTCCCGAGTCGGTTTCAATCGTTGTGGTTACCAAGAAGAAAATCAGTAACAAGAAAGCAATATCAGCCATGGACCCTGCATTCACTTCCGGTGCAGATCTTTTTGCCATAACTTATTATTTAAAAAATCGTTTTACTCCAGAGAACAACATAGATCCAATAGCAATCACTGCCAAAATGTAGAACGTTCGAAGTCCAGTACCGACTAATCGTGAGCCAAAAGCAGAAAGCACGTCACCATCTTTACGTGGTGTTTCAACCCCATCAGAGAAGAGATACGAAATAAGCACCACCGCAACAAAAGCAGCTATCGAAATAAGTGCTTTTTTAAGTTTTGCTGGATTTGATGCTAGTGCAGCAAGTGATGACACTACAGTGATTAAAACTACAACGGCCAAAATAATTATGGCAAGTGTAATCATTGGAGTCACAGCCGAAAAATCGCCTGCCAGACTGTTCATCTCAATGGCATCATCGCCTTTGGAGAGAATTAAAACTTGAAAAATCAAGCCCAATACCCCTAAGACAAGTGCCACGATTGTTGTTATTTTTTGAATATTCATAATACGTGGTTTTATGAATTATTTTTTGTTTGCTGCAAGAAGGTCAATCAAGGTAATAGATGCATCTTCCATATCGTTTACAATACTATCAATTTTTGCAATGATGTAGTTGTAAAAGACTTGAAGAATAATAGCAACAATAAGACCAAAAACGGTTGTTAAAAGTGCTACTTTGATACCTCCTGCAACAAGTGAAGGCTGCATGTCTCCAGCAGCTTCAATTTTGTCAAATGCCTGAATCATACCAATTACTGTACCCATGAATCCAAGCATCGGTGCAAGTGCAATAAAAAGCGAAATCCACGACACATTTTTTTCAAGTTGACCCATTTGAACACCTCCGTAAGCCACAACAGCTTTTTCGGCACTCTCAACACCATCACCAGAGCGGTCTAATCCTTGATAAAAGATAGATGCAACAGGACCTTTTGTGTTTCGGCACACTTCTTTGGCGGCTTCGACACCACCTGCGGCAAGTGCGTCTTCAACGGCACCAGTTAGTTTGGCTGTATTGGTTGTAGCTAGATTTAGGAAAATGATTCGTTCAATAGCAATGGCAAGTCCTAAAATTAAACATAATAAGACAATACCCATAAATCCAGGGCCGCCTTCAATAAATCTCTTTTTTAATTCTTGAGTAAAGCCAGCTTTAGCAGGTTGTGGTTGTTCTTGTGCAGCTTGTGGTGCTGCATCGGTAGCAATTTCAGTTTCTTGTACATTAGGTGAATCTGATTCTTGTGCTAGAGCTGTTGTTGCTGTAGCCATAAGAAATAAAGCTATGAAAGTGAGGGAAAGAAAATGTTTCATTTAAAATATATTACGGTTTTTTGATAAAGTTTACATTTTTACGAGGCTAAATATATGAAAAATACATTAAATCAAGTAGCAGAGAGGAAGGGATTCGAACCCTCGATCCCGATGCAATCGGAATACACACTTTCCAGGCGTGCGCCTTCGACCACTCGGCCACCTCTCTAATTACGCTGCTAATATCGAAAAAATACGTTTAAAAAAAATTTAAATTCCAAATACTGTTTTAGCGTTTTGTGATGTGGTTTTAGCTATTTTTTCTATTGATACATTATACTGTATGGCCAATTTAGCGGCAATAAAAGGCAGATATGACGACTCATTTCGCTTTCCACGGTGTGGCATAGGCGCCAAATAAGGCGCATCGGTTTCCAAAACTATATGATGAAGCGGAACCTCAGCAATGGTTTCGGCTAAGCCACTATTTTTAAACGTAGCCACCCCACCAATGCCCAAAAGCATATTAAAATTAATAGCGCGTTGGGCTTGATCAATATTTCCTGTGAAACAATGAAAAATACCTCGTAAGCGCGAATCATTTATTCCTTCTAATACCTCAAAAATCTCATCAAAGGCTTCACGGCAGTGAATCACAATGGGCAAATCATATTTTAGTGCCCACCCAATTTGTCGAGCAAAAGCCTCCTGCTGCGCTGATTGATAGGTTTTATCCCAATACAAATCCATGCCAATTTCGCCAACAGCAACGAAGTCATGTGTATTGAGTTGCTCCCATACATGCGCCAACTGATCTTCCATAGTCGCATTTACATGTGTTGGATGCAATCCCATCATTAGGTGCATTTCGGAAGGATATTTTTTTTTGAGGGCATGCATTGCCGCAGTGGTTTCAGCGTCAATGGCAGGTAGAACAAATTGTGCCACGCCAGCTTCTTTGGCTCGAGCAATCATGGCATCACGGTCTTCATCAAATGCCGAAACATAAAGGTGTGCGTGGGTGTCTATAAACATGACGCAAAAATATAGAATGCACGTATCTTTAGCCCATGATTCGCAGTTTATCTTCTTTTTTACGCCACAAAGGGTATAAGCGCATACCGCTAACTAAAACCCAATCGGGTCATTATATATGTATCGTAACTTTAAATGGGGTTTCGGGGAAATTCATTGTGGACTCAGGTGCTTCTCATACCTGTGTAGCACTCGAGAAAGAAGCGGACTTTGCTCTTAGTGCTATCGATGCTGAACAACAAGCTGCCTCGGCAAGCAGCAACGATATGCAAACCCGCCAAAGTCAAGACAACCATCTACAAATTGGCGCATGGGAGCAGCATAAACAAGAGATTATTTTGTTTGATATGACATCTGTAAACAGTGCTTTGGCACAGTTTGACACAGACCCTGTAGAAGGGATTTTAGGTGCTGATGTGCTTCAGGCTGCCAAAGCCGTATTGGACTATCAACGTGGAGGGCTATATTTGAAAAACTAAATTTACTTTCCTTTAGGAAAACACGAAAATTTTAGGCTTTTTCTTCTTTTTTAGCACAGCAAGCCTTTTTACAATCTGCAGCACAGGCTTTTTTATTCATGTTCGCGTCTCCTTTTTTACAGCATTTCTTTTCGCAAGATTTATCGCATGTTTTCTTTTCGGCACAGCAAGGTTTTGTGCAATTGGCATCACATTTTTTGCCTTCACTGATTTGAAAATGAGTCGAATTCACCTTAGCTTCACCTACCTTATAATCGGCTCCTAAGCCTTCAATAGTCTTGCGGATGGCATCAAATGAAGTAACTGATGGATCAAAAGACACATACGCGGTTTCTGCTTTAAAATCAACTTTAGAAGTTGCTACTCCTTCCGATGAGGCGACTTTCTTTTCTATGCGTGCTGCACATCCCACTTCACATGTCATTCCTTTAATAGGGAATGATATATGTGATAAATCAGCAGATAATGCTTTGGGTTGACTTTCGTTGTGGGTAACAGATTTTTTTTCTGGTTTTGATGCTGTTGTACAGCCAATAAAAAGTAAAACCAAAAGACAATAAATAGGGGTTTTCATGATATTAAACTTTCATCAAAGTTAATAAAATATTGCTGTTTCTCATTGTTTTTTACCAGATTTGTGCCCTAATGCTGCGAATACCACACAATAAATGGCTGTATCTTTTTTTACTTTCCCTAATTTGGGGTAGTTCATATATACTTATCAAGCGTGGGCTTGTTGGACTTACGCCCATTCAGTTGGGTAGCGTACGAATAGTTTTTAGCACTGTTTTTTTGCTTTTGATGGGATATAAGTCGCTTAAAGGACTCACTAAAAACCAATGGAAATGGCTTATTATAACAGGATTTTTAGGCACCTTTTTTCCCTCCTTTTTTTTCGCATTTGCCCAGCAACATATAGACTCGTCTGTGGCTGCAATTATGAATTCACTTACTCCTATTTTCACCTTATTGGTGGGCGTAGTTTTTTTTACCACGAAAATTTTTGTAAAACAGTATGTAGGTGTTCTCCTTGGTTTTTTGGGATCTCTTGGGCTAATTTGGGGGGGCGCTCAAATCAATACAGAGCAGCCTTCGGGTTATGTACTGCTCATCATGTGCGCCTCAATGTGTTACGCTATTAACATCTACTTTTTAAAAAATAAATTGGATGATGTTTCACCTATGGCGATGACTTTAGGAAATTTTATTGCATTATTCCCTCCGGCAGTAGTTTTGCTTCTGTTTTCTGATTTTTTCGCCATTCAAAAACTCAGATCTCCAGAAGTAATAAATAGTTTAGGCTATATTGCGCTGTTGGCTTTTTTTGGCACTTCAATTGCTAAGGTAATGTTCAACCGATTTGTAAAAATGGCATCTGCTGTGTTTGCCTCTTCAGTAACCTATATATTACCCATTGTCGCATTATTCTGGGGAACACTTGATGGTGAGAATATCAGTCCATTTCAACTTATCGCCACCGGCGTTATATTGGTAGGTGTTTCGCTGGCACATAGACCAGCGAAACCCAAATAAATTTATTGCTCAGGATTTATAGCTACACTATCCAACACTAGTGAAATATCCTGCCCACCTAAATTAAAACTTTTTGTACCAGGCAGCATTAATCCAGAATCTTCTTTGTAGTCCGAATAATTTGTAGTGTTTGTTTGCATTTGCCCACCAAAGTCTACTGTGCTAGATTCCCTTAGTTTTAGCCCTGAATCTACTCCGTAATAAAAAGTATAGTTTACGCCAGTTCCTGGAGCTTTTAGCACATATGCGCTTTCTCCATTAACATCTTCAATGCCCTCAAGTAAAACCTCTTCGCTGTCTAATAACGCCAGTTCTGGAATAACACCTAAGGTTTTTTTCAAGTCATCGTGAATGGCTTTTGGCAAATCCATTTGGTTTGGACCTTGTTTCATGTAGGCACCTGCCGCCGAAACCACACTTGTCATCATGGCATTACCACCTACCGAAACCACCTGTTTTAGCTCATTAGCCGATTTGGTTTCTTCTACTTTTATGGAGGTTTGCATAAATTCACCAGCATAGGTCAGTTTTAGCGTTTCCAAATCGGAAATAGCATTCACCCCAATTTTATCTATGTACTTATTCAAGACACTTTTTGCGGTAATATCTCCCTTCACGGCAGCTTTTCTAGGACGCTCTGTGGGAACACCATATTTGTCGTAGTAGGAAACAGAAAGTTTGGTGCCATTAAAGACGACGTTTTCTAAGTTGTCAAGTACATCTACACCCTTACCAGTTACAACAACCCGTGCTTGATTTACATTAAAATATTTTTGCGCTACACGCTTTACATCCGCTGCACTTACAGCATTAATGTTGTCTAAATAATTTGTGTAAAAATCGGCATCCAAATTTTCGGTAGCAACTTCCAAAGCAAACTGAGCAATGGTAGCAGGATTTTCCAAAGAGCGTACAAAGCTACCTACATATTTTGCTTTTGCTTTTTTCAACTCACTTTCGGTGACCAATTCAGTGCGAATACGCTTAATTTCCGTTAAAAGTTCCACGACAGCACTGTCTGTAACTTCGTTACGTACGCTTGCCGTAGCACGAAATCGTGTAGCGGTACGCTTATTGTTTCCTATGCTAGAATACGAACCGTAGGTGTAGCCTTTGTCTTCGCGCAGATTTAAAAATAACCGCGCTTCACCACCGCCCCCAAGAATAGAATTTGCCATAAGCACAGGAAAATAGTCTGGGTCTTTTTTTGCCAAACGGGTAGTGCTTTGCACCACAACTTCTGATTGTACCGCATTGGGCATATTTACAAAATCAATTTGCGTATTTGCAGGGTTGGTTACTTCAGGAAGCGGACTTGCTGTAACGGTTTGGGATTTCCATTTTTTAAAGTGTTTTTTTGCAAGTGATTCTACTGTTGCAGCATCGATATCACCTACAACTACCAAATACGCATTGTTTGGTCTAAACCGCGCGTCATAAAAGCGCTGAATGTCTTCTAGTTTAATGTTGTAAACCGTTTCCGAGGTAGTGTATTCGCCATACGGGTGACTGCTACCATACGCCAAGAGTGCTTCTACACGTCTTGCAGCAGACGTAACATTTTTTTCATCTGCTTTTAGTCCGTCAATGATAACATCACGGTCTTTAATAAATTCCTCTTCTGTAAAATTAGGATTGATGGCAGCATCTGCCATCATCTCAAAAACTCTAGGGAAATAGCGCGTTAATGACTGCGCGAAGGCTCCTGATGAACCAACCTGAATTGAAGCACCCATAAAGTCCACTTCGTCATAGAAATCGTCTTTTGCAATTTTTTTAGAGCCTTTTCCTAATAGACTTCCTGTTAGTTCGGAAAGTCCTGCCTTAATTCCTTCCAAAACAGGGGGGTTATCAAGTGTTAAACTCGCACTTACTTGGGGCAGCTTTCGGTTTTCTACCACCATAACAGAAAGCCCGTTTTTGAGTTTAAATTGATAAGGTTCTTTAACCTGAATAATAGGAGCAGGCCCAGGTTTTGGTTGTTGACTTCGGTCAATTTGAGCAACTGCCGAGACAGTCAATAATGCGGTAAATAGTACTAGTAATTTTTTCATGATGCTAACGTTTAGTTGGTTTCAGATTTCGGTAAATATTCAAGCACCAAACGCTGGTTGGGTTTTAGGTACTTGTTGGCGATATCGCGAATTTCTTCTCTAGTGATAGAGCGGTAAATATTAATTTCATTGTTGATAAGGCTGGTGTCTCCATACAACATATAATACCGCGCCAATGAGTTAGCAATTCCCTCAATCGAGGCGTTACTACTCACAAATCCATTTTCAAATTTATTCAGTAGTTTTTGGTAATCACGCTCCGAAATTAGATCTGTTTGAAGTTTTACGATTTCATCATCTATTTCGCTAATAAGGTCGGTTAGTTGAAATTCACCTTGCGGAAGCCCGTATAGCACATACATGCTGTAATCTTCTTGTGAGACATTAAATGCGCCTGTTTGAAGCGCCATTTTTTTATTGTCGACTAGTTTTTTGTAAAGTTTAGAGCTGGGTCCATCGCTCAAATAGGTAGAAACCATTTCCAACACCCTTGAATCTCTGTCCTTGAACGAAGGCGTTCGATAGGCAGCTATTACGGCAGGAATTTGAATGTTGGTGTCATATGCCTTAGCAGCGAGTGGCTCATTTATAGGATCCTCCATATAGGTTTCTCGCTTGATGTCCGCACCTCTTGGGATACTTCCGAAATAGTCTTCCACCATTTTTTTGGTGGTATTGATGTCAATATCACCAGCCACGACAAGCACGGCATTGTTGGGGACGTAGAACTTTTTGTTGAACGCCAAAAACTCGTCAAGAGTAGCAGAATCCAAGTGCTCCATTTCGCCAATGGTTGTCCAGCGGTATGGGTGCTTGGTAAAGAGGTTCTTTTTTACATTTTCCAAAAACTTCCCGTAAGGCTGATTGTCAACGCGTAGGCGTTTTTCTTCTTTGACTACTTCGTTTTGGGTGTCCACACCATCTTGTTCAATAATGGGGTGTAACAAACGTTCCGACTCCATCCACAAGCCTAATTCTAGATTATTGGACGGAAAAACTTCGTAGTAATAGGTTCTGTCATCGGTAGTGTTGGCATTATTGGTGCCACCGTTTTCGGTAACGATAGAGAACCACGCGCCGTTTTCAATATTTTCTGTACCCTCAAAGAGTAGGTGTTCAAAAAAGTGCGCAAAGCCTGTTCGGTTAGGTTGTTCGTCTTTGGCTCCTACATGATACATGACGGATGTGGTTACCACAGGCGCGGTGTTGTCTTGATGTAGAATTACATGTAGTCCGTTGGGGAGATCATATTCTTCAAAAGAAACCGATTGTGCGACCACAAGACTGGTTACAAAGAAGAAGGCTGTAAAAAGATGCTTTTTCATGTGACAAAAATTTAGTTCATCAATATAAAAATAAAATTTAATTTAACTAAACGACTTATCAAAATTAATGTTACACACAAAAACCGTTGTTTGATTGAGAACAAGATTGTATATTTGCCCCCGCTTTAACAATAAGCACTAAAATAAATAATATGTTTGCAATCGTAGAGATAGCAGGGCAGCAATTCAAAGTTGCAAAAGACCAAAAGGTATTTGTACATCGTTTAGACGCCAATACAGGGGATAAAGTTTCTTTTGACCAAGTGTATTTGATGTCAGATGGTGACAAAGTTACCGTAGGCGCCCCGGCTGTAGCCAATGCTTCAGTAGAAGCAAAAGTGGTTCGTCATTTGAAAGATGATAAAGTAATAGTATTTAAAAAGAAACGACGTAAGGGATACCGTGTTAAGAATGGTCACCGTCAGTCGCTTACCGAAATCTTGATTGAGTCGGTAGGAGTGGGTACAGCTAAAAAAGCACCTGCTAAGAAAGAAGCTGCACCAAAAGCTGAAACAAAAAAGCCTGCAACCAAAAAAGCTGCGGCACCAAAAAAGGAAGCGCTAAAAGCAGCTGACTTTTCGTCCAAAACAGTAGCTGAGCTTAAGGCATTGGCAAAGGAAGCGGGCATAGAAGGTATTTCGTCAATGAAAAAAGCTGACTTGGTAGCAGCGCTTCAAGCAAAATAATTAAAAGAGAACACCATGGCACACAAAAAAGGAGTTGGTAGCTCGAAAAACGGAAGAGAATCGGAATCGAAACGCTTAGGCGTAAAGATTTTTGGTGGACAACACGCCATTGCTGGCAATATTCTTGTTCGCCAACGTGGTACTACTCACCATCCCGGAGACAATGTATATTTAGGCAAAGATCACACCCTTCATGCTAAAGTAGATGGTGTTGTGCGCTTTACGAAAAAGAAAAATAACCGCTCGTATGTTTCAATAGATCCAGTAGCGTAGATTTTTTATCTTATAACAATTAAAAAAACCCTGATGTTGTGCATCGGGGTTTTTTGTTTTAGGAGTTTAGGTTTTTAAAAAATCTTTAATTTCTTCTTGGAATAGTAACCTATTCATCGCTTAGTTTGATGTTGTACCAATCGATGGCTCTAGAGTAGTACATAACTAATGCTAAAATTGCAAAAACACCAAGGCTTCCTAATAGCAGCGCGTAATCTTCTAGTTGAATGATGGTAAAAATGAAAGCGTACATTATCAAAAGAATTCCGAAAATTAGCACTGCCAGTTTTTTAGATTTGAGTATTGCATAAGCATAAAATGACACAAGCACCAGCGTTAAAAAAGTGGCAAGCATATAGGCTAAGTTGAAAATCATGTGTTCACTAAACGATAGTAAAAGCGTATAAAATATGACGAGTGCTAGCCCTACCAAAAGATACTGAATTGGGTGAATAAACACCTTTCCTAACACTTCGACAAAGAAAAACACAAGAAATGTTAAACCAATAAAAAGGAGTGCATATTTTGCTACTCGGTCAGATTTTTTATAATTGTCAACAGGAAGAATTAAATCTGTCCCAAAAGAGCTATTATGAATGTAATATTGTGTATTTGTCCACCATTGTGGATAGTTTCGATTTGGGTGGAGTATAGTCCATTTTGCTTCAAATCCATGCGTATTTATGTTTCTGAAATCTGGAAGATATTCCCCGTTAAAACTTGGTGTTCTCCAATTTGATTTTAATTGAACTTCAGTTGTTTTACCAACCGGAAGGAAGTAGAGTTGTTGACTCCCTTTCAAGTTAATTTCTACACTGAAAGAGTTTAAATTATCAATGTCATTAGATAAGTTTAATTGCGTACTAATTCCTGATGAAATGATATCGTTATTTGGAACGCCTGAGTCAAACGAAATTGCCTGGGAGTTCCAAATTAAAGCAACTTGATTTTCGATTCCTTTTAAATCCGAAACTCCAATGGAAATATAAGCTTTATCCAAATGAATGTCTTTTCTTTCTATTTCCAAAGATTGAAGGTCGAAACTACTGAAATCCCCTTTTATGGAAAGGGTAGACTCGTAAACGACCACTTCATAAATACCACGATATCTTTTTTCGGGAATTACCTCACCATCAATACGTAGATTTTTAGGAAGAATATGAATAAACTCTCGCATTTTTATGTATTTCTTAATACTGTCTTTTTTGGTGATCGTTTCTATGTATCTATCATAGGGGATGCTAATAAATGGACCAGTAATCGTTTGCTCGGTTGCCCATTTTGCACTTATTTCTTCAATAGCATTTATTTGTGTTTGCTCTCGCTCATCAATCAGTCCCTTAACCATTGCAGTTGGGATTAGTAAGATGAGTATGAGTAAAATAACTACTCCTATTTTTAAGAAAATATTTGTTTTTAGAGTTTTCATTTTATTTAGGTTTTATGTAATGAGACTTTTAACCGCCAAACATGAAAATTGAGGAGTCTACAGATTTTACAACTATCAAGACTATTAAACCAATTAGAATTAGCAAGCCAAACGTGATAATCAAATTCCGTTTTAACTTTTTTTTATTTTCATGTTTTAATCGAAACCTGATTTCCCTTAACTGTTGTGGCGTGGCTTTTTTATCGGTTACGTATGTTTTTTTGGAGGAAATTTTAGCAAAAAAGTCTTTATTGTCGTAAAGTGTTTTTCGTTTACGCGCATTGTTTTTTAGACTTGTAATCATTGCCGAAACGGCACCGAAGCTCATAACGTGTATTTAAATTACCCAAAAAATCCTAAAAATGAAGAAATGTAGGTTCTGTGTTCTTAGGCGTAAGTTTTGGATGCATTAAATATAATAAAAAAACCCGAGGCAATCGCCTCGGGTTTTGGTACAGTTCTTAAATCAAAATTTAGTAGCGGTAGTATTCAGGCTTATAGGGTCCGGCTACCGGCACGCTGATATAATCTGCTTGATCTTGATCTAATTCTTCTAGTTCTATTCCTAGTTTGTCAAGGTGCAAACGTGCTACTTTTTCGTCCAAATGCTTGGGTAGCATATACACCTGATTGTCGTAGCGGTCGGCGTGCTTCCAAAGTTCAATTTGCGCCAAGGTTTGGTTGGTAAAAGAGTTACTCATCACAAAACTTGGATGTCCTGTGGCACAACCTAAATTTACCAATCGTCCTTCTGCGAGCACTATAATATCTTTACCCTCAACTGTGTATTTATCCACTTGCGGCTTGATTTCTACTTTGCTGTTTCCGTAGTTATCATTGAGCCACGCCATGTCAATTTCGTTGTCAAAGTGTCCAATGTTACATACAATAGCTTTGTCTTTCATGGCACGGAAGTGACGTTCAGCAACAATGTCCTTGTTTCCTGTAGCGGTAACAATAATGTCGGCGTTGCCAATTACGGTATCCAATTTTTTCACTTCATAGCCGTCCATAGAGGCTTGTAGCGCACAAATAGGGTCAATTTCGGTAACAGTAACAATTGCCCCTGCGCCTTGGAACGAGGCCACAGTGCCTTTACCTACATCACCATAACCCGCAACTACAACACGCTTTCCAGCCAGCATGATATCGGTAGCTCTTCGTACAGCATCTACTGCTGACTCTTTACAGCCGTATTTGTTATCAAACTTTGATTTGGTCACGGAGTCGTTTACATTGATAGCGGGCAATGGAAGTGCCCCGTTTTGTACACGCTCATACAAGCGGTGTACACCTGTTGTCGTTTCTTCAGAAAGCCCTTTGATACCAGCAGCAAGTTCTGGAAAATCGTCCAGTACCATATTGGTAAGGTCGCCACCATCGTCCAAAATCATGTTTAGGGGTTTGCGATCTTCCCCAAAAAATAGGGTCTGCTCAATACACCAGTTAAATTCTTCTTCGTTCATACCTTTCCATGCATATACAGGAATTCCCGCAGCGGCAATAGCAGCTGCAGCGTGGTCTTGGGTAGAAAAAATATTACACGAACTCCACGTAACTTCTGCGCCCAGTGCAGTTAGTGTTTCGATGAGCACCGCCGTTTGTATGGTCATGTGCAGGCAGCCTGCAATACGTGCGCCTTTGAGCGGTTGCTCTTTTGCATATTCTTCACGTAGCGCCATGAGCCCTGGCATTTCTGCCTCGGCAAGTTCAATTTCTTTTCTTCCCCAGTCGGCAAGTGTAATATCTTTTACCTTGTAGGGCACGTAAGTAGTTGTTTTCGTGGACATAGTTGTATATTTGATTCTTAGCAATTTGTACGCAAAATTACGGTTTTCCATGCCTATTCACAAAAAATATAATGCGCCTCATAATACCCAATTATTGATTTGGCATATTACTGAAGACGAAGACGTACTTTGTGAAGGTATTCAACTTAGTAAATTGTGTATCAGCAGATTAGATCAGATGAAATCGGAAGTTCATAGGCGCGGATTTTTGAGCGTTAGGCAATTGTTAAATGTAGCCGGATATACCCCCAATGCTCTTTCGTACGACGAATTTGGAAAACCCCACTTAGCAGATGGAAAATACATTTCAATTTCTCATTCTCATGCGTTTTCTGCGATCGCTATTGGAGACAGACCCCTTGGTGTGGATATTGAATTGGAACGCCCCAAAGTACACCGTATTGCATCAAAATTTTTACACCCTTCTGAATTAACGACAAATGCCAGCGACCGATTTCGCACATCACAATGGTGCATAAAAGAAGCTGCTTATAAGGCACTTGGAAAAAAGGGGATTCGTTTTTTACACGATATCCGTGTGCTTAATATGGATACCGAAAATCCTATTGCCCAAGTTACTTTTCAAGACGCAACCATGCTGCTAAAAAATTGGTTGTATTTTTGGAAGGATTATTCATGCGCTCTTGCCATAAAAACCAAATGAGAATGGAAATATCCGTTGAGCTTACCCTGACGCCACTTCAAAACGATTTTGAACCCCCTATTATTGACTTTATCAAAGCACTTCGTGCATCGGGATGTACGTTAAACGAAACCCCGCTGAGCACACAAATTTATGGCGAGTTTTCTACTGTGATGGCGCATATCACCAAGACTACCAAAATAGCCTTTGAAAACACAGAACATATCATCTTAAATATGAAAGTGGTTAAATCCAACCGCAGCGACTATGAACCGTTTTTTTGAGTTCCTGTTTGGGCAGTACACGGCGTATCAATCCATAGATATTGGACTTGAAATTACGGGTGTGGTTTTTGGTTTTTTAAGTGTTTGGTATGCCAAAAAAAATCATATTTGGGTATTCCCGACGGGATTGATTTCAACGGCAATTTTTGTGTATTTACTCTGGAAATGGGTGCTTTTGGGCGATATGCTCATCAATGCATATTATTTTGTTATGAGCTTGTATGGGTGGTATGTTTGGACACATAAAACAGATGAACAAATGACCCCAATAAGCAACACGACCACAAAAGAAAAACGATTTTCAATATTGCTTTTTGTTGCAACACTGTTGTTTGTTTTTGCAGTATATCAGTCCGCCGAAAAATGGACCTCGTGGACGGCATATATAGACACCGTCACAACAGGCATATTTTTTGTGGGTATGTGGCTTATGGCAAGAAGGAAAATTGAGCATTGGTTATTTTGGATTGTAGCCGATATCATATCTGTTCCGTTGTATTTTTATAAGGGATTAACTTTTACAAGTTTCCAATATCTTATTTTTACCATAATTGCCGTTTACGGATATTTTGCATGGAAAAAAATCTTAGACAACAGTCAACGCGTTGCGTAAAAGTGGTTTTGTTTGGCCCTGAATCTACAGGGAAGACCACATTGGCAAAAGCATTAGCGACATATTATAAAACGCTTTGGGTACCAGAATATGCGCGAGAATATCTAGAAAACAAATGGCATAAAACAGGTCAGATTTGCTCACGCGAGGATATTTATCCTATTGCCTTGGGGCAAATGAAATTGGAAAACAAGGCAGTAAAAGAAGCCAACAAACTTTTGTTTTGCGACACTACTTTACTCTCTACCCAAGTATATTCCGAGGCCTATTTTGATGGGTGGTGCGATGAAAGAATAGTTCAAGCAAATGAACTAAATCACTACGATTTATATTTATTAACCGACATAGACGTGCCTTGGGAAAAAGACCTGCTTCGCGACAGACCAAACCAGCGCCAAGAAATGTTTGACCATTTCAAGTCAACATTAGAGCAGAGAAATCTTATCTTCGTAACCTTAAGGGGAACAACAGAAACCCGAATGAAACTTGCCATCAAACATATATGTAAGTTTTTATGACGTATAGCTTTACAGAAATAGACAAGGAAACTTTTAAAAAAATTGGCATCACAGAGGAAGATGTGCAAAGCCAATTAGCCCTTTTACATAAAGGGCCTAATTCTGCCAAACTAGACCGCCCAGCAACAGTCGATGACGGTATTTTAAAGCTTTCAAATAAGGAAATAAACGACTATGCATTATGTTTTGAATCTGAAAAAAAGAACTTCTCTGTAACAAGGGTTATTCCCGCATCGGGTTTGGCAACACGAATGTTTAAATTTCTTCACTTTTTTCTTGATAAATTCAGTCCTGAAAAGGAAACTCTTAGAAGCTATTTAAACAGAAATGAATCCTATAAACTTGCTGTTTTTTTAGGGGGAATTGAAAAGTTTCCTTTCTATAAACAAGCAAGAAAAGCTGTAAAAGACACCCATAACGGCACGATTGAAACAGATTATAGGTACCGTTTTATTAATCACGTGGTGGATACTTTTGACAAGCTTCCCAAAGCGTTGGTTCCATTTCATAGCTACAAAGGCTCACAACGAACCGCAGCAGAAGAGCAGTTAATACTCTCCAAAGAATTTATGGTGAATAAGGGTGAAATGAATATTCATTTTACTGTACCACCCTCCACTGCGTCAATGTTTGAGCAGCATCTTTCCAAAACGATAAAACAGTTATCGTCAACTTCCATTAAAACCAAATTGTCATTTTCAAATCAAAAAAGAAACACGAGTACTGTGGCGTTGCTTAAGGAAGGAGTTCCCCTTCGTGATAAAGATGGAAAACTCGTTTTCAGAGCAGGAGGGCATGGGTCACTTATTGGAAATCTAAACGATTTAAAGGATGATATTATCTTTCTTTCTAATATCGACAACATTACTGTAGATAGATACCACGAACAAACGGCGCGTTACAAAAAGATGTTGGCAGGAATATTGATTTCCCTTCAAAGCCAAATTTTTCAGTATTCGCGTTTTCTTAATCATGGAGACAATGTTGATCTTACAGAAATAAAAACATTTCTACAAGAAAAACTACATGTGTCAATTCCTAGTGATTTGCATGGAGATAACCTTATAGCGTATGTTAAGCAAAAACTAGACCGTCCGCTTCGTGTTTGTGGTATGGTAAAAAATGAGGGTGAACCTGGAGGAGGACCTTTTTGGGTGGAAAACAACAACGAAATTAGTCTTCAAATTGTTGAAAGCGCGCAAATAGATGTAAATAACCGCCAACAAAAAGCCTTGTTTGAAAAGAGCACGCATTTTAACCCAGTGGATATTGTTTGTGGTGTGTACGATCACAATGGAAATAAATATGATCTAACCAAATTTGTCGATTACGAAGCTTATTTTGTAGCTGAAAAATCGTTTGGAGATTCCGAAATTAAAGTATTGGAACGCCCTGGACTTTGGAATGGCGCTATGGCAGACTGGAACACTGTTTTTGTAGAGGTTCCCGTGCGAACTTTTAACCCTGTTAAAATGGTTAATGATTTGCTGCGCCCCATGCATCAATCCGCATAATTCATTTATATTTGCACTGTCTCTAGGGGTGCCTAACGGCTGAGATTATACCCATTGAACCTGGGCAGGTAATGCTGCCAAGGAATTGTTTAACTTAAATCCATTGTAAATAATACCCCTTTATTTGCCTTATCGCAAATGAAACCCATTATTACACTATTGCTTGCCGGCAGCCTGATGGCGCAGCAAGCCCAATCTGACATAGATACATTGACTGTTAACCCCGTAGCCTTAGCGTCTGTTACGGTGAGTGCCCTCAGGGCAACTAAAGATACGCCTATGGCGTTTACCAACATCTCCAAAGCCCAGCTTACCAAACAAAACGTAGGAAAAGACCTTCCGGTTTTGTTGCGTTTTTTGCCAAGTGTAGTGACAACGAGTGATGCAGGCGCAGGTGTTGGATATACCGGAATCCGTGTTCGCGGGAGTGATGCTACTCGCGTAAATGTAACCATAAACGGAATTGCCCTAAACGATGCCGAATCGCATGGCACGTTTTGGGTAAACTTATCCGACTTTGCCTCTTCAGTAGAAGATTTACAAGTACAGCGCGGCGTTGGTACTTCTACCAACGGAGCTGCTGCTTTTGGTGCAAGCGTGAACGTTAGTACAGACAACGCTTCTGAAAACGCCTATGCGCAATGGGCGTCTAGCGTGGGGAGTTTTAATACGTTTAAAAACACCATAAAATTCTCTACGGGAATTTCTGAAAGTGGTTTTGAGTTTAGCGGGAGACTGTCAAATATCAGTTCTGATGGCTACATTGACCGCGCCTCCTCACAACTAAAGGGCTATTTTTTACAAGGAACCTTTACCACTGCCAACACCAAAATTAAGGCACTTACTTTTGGCGGACACGAACGTACCTATCAAGCATGGTATGGTATTGATTCTACTACATTAGCAACCAACAGAACGTATAATCCTGCGGGAGTGCAATATGATGATAAAGGAAAATTGGAGGGCTATTATGACAACCAAGTGGACAATTACCGACAAGACCACACGCAGTTTCATATTGAGCACCGCCTGAGTAATTCCTCACGAATTTCATTGGGCCTAAATTACACTCATGGACAAGGCTATTATGAAGAATTTTATGATTTATGGAACGTTCAAAACGTGACTTTTGAAAACGACACTTCGTACGATTATTTAAAGCTCCCCCCATTGAACATAAGCGGGGAAGCCGTTACACAAACCGAAAATGTGGTGCGTAAATGGTTAGACAACGATTTTTATGTAGCTAACCTGTTATTTCATCATCAAAAAGGAAAACATGTGCTACATGCAGGAGCGTATTTTAGCAGTTATGAAGGCTTGCACTTTGGCTCACTTATTTGGGCAAACAGAGCAAACGTAAACCCTGAGCACCGCTTTTACGAAAGTACTGGCAAAAAGAAAGACGGCAATATTTTTGCGAAGTGGAATGTGGCGCTGTCTGACCAATGGAATCTCTACGCTGATGCCCAGCTTCGCTGGATAGACTACACCTCATTGGGCGAGCTGGCAGGACCAACCCCCTTTGCGGTAAATGATGCGCATACCTTTTTCAATCCAAAAGCGGGAGTGGTGTACAAACCTAACAAGACGCATCAGTTTTATGCATCCTATGCCAAGGCACATAAAGAGCCTAACCGTACCGATTTTGAAAATGGAAATCCGGTTCCTGAGGAACTTAACGATTTTGAACTGGGGTGGCGTTGGAAAACCAAGGATGCGTTTTTGAATGCAAACCTATACTACATGGGGTATAAAAATCAATTGGTTTTAACAGGCGCTATTGATAATGTTGGCGCACCTATACGAGAAAATTCTGGCGATAGCTTCCGCCAAGGGATTGAGTTTGAAGGCGGTTGGGCGTTTGCACCAAATTGGAATTGGCAAGCCAACCTCTCATGGAGTAAAAACAGAAATGTAAACAAGTACTTTGAACGTGATGGGAAACTAGCTTTATTGGGTGACACGCACCTGTCATACTCTCCGGCACTCATTGCTGCTGATCAAATTACATATAGTAGAGATACATGGTCGGTTTCACTTGTTAGTAAGTATGTTGGCGAGCAATATATGGGTAACATCAATGCTGAATTGTCTAAATTAAGTAGTTATTCTGTACAAGATATTTTGTTTCAGGCGGTAATTTTAAACAAACCCAATGCCCCTCGTTTGGATGTAAATTTTCACATTTACAACATATTCAGTGAGCGCTATAGTTCAAATGGATATTTCTATACGTTTGATGATGATTGGACTACGCCCGATGTAGTCACAACAATTGAAGGGGTAGGCTATTACCCTCAAGCAGGACGTCACTTTTTGGCGGGACTAACGTTAAAATTTTAATTGTAGATACGTACTGCGGTACCGTTTTGCTGCACCCTGTAAAATAGTAGGCTATAGGCGGCTCCTTCTGTAAGGGGCTGCCCTGTAGCTAAGCTATATTGAAAATCTTCACAAGGACACGATGCTGTAACACCACTAATTTGCACAGTAGAGCAATTGCTAGGCACATGATTGGGACAACTGGCCTCCCAAGCCATGATGGTGCCTGCCAAATTAAACAGCAGCAACCCCTTAATTCCACCATTTGCCCAATACAGACTTCCGCCTTGATAGTTTAAATTATCAAAAGCAGGAAGAGCCAAATTTATGCTTTGGTCAAAGCGAGTTTCAAACAAATACGGGTTGCGTTCTACGTTGCTATTGGTGCAACCCAACACTAAGAAACACATAACCAAAACGATATATTTCATACAACTAAAACGCAAGAAAAATGAAAATTGTATATTTGCATTGATCCCTTAAAAGTAAGGGATTTTTTTAACTATGCCCTCCATGAGTACAGTTTCATATTATACAGCCGAAGGGCTGAAAAAATTACGGGAAGAGCTGAATCATCTAAAAGATGTAGAGCGTCCGCGTGCATCACAGGCAATAGCCGAGGCGCGTGATAAGGGTGATTTGAGCGAAAACGCTGAGTACGATGCTGCCAAAGAAGCGCAGGGTATGCTTGAGATGAAAATTTCCAAAATGGAAGAAATCCTCTCTAATGCGCGTTTAATTGACGAGTCGCAATTAGATGTTTCTAAGGTGTTGGTACTTTCTAAAGTGCGCATCAAAAATCTGGCGAACAACATGGAGATGAATTACACATTAGTCGCTGAAAGTGAAGCTGATTTAAAATCGGGAAAAATTTCGGTAAATTCTCCCATAGGCAAAGGGCTTTTAGGCAAAGCTGTTGGCGAAACCGCCGAGGTTGTTGTTCCTAACGGTGCGATCAAATTCGAAATTCTCTCTATCGAACGCTAATGTCGTCTATTTTTAGCCGCATCATTGCACGTGAACTTCCTGCCTATATTGTAGCAGAAGACACTAATCACATTGCTTTTTTAGACATTAATCCCAATGCTGTTGGTCATACGCTTTGCGTACCTAAAAAGGAATCGGATAAACTTTTTGATTTAGATGAGGAAGCTTATTTGGCGTTGATGCAATTTAGTCGCCGTGTGGCCACTGCGCTAAAACAAGTGGTTCCCTGTAAACGGGTGGGTTTAACGGTGATTGGGCTAGAAGTACCGCATGTGCATGTACATCTTATTCCACTGAATGATATGGCTGATGCCACATTTCAAAAAAAGATTTCGCTGTCCAAACAAGAATTCCAAACACTAACTGAAAAAATCAGCGCTGTGTTTCAATAAGCGGGAGCTGAATTTCAAACGTAGTTCCGTTTTCGGAGCTTTCCACAAGTCTTAATTTCCCTTTATGATACTGCTCAACTACACGTTTTGCCAGGGATAGACCAAGTCCCCAACCTCTTTTTTTTGTGGTTACGCCAGGCATAAAAATGGTTTTTTGCAGTTTTTTGGGAATCCCGCTACCCGTATCACGAACCAAAATTGTTGCGGTTTTGTCCCAGCTAAGCGAAAGTGTTACTTCACCTTTTCCCCTAATGGCATCTATGCTGTTTTTTATCAAATTTTCAAGCACCCATGCCATAAGCTCTGGGTTGATTTCCACGTCTTGCTCTTGCTTATCCGTATGTGTTTGAAGCAAAATTTGTTTGGGCATTCGGACTTGCATGTATTCTGTAAGGTCATTCACAACTTCGCTAAGAGATGTTTTTTCACGTTGTGGCAAAGAGCCAATTTTAGAAAAACGGGCACTTATCGTTTCCAGTCGTCTGATGTCACTTTTAATTTGTTTTAATATATCTGAATTGACATCTGCTTCTAAAATGGTCATCCAGCCCAACAAAGACGAAATAGGCGTTCCCAACTGGTGTGCTGTTTCTTTTGCCATCCCTGTCCAGAGTTTATTTTCTACCACTTGTTGGGTGGTCTTAAAGTAAGCAAACACCAATCCCCCCAAAAAAACAAGAATGAGAAAAAAGGCAATAGGGTAGTAACGCAATTGACGTATCAACTTAGAATTGCCATAGTACATTTTTTGGTACAAACTTTCGTTATACATGATTTCTATGGGGTCGCGAGCAGCCCCAAATTCATCAATGAGTTCCTGTACATAGCCAATAGAGTCTCGTGCTAATTTTCGCGGATCGATGTTGTTGGAAAACCGCAATTTGTTTTCGCCGTCCACCACAATCATGGGAATGGCATTTTCGCCAGTTAGCACCTGAAAAGTTAATGGGTCAATGGGTTGATTAAGGTCATTGCTAGAGGCAAGTTTTTGTTGTGCCAATCCCCATAGCTCCATCTGTTGGCGTTCGTCTTCTTGAATGCGTTGGATAAGCAAATTCGTATTCCAAAGAATAATGCCCACAAAACTTAACGCTAAGACAAACCCCACCATGCGCAGGTATCGTTGGTTTGTTAGGGAGAAATCAATTCTCATGAGTACGAATATACTATATTTTCTAGCGCTAATTTCCCTCCAAATTGAGTAACTTTGTAAGAATATCATTAACCACCGCATGGAAATTATAGGAAAAATTAAGCAAATTGACCAGACAAAAGAATATGGGTCTAATGGATTTCAAAAACGTGAATTGGTAATTACTACCGAAGAACAATATCCACAACACCTGCTTGTAGAGTTTGTGCAAGACAAGTGTAGCCTGCTGGACGCATATGCTGTTGGACAACGTATAAAAGTGGGTATCAACCTTCGTGGACGTGAGTGGCAAAGTCCGCAGGGCGAGATCAAATACTTTAATTCTATTCAAGGTTGGCGTGTAGATGCGGTTGAGGCAACACCTCCACCACCAGACGCTCCGCCGTTTGAAACCATGCCCGACGCACCTTCCGAAGAAGCACCGGACGATCTGCCCTTTTAAAACATGTATCATTTATCGGAAGAATTACGATTTCCTTCGCCTCATCTGGCCACTGAAGAGGGTATTGTTGCTGTGGGCGGAGATTTGCGCCCCGAACGCGTATTATTGGCCTACCAAAAAGGAATTTTTCCATGGTTTGAGCAAGATGATTTTTTGATTTGGTGGAGTCCAGACCCTCGAATGGTACTCTTTCCTGGCCAGCTCCGAATATCAAAAAGTATGCGCAGCCTGATGCGAAAAAACCCCTATGAAATCACTTTCAATAAAGCCTTTAACGAGGTGGTAAAAGCCTGTGCTGGCGTAAAGCGATTTGGGCAAACGGGTACATGGATAACACCAGGGCTCATGCAAGTGTACGAAGTGCTTCACGAACAAGGACATGCACATTCTGTAGAAGTTTGGGACGGCGCAGATCTTGTGGGCGGGCTTTACGGCATAGACGTCGGTCAGGTGTTTTGTGGCGAAAGTATGTTTTCAAAAGCCAATAATTCCAGTAAGTTGGCGCTAATTTATCTTACCCGAGAGCTTAAAAAAAATAAGTACAAACTCATTGATTGTCAGGTGCCTACGGCACATTTAGCAAGTATGGGTGCAGCTCCCATTTCACGCAAAGAATTTCTTAGTTATTTGGACTGAGCGTAGCGACTTCTGCATGTCGAAAACAATCCACCACATGGTCGTTGACCATACCCACGGCTTGCATGTGGGCATACATTGTTATTTTACCAATATATTTAAAACCACGTTTTTTTAGGTCGTTACTCATTTGTATTGCCAAAGCCGAGGTTTGAGGTAATTCGTGTGTTTGCTCAAAACTATTTTGAATGGGAATGCCATTGGTGTAGGACCACATGAATGCACTAAAACTACCTACTTCTTTTTGGATTTCGATAAACGTTCTAGCATTCGCAATTGCCCCTGTAATTTTTCCTCGATTTCGAATAATACCTTTGTTAAGCAAAAGTTTATCCACGTCATAATCTGTCATTTGCGCCACGCGTTTTGCATCAAAATGATGAAAAGCTTCGCGAAAATTCTCTCGCTTTTTTAAGACAGACCACCATGACAAACCTGCTTGAAAAGTTTCTAGGAGCAGGGCTTCAAATAATTTACAGTCGTCATATATAGGTACGCCCCATTCGTTGTCGTGATATGCTATATAGGTGGGGTTTGCCAAACACCAATCACAGCGATAGGGTTCCATGATTATGATTTTTCCTCTAAGTTATGCAAAAAGTTGTCAAGTGTTAAACTATTCGAAAGCGTATAGTCGCCAATTGCGGTTCGTTGTAATGACGTTAAATGTGCACCGCACCCTAGAATTTGCCCAAAATCGTGTGCTAATGATCGAATATAAGTGCCTTTGCTGCAGGATACTGAAAAGGCAACATCTGGAAGATGAATTTGGGTTAATTCAAACGATGAAATGGTAATTTCTCGAGAAGGAATTTCGGTGGTTTCTCCAGCTCTGGCTAGGGTATAAAGTCGCTTTCCATCTTTCTTAATGGCAGAATGTAGCGGTGGTTTTTGTTGGATATTTCCCAAAAATTGGGCACGTGTGTTTTCCAGCATTTCAGTAGTAATATGCTGAACGGGTTGGGCTTCGCTTACTTCAGTTTCCAAATCGTACGAAGGGGTAGTGGTGCCCAACCGCAGCGTTCCCGTATAGCACTTGCCCATCCCCATAAATTGTTCAATTTGTTTGGTCATTTTCCCCGTACAAATCAGCAATAATCCACTGGCAAGGGGGTCTAGCGTACCAGCATGTCCAACCTTAATTTTTTTAATGCCATAGGTTTTTTTTAACGCCCATCTTATTTTATTCACTACTTGGAAGGACGTCCATTCAAGGGGTTTGTCTATACGTAAGAGTTGTCCCTCTAAAAAAGCGTCTTTGGTGAAAATTATATCCATGAAATAAATAATGCTGCTACACCCACAACAGCGCAATACACCGCAAAATAAACGAGTTTACTACGTTTTACCAAAGCAATCATTAAAGTACAGGCAAGTATTCCCGATACTAAGGCAGCCACAAAACCAACAACCATAGGCAATATAGCAACAGTGCCAAAAGATATCGTTCCATTATCGAGCAGCGTTTTCGCCATACTTCCCAAAATAAGGGGGATAACCATCAAAAACGAAAAACGCGCAGCTTCGGGTCGTGCTATTCCTATGAGCAATGCCGTGGCGATGGTTGCCCCACTTCTGGAAATTCCAGGGAGGATTGCTATGGCCTGAGCAATTCCAATAATCAAAGCAATTTTGTAGGTGATAGATTGTTGTTTTTCGGTAGTGCGATCGGTAAAAAATAACAGTAGCGCAGTGAGGCAAAGCATGGCGCCTACAAGTGCCAAGTTTGATCCAAAAAGTGCTGTAATTTCTTCTTCAAAAAATAAGCCAATGCCCACAGCAGGCAACATAGACACAATAATTTTGCCTACAAAATGTCGCGCTTCACTGGTGCCATTACTGAAAATCCCCGATAGGATAGTTGCAATATCTTTTCTAAATACAATTATAGTTGCCAAAGCAGTGGCAGCATGTACCAAAATGGTAAAGAGGAGGTTTTCTTCTGGAAGCCTATTTCCGCCTAAAAGTTCAGTAAAAAGCGCCAAGTGACCACTAGAAGAAACGGGTAAAAATTCAGTTAGCCCCTGAACAATCCCTAACAAAAGCGCTTCCCAAAAACCCATTATTTTTTCTTAGCAGATAAAATAGCAACCACCAATACGGCAAAGCCTGACAATACTAATGTGGGTGCAACACGTATGCGTAAAGGGCTATAAATTTCAGGATTAAATACGTTAGGGTCATCGCTTCCACCACCTGTCATAAGTACAAATCCCAGTATCATCAAGATAACACCAATACCCATGATGCGGTAGGCGCGCTTCCCAAACAAAAATTCTTTTTCAGTTTTCATATTAGTATACAATATCATAGGTTAAACGAAGGTGTCTTCGGGTAGCAAAATACGCACTGATACCACAAATAAGCACAGCACATGCCAAAATAGCTGCGACCAGAATGAGTAACGATTGCTGGTTTTCCCACCAATGAATTTGCGGCACCAGTTGGGCTAAAAAGTGTATCACGACTGCAAACCCTGCCAAGGCAAGTATCGCACTAAAAGCACCAAGTAAGATATAGCGCCACACAAACGGACGGCGAATAAAACGCTTTTTTGCCCCAACAAGTAACATGGTTTGTATTACGAGTCGCTTGCTGTAGATAGATAATTTAATGGAGTGGTTGATAAGCAGTAGCGCAATACCTATAAAAACACCGCTGCATACCAATAACCAAAAGCCAAGGCGACTGATGTTTTCATTGAGCAGCACAATCAGCGGACGGTCATAAAGTATTTCGGAAATAAAGGGTTTTTGCTCCATGACATCACTCAAACTATCCAAAATTTCGGTTGTGACATAATCTGCTTTTAGCCCAATATCGAGTGCATCTTGCAGCGGATTGTATCCCAAAAAATCCATAAAATCTTCGCCAATAGTAGCACTGTGTTCAGTGGCTGCCGTTTCTTTAGAAACATACCGTACGGCTTTGGTAAAAGGCGCTAAGCGCAGGGTAGTCATCAATTGCTCGCGTTCAATTTCTTTTGTTTCGTCTTCCATAAAAACAGTCATGGTTACTTGCTCTTTAAAATAATTGGCAATGGATTGACTGTTAAGAAGCACAAAGCCCAGCACGCTAAGTACAAACAACACCAAGGTGGTACTGCTCACGACAGAGAAGTATGATGCAAAAAGGCGACGTTTGTAGATGCGGGTTGCAGACATAGTTATTATAAGGCATAAAAATAGAAAATATGACGGAACAATCTTACTGTATTTCCTAAAGCTCGTACTTAAAGTGTTATTTTTGTTGCTTTATAGCAACTATGGGATATCCTTTTCAAGACATCGAGCAAAAATGGCAAAACTACTGGGCTAAAAAGCAAACGTATAAAGTAGCCCAACCGTCTGATAAGCCTAAATTCTATGTGTTGGATATGTTCCCGTACCCATCGGGAGCGGGGTTGCATGTCGGTCATCCGCTGGGGTATATTGCCAGTGATATTGTAGCGCGCTATAAACGCCACAAAGGCTTTAATGTGTTGCATCCCCAAGGCTATGATTCGTTTGGACTTCCTGCCGAACAATATGCCATTCAAACGGGTCAGCACCCTGCTGTTACTACCGAAACCAACATCAAACGCTACCGTGAGCAGCTAGATCGTATGGGATTTTCGTTCGACTGGTCAAGAGAGGTACGTACTTCAGACCCTAATTATTATCGCTGGACACAGTGGATTTTTTCGCTTTTATTTGATTCTTGGTACGACAAAAAACAAGATAAGGCATTGCCCATTGAGGCACTTGTTCAGCATTTAGAGCAATTTGGCACCAAGGACTTAGATGCGGTTTGCGATGATATAACGCCTGCCATCTCCGATGTGGATTGGAATCAAATGAGCAAAGCCGAAAAGGAAACCTTTTTACTGCACTTTCGCCTGACTTATTTGGCAGAGACCGAAGTAAATTGGTGTTCAGCCTTGGGAACAGTTTTGGCAAACGACGAGGTAGTTCAAGGCGTTTCTGAGCGTGGCGGACACCCTGTTGAGCGCAAAAAAATGAAGCAATGGAGTATGCGCATTTCAGCCTATGCCGATAGATTGCTTGTAGGTTTAGACGCCATTGATTGGCCCGAGCCGTTAAAGGAAATGCAACGCAATTGGATTGGTAAATCGGTGGGAGCAAGTGTTCGATTTGGGATTGAAAATAGCTCTCGTCAAATAGAAGTGTTTACCACGCGGCCTGATACCTTATTTGGAGTCACGTTTCTGACTCTTGCTCCAGAGCACGAGTGGGTAAAAGAACTTACAACCCCAGAACAAAAAGCTGAGGTCGAGGCTTATGTTGCTCAAACAACACAACGTAGTGAGCGCGAGCGCATGAGTGAAGTTGATCGTATCAGTGGGGTGTTTACAGGAGCCTATGCGCTTCATCCCATTACCGCTCAAAAAGTACCCATTTGGATTGGTGATTATGTGTTGGCAGGCTATGGAACAGGTGCGGTTATGGCAGTACCTTGTGGCGACCAACGCGATTTTAATTTTGCCACCCATTTTGATCTGCCCATTAAAAATATATTTAAAGATGTAGATCTGTCCGAAGGGGCATACGCCGATAAAGAAAACACAGTAATTGCCAATTCAGATTTTTTAGATGGGCTTTCATATACCGAAGCTACCCAAAAAGTCATCGAGTATCTTTCTGAGAACGGCATGGGAGAAGGAGCAACTACTTATCGCTTACGCGATGCGGTGTTTAGCCGTCAAAGGTACTGGGGCGAGCCTATTCCTGTCTATTACGTTGATGGACAACCGCAACTTATCCCAGATACATATTTACCACTTGAATTACCAGAAGTGTCCAAATACCTTCCTACCGCCGATGGTGCTCCGCCCCTAGGAAACGCATCTGAATGGGCGTGGGACACGACACAAAACAAAGTGGTTTCAAATGATAACATAGACCATAAAACAATTTTCCCTTTAGAGAAAAACACCATGCCGGGTTGGGCAGGAAGCTCGTGGTATTTTAACCGCTATATGGATGCGCACAACTCAGACGCTTTTGCGAGCAAAGAGGCGTTATCCTATTGGAAAGAAGTGGATTTGTATTTGGGAGGTAGTGAGCATGCCACCGGACATTTGCTATACTCCCGTTTTTGGCAGTATTTTTTGTATGATTTTGGGTTGGTTCCCGTGGCAAATTTTGCTAAAAAGTTAATAAATCAGGGGATGATTTTGGGAGAGAGTGCATTTATATATCGCATTCCCGATACACAAACGTACCTTTCTAAAGGATTGTGTAAAGATCGAAATGTTATTCCTGTACATGTTGATGTTTCGTTGGTTTCAGTACAAAACGAATTGGATATTGAGGGACTGAAACAATGGCAACCACATTTTGCAGATGCCGTTTTTGAATTGGAGGATGATAAATTTTACGTTGGCCGCGAGGTTGAGAAAATGTCAAAATCCAAATACAACGTGGTAAACCCCGACGCTATTTGCGATCAATATGGAGCTGATACGCTAAGGATGTACGAAATGTTTTTGGGCCCAATAGAACAGGCTAAACCGTGGAATACTGCTGGAATTTCGGGAGTGAGTAATTTCTTGAATAAATTTTGGCGCTTGTTTCATGATGGAGATAGCATCAATGTCAGTGATGATCAACCCTCCAAGGCATCATTGAAAACCTTACATAAAACCATTGAAAAGGTAACCCAAGATATTGAGCATTTTTCGCTCAACACTTCGGTGAGTGCGTTTATGATTGCCACCAACGAACTCACGGCACAAAAGTGTAATAATCGGGAGGTGCTAGAACCCCTTACGGTGTTGTTAGCTCCTTTTGCACCACATATTTGCGAAGAATTATGGTCATTATTAGGTCATGCGGAGTCGGTAACCACTGCTACATATCCTGTATCAAATTCAGAATATCTTCAAGACGACTCCAAAGAATATCCGATTAGTTTTAACGGCAAAATGCGGTTTACGCTGGCCTTGTCTACTTCGTTAAGCAAAGACGAAATCGAAGCTGCCGTCATGCAAGAGGAAAGAACGCAAACCTATTTGGATGGTAAGACACCCAAAAAAATAATTGTGGTACCTAATAAGATTGTAAATATTGTGGTATAGTTATGCTTAACCCCGAATATATTGGCTTTTTTGCCGCGGCTTTAACAACTGCTGCCTTTTTACCGCAAGCATATAAAATTTGGAAATCCAAAACAGCTGACGGATTGTCACTTTCTATGTACGCCCTCATGTGCCTGGGTATTCTAAGTTGGCTTATTTATGGTGTTTTGATACAAAGTCCTTCCGTAATTGTAGCCAATTGCATTTCTTTTTCAATTACCATTTTTATTACTATTTTTATATTTCGTGCTAGGAAGTAGCGCGGTACACTATTTGCTTAACCTTAAATAAAAATTATGTACGGAGAATATTATTTACTTATTGCTGTCTTTGCCGGTGCTAGTATGTGGGTGCAGTACAAGCTAAAATCGAAGTTCAAGCAATATTCAAAGGTGCAATTGCGCAATCAAATGTCTGGGAAAGAAATTGCAGAGAAAATGCTTTCTGATCACGGTATCCGTGATGTAAAAGTGACTGCCGTAAGAGGAAAACTTACCGACCATTATAACCCTAAAAACAGAACTGTTAATTTAAGTGAAAGTGTTTATCACGAACGCAATGCCGCCGCCGCCGCCGTAGCTGCCCACGAATGTGGTCACGCCGTACAGCACGCACAAAGTTATGAATGGTTAAAGTTCCGTTCACTGTTGGTTCCTGTGGTGAGTGTGGCATCACAATTTTCTATGTACGTCATTTTTGGGGGATTTATGCTTGGAATTGGCTCTGCCTTGGGATACAACCTTGCATTAGCGGGGGTAGTGCTTTTTGGGTTGGGCACACTATTTAGTTTTATCACCCTTCCTGTAGAATACGATGCCAGTAATCGTGCTTTGGCATGGTTACAGCGTAAAAATATGGTAAGTCAGCAGGAGTTTGTCATGTCGAAGGATGCACTGAAATGGGCAGCGCGCACCTATGTCGTGGCAGCAATCGGATCGTTAGCAACACTAATTTATTTTGCACTTAGGGTAGCGAGCTCCAGACGCTAAATGTTAATCTGTCGGTCTATTTGTTGATGCAATGAAATAAAGGTTTCTGTTCTGGAAACTCCTTCGATGGATTGGATTTTGTGGTTGAGTAATTGCATCAGATGCTCGTTGTTTTTACACAAAATTTTAATTAAGATGCTCCAGTTTCCAGTGGTATAATGACACTCTACCACTTCTGGAATTTTCTTAAGTTGCGCCACCGCTTCGGGATTGCGCATTGCCTTATCCAAATACACACCAATATATGCCGTTGTGGTAAATCCCAACGAGCTTGGGTTTAGCTTTAAATAGCTTCCTTTGATGAGTTTAGCATCCTCTAGTTTTTTGATTCGTTGGTGCACCGCCGAGCCAGAAAGATTGAGTTGTCGTGCAATTTCTTGAACAGGAGTTCGGGCGTTATCCATTAATACGCGCAAAATAGCCTTATCTATGCCATCAAGTGAAATATGTTCTTCTACTTTTTTCAATGTCTTATTTTTGGGACTATAAACTTAGTAAACTATTTTATAACATAACAGATGACACATAAACAACGCAGTATTTGGGGAACACTCTTTTGCGGGAGTGCTGTAATTTTTGGCGCTTTTGGCGCACATTTGCTAGAACAATGGCTTAGCACTGAGGCACTTCAAAGCTATGAAGTAGGCGTGCGATATCAACTTTTTCACGGACTTGCTTTACTGTTTTTAAGCTTAGATAAAAACAAATTTTCAAGACGCACTGCATGGTTTTTTGTGGTGGGAACTTTATTGTTTTCAGGTTCAATTTATGGATTGACATTCAGCAGCAACACATCTGGATCAATACTCCCAAAAATCATTGGCCCCATAACACCCATGGGCGGATTATTGCTCATTTTAGGTTGGATAAATCTTTTGATAGGCTATATCAGAAGCTAGTTTTATCGCTTGTTTGCCAAAACAATGTAATCGTTTAGCGCCTTGGTCATTGAAGGATTCTCTGGTGTTGGTGCCAAAATGTCTACACGAAGCCCTTTTGCTTCCGCTGTCTTTTTGGTTGATGGACCAAACACCGCAATTCGGGTATTTTTTTGCTCGAAATCAGGAAAGTTTTGAAACAGTGACTCGATTCCTGATGGGCTAAAAAACACCAAAATATCGTAATACACATCACGCAAATTAGATAAATCACTAATTACGGTTTTATAAAAAACACCTTTTGTCCACTTTATACCCGATGCGTCAAGTGCATTTGGGATGGCGGGTTTTAATACATCCGAACATGGAAATAAAAAGGATTCATCTTTATATTTAACAGCTTCCTTGAGTACGTCGTCTAAGGTGCGCTCGCCCACATAAACTTTACGCTTACGATACACAATATATTTTTGCAAATAGAATGCAACTGCCTCAGATTGACAAAAATAACGCAAAGTACTAGGTACGGTATAGCGCAATTCTTCTGCTATGCGGAAAAAGTGATCTACGGCGTTGCGACTGGTAAAAATAATCGAACTGAACTTGGTGATATCAATTTTCTGCATGCGTACCTCTCTGGAAGACACACCCTCAACGTGAATAAACGGAACAAAGTCTATACTAACTTTTCGTTTTTCAATGAGTTGATTATAAGGAGAGTTTTCCATTGAGGGCTCTGGTTGAGAGACCAAAATGGTTTTTACTCTTGCCGGTTTTGTTAAAAGTTGAGCGTTTGTATCAATAGCCATACAGGGACAATTTCAGAGGCGCAAATATACAAAATAATGTACACTCTTTTTAGGGGATTGTGTCTAAAATATAGTTTAAAAAAACGAAGGTGTGTAAAAATCAGTGCTGTTACATAACTCAACGCAAATATATCTGCCGCCAGAGATGATACCGTCAAAAACGTCAATAACACAAGCAAACAACAGTAAAAAAACGCCAGTTTTTCTTTGAACACTGCACGGATATAAAATATTTTTAACAACCCGTCACGAAACCCAAGCATTGTTGCCAACCCTCCTTCAATAAGGGTTTTCGCCCCCCAATACAACATAAATCCCAATGCAAAAAATAACACTGTTACATCAAACACCGCAGGATTTAACTCCTTGGTGTAATAGACTTGAGCGACACCCCCAAAAACAAGTGCTCTAAATCCAAAGCCCAACATAGAAAAAGCTCTATTCAGCGTGTAGGGCTTGTTAAACTCTTCATTACTACTATTACGCAACCAAAAGAAAATCATGGATTGATATCGAGAGGGATTGGTACGTTTAAAAGCCACTAGTATTATCAGTATTACCAATAAAAATAGCCCCAAATAATATGCGTCAAGCTCTCGAAGTGTGTACACAGTACAAAAGTATCTAATTTTTACGCTATACGCCCATGATTAAATATGTATTTTAGCTGAACTATGAATCCGACAGTAGTTGTAATTCCGACCTATAATGAGGCGGAAAACATACAAGATATTATCAGTGCTGTTTTGGCACTTCCATCAGCCATCGATGTGTTGGTAGTAGATGATAATTCGCCAGATGGTACTGCTGAAATCGTTAAAAAATTGAGGGTACATCACCCACAAGTAAACCTTCTCGAAAGAGCAAAAAAACAAGGGCTTGGCCCTGCGTATGTACATGGGTTTAAGTGGGTAATAGAAAAAGGATACACCTACATTTTTGAAATGGATGCCGATTTTTCACATCCCCCCAGCACAGTCGTACCTATGCTGGCTCTTTTACAGCAAGAAAAAACGGATTTGGTAGTGGGTTCGCGTTATAAAAGTGGGATTCGCGTACGCGATTGGCCGCTTAGCAGAATAGCACTTTCTGTTGGAGCTTCGTTATATGTGCGATTGATTACAGGGTTAACCGTGGCAGACCCAACAGCAGGGTTTGTGGGATATCATGTAAAAGTACTCCGTGCATTAGACTTGGAAGATATTCGTTTTAAGGGCTATGCGTTTCAAATTGCATTAAAATTTTGGGCATGGAAAAAAGGCTTTCGTATTGCGGAATTCCCCATTATTTTTACAGACAGAATTAGAGGGGATTCAAAAATGAATACCTCCATAATTAGTGAAGCTATTTTTGGCATTATTGCCATGAAATGGCGAAGCTTCTTTAAGAAATAACTATGATTAAACGTTTAATTCAAGGGGCACAGGTTGTTAACGAAGGTGTAATAGCTACCTTGGATGTACTTATTGAGGGTGATCGTATTACCAAAGTTGCTTCTTCGATTTCTGCTACTCCAGAGATGGAAATTATAGATGCACGGGGTAAACATTTACTGCCGGGCTGTATTGACGATCAAGTACATTTTCGTGAGCCTGGACTTACACACAAAGCTACCATTGAAACAGAATCTAAAGCTTGCGTTGCTGGTGGAATTACTTCCTATTTGGAAATGCCTAACACCAATCCGCAAACAACTACTCCAGATGCTTATGCCAAAAAATTAGCTGTAGCTGCCCAAACCTCTTGGGTTAATTATGGATTTATGTTTGGCGGAACCAACGATAATTTAGAGCAAATAAAAGCCGTTGACCCTAAAACTACCCCCGCACTAAAATTATTTTTGGGTTCTTCTACAGGTAATATGTTAGTGGATGACCCTAACACGCTAAGAGAAATCTTTTCAAATTTTAAACTCCCCATAGCAGTACATTGCGAAGATGAGCACACGATTAGGACCAATCTAGCCAAGTATATAGAAAAATACGGCGATGATATTCCCATCTCCGATCATCCTATAATTCGCTCTGAAGAAGCGTGTTATTTGTCTTCTTCAAAAGCAATAGCCTTAGCCAAAGAAACGGGTGCACGGCTTCATGTTTTCCATTTGTCTACAGCTAAAGAAACTGCATTGTTTTCCAACAAAGTCCCTTTAGCGCAAAAGCAAATCACTTCCGAAGTTTGTATTCATCATTTATGGTTTTCTGATGAAGATTACGCCCAAAAAGGCACACATATTAAGTGGAATCCAGCCGTAAAAACAGCACGTGATCGCGATGCGTTGTGGGCAGCACTAAATGATGATCGCATAGATATTATTGCCACCGATCATGCACCACACACGCTAGATGAAAAAAATCAATTGTACACCAAAGCACCATCTGGCGGACCCATGGTTCAGCATGCCTTACCAGTACTATTAGAGTGTGTACAACAGGGAAAAATATCCTTAGAGAAAGTAGTAGAGAAAATGTGTCATAATCCGGCTATTTTATTTGATATCGCACACAGGGGTTATGTCCGTGAAGGGTATTTTGCCGATTTGGTTTTGGTAGATATTAATCAAAAACAAACCGTAATGCGTGAAAATGTATTGTATAAATGCGGATGGTCTCCACTTGAAGGAACTACCCTTAGAGGCGTTGTTACACATACCTTTGTTAATGGTACACTTATGTATGACAATGGTACATTTACAGATCTTATAAACGCTAAACCCCTAACTTTTTCACGATGAAAAACGTTAACCTTATTGTGTTTGTTTTGCTCTTTTTGGGTTGTACTCAAGAGCGTATTCCTAAACCTAAACCGTTGCTTACTCCAGAGCAAATGACGCGTTTCCATGTAGACTTGGCGATTTTAAGCGCATCATCAAGTTACGTCAAAGACAGTTTTGTTCCGTTAGATTCACTCTATAAATTCCACAAAATAGACAGCATTACTTTTGCCAAAAACAATATTTATTATGCCTCAAAACCAAAAGTATATATCAAGATTTTTGAGGCGGCCAAAGAAGAACTTGAAGGCTATGACGAAATCGATTCGTTGTTGTTATTGAAAAGTCCGCTGCTTAAAGAATAAACGCAGATACTCTTTTACGTTCGTTACTAGAGGTTTATATTTGCTAAAATTTGATACATGGCATCATTTGTTGAAGAACTTAGTTGGCGGGGTATGGTACATGATATTATGCCTGAAACAGAGGCCACTCTTGCCAAAGGCATGACTGCCGGATATATAGGTTTTGATCCAACCGCAGATTCATTACATATCGGGAGTTTAGTGCAAATCATGATTTTGATGCATTTCCAACGCTATGGTCACAAACCCTATGCGCTTGTGGGCGGTGCTACAGGTATGATTGGAGATCCCTCTGGAAAATCAGCAGAGCGTAACCTTCTTGACAACGAAACCCTTCAGCGAAACTGCGAAGGGCTTGAAAAACAACTCGCCAAATTCTTAGACTTTGACAGTACCAAAAAAAATGGTGCTGTATTGGTCAATAATTACGACTGGATGGAGTCGATTAGCCTGATTGATTTTGCTCGAGATATTGGTAAGCACCTTACGGTAAATTACATGATGGCAAAAGATTCGGTCAAAAAGCGGCTTGGCGCTGATGCCAAAGAGGGGATGTCGTTTACTGAGTTTACCTACCAGCTTATTCAAGGATATGATTTTCTTCATCTTTACCAACACCATAATTGTTTGCTGCAAATGGGCGGTAGTGATCAGTGGGGGAATATCACCACTGGAACAGAACTTATTCGCAGAAAAGGTGCCGGAAAGGCGTATGCGATAACTTGTCCGTTGATTACCAAAGCTGACGGTACTAAATTTGGCAAAACAGAAAGTGGCAATGTGTGGCTTGACCGAGAGAAAACGTCGCCATATAAGTTTTATCAATACTGGCTCAATGCCTCTGATGAAGATGCTGAGATGTACATTAAGATTTTCACGTTTTTGACTAAAGAGGAAATAGAAGCTCTTACTGCTACTCATCGCGAAGCGCCTCATCAACGCCAATTACAACGAAAACTAGCACAAGAAGTCACTACAATGGTACACAGCGAAGCCGATGTAGATCGCGCCGAACAAGCCGCGCAAATTTTGTTTGGTAAAGCCACTGCCGAAACCCTAAAAACCTTAGACGCACAAACCCTGTTGGATGTATTTGAGGGGGTGCCACAGGCTGAAATTACTGCGGATACACTCTCTGGAGAAGGACTTGCTATAGTAGATGCTTTGGCGGGGAGTATAGGTTTTTTAAAATCGAATGGAGAGGCACGACGGGCGCTGAAAGAAAATTCTATTTCGGTAAACAAAGAAAAGGCTACAGAAGATAAAAAAATCACAAATTCTGATCTTATTTGCGAACGTTATGTATTGCTGCAGCGCGGTAAGAAAAACTATTTTTTACTTGTGGTCACGCCGTCATAAGGGAGCAACCGCGAACATCAGAAGCATCAAAACGACCGAGTACTTCAAACTGACCGTTTTCATAACATTTGCCCAAATCTTGGGTAGCAATAAATGCACATGATTCTTTGTTGGAAAGGTCAATAATATTGATTCCACCTGTCCCTATCTCGCTTACCACCTTTGGGTCATGTACATCCCTAACTAAAACCCGCATACTTGGCGAGGGTTCAAAAATGCCATTCCCTTTAGAATAGGCCTGTGATAGCAATTCAGTCATGCCATATTCGCTGTGAATGGTTTCTACGCCAAAGCCTTTTTTGAGTTGCACATGCAATTCTTCACGGATAAGTTCTTTTCGCCTTCCTTTCATCCCACCGGTTTCCATTACTGTGGTGTATGAAAGTTCCATCGGGTAGGCTTCACAAAAATCAAGTAGCGCAAAGCTGACGCCAATAAGTAGCGTTTGTTGTTTTTTTTGGTTTAAGTCTATCAATGCGTGGTGCAAGGCATCAAATTGATTTAGATAAAACCCGCTGTATTCTTTTTTGGCGTGGTGAATCAAATCGCGACACATATATACCAATGAGGCATTTGGACGATCGAGATATCCAGGCAAAAGTGCCAAAATGTGATAGTTGGAAGGGGAGCCATAAAAGTGGTTAAATCCTGAACGAAAACTTTCTTCATAAATTTTTAAAGATGCCACGTGATGTTGACTCGTGCGCCCCCCAGTACCAGAGCTTTCAAAAATCATTTCATCTTTTTCGGCACAGCTTATTCGATGCGATTTGAAAAGTTCAATGGGTAAAAATGGAATTTCTAATAGCGTTTTGACATCTGCTGGACTGGTATTTACCAAATCACAATAAGAGCGATAAACGGAGTTGTGCGCATACTGATAAGCAAAAAGGTCTAGAGCTTGTTTGTTAAACATTTCCATTATTAATCAAAAGTATTAATGATTTTTTAATATTGGATAACAAAAACCTCTCTGTATTTGTTTATTTTTGGAAATACTACAGTATGAGCAATGAAAAATAAGCAAATACGTATTTTATTGGTTGATGATGAACCTGATATTCTTGAGATTTTAGAGTATAACTTGGCCTCAGAAGGGTACCAGGTTGATACGGCAAAAAATGGACGTGAAGCTTTGGAGAAAGCAAATAAATGGAAACCTCATCTGGCTATTTTGGATGTGATGATGCCTGAAATGGACGGTATTGAAACCTGTGAAAAATTACGTGCTAATTCAAACTTGTCAAACTTGCTCATTGTGTTTTTGACAGCTCGTAGCGAAGATTATTCCCAGGTAGCAGGTCTAGAAGCTGGTGCAGATGATTATATCACCAAACCCATCAAACCTAAGGTTTTGATGAGTAAAATTAAATCGGTATTGCGCCGATATAAAGGCACAGATGCAGAAAATGAACTTGTTGAAGCGGGGGATTTGATTATTAATCGCGAAGAGTATAAAATTGTGTACAAAGGTCAAGAAATTATGCTGCCGCGAAAGGAATTTGAATTGATTTCATTGCTGGCATCAAAGCCAAATAAGGTGTTTGGACGAGAAGAAATTTTAGACCGTGTTTGGGGTAATGAAGTTATTGTAGGTGGAAGAACCATTGATGTGCATATTCGAAAATTAAGAGAAAAAGTAGGTGACCAGCACTTTAAAACAGTAAAAGGGGTGGGCTATAAATACGTGGTGTAATATGCCAAAAAAACCATTTAAGGCGTATCGATTTTCACTAACCCTGTCTTTGCTGATAACCCTTTTTGTGATTATTCTCAATATAGGTCTTTTGTTGTTTAGCAATGAAAATCTGTTTGAAAAAGATAAAATTCTCCCTATTGCTTTATCTAGTATTGCTGTTTTTTCGGTCTGTTTTTTGATTTTAAATTTCGGCGCAGAAAAATTCATTTACAAGCAAATTAGAGCTTTGTATACAGATTTAGAACCGAGCTTAAAAGATGAACTTAGCGATATTCGTATCACCAACGATATGGATGCCTTATTAAAAAACGTAAAAGAAGTTGCGCAAAAGCGCAGTATTGAAATTGATAGTTTGAAAGATCAAGCAGCCTTTAGACGCGAATTTTTGGGAAACATTGCTCATGAGCTGAAAACCCCTTTGTTCACCGTACAAGGATACATTCTTACATTGCTAGATGGCGCCTTGAAAGATAAAACAGTAAATAAAAAATACCTTTCTAGAGCAAGTAAAGGAGTTGAGCGTTTGATTTATATTGTAAAAGATTTAGACTTGCTTACAAGTTTAGACAAAGGAAATACTGAACTAGAAAAAAGCAATTTTAACGTTTTAGACCTTATTCAAAACGTCTTTGATATGTTAGAAATGCGGGCTTCAAAATCTAATATTAGGCTGGAATTTGATAAAAAGTACGAAAATGCCATACTGGTTTTTGCCGATTACGAACGGATTCAACAGGTGCTTACAAACCTGATAATGAATTCTATCAAATACGGAAAAAATAAAGGAACTACTGAAGTTAGTATTCAGCCTATTTATGAGGATAAAATCATAGTTCGTATTCGAGATAACGGCGAGGGAATAGAACAAGAACATTTACCGCGCTTATTTGAACGTTTTTACCGCGTAGACAAAAGCGGTAGTCGCCACATGGGCGGTTCGGGTTTAGGGCTTGCCATAGTGAAGCATATTATTGAAGCACATGGCGAGCAAATTTTTGTAGAAAGTCAGCCTGAGATAGGGTCTGAATTTTCGTTTACTCTCGAAAAGGAGAAAGGATTAGTTAAGGTGTAATACGATATTTTGGGAAGTAAGAATAAATTAAAGCGTTTTAAAGAAAACGAGTCGTTTGGGAATGTAATTCAACCTACTCGTGAAGAACTGATGTCGGGTGCTTTTTCTCACAAGGGGCATTGGTCGGAATATTTTGGAAATACAAATCCTATTGTTGTGGAATTGGGCTGCGGTAAGGGAGAATATACCGTTGGCTTGGCACGTAAAAACCCAAATTTTAATTACATCGGTATTGATATAAAGGGGGCGCGTTTTTGGCGTGGCGCCAAAACGGCACTAGAGGAAGATCTTAATAATGTTGCTTTTATACGGACACAAATTGAACTTATTGAAGATGTTTTTGCCCAAAATGAAGTGGCAGAACTTTGGATTACGTTCCCTGATCCGCAATACAAGTTTAAACGAACCCATCACCGCCTGACGAACCCAATATTTTTGCGTCGATATCATAATATTTTAAAACCTGATGGTGTGGTGCATCTAAAAACCGACTCATCATTTTTACACGGCTATACACTAGGGGTATTAGACGGCTGGAATATTGTTCCTCAAATGGCGCATCACGATGTGTATCAGTATGTTCATGCGCCTGAAAATGTTATTGAGATTCAAACTTTTTACGAGCAACAGTACCGCGAGCAGGGGATGCCCATTACCTACCTTAAATTTTCGTTTCCTACACATGTCCCAACCGAATGATTTTTTTGAACGTGTCTACGAAGTAGTCCGCCAAGTGCCTTATGGAAAAGTAACCACCTATGGCGCTATTGCGCGGTTTCTGGGAGCGGCCAAAAGCGCCCGAACCGTAGGTTATGCCATGAATGCGGCACATAACCTAGAAGATGTACCCGCACACCGAGTGGTAAACAGGATAGGTGTGCTTACGGGGAAGCATCATTTTGGAGGGATAAACACAATGCAACAACTGCTCGAGTCCGAAGGGCACACTATTATTGACGACCAAATCCAACATTTTGAAGCGGTACTTTGGGAGCCAAACAAATAGATGATTTCTTAACCCTAAACCCTATATTTGTATTCTTATTTAGACTGAATGAAAATTACAAGCTCCACTATTGAAGATGCGCTTCGCGGCATAAGTTTACCTGGCGAGGGTAAAAATCTCATAGAAGCCAAAGCGGTTAAAAACATCAATATTTTTGGAGATGAAGTGGTTGTTGATGTTGTCATGTCAAACCCTGCTTTACAAGCCAAGAAAAAAGTGGAGGTGGAGGTTATGAAAGCCATTCACGATAAGGTTTATGAAAAAGCAAAAGTTTCGGTGAACATTACAGTTGTTGCTCCCGAAAAAAAGGAAAACCCTAACCTTATTAAAGGAAAACCCATTCAGGGAATCCAAAATGTAGTCGCGGTAGCTTCTGGTAAAGGTGGTGTAGGAAAATCTACCGTTACGGCAAACCTGGCAGTGTCTCTAGCGAAAATGGGCTTAAGTGTTGGGGTGTTAGATGCAGATATTTATGGGCCATCTATGCCTCTAATGTTTGATGTGGTCAATGAAAAACCACTTGCCAAAAACATTGACGGCGTTTCTAAAATGGTGCCTGTTGAGAATTTTGGTGTAAAGGTGTTGTCTATCGGATTCTTCACCAAACCTGATCAAGCGGTAATATGGCGCGGACCTATGGCTGCCAAAGCACTAAACCAAATGATTTTTGATGCTGCATGGGGAGAATTGGATTTTTTACTCATAGACTTGCCACCTGGAACAGGTGATATTCATTTGAGTATCATGCAATCGCTACCGATTACAGGTGCGGTAGTGGTAAGCACGCCACAGGCGGTAGCACTCTCTGATGCCAAAAAAGGAGTAGCCATGTTCCAACAAGAAAACATTCAAGTTCCTGTACTGGGCATTATTGAAAACATGGCGTATTTCACCCCAGACGAGTTGCCCGATAACAAATATTATATTTTTGGAAAAGCTGGTGCGCGCTATTTGGCAGCAGATTTAGATGTGCCCTTTTTGGGAGAGCTGCCTTTGGTGCAAAGTATTCGGGAGGCAGGCGATGTGGGAAGACCAGCTGCCATGCAAGAAAATTCTGCCGTTTCTGAGGCACTTACCGGGGTTACCCGTGCTGTGGTAACCGAAGTGGTAGCTCGAAACGAACAACTACCTCCTACCGAGGCAATTAAAATAACCACAATGGCAGGCTGTGCTGCCGTAACTAAAAAATAACCTATGTCTGACCTCAATACACGTGTAGAACTAGCCTTAGAAGAAATTCGCCCATTCCTTAAATCTGATGGCGGTGATATTGCCCTAGTAGGCATTGAAAACCAAACCGTAAAAGTACAATTGCTAGGGGCTTGCGTGGGTTGCTCGGTAAACCAAATGACCCTAAAGCAAGGCGTTGAGCTTACCATCAAAAAACACGCCCCCGAAATTCAGGAAGTGGTGAGTGTGTAAGTCTAGGACAAAAAAAAGCCCCCGTTGTGGAGGCTTTAGTTGCTTAAACGGCTTTAGTGCACAAACATTTTATAATTATTTAAACGCTGATTTTCTCTTACTTGTACTAAGTAAATACCCTTTTCTAGATATAGTGGTAGTATATGGTTTTTGCTATAGGTGTTTTCAACACGCTTAATTTGCTTGCCGACCAAATTAAATATCGAGATTTCAAATGCGCCACTTTTAAGAAAATGTATTTTGTTTGACAGAATTGAAACAGCATTATTAAGGTTAAAACTTTCTGCACTTAAACTGGAGTCAACCGTAAAGTTTGCTTTATAATTTGCTCCTGAGTTATTGTCTAATTTGTCTCCTACGTTACTGGTAATCTTCCAATATACTTCTAACGTGTATGTTTCTGAAGCACTGAGCCCGGATAAAACATCTGTATTGTTATCCGATTTTGCCCATTTTTGGTTATCTGCGTTACCGTCTACACCATTCTCTGCCCACGGCAAGTCCACTTCTACAAAGCTAGGAAGCGGATTAGGTTCAGGGCTAGAAACATAAATTCTGTAATATAGCTTTGCACCTGTTACGTCTCCTCCATTATTTTTCCATGATTTTATTTCGCCACCTTTTAGTGTCAGTTGGGTTACATTGCCAAAAGAATGCCCTGAAAAAGGAGTTGTGCCTCCGTTGTTAATTCCACCATGATAGTAGGTTTCACTACCATTATCTAAAATGGCATAGGTTTGATAAATACCTGCATCCTGCCCAAACGATGTATAGTACAGCATAATGAAGAAAAAAAGTAAAATATTTCTCATAATTAATTATTTAAAGGTTAAACAAACATTTCATAGCAATTAATTTTTATCACTCAACCAGGACTTTACACAGTCCGTATAGGTTGGTTTTACTGTTTTTTACTACCACAAAGTAAATTCCTTTTTGAGTAGGTGCTTTAAGTGATAGTACTCTACCTGTATTTTGTGTTCCATGGTGCAATTCTTGCCCCAAAGCACTGTATAGTTTATAGCTAAAAGCATCTTCTGAGGGAAGTTCAATTTCAATACGTTCTTTTACAGGATTTTGGCGCAAACCCAAATGCAAGAGTTGCGGGTTATGGTTGCTAAGCGTTGCCTGTTGGTTGCCGTAAATTTTAAATCCCCCAGGGGCTAATGTTACCGCTTGGCTGGTAGAACTTACACTTATGGTACTGCTGTCCATAAGGTCAACCCAAGTACCGGTATAAGGAAAATCAGCGGTTATGTTTTGTGTGGTAACGCTAAAGTTTGCGAGAATAACCACATTTTTAAGCCCACTCAGGGCATCGTCCCATAAATAAATCCGCTGCAAAAGGCTGTTGGAGTTCATCGGGCTAATACTTGAATTCCCCCTAAAAACCGCATTGTTTTGTTTTAGGATGTTCATATGGCTCCAGTCGTCATAAATTTTCTTGCGTTGCGTATTCGTAAGCCAATTGTTTGCCCATTGTGGTTGTGGCTTGGTATCTAGTTTGCAGTCGCCTACTGTGCCGTCATTGCAGGTATTTATAGAAAGCTCCATGCCCAGTTCGCCAAAATGCCATATCATTTTTGGACCCGGTACCAACAAACTCACTGCGCCAATCGCCGACATACGGCTTAGCGCAACGTTTAGGTTTTTCACATTATGTGCCGATTGTGTAGCGTTTCCAAATTGTAGATTTTTATACATTAAACGCTCTTCATCATGACTTTCGGCATAGCCTACCAAACGCTTTCCATTAAACCCACGACTTTCGGCACGCATTCTACTAATATCATTGCTAGAACCAAATCCCATACTAAGTTGATTGTACGGTTCCGTCATTTTACCCCAAAGCATAATGCCTTTACCTTCATTAAGGCGGTAATCTGCCCATTCCTTTTCTTCAGTATCTCCACCCAAATGCTCAAAAATCACATAGTGATTGGCATCTAACGACCAAGAGTAATCGGCGTATTCTTTGAGTACAGCTACCCTGTCCGATTGGTAACTTCCAGTACAACCTTCATCGTTGGCCGTACAGTTTTGTGTAAATCCTTTGGTCAAATCCCAACGGAATCCATCAATTTTATATTCCTCTATCCAATGCTTAATGACTCGTTTGGTAAAGTTTTTTGTAAGCGTAGATTGATGGTTAAAATCGCTTCCAACATTGTAGCTATGCTTGGCTTCTACATTAAAATAGGGATTTTCACTTGAGGGGTCGCCCCAACCGTTACCGTCTTCATCGGTCATCCACATGCGAATACCAGGCGCGCGACCAAAGGCGTGATTGATGGCCAGATCCAAAATTACGGCAATACCATTTTGATGGAAGGTATCAACCAGCTCTTTGAATTTTTCGGGAGTGCCATAAAACTTATCTAGCGCCATGTGAAAGGCAGTGTTATAGCCCCAACTTTCGTTGCCTTCAAATTCCATTACGGGCATTAGTTGAATGGCGTTAATGTTTAGATTTTTGAAGTACGATACACGATCAATAAGGTCTTGGAAAGAGCGATTTGCATCAAAATCCCGAATAAGCACCTCATAAATGACGAGGTCTTCCTTGGCGGGTTTTTGGAAGTTAGGCACTTGCCAGCTATAGGCTGTTTGTGCGGTTTGTAGTACGGTTACCTCGCGTTCTTGCCCAGTGGGGTAGGCAGGAAGGTTTGGATAGGAAGTTTCCGGAATGTATTCGTCATCAAAAGGCGATAAGACCAGTGTAGAATAGGGATCGGCGGTTTTTACAATGGCAGGGCTGTTTGTAATGGGGCTAATGTCGTATACCCAGTATTGGTAATGATAAATTTGCCCAGGGGTTAATCCCGTAAGTTCCAACCAAAAGATGTCAGAGGCGGGGTCTTTTTTCATAAGGTAAGTACTGCTTGTGGTGTAGTTGTTAAAACTTCCCGCCACGTAGATATAATCTTTGTTGGGTGCATTAAGTACCAGTGTGGCTTTTGAGGTATCGGTGTGGTAGTTGATGCCTTCTTGTAATCCTGTTGGGATGGCTTCTGTGGTTACTGAAGGAGCTACTTCTACGGCGATTTCTATTTCGGCGGTTTCACTTGAGCTAAAGGGGCTTCCTACAATTTTTAAGATACCATCAACAGAAACATTTAAGTCAACACCGTAATTCGGATAACCAGGTTGATTGGTTTCAATAGCAACTCCGTTATAGTATGAAGAATAGTAGCCAGCTTCCTGAGTTCCTTTAGCGGTCATCACTGCTCGTACTTCTGTAATCTGATTGGCTTGTACCAAAATAGTATTCCCAGAATGTGAGGTAATATTCATCAATACTTTGCCAACATCAATTAAAAAATCTTGGGTTTTACGCTCACCAGCTCCTTGATTTTCTGCATTTTTTGCTTTTACTAAAATGCCCATTTTTGTAATACCTGTATCGTTAAAAAAAGTTGTTGGCGTTAAGGTAAAGCTGTACGTTCCGTTGCCATTATTGGTCATTTTTAAGGCCTCGGTCGAGTTATTCCAAGTTCCATTAGTTACTGCTGGTCCACCGGAACTTGTACTACTATTGTTTTTAAAATACCATGCCCACACGTACAGATCGGTTACGCCCCATTGCGCAGGGTCTAGCCCACTGAACGTAAGGGTTACAGATTCATCTTCGTTAAAGGCTTCTGGAGTAGTACTTAGTGTTGCATTTTGAACTTGACCAAGAGCAAAAGCGGACAACAGTGCTACCGTAAACAAGTAAAGATTTTTAGGCATGGCTTCTATTATAAAAGCGGCGCAGTGAAGAAATATCACTGTGCCGCACTAAAATTAATTTTAAAACAAATTATTTTCCTTCAGCTACAGTGATGGTTTTATTGACCGTATCGATATCAACACGGTATAAACCTGTAGTACCTACAAATGCAAAGTTGTTATCATTGTCTTGAGCATCTTCAAATTTTGCATCTACGGTATACCCATCAGAAACATAAGAAGGATAGTTCACACCAGAACCCCAGTTATCTTTTTCGGTAAAGAAACGGAAGTTATTTTCTGAACCTCCATTATTGTTAAGGTTCATTACAGAACTGTAAACGCCGTTTCCTTGACAAGGTAGGTTAATTGGCGAAGTCCAACCCCAACCAGCATCAGGCACACCTGCACCTACCGCATAAAGGTTTAACAAATCACAACCATCAACACCATCTTGGGTTAGGGTTATGGTTTTGGCAACGGCGTTAATTTCTATATGATAAGTTGCTGAGCTACCAACAAAGGCAAAGTTTTTATCATTATCGTCCTTTTCAGCAAATTTTGCGTCTATGGTATATCCATCAGCAATGAAAGTAGGATAGTTCACTCCCGAGCCCCAATTGTCTTTTTCTGTAAAGAAGCGGAAATTATTACTATCACCAGCAATATTACGTAAGGCAATGTAGCCTGAATAAACATTGGTTCCTGTACATGGAATTTGAACTGGAGATACCCAGCCCCATCCTGCATCGAAAGCACCAGCACCAACCGCCCAATAAGCATCTAAATCACAGTTGGCTGTGTTAGTGGGTTGAGTTTCAATAATTTCAATGTTCAGTGTTATTATTTCGGAAATTTTTGTCAATCCATTAGAATTTGTGGAATCTCCAACAGTCGCAATAACTCTGGCATAAAGCACCCCTGTATTTCCTTTATCTGTGGTAGATGGATCAGCATCAAGCCCCATGGCTAAAGCAGCAGTCCAAAGCTGCTCGACGGTAATGGTGTAACTTGTATCTGTAATTGTACCTGAATCAAAAGAAGCGACTGCACCAGATTCAAATGTTTCACTGGTAGAAACTTCTACCGTGTAGCTTATTTCTGTGGGAGCACCAAAATCTGGTTTGTTCCACAAAAATCGCTCTGCAATATTCATTCGAGTTTCATAGGTTAAATAATAAGTGCTTAACAAAGTATTTGTAAAACCAACAGTTTCTGATGTTTCCGCAACAGTAAATTGCGGATCATTGTCTTCATTGATACATCCAACAGCTACAAAGAGTAACATCATTGGGAGTATATTTTTTGTAAATAGGGTTGTAAATTTAGTTTTCATTTTTGTGTTTTTTAATATCCAGTATTTTGAGATAGATTAGGGTTTGCTTCTAAAGAGCGTTGTGGAATTGGAAATAGATTGTAATGATTTGGAATGGGAGACCCATTAAGAGTATTTCCCTTCCATGGCCATAAATAACTACCTCCTGTAAACTTTCCATTTCGGATTAGATCAGAACGGCGTACACCCTCAAAATTGAGTTCGCGCCCTCGTTCATCCAAAATAAAGTCTGCTGTAAGTTCAGCAGCCGTAATGGCAGTAGCTCCGGCGCGTGTACGAACATCATTCACATATTTTAAGGCATCAGTAGCCGAACCTCCACCACCGTTTAGATGTGCTTCAGCATACATTAAATATGCATCTGACAAGCGGAATAATGGGAAATCCGTACTGGAAAAACTCGTGTTGGTTCCCGTAGGATTCGTGAAGGCTTTGTTTCTAAACTTAATCGAGGGAAAACCATTTGTCCAATCTTTATAGTCATCCATTTCGTAAGCATGACCACCTGTCCAAAACAAATGCGCGCGTTTGTCAGAAGAAGCTGCCAAACCAGCAGCATCTGCGGCAAAAAGCCCGTACCATCCTTTTGAGGCACGGTGACCTCCCCAGCCTTCAGTAGCAGCGTAATCTGAAAGCGTCATGGTGTCACCCGAAAGACTTCCATTTACAATGTATGTGGTGTTTCCATAGCTCTGGCTTACATCAGCGTCAGCAATAAGCGGGAAAATAATTTCAGGAGAAGTATGGTTGTCACCAGAGAAGTTTTGTAAAAACTCCGCAGCAAGTGAATGTCCACTTCCTGTAATTACTTTTTCGGCATAGTTAAGTGCTTTGTCAAATTGTGCCGTACCTGTGTATACTTCCGCATTCATATATAAACGCGCCAACAAAAACTGCGCAGCAGCTTTATCGGCTCTACCATACGAATTGGTGTCTGCCAACAAGCCTTCAACGGCAAGTAACTCAGTTTCCACATAGTTGTAAAGCTCTGTACGTGATACTTCAAGTAGGGGTGCAGACTGACCGAAATTCTCTTCGGTTGCCAAAACGCCTTTTCCAAAGCAGTCTATCAAATAGTAGTACGCCAAAGCACGTAAGAAACGTACTTCGCCCTCTATCTGCGATTTGTTTTCCACTTCGATGCTACCCAATATATTGATTAGGTTGTTTGCTTGAGGGATGGTATAATAAATTCGGTTATACATATAACGGAAAAATTTATTGTTTTCGTCCCAGTTAGACGTGGTCGTCAATTGGTCTAAGCCATCATCGCCCCAACGGTTTTTAAGTCCGTCAGCGGTAAAGTCTTGCAAGTTGACAATCCCGCGTAAAAAAGGAGATTCACCAGCATCATCATCAATATCCGAAGAGCCTGGACCATCTGCACCCGAAAGGGCAAAAGAACCGTACAAGCGCGATAAAATTCCGTTAACCGCATTGGGGTCTTGCTTAAGCAATTCCTCAAGTGTCAAATCAATTTCCGGCTTGGTATCTAAGTCGTCAACACAGCTAACCGCTAGCGTTGCAACAAAAAAGATCAAAAGTATTTTTTTCATGTTCATCTTAATTAAAAGTCAAAGTTTAGTCCTAGTGTAAACACTCGTGGCCGAGGATAGAAATTGTTGTCTATGCCACCAAAGTTTTCAGGGTCTTGACCCGAATATTTGGTAATAAGAAACGCGTTGTTTACCGTAAAAGAAGCTTGAATTTGCGTGCCGTTGCTTAAGGGTTCAAAGGCATAGCCAAGCGTGATGTTCTCGCAGCGAATAAAGCTCGCATCTTCTAAGAAATAATCAGAGAAAGGAACAAAATTTTTCTGATCGAAAATGATTGGATTTGCTGCTCCGCTATAGAAGTTTAGCACATTGCTCAGCACCCTAACGTTCTGTCCAGGTACAGGACGCTCTGTAAATCCTGAAGTTAGCCTTCTGGCATTATAAACTTGCCCGCCATATTGCCCTCTTAAGCTAGAACTTAACGATAACTTTTTGTAGTTAAAGTTAAACCCAAATCCGAACGTATAATTGGGACGCATCGGACGATAATAACGGTCATCATTACCAATTTCTCCGTCTTGGTTTAGGTCGGCAAAGGCATTATGCACAGGTTCCCCATTCGTGTTGTACATCTGACGGAGTACCCAAGCTGCCCCTGCCTGTTGGTCTAATGCATGTCGCAACAAGAATGTTCCTGTTCCAATAGGTAAGGTTCCACCAGCACCAACTTGTGTAATACCATTAAGGTCAGTAACTGTAGTTTTTGCGTAAGCACCATTAGCAAATACATTTAGTGATGTATTTTGGGTATCTATTGCTAGTACATCCAAGCTTATCTCAAAGCCTTCACTTTCGGTACTTCCGATATTATCAACAAAACTACTTGCCGGTGCTTGTCCTGGAGGAACCGGTGCATTAGCAAGAAGGTCATTGGTATCACGTTTAAATACATCAAACGAACCAGAAAGTAATCCGTTAAGTAATCCAAAATCAACCCCCGCATTGATCGTGGTTGTTTTTTCCCAAGTCAGGTTTGGATTAAACATACGGGCGTTATACAAATTTTCACCTGGCAAATACTTACTTGTAGCAGAACCAATTTGGAAAAATGGATAGGATGGATAGTAACCTACTTCGTTAGATATGTTAGATTGTCCTGTTTCTCCCCAACCTGCACGTAGTTTAAGGTTGTCAAAAATATTTAGGTCTTCAATAAAGGTTTCGTCACTCAATCGCCATGCTACAGCGGCAGCAGGGAAAACACCCCAACGATTTTCTTTAGCAAATAATGAAGAAGCATCTGCACGAACCGAAAGCGTAACCAAATACTTTCCAGCTATATTTAGGTTGGTACGTCCAAAAAACGACTGTAAATTTAGCTCTGTAAAATAACGATTTGTCGGATTGTTTTCATTAGGCAAAACCTCCCTTGCCCCAGTTGTTTCATTGTAACGGTAAAATTCCTTTGTGCCTTCGTTTACAAAGTTTTGATACGAATATCCTGCTTGGGCATCCATAGACTGAAGTAGTCCGTCAAAATCTTTGGCATAAGACAAATACCCCTCTAAAGTTTTATTTGTAATGCTTTGGTCTTCGCGGTAGTTTTCTCCTGGATTAAAGCGTCCTACTTTATAGGTGGCAATGGCGTTTTGACTAAAAGTTTCACGGATATCCGCATCCGATTTTTCTAACCCTAGATTGAGTACAGCACGCAATCCATCTACAAATGGAAGCGAATAATCCAATTCAGCGTTTGTCAAAATACGAAGTAGCTTTTCTGGACGTTGGCGTTGCATTAACATGGCAACAGGATTCCAGGTGCCGTCCAAAAGGGTAAGCCCATTTTCAGTTCGTGTACTTTGGTAGTAGCCACCAAATGCACTGCTGTCATCGTAGATGGGCTTGGTAGGGTCCATACTTACAATGTTTCCTAAAGCACCCCCTTCATCAACAGCATTTTTATTAACGTAAAATGCTTTGGCATTAAAATCTAATTTTAAGTCATCGTCAAAGAATGTTGGCGTAATTCTAAATGTTGTGCTCAAACGTTCATAGTCATTCGTTTTAACCAGACCTTGATTGCCAGTATGTCCTATTGAAAAACGATACGGCGTTTTGTCTTCTACACTTCCAGCCACAGAGAAATTCAAAATTGAACTGTACGCCGTACGGAACACAGCATCTTGCCAATCTGTATTGTACATAACACCATTTACTCCCAACAAATTAGCATAGCTTGGGTGGTATTCGTTAATAAAACGCTCAAAGGTTGGACCATCCATTAAGTCAAGTTTTTTGCTAACGTCACTTATAGACGATGACATGCTTAAGTTGTATTTGGTCTCACCCAACGTTCCTTTTTTGGTCGTGATAAGGATAACTCCATTTGAAGCGCGTGACCCATAAATTGCCGTAGCTGAAGCATCTTTTAAAATAGAGAAGCTGGCAATATCGTTAGGATTTACTAGCGATAATGGGTTTTGAACACCTGCAGGAGTTACTACATCTAGTGGTATTCCGTCAATGACTATTAACGGGCTGTTGCTTGCAGAAAGCGATGCCCCACCACGGATTCGGATGTTTGGTGCTGCATCGGGTGCACCACCGCTGTTGGTAATCACTACCCCAGCAACCTTACCCGTAAGCAATTGGTCAGACGAAACAATAGCCCCTTGGTTAAAGTCTTCTGTAGTTATACTTGAAACGGATCCTGTAGCGTCCTTAACGGTTGTGGTACCGTACCCAATGACCACCACTTCGTCTAGCTCAGAAGCTGACTCAGCTAATGTAACATTGAGTGTAGCACCCGAAACATTCAGTTCCTGTGTTTCGAATCCAACAGACGAGAATACCAACACGCTGCCATTGGCAACGGCTATAGAATAGTTTCCGTCAAAATCGGTAGAAACTCCCGTAGTGGTTCCTTTGACCACCACGTTTACGGCAGGAAGCGGACTTCCCGAAGTATCCGTAACAACTCCGTTTACTGTTTGTTGTGCATATAGCCCAAACGAGGCGACAAACAACAAGCAAACCAAAGCGTTTTGTATTTGTTTTTTCATATGTTTATTATTGGTTGATAAAATGATTAAACACACTTCTTCATGAGCTAAACTATGCAAAGATTTTGGTAACATAAAGGATATAAATCATTGAGTTGTCACTACAACGTTTTCGATAGCTACGAAAACGTTGTAGTGTTGATAACTTTTAAATTCTTAATTTAAATGCACACAAATTACAGTATTCTCATTATAATTGCTTAAAAATAGCATTGTGTGAAAAAAAAGATGACCTTAAAGCAACTCGCACTCGAGTTGGGCGTGTCGGTTTCTACGGTTTCTAAGTCATTAAATAATAGTGATGAAATCAGCAAAGAAACGCGCGATCGAATTCAAGCATTTGCTAAATTTTATAACTATCGGCCAAATAATATTGCGCTTAGTCTTAAAAATAAAAAGACAAAAACCATAGGAGTTATTATCCCCGAAGTGGTTCATCATTTTTTTGCTATGGTTGTAAAAGGAGTAGAACAAGTAGCGGTAGAAAGAGGATACAACGTACTTATTTCATTATCCAATGAATCGTTTGAAAAGGAGGTAATTAATATGGAGACATTTGCCGATAGCCTTATAGGAGGATTTATTTTATCTCTTTCTAAGGAAACACTGAAACGTCAAGATTATCACCATATATATCAAACCATAGAAGAAGGAATGCCTGTAGTGTTGTTTGATAGAACAGCCCCTGAAATTAACTGTGATCAGGTCATTGTCAACGATGAACAAGGTGCGCTGTTGGCTACTCAACATTTGTTAGAGCAAGGAAGAAAACATATTTTATTAATTACCACAGAAGACTACATTAGTGTTGGAAGGCTGCGAACTCAAGGATATGTAAAAGCACTTCGGCTCGCAAATGTTCCACTCGACAACAACCTCATTATTAAAACAGAAGACAGTAACAGGTCTGATATTATCTTGCCTGCACTAGAAGAAGAAATTCGAATTGCGTTAAAAAAAAGCCCTCATATTGATGCTATTTTTACAGTAAATGAAATTTATGCAGCGTTGGTTCTCCGTGTTTTACGCGAGCTAAAACGAAGCGTTCCAGAAGATATAGCCATTATTTGTTTTACCGATGGGGTTATTTCAAAATACGCAACGCCCTCGCTCTCAACAGTAAGTCAGCATGGTACCCAAATCGGTATTGAAGCAGCTAGCTTGCTGATTGATAGGCTTGAAAATAAAGAAATCAACTCGGCTCCAATCACAAAAGTGGTGGCTTGTGAAATAATAAAACGTGATTCAACATAAATTTTTATATTAGCCAATTCAAAACAAACACACTTCTTCAGTTTTGTTTTGATAAGCTGTGCTTATCGTAATTTTAAACTAAAATTATGAAAAAGCCTCTCTTAAAGTTCTGGGATATCTGGAACATGAGTTTTGGATTTTTAGGTATTCAGTTTGGTTTTGCCTTGCAAGGAGGATTTATGTCTCGCATTTTTCAAACACTAGGCGCTGCCAAAGACGATATACCTTTACTTTGGATTGCTGCTCCTTTAACGGGTCTTATTGTTCAACCCATTATAGGGTTTTTGAGTGATAGAACATGGCACCCTATTTTGGGTCGGCGTAGGCCGTTTTTTCTAATTGGTGCTATTCTTAGTTCAATAACGCTGTTTTTTGTACCCCATGCTCCTGTGCTTTGGGTTGCTGTTGGGTGCTTATGGATTTTGGATGCATCCATTAATATTAGTATGGAGCCTTTTAGAGCATTGGTTGCCGATAAATTACCCGATCAACAACGTTCCTATGGATTTGTAATACAAACGCTAATTATTGGGATAGGCACCTGGGTAGCAAGTAACTTGCCTTGGATGGTGTCTCAATTGGGAGTGAGCGATGCTGCCGCACCGGGAATTATTCCCATGAGTGTTAAAATTGCATTTTCTATTGGTGCGTTTGTGTTTTTAAGTAGTATTCTTTTTACTGTTTTCACAACGAAAGAATATCCTCCGCCCGATTTAGATGCGTTTAAGAAAAAAAAGAAAGACGGAAACATAGTAGCGGAATTGTTTGATTACATACGTAACATGCCTCGTACCATGATCAAATTAGGAGTGATTCAGTTTTTTAGTTGGTTTGCTTTTTTTGCCATGTGGAGTTTAGCAAATCCTGCTTTGACAGAACATGTATACAATGCGCCTGCACCTATTGAAGCAACGTTTGATTTTTCAAATCCTGATGATGAGGCCCGTTTTCAACTAGAGAACACAAGCTTTCAAAAGGCATCAAATCTTGTAGGATCAAATATGGGAATCTACGGACTTTCATCTATGGCATTTGCACTACTCTTAAGTTTTTATACTTCTCGGCGAACAATTAACAGAAAGTTTATTCACATGGTATCGTTGTTTATTGGAGGTTTTGGATTTATAGCGATGTATGCTTTTCCATCTCCAGACTTACTCAAACTTTGGTTTGCTTGTGTAGGTATTGCATGGGGAAGTGTTTTATCGATGCCTTATGCAATGCTTTCAAGTGTTGTTGATCCAGAAAAAATGGGAATGAGTATGGGCGTGTTTAATATGTTCATCGTTCTCCCACAAATAGTTGCTGCTGTTGATGGTGTGAATTTTACGGCGGAGCTTTTTGGCAATGAACCCATTTATGCACTTGTGGTTGCGGGTATTTCCTTGATGATTTCAGGCTTGTGTAACCTCTTAATTACTGAGAAAAATGCAATTAGATTCCAAGCCTAGAGTACAAGGTGTAATTTTTGATTTAGATGGTGTGATTGTGGACACTGCTCAATATCACTTTGAAGCCTGGAAAACGGTTGCTTCTGAGTGGAAGTATAACCTAACGGCTGAGGATAACGAACAACTTAAAGGGGTCAGTAGAAAAGACTCTATTGCCAAGATAGCAAGCTGGGCAGGAATCATAGTATCTGCAGCTGAATTAAATGAAATTGCAGCACAAAAAAATAAAAAATACTTAGCGCTTTGTAATGCACTTTCGCCCAAACATATACTACCTGGTATAGTGGATTTAATACATGAATTAAAGGCTAATGCTATTCAAATTGCTTTAGGATCGGCAAGTAAAAATGCACGTTTTGTTATTGAAAAACTTGGTCTTTCCAAGTTGTTTGATGTGATTATTGACGGAAATGATGTCAATAATTCTAAACCAAACCCAGAAGTTTTTTTAAAAGCTGCCCAACAAATGAAACTTTCTCCACAGGCTTGTGTTGTTATAGAAGACGCCCCTGCAGGTATTCAAGCAGCCTTAGCAGCAGGAATGGGGGTAGTTGGTTTAGGAAATATTTCTGACCTTAAACAGGCAAACCTTGTTCTACAAGACACAAAAAAATTAACACTTGAGCAACTAAATCAAGTCAGTAAAAAGATTGTACCATGAATTTAGAATTCATCACGCCTCATCCGTGGAAGATTATTGAAGACACATATGATCCACTTCAGATTGAAGCTGCAGAAAGCATATTTAGCCTTGGTAATGGTGCTATGGGGCAACGCGCCAATTTTGAAGAATATTACAGTGGCAGCTCCTTTCAAGGGAGTTATGTTGCAGGGGTATATTATCCTGATAAAACCAAAGTTGGCTGGTGGAAAAACGGCTATCCCGAGTATTTTGCTAAGGTGCTTAATGCACCAAATTGGATTGGTATTGACGTTAAATGTAACCAGCAAACCGTTGATATAAATGCTGTAACCGTACATGCTTTCAGAAGAGAGCTTGACATGCAAAATGGATTATATACTCGCGAGGTTACACTGACTACTGTCGATGGAATTAAGCTCACGCTTATTGCAAAACGCTTTTTGGCAATGTTTCAAGAGGAGTTGGGTTGCATAAAATACAGTGTAAAAACACATGATCAAGCAGCTGAAATTACGCTGAGTCCTTACATTGATGCGACTATTAAAAACAAAGACAGAAACTGGGATGATCCTTTTTGGAAGCAAAAAGGACAATATTGCAAGGAAAATTTTGCCACGCTTAGCACATCAACCTACAAATCAGATTTTGATGTGTGCACATATCAGTTGGTTTCATTTTATGATAATGGTCAGCGTTCAGACGCGTTTAGCTGTGAAGAAAATAAAGGAAACATTTCGTTTGTTCACCACGTTAGCCTGTTACCAAACCAGGAGTGTACGGTTGAAAAAATGGGAGGATACTGTTCATCTTTACAAAGACCTGCTCCTCAGCATCAAGATTGTGTTTATCAAATAGCTAGCGAAGCCTTATCTCAGGGCTTTGATGCGTTATTGAACATTCAAAAATTGCATTGGGATGAGGTTTGGCGTATGTCAGATATTACCATCGAAGGAGATATTAAGGCGCAACAGGGAATACGATTCAATATTTTTCACTTAAATCAAACATATTCAGGTAGAAACCCGTCTCATAATATTGGACCGAAAGGGTTTACAGGTGAAAAATATGGAGGCAGTACTTATTGGGATACGGAAGCTTTTTGTTTCCCATTTTATATGGCAACCAAAAATGAATCGGTAGCTGAAAATTTACTTGAATATCGATACAAACATTTGGGCAAAGCAATTGAGAATGCAGCTAAACTTGGTTTTACAAGTGGCGCAGCACTCTATCCAATGGTTACCATGAATGGAGAAGAATGTCATAACGAGTGGGAAATCACTTTTGAGGAAATTCACAGAAATGCTGCCATTGCTTATGCGATTTATTCCTTTGAACGATACACAGGAAAAAAAGATTTTTTGATTGCAAAAGGAATAGATGTTCTTGTAGGAATTGCTCGTTTTTGGGCACAGCGTGTCAACTTTTCTAAAGTTAAAAATCAATTTGTGATTTTAGGTGTTACGGGTCCAAACGAATATGAAAACAATGTAAATAACAATTGGTATACCAACTATGCAGCAAAGTGGTGTTTAACATATACCGCAACCAAATTAGCTACAATTAAGCAGGATCAACCTACAGATTATGACACCATTCATAGTCGACTTAAAATAAAACAAGACGAGTTAAATCGTTGGAATGAAATAGCAACAAATATGTACTTGCCTTACAGCGAAGAGTTGGCTGTTTGGCTGCAACAAGATGGGTTTTTGGATAAAGAATTGCTGGATATCTCGCACATTTCTAGTTCTCAGCGACCGATCAATCAACATTGGTCATGGGATCGAATTTTGCGCTCTCCGTATATAAAACAAGCAGATGTATTGCAAGGATTCTATTTTTTTGAAGATCACTTTTCAAAGGAACAGTTAAGACATAATTTTGATTTTTACGAACCATTTACTGTACATGAATCTTCTCTTTCACCCTCTATTCATGCAATACTTGCAGCTTCATTAGATAGGGTAGAGCAAGCCTATGCATTTTATCTTAGAACATCACGTTTAGATTTAGACGACTATAATGCCGAAGTAAGCGAGGGACTACATATTACTTCTATGGCAGGAACTTGGTTAAGTGTTGTTGAAGGGTTTGGAGGAATGCGAATTAAAGAGGGTGCGCTACACTTTACTCCAAGATTACCAAATGCTTGGAAATCGCTTTCGTTCAAAATTAATTTTAGAGGAGCCACACTTCAATTATGCATAGATAAAAAAGCTTCTCAAATTACGTTGTTGAAAGGGAATCCCGTACCTGTTTTTTTAAATGACGAACAAGTTTTAATGCCCTTAAAATCTGTGCTATCATGAAAAACATTCTCCTTCTTTTTATATCTATAACACTTTATGCTCAGGTGCCTAAAGTTGAACCTCCTTTTTGGTGGGAAGGGATGCAAGATTCTTCTCTTATGCTTACCCTTTATGGAGAAAATGTAGCGGATTATCAGGTTAGTTCAGCTGATTTAGCCCTTGCTAAGGTTGTTCGACTAGAGAGTAACAATTACTTGTTTGTGTATATTGATTTAACAGATACTAAAGCAGGCACCTATCAATTAACATTACAGTGCGAGGGAAAGGCGGATATTCAACTGGCCTATACCTTGTATACACGTCGCAAAGGGTCATCATTGCGTAAAGGATTTGACAGTTCGGACTTTATATATTTGATTATGCCCGATCGTTTTTCGAATGGAGACCCCACTAACGATTCGCACCCCGACCTCTTAGATAAAGCTAATCGTAAGGATCCATGGGCAAGACATGGTGGTGATTTACAAGGTATTATTAATCATTTGGATTATATTCAAAACCTTGGAGTAACCGCCATTTGGAACACGCCTGTGGTGGAAGACAATGATCCAAAAGGATCGTATCACATGTATGCCGCCAGCGATGTATACCAAATAGACAAGCGCTTTGGGTCAAATGAAATGTACAAACAACTTTCCAAGGAGCTGCGAAAGCGTGATATGAAACTGATCATGGATTATGTTGTAAACCATTGGAGTTTAGAGCATTATATGATCAAAGATTTACCTTCTCAAGATTGGATAAATCAATGGGAACACTTTACGCCTTCTACTCATGCAAAAGAAATTTTCTCTGACCCGTATGCCGCTGAGGTCGATATAAAACAGATGGTCAATGGGTGGTTTGTGAAAAGTATGCCAGACTTGAATCAAAAGCAACCACAATTATTAAAATACCTAACTCAAAATGCTATTTGGTGGGTGGAATATGCAGATTTATCGGGCTTTAGAGTAGATACCTATCCTTACAATAGTCGTGATGAAGTAACTCAGTGGAGCAAAGCCATCATGGATGAGTACCCAAACTTTAGCATTGTTGCTGAAAGTTGGCTATTGAATCCTGTTCACCTTTCGTACTGGCAAAAAGACAGTCCTATTGCTGCGTTGTCTGGCTTTAATTCACACGTAACCCACGTGAAAGATTTTGCTTTATACGATGCTGTTCAACGTGTTTTTACAACCGAAACCCCTTGGTGGGATCAAAAAATGAATAAACTATATAAGGTGTTTCAAAATGACTTTTTGTATGCTAATCCAAAGAATTTAATGGTGTTTTTAGAAAATCATGACACCACTCGAATCAATCAAGTGTTAGCTGATTTTGATGAATATAAAATGGTTACTACCTTACTTGCAACTGTTCGAGGTGTCCCGCAAACCTATTATGGCACTGAAATTTCGATGGAAGGCTTAAAGGAAAATGGCGATGCTGATTTACGTAGAGATTTCCCAGGCGGCTGGCCCGATGATTCAAAATCTGCATTTACTTCAGAAGGAAGAACCAAACGTGAAAATGAATATTACAATTTTACAGCAACCCTTTTTAATTGGCGCAAAAACGAAACCGTTATTCATCATGGTAACACTATGCATTACAGTCCAAAAAATGAAGTCTATACTTATTTTAGATACAACGACGATAAAACCATTATGGTGATTCTCAATGCAAATAAAGAAAAACAACAGCTGAATTTCAGCCGTTTTAACGAACGTATTGGATCGGCAACGGTTGGCGAAGATGTTTTTACCAAGGCAAATATTTCTCTTACAGATTCGCTAGAACTACCTGCGAAGTCCACAAAAATTATCTCATTTAAAAACCAAAACTAATGCGCACACTTATCTTAATTCTTACTGGATTTTTGTTTGTTACATGTAACCCTACACCTAAACGCAATGCTAAACCCCTTGTTTTTTCTGATGAAGCCCTTTCTAATGCAGTTATTTATGAAGTGAACGTCAGACAATTTACAAAAGAAGGAACATTTCAAGCTTTCCAAGCCTATTTGCCACAACTTAAAGAGTTGGGTGTAGATATTTTGTGGTTTATGCCTATTCACCCTATTGGCAAAACCAACCGAAAAGGAACCTTAGGAAGTTACTATTCCATAAGTGATTATCGGGGTGTAAATCCTGAATTTGGAACACTAGAAGATTTTCAGTCGTTAGTAGATGAGGCACATAAACTAGGCATGTTTGTCATGCTTGATTGGGTGGCAGGGCATACCGCTTGGGATCATCCGTGGATTTTCGCTCATCCAGAGTGGTATATAAAAGATGATAATGGAAATATCATTCCTCCAAATCCAGATTGGACAGATGTAGCAGGGCTGAATTTTGACAATGCCGAGATGCTTCAGGCACTCGAGGACGATATGGCATATTGGGTAAAGGAAGTGGGCATTGACGGTTATCGTTGCGATGCAGCGTATAACATTTCGATTCCATTTTGGGAAAAAGCGATTGCTCGCCTAAATGCAATTAAACCCGTAGTGATGTTAGCAGAATCGGATGGCAACCATAAAGGCGGTTATCCACTTATCGAGTTATTCCATATGTCATATGATTGGTCAGGACATCACAAACTGAATCAGGTAGCGAGAGGCAATATGAACGCCGCCGATTTGGAGAATCATCTTTTAGAAACACAAAAAAACTACAGTCCCGCACATGCTGTAATGACATTTACTTCTAACCACGACGAAAATTCATGGCAGGGAACCGTTACAGAACGCATGGGCGATGCACGTGAATTAATGGCTGTGCTGACCTACGCCATGCCAGGTGTACCGCTTATTTATTCGGGACAAGAATATGGACTAGATAAACGTCTCGAGTTTTTTGAAAAGGACTTTATTCTCAAAAAGAATTCCTCTTTCATGAACGTGTATAAAACCTTAAATAAATTAAAAAAACGCACTTCGGCGCTAGACGTTGGAAAACAGTCTGCTAACATGTCAATTATTAGTACTGGCAACGAAAACGTTTTGGCATTTTCTCGAACTAAGGAACGCGACACACTCTACTTTGTTGGAAATTGTTCGGCGTCACCAATATCGGTTAAGCTAAATATAAGAGGCACGTATTCAGATGTTTTTGAGGGCAAAAAACGCTCTCTATCCAACCTCATTTTGGCCCCTTGGGAATATGTTTTGGTAACCAATTAATCAACACTAATGAAACATTTTACTACCGTATTTTTTGTGTTTGTTACTTCGATTGCTATTGGGCAATCACGCTTTTCTCCAAACAAACAAATGGAGGTTGTATTTTCCCTTTCCACGGATGGAAAACCAACCTATACGCTAACCTACAAAGGGCAAGCTGTGGTGCTCGAAAGCCATTTGGGTTTTGAAGTGGTTGATGCTGTGCCGTTACTCGAAAACTTTAGGGTAGTGGATGTGAGTTACGACACCAAAAATGAAATATGGGAACCCGTTTGGGGCGAAGAAAGCAGTATCCAAAATCACTACAATGAAATGGCTGTATTCTTGGAACAAGAGGATACAAACCGAAAAATGAATATTAGATTCCGGGTGTATAACGACGGAATTGGGTTTCGTTATGAATTTCCCGTTCAGCAGCAAATGGGACATTTTATCATAAAACAAGAACGCACCGCTTTTGCTATGACGGGCAACCATACTGCTTTCTGGATCCCTGGAGATTACGACACGCAAGAGTACGATTACACTACATCCCGACTTTCGGAAATTGAAACCCTTTTTGATTCTGCGCTTACTGGGAATGCTTCGCAAGAGCAGTTTTCAAAAACAGGGATACAAACAGCTTTGATGCTCAAAACGGATGATGGATTGTATATTAATTTGCACGAGGCAGCACTCATTGACTATCCTGCGATGCACCTAAATCTTGACTCAAAAACATTGACGCTCGAATCGTGGCTTACGCCAGATGCAGTAGGCAATATGGCATATATAGTTACCCCACATAACACCCCGTGGCGTACCATAATTGTTGGTGATGATGCACGTGATATTCTTTCCTCACGAATGACATATAACTTAAACGACCCTTGTGTTATTGAAGATACTTCCTGGATAAAGCCCATGAAATATGTTGGGGTTTGGTGGGAGATGATTACGGGAAAAAGTTCGTGGAGCTATACCGATGATGTTAATGCGGTTAAACTAGGCACTACTGATTTTAATACGATAACGCCTAATCAAACACATGCAGCGAATAATACCAACGTAAAACGACATATCGATTTTGCTGCTCAACATGGATTTGATGGCGTTTTGGTTGAGGGCTGGAACACGGGTTGGGAAGACTGGTTTGGACATTCCAAAGATTATGTATTTGATTTTGTCACACCATATCCCGACTTTGATGTTAAAACACTAAATGGCTATGCCAAAGCAAAAGGGGTAGAGTTGATTATGCATCACGAAACTTCATCATCGGTGCGAAATTATGAACGCCATATGGATAAGGCGTATCAATTTATGAAAGACAACGGTTATAACGCTGTAAAAAGTGGTTATGTTGGAGATATTATTCCGCGAGGCGAGCATCATTACAGTCAGTTTATTGTAAATCACTATAATTATGCAATAAAAAAAGCAGCGCAATACAAGATAATGGTCAACGCACATGAAGCGGTGCGTCCAACTGGGATTGCGAGAACCTATCCTAATCTTATTGCTAATGAATCTGCACGTGGCACAGAATTTCAGGCGTTTGGCGGCTCAAAACCCAATCACACCACTATTTTACCTTTTACTCGTTTGATAGGAGGCCCAATGGACTACACCCCCGGCATTTTTGAAATGGATATTAGTAAACTAAATCCAAACAACAATTCCCATGTAAACACCACCTTGGCTAATCAACTTGGCTTGTATGTGGTAATGTATGCGCCTTTGCAGATGGCTGCCGATTTGCCCGAGCATTATGAAAAATATATAGATGCCTTTCAGTTTATTAAAGATGTTGCTATTGATTGGGAAAAATCAGTGTATTTGGAAGCGGAACCTGGAGAATACATTACCATTGCTCGAAAAGAAAAAGGTAGTCCAAATTGGTTTGTAGGCAACAGCAACGGGCACAAAAAACGCCAAGCCATAGTAGACTGCTCTTTTTTGACTCCTGGCAAAAAATATACGGCTACCATTTACCGTGATCATCCAGCTGCAGACTATAAAAACAACCCACAGGCGTATGTGATCGAAACAAAAACAGTGACAAGTAAATCTAACTTAAAAATTACTACCGTGCCTGCTGGAGGTTTTGGCATCAGCATTGTTTATAAAGAAAGTAATAAATAGAGATAAGAGATAGAAAAAACGCAGCGTTATCAGCTATTAAATAATCTATGAATCAATGCGTTTTTCTACACACCATAGCCACCAAAACCCCACCTATAGCATACATTCCTGCCCAATAGACGCTGTCTAAAACATAGAATGGAATACTTACAGCTTCTGTTGTGGCGTGACGAATTAAACCCATGGCAACGACTTGAAAAAGTGCAATCCAAAGCCCAAAAACAAATCCATTCTGGTTGCTAAATATTCCACCACTCCACTGATGAAAAATTCGTACAAAGGCATAAGACAAAATAAGAACGCCCAAGGCGAGCTGAGGGAGTAAATAGATGTCCCTAGAGATATCAATGATAACATGAGAGTTTAAACACTCCGAAGCCCCCGTGTAAAAAGCATAGGGAACAAAAAAGAAAAATAAAAACGCTACTAGTGTAGACCAAACAACAGACTTTGAGAACATAAATAATAATTTGGGTTAAGCGTTTCAAAAATAACAATTATAACACAATATGCAATAAACACAACATTTTTAGCCTTGTTCCTGCGTATATTTGCACTCTATGGAAAAGCGCTTTATTGCTACCAACAATTTACTTCTCCAACAAGACTTTACTTCGCGATGGCAGGCACCAAGTAACATTGCACTTGTAAAATATTGGGGCAAAGTTGAGCCGCAGTTGCCCAAAAACGCTTCGCTGAGTTTTACCCTCTCAAATGCAGTCACCCAAACTGAAGTGCATTTTTCGCATTTAAAAAAACCTGCTAATAAGGTACAGTTCTCGATTTTTTTTGAAGGCAAAGAAGCTCCCGATTTTCGTTCAAAACTCGAGACCTTTTTTGAGCGTATTTTACCCTATCAATCCTTTTTGGCGCACTATCAGTTGAACATTAACACCCAAAACACCTTTCCACATAGTAGTGGCATTGCCTCCTCGGCTTCCTCTATGGCGGCGTTATCAGCCTGTTTGGTAGATTTTGAATCAAGCAAATTGTCTATTTCAGAAGAAGAAAAACAAGCTAAAATTTCATTTTTAGCACGATTGGGCTCTGGAAGTGCTTGCCGTAGTGTAGTGGGTCCAGTAATGGCGTGGGGAGCACATCCTAGCGTGGACAATTCATCAGACATTTTGGCGGTATCCGTTCCAGATATCCACCCTGTTTTTACCCAATTCCACGACACTATTTTACTAATTGACAAGGGACAAAAACAAGTAAGTAGTACCCTTGGACACAATCTCATGCAAAATCATCCCTATGCTGAGAAACGCTTTGCGCAAGCCAATGCGCACTTAACTCAATTACTGCCAATACTACAGCAGGGCGATGTGGAAGCCTTCATTTCCATTGTAGAAAAAGAAGCACTTCACCTTCACGCCATGATGATGACTTCTGATCCCTATTTTATTCTCATGCACCCCAACACCTTAAATGCAATAGCGTGTATTTGGGCATATCGAAAAAAAACTGGGATTCCTGTTTGTTTCACTCTCGATGCGGGTGCAAATGTTCATGTGTTATATCCAAACGAGGTAGCGGATCAGGTAAACCAATTTATTGATGCAGAACTGCTTCAGTTTTGTCAAAATAAAGAATGTGTTCGCGATAAGGTTGGTGTAGGAATAAAAAAATACTAAGTTTGTTGCTGTGAAAGGTCCACTGTTTTACGCAAAAATTTTACTCTTTGGAGAGTATGGTATTATCAAAAACTCCAAAGGGCTGTCAATTCCTTATAACTATTACAAGGGGGCATTGCGAATGGATAAAAACACGTCTATAGAAGCATTGGCATCAAATCAAAAACTACAAGATTTTGCCTTGTACCTTGCTACAATAGACACTGATTTGGTACAGTTTGATTTGGAAAAACTTACATCCGATTTAGGTAAGGGTATGTACTTTGATAGCAGCATTCCGCAAGGTTACGGCGTGGGGAGTAGTGGCGCTTTGGTAGCTGCCATTTACGATCGTTATGCGGTAGAAAAAATCACAGTGCTTGAAAACCTTACACGCACAAAACTCACCAAACTTAAAACCATTTTTTCGGAGATGGAATCTTTTTTTCACGGAAAATCTTCAGGGCTAGATCCACTGAACAGTTTTTTGAGTTTACCCATTTTGATTCATTCTAAATCGAATATAGAACCTACGGGAATCCCCTCGCAATCACAACATGGTAACGCAGCGGTGTTTTTACTTGACAGCGGAATGACTGGAGAAACGGCACCCTTGGTTTCGATTTTTTTAGACAATTTTGAAGTACCCACCTTTCGCAAAATGATGAAAGATGAGTTTATTGCTATTTCTGATCGATGTATTGAACACTTCTTAGAGGGTGATATTTCGGCACTTTTTTCAGATGTAAAAAAACTTTCTTCGGTAGTGCTGCATCATTTCACTCCGATGATTCCAAAACGCTTTCATGCCATTTGGAAAAAAGGATTAGAAACCAATGCCTACTATTTAAAGCTTTGCGGCTCTGGAGGTGGAGGCTATATTCTTGGATTTACGCAAGACCTTCCCAAAGCAAAAGCCTTACTTGCCGACCACAAACTAGAGGTCGTTTATACTTTTTAAGATGAAATCTTCTTTGCCCACAAAACGATTGTTTTTACAGGCAATTGGATTGTTCTCGTTGGTGCGTGGTGTAAATGTTTCGGTGCTAATGTTGGCACAACTGCTCACGGCGGTTTTTATTTTCTCTACGATTGATATCATTCCAACGCTTCTTGATGTTAACCTTTGGTTGATTGTTCTTGCCACTGGATTTAGTGTTTCAGGAGGGTATATTTTTAATGCCTTTTTTGACGAAGAAAAAGACCTCATTAACCGTCCTGGGAAGACACTATTGGAGCGCCACGTTTCTGCCAAAACCAAGCTCGGAATGTATTTCGCTTGTTCTGTATTGTCGTTGTTGGTAGCGAGTTATGTATCGTTTCGGGCGGTGGTATTTTTTACGTCTTATATGGCAGCTATGTTTTTGTATTCTTCATTGCTTAAGCGTGATTTGTGGTTTGGTACATTAACAAGTACACTGCTCACCATATTACCTTTTTTTGCCATAACGGTCTATTACAATAATTTTTCTTTTGAAATTTTTGCCCATGCTGCCTATTTGTATACCCTAATCAGCATTCGAGAATTTGTAAAGGATTTATACAACCTAAAAGGAGATATGGCACAAAACTACCGCACTTTCCCTGTCGTTTGGGGAGAGCGTAAAACCAAGCAACTTATAAGCATACTTATTGGTTGTGCGCTCTTGGTGATTTTATTGCTCAACACCTTTTTTGTGCTAAACACCATGGGTTACTATTTTATTCTTGCTTTTGGTTTTCTTCTTGTTTTTCTGGTATTCCTTTGGCGGATTTCTGCTACCCATCATATCGGATTATTACTACAGTTTGTGCGGTTAATTATACTATTGGGGATAATTAGTTTGCCTTTACTACGCCTTCCCATTTAGGCTTCTTACCTTTGCCAGACTGAAAGAAAATTATGAAAAAGCAAAATGCGCCAAAAACAAATGAGGGAACCCGACTGAATAAGTTTATTGCTAACGCAGGGATTTGCTCACGTAGGGAAGCAGATATGCATATTCAGCTAGGGTCTGTTAAGGTGAATAATAAAGTCATGACGGAGCTAGGCTACAAGGTTAAACCTAATGATGTGGTGCATTTTGATGGGCAAAAGCTACAAGCCGAAAAACTGGCATATGTGCTTCTAAATAAACCCAAAGGATTTATTACCACTACAAGAGATGAAAAAGCGCGTCGTACTGTGATGGAATTGGTTGCAAATGCTACCAAATCTCGCATTGTCCCTGTTGGACGATTAGATCGCCCCACCACAGGTTTAATACTTTTTACTAACGATGGTGATTTGGCAAAAAAGCTTACACACCCCAGTTCAGGAATAAAAAAACTATACCATGTGGTACTTGACAAAGCGGTTAGCGGAGAACATTTACAGCGTATCAAAAGTGGCATTTCTTTAGATGACGGCACCATAAAAGCCGATGAGGTAAGCCATGTTCAGGGTGCATCAAAGCGTGAAGTGGGTATATCGTTACATTCAGGACGCAATCGTATTGTACGTCGTATTTTCGAACATTTAGGCTATGAGGTCATTGCCCTAGACAGGGTTCTTTTTGCGGGACTTTCTAAGAAAGATTTACCGCGTGGGCATTGGCGACACCTATCACAAAGTGAAGTACAACAGTTAAAAATGTTGTAGTTTACATACGACTCCTAACAGAGCTATAGGCTACAAATCCAAACCCTAAAAACAGCAAGAAGTGAAAGGGGAAAAGTCCAAAATCTCCATGTGTTCCCACAAAGAAAGCACTAGTCATACCGAATAGAAAATACAACATTAATAGCGTTTCTAAAACGGTATTCTTGGATATGTTTTTTTGAAGGTACTTATTGGTTTTAAAGTTGTCTTTAAATTTCGCAATATTAAACTTTGGGGTGCGCACAAATTCGCTTCTTTTTCCTCTGTGCCCTTCCAAAACAGCCTTTGAATTATGTACCGAAAACCCCATAGCAATGGCGTAGAAAGTCACGAAACTTTTGCTGAACTCAATGAAGTTAACAAAACCGCCGCCATGAATACGCTTGTAGGTAAACCAATAGCAAATAAAAAAGATAACAGTACTAATGATAAACAAGCTGGTAATGTTAAAAAACCAACTTAAATGCACCCATTCATTTTTGATATACAGCATTGGAATACTCAAAACAGCAACGATGAGCACAGACAGAAACATGCTGCTATTGAGCAAATGCATTACGGCATGAAGGCGTGTTTTTAGTCCAATTTCAGGTGTGTTAAATACTTTTTTTATCATTTTTTGGAAGTTCTCGGCACCGCCTTTATTCCACCTAAATTGCTGTGAACGAACCGCACTCATTACTACCGGAAGCTCGGCTGGTGTTTCTACATCTTCTAGGTATTTGAATTTCCATCCTTTAAGTTGAGCTCTAAAGCTTAGGTCTAAATCTTCGGTGAGTGTGTCGCCTTCCCAGTTTCCAGCATCTTCAATGCAGGTCTTGCGCCACACACCGGCTGTACCGTTAAAGTTCATAAAATGCCCACCAGAGTTGCGCCCTACCTGCTCTAACGTAAAGTGCATATCTAAAGCAAATGCCTGCACTTTAGTCAATATGGAATAATCGCGATTTATATGTCCCCACCGTGTTTGAACCACACCTATTTTTTCATTCTTAAAATAAGGAATGGTTTTTAGCAACCAATCTTTTTTGGGAGTAAAATCAGCATCGAAAATGGCAATAAAATCGCCTTTTGCAGCACGAAGCCCCTCTTTAAGTGCACCTGCTTTAAACCCTTTGCGGTTAGCTCTGCATAGGTGTATTATATTGTGATTTTTAGCACGTAATTCAGCTACTTTTTTGGCGGTAATCGCTACAGATTCATCTGTTGAGTCGTCCAAGACTTGAATCTCCAATTTGTTTTTTGGATACTCGATTTTAGATACGGTTTCCAGAAGTCGCTCAATGACATATATTTCGTTGTACACCGGGAGCTGAATGGTGACATAAGGCACTTCTTCGCTATTGCTTAAGTCAAAGATAATATCATTGTTCTTCTTGTTCTTTTGTTTGATATAGTTAATCAGTAAACTCAGTTGACTAAGTGCGTAAAAGAAGATTAAAACCAAACATAGTGCATATACCACCATTAAAATAATGGATAGTGGGACTAAAACAGTTGTCCAGTCAATTGACATTAAAGTTATGTTTAAAATAGCGCAAATTTATAGCGCAAATATAGTGTCTAGTGTGTCGTTTAAAAAATAACTTCGTATTAATCAATGCGTTATTTTTTATATGCGGTGTAGATTGTAGTTTTGGATGTTGTGTATTTGCCTTCATTAGCCCAGCTAAATCCTATCAATTTGTGGTGTTTTAGTATTAAGATTGGATGCAGAGATATACAGTTTAAGAACGAGCACTAATTAGTACTAGCTTTACTTAATAGAATAGTTTAGAGATTTGAGGAGATATGTTTGTAAACAAAAAACCCTTCGCGTTAGCGAAGGGTTTTGGTGGTACCTCCAGGAATCGAACCAGGGACACAAGGATTTTCAGTCCTTTGCTCTACCAACTGAGCTAAGGTACCATGCAAAATTTGCGAGCACAAATATACTTCCTTTCCTATAACTGACAAGTAGCTTGAAAAAAAACTTCTACTTTAGCTGCCGATGAACAACGTAAGGCATTTGGTATTGGATATTGGCAATACCCGAACCAAATATGGGTATTTTGACAATGGATTACTTCAAGCATCTGGGATCTGTGTGAATTGGTCAGTAGCTCAATGGGACGCATTTTATCAAGCACACCCTTTCCAAACTGTTTTTGTGGGGTCCGTGGGTGTAGCTGTAAAATCAGTTCTTTCCAAGCTGCCAACAGCAGTCAAGATTCAAAGTATTGATGAAACCACAAAATATCCGTTTACTTCCGCATATAATGACCTAAACGCCCTTGGTATTGACCGCAGGGCGGGACTGGCAGGTGCGATGTATTGTTATCCAAAAAAGGCGGTACTTATCATTGATGCGGGAAGTTGCATTACGTATGATTTTATTTCTGCCAAAGGGCACCATCACGGAGGCGCTATTTCTCCCGGACGGGCAATGCGCTATAAAGCGATGCATTTGTTTACCGCAAATTTGCCTTTGCTAGAACCTGATGAGTCAAATCCGTCGTTTGGTACCACTACCCAAGAAAGCATGAAAGCGGGTGTTGAGACAGGTATTATAGCTGAAATTCAAGCACAGATAGATGTATTTGCACAGCATTTTGGGAATTTTACCATAATTTTAACAGGCGGAGACGCAGATTTTTTGATTAAAAAGATAAAAAATACCATATTTGCCCACACTGACTTAATCCTTAAAGGTCTTTACCACCTACTGATGTATAATTCACTTCATGAATAAAAAACTTTTCGCCATATTTTTTGGAATAATTTCAGCTAGTGTGTTTGCACAAAACACAACGCTATCGCCATATTCGTACTTTGGTAATGGGCAAGCTGCCACAATCCGTACGGCAGAAAACAATGCTATGGGTGGTATAACGTCCTATGCGGACAGCACACAATTTAGCCTAGACAACCCTGCCACACTAGGAAAATTACAATTTGTGCAGTATGCTATTGGAGCTAACTACAAGATGTCCAATCAGCAATCTGAAGCATCTTCAGCGAAAACTTCCACAGCTGCTATTAATTATTTGGCACTTAGCGTTCCAACAAAGCATATAGCCTTTAGTTTTGGAATAAAACCCAAATCTTCCGTAGGCTATCGTATTGGTGGCACAACACAATTGAACGATTTAGAACAGCGGAACATATATACTGGTATGGGTGGGGTGAACACCACTTTTTTGGGCGTTGCCGTCAATCCGATTAAGGGATTAAGCCTTGGATTAAGTCTGAATTACAATTTTGGATACACAGAAAAAACGCTTACGCAAGGTATTTCTGAGGTTCAATTGAATACACGTCTATTTACCCGTTCAGAACTTAGTGGTGTCCAATATACATTAGGAATGCACTACAGTAGAATGATTTTATCAGAATATGAACTTCAGCTCTCAGCCATGTATGTGCCAAAATCGTCTCTTGAAAGCACAAATACCAGAACCATTTCAACGATCTCTACCACTGGTGCAATTAGGAACGAGCAAACATTAAATTTGGGAACTTTAGCTAATACCTCGAATCAACTTTCTGCCGAGACTACACTAGGTGCTGGCTTTGGTAAACTCCAACAATGGTTTTTAGGAGCCACCTATGCTGCTTCTAGTCAAGGGATTACTCATCCACTTGAGACCAGCCCTGATGTGGCATATATGCCTACCTCTAGGTTTTCTTTAGGAGGATTTTATATCCCCAAGTACGACTCGTTTACCAATTATTTTAGTAGGGTGGTGTATCGGGTTGGCGCACGATGGGAGCATACGGGATTAGCACTAAAAAATCAGGATATAAAAGATTTTGGCATAAACTTTGGGATTGGTTTACCGTTGGGCGTGTTGTCTAAAGTGAACATTGGAGTTGAAGTAGGTGGATTAGGCACCACAGATGCAGGCCTTATTAAAGAAAAATACACCAATATAATGCTGGGCTTTTCGCTTAGCGATATATGGTTCATCAAACGAAAATATGATTAGATAATTATGAAATACAATTTCCTCTTTTTGATATTAAGCGTAGGAACACTTGCTGTTGCGCAAGTTGATAAAAGTTCATGTCCCGCTAATTTGTCCATTTTTGCTGAATTTGCAAAAGTGAAAAACTATGATTCGGCCTACCAGCCTTGGAAAGAAGTACGTAACACTTGTCCAGAACTTAACGTTGCTACATTTAAATATGGGGAGCGTATTCTAGCACATAAAATCAAAAACGGTGCAGGCGATAATGATGTATATAAACAAGAGCTGCTAACGCTCTACGATGATTGGATTACTTATTTTCCAACCACCAAAAGAGGCGTAAGTGAAGTAGGAAAAATTCTTTCTTCAAAGGCACAGGCTATTGTTGATTATGAGTTAGGTTCAGCACAAGAAGCATATGATCATTTTGATAAAGCTTTCACGCAAGACTCTGGAAGTTTTACCAGCCCAAAAAGCTTGTATACCTTTTTCAAAACAACTTTTAATCTTTATAAAGGGGGTAGCATAACCACAGAAGAGTTATTTAATAAGTACGAAGATATCTCAGAAAAATTTGAACTAGAACAAACCAATTTGGCTAAAAAACTCGATGTAATCTTAAACAAAGAGGACATGGGGGAGCCAATAACGTCTAGAGAACAACGCAACAAACGTGTATATGAAACCAATGTTTTGGCGTTCTCTACCTATTCAGGTAACCTAGATGCTATTATCTCAAAAGAATCCAGTTGTGAGAACCTAATTCCACTTTACCGTAAAAACTTCGACGAAAACAGAAACAATAGTGTTTGGCTTAACCGTGCGGCTAGCAGAATGGATGCCAAAGAGTGTTCGGACGATCCGCTTTTTGTGGAATTGGTAGAAGCACTTCATTCGATAAATCCATCGGCAAACTCTGCCTATTATTTAGGATTGCTTAAAGACAAAGCAGGTAATAGTCAAGCTGCATTGGCGTATTACGAGGAATCGTTAACTTTAGAGCAAGACCAGTATCGTAAGGCATCAATTTTGTACAAAATCGCTGTCAAATTTAAGGCTAGAGGTCTTAAAAGTAAAGCGCGTTCGTATGCCAATAGAGCACTTAAAAATCAACCCTCTATGGGTAAAGCATATATGCTTATTGCCAGTTTGTATGCAGCTAGTGCTAACGATTGTGGAAACACCCAATTTGAGAAACGTGCCGTGTATTGGTTAGCAGCAAAAACAGCAAGACGTGCAGCTTCAGTGGATTCTGGTGTAAAGAAAACAGCACTCAAAATGGCAGCTAGTTATGAAGGTAGAGCACCCAGTAAAACCGATATTTTTACTGAAGGTAATGCCGGACAAGCCATTCGTTTTTCCTGCTGGATAAACGATAGCGTTACCGTACCGCAGCTGTAATATGCAACCTAATTTGCTTTCTAAAGTTGTTTTTGTGCTCTTTGCCCTATCCGTGCTTTCGTGCAAAAATAATTTTGAACAAGTTAAACAACTCAATCAATTTGACGCATTACCTGTTGGTGAAGCAGATACCATTAGAGTAGTTTATACCGATTCTACCAAAACCTTGGCAATACTGACAGCGCCAAAAAACATTGATTTTACCAATCAGCCCTTTCCGTACTCGGAATTCCCAAATGGGGTGGAAGTTGTTTTCTTTGATGATAACGCCAAAGAAACCTTCGTAAAAGCAGATTATGGAATTATGTACACCAAAACAGATGTGGTAGATTTGCGTGGCAATGTTCATATAACTACACCTGAGGGTGCAGACTTGCTTACAAGCCAGTTGTATTGGGATGTAAATAAAGAGTGGATTTTTACACAAGAAAACTTTACCTTTAAAAACCCGGATTACGACATTGCTGCTAGTGTATTAGATGCCAGCAGGTCGTTTGATAAAATAACCACGGGGCCTCTTACGGGAAGTGTTGCCGTTGAAGAAGAATTATGATTAAATTTTACCGAATATCTGAGATTATTTACCTCCTTTTTGGAGCTTTATTTTTGTATCGTGTGCTGAATCATTTTGGCACAGAAAATGCGCGTACGGGAATCGATATTGCTATCGCGGCAATTGCTTTTTTGATGTTTTACATACGTAGAAGGTACCGCAAAAAACTGGAAAAACGCAAGCAGTCTTAACCAAAATGACTGTTGAGATTACGGTATTACTGGTTAGTTTGATATTGTCGGCGTTTTTCTCTGGCATGGAAATCGCTTTTGTTTCTTCCAATAAGATTCGACTCGAAATCCAGAAATCTCAAAAAAAATGGCATAGTTTCCTCCTAAAATCAATCACAAAATCCCCATCTCGATTTATTGTTTCCATGTTGGTGGGAAATAATATTGCTTTGGTTGTCTATGGAATTTTTGCCGGAGAGCTTATCATCCAACAGTTTTTTTCTTCTTATGAAGATGCAGGTTCATTGCCCATTCAGATTATTTTCTATCAGACCTTGATTTCAACCGCAGTCATTTTACTTACTGCAGAGTTTTTACCAAAAGTGTTTTTCCAAATCTACGCCAATCGATTTTTAAGTTTTTTTGCACTTCCTGCGTTTGTTTTTTATCAACTAATGAAACCAATTAGTTGGGTTGTGTTGCGTTTTTCTGATAGCGTTTTACATCGGTTTTTGAAGCTACCCAAACAAGAGAAATCCATTGCCTTTAGTAAGATTGAATTAGGTGATTTTATCTCCGAACATATTGATACTGTTGATGAGAGTGATAGAGATGCTGAGCTCCAATTGTTTCATAATGCATTGTCGTTTACCAATCTGAAAGCTAGAGAAGTGATGGTGCCACGCGCCGAAATGGTAGCAGTAGAACGTTATGAAAAGCCTAGTAAGTTGCTCGAGTTGTTTTCAACCACTGGATTTTCCAAAATTCTAATTTATGCCCAAAGCATGGACAATATCATTGGCTATGTACATGCATTTGATATGTTTAAAAAACCAAAATCACTGCATGCGATAGTCAAAGCTGTGGAATGGGTGCCGGTAACCATGCAAATTCAGGATGTATTCAATGTCCTAGTTAAAAAAAGACGAAGTATAGCCATCGTATTGGATGAATATGGTGGAACAGCAGGGATGCTTACACTTGAAGATATAATTGAAGAATTGTTTGGTGAAATTGAAGACGAACATGACACAGTAACAATTGTTGCTATTGCACATGACGATGGGTCTTATACCTTTTCTGCGCGTATAGAAATTGACGAAATCAATAGTCAATATGCAATGGCGCTACCGCTATCGGAGTCCTACGAAACACTGGGTGGGCTTATTGTGCATCACACTGCAGATATTCCCAAACAAGGAGAGCTTGTTAAAGTCAAAGAATATACTTTCGAAATGCTTGAGGTTTCCAACACCAAAATCGATTTGGTTCGTGTCTATGTAAATTAGCATATTAATTGTATTTTCGCAAGCAGTCTAAATTTTATAACCATGGCTATTTTAGGTAAAATAAGAGAGCGTTCTATATTTTTAATTTTCATTATTGGAATGGCGCTTTTAGCGTTTGTGTTCACTGGCGTTTTTGACGGCAATTCCGCTACAAGTCAAGATCCTGTTGTTGTTGTTGGCGATGAAGAAGTTGGCATTGATGAGTTTAGTCGTCAAGTAGATTTTGTAGAGCGGAATTATCGTATGTCTACTATGCAAGCAGTAAATTTTGCATTCGAGCAAACAACAAATGCTAAGGCTTATGAGCAAGCCTTTGACGCATTGGGACTTAATGTTGGAAAAAACCAAATTGAACAGTTTTTAAAAGCAGACCCTAACTTTGCTTCTGACCCTCAATTTCAGGACGAAGACGGCTCTTTTGACCCCGAACGTTTTACCGATTTTATTTTAGACTTAAGCCAAAACAACCCTCAAGGCTTTGAACAATGGAAATCCCAAGAAGAATCCATCAAAAATAATATTCGCGTACAGCAATATCAAGATATGGTTGCTGTTGGTATAAATGCCACCAACTTTGAGGCAAAGCAAAGCTATGCTTTGCAAAATGACCTGGTTGATTTAGACTACGTCCGCATTCCTTACACTGTTATTCCCGATAGCCTTGTCAAGGTTACTACAAAAGACATTACAAAATACATTAACGAACGAACTGATGTTTACGAGCGTAAAGCTTCTAGAGATTTACACTATGTATTTTTTGATGAAGCACCAACTCCTGAAGATAAAGTAGTTGTTGAGAACACACTTCGTGAATTATTAAAAGAACGTAAAGAATATAATGAGGTCTCAAAACAGGAGGAGGTTTTTCCTTCACTGGCTTCGATTTCTACAGATGCGCTAGCATCTTTTATTAGCGAACATTCGGACGTACCCTACCAAGACACCTATGTTGCAGAAACCGAGCTTACAGGCAATTATAGCAGTACCTTATTTAATCTTGAAAAAGGTGAAGTGTTTGGGCCCTATGAAGACAATGGTTACAGCAAGATAACACGATTGGTTTCTCGAGAAAAAGGTGGTAGAGCCAAAGCACGTCATATTTTGATAGCATATAAAGGTGCTCGCAATGCCGCAGAGACGATAACCAGAACAAAGGCTGCTGCTAAAACAGAGGCAAACACCTTACTTAGACAAGTGAGGAGAGGACAGGACTTTGCACAATTGGCACAACAAAATTCTGATGGTCCTTCTGCCTCTAGAGGAGGCGAGCTTCCTGAATTTGTACGCGAAGACATGGTGGCTCCGTTCAGCGATTTTGTTTTCAAAAATCGCGTTGGTGCTACTGGTATCGCAGAAACCGAATTTGGTTATCACATTATTGAAGTTCAGGATAAAAAGGATGTGGTAAAACTAGCAACTGTTGCTAAAAAACTTATTCCTTCAGAAACCACAAGCAATCAGGTTTTTTCTCAGGCTACGCAGTTTGAACTTGATGTAAAGCAATCGGATTTTCAAACACTTGCCCAACAAAAAGGCTATGTGGTAAAAAATATTAATGATGTTAGTGTACTTGATGAATCGTTACCCCTTTTGGGTAATCAACGTCAGGTGGTGCGTTGGGCATTCGAAGATGAAACAAATGCACTGGATGTAAAGCGTTTTTCCCTTTCTTCAGGCGGCTATATCATTGCTCAAGTCACTCGAGTTAAAGCAGCAGGTCTTCCCGATGCCGAAGAAGTGCGAGCAGAAGTTCTAGCTAAGGTTACTAATGAAAAGAAAAAAGCAATATTGCTTAAGCAACTGGAAAAGTACACTTCTTTAGAAGATGTAGCGAAACAATTTTCACAAACTGTTAGTACTGCAAATGCAGTAAATCGTTTTACAAGTATGCTTTCTGGAGTTGCCAAAGAGCCCACTGTTGTGGGAGCTGGATTTGCTCTTGAAATAAACGCTATCTCTAAGCCTATTGCTGGAACGTCTGGTGTTTTTGTGGTGCAACCCAAAGCAAATAAGCCTGCTGAAGAACTTTCAAATTATGCGGGTTTCAAGGCGTCTATTGCAAATAGCTCGAAACAAAATCTCCAAGCTGACCTCTCAGAAGCTGTTAAAAGTACTTTTGAGATTTCTGATAACAGATCACTTTATTATTAAGATTTATCCTACTGTAGTAAGATAAATCTTACAAACTTATTTCTCTACTTTTTTTTGAACTTCAAAGGGGGTCAACGTCAGTTCACCCCCTTTAGAAGTCACTCTGCTGCTCTTCTCATTCGCGCAAAAGCCAAAATTTCACATTTGTACAAGCGGGTTTTAACAAGACAACCTAAGGTAGCTGTTGTTCCCGCATCCTTTTTTGCCCGAATACAGGTTCTTCATAGTAGCAGGTGAACCGACATTTTGCTTTGATTGTTATGCTACGCCTAGGGTCATGCAGTCGAGAAAATTTCTCGACTTGCTCCCTTGGCATTTTAAAATGGAGTAAAAAAAAATGTCCCACCTAAGCGGGACTCTGGACAAATGTCCGCGGCAAAAAGCCTTATTGCGATAAGATGTCGCAAATGTAAATAAAAATTTTAAGTGAAACAAATATTAGGCATACATGTTGGAACAGAAGCCATTGGATGGTCGCTGGTGCGCCAATCTACCAGTCCTCGTATATTGTCTATAGGAACGCGCATGTTTTCTTCATTTGTAGACTATTTAGGTGAGGGTGAACGTGAGTTGTCTAATGCTACAGCTAGAACGCAAATCCGAAATGCCCGAAAGGTGTATTTACGGAAAACACAACGTAAGCGAGCAATGTTGTCTTTTCTAGCCAAAAACGGATTATGCCCATTGACAGACAAAGAACTTGTCAAATGGCGTAATGAAAACAAACAGACTACCCTGTCAAAAAAAATGCATCAATGGTTTGCATTAAACCCATATGTGCTTCGCGCCAAGGGCTCACAGGAAAAATTGTCTGAACACGAATTGGGAAGGGTGCTGTATCACTTAACGCAACGTAGAGGGAAAGTGCTAACTAACGATGATTCTACATCTAAAGCCAAAATTCTTCAAAAGGGACTTCCTGTTGCCAACCGATTAGGAATTCAACACACACAATCTTTCTTAAAAAAGCAGTCTCTAGGCAGCTATTTACATTCTTTGCTACCCCAAGATGGAACACCATATCACTATGGCAATCATCGTTTGCGAAATCGATACTTAACCCGCGAGATGTACCAATCTGAAGTAGAAACCGTACTTTCTGTACAGAAGTCACATCACAAAATGATCACTGCCGAATTTAAAAGGATACTGCATGGTGAAGAGGGTAACAAAGGACTTTTATTTTACGAACGACCAGCTCAGTACAAAAAGCTTCGAGGTAGTGCTTCGGCATGTATGTTTGAAAAAGAAAAGAAAGTTATGTGGAAAAGCCATCCCCTTAGCGAGTGGTATGATATTTATTGTTGGCTGGATTCCATTAGACTTTATGGAAAAAGACTTAATCACAAACAACGTGAAAGTGCCAAAAGGGTAGCTGTTCATTTTTCGAGTTTTATGTTTAAAAAAGTGCGTATTGCGCTTAATATTGATGATTTACAAGCTTTTAATTATGAAGATACCGAAAAAACAACTTTGGCACATACTGTAACACTTTTGAGCCGTAAAACGGCTTTTGGGCAAAAGTTTTTTCGCTTTTCAGACGAAGACCAACACGAATTGTGGCATGACTTGCACTTTTATAATGATAAAAAAATGCTCAATGAGCGTCTTAAAGTCAAATGGGGTTTATCATCAATTAAAGCAAAAACCGTTTCGGATTTGAAGTTAAAGCCTGGCTATGGTAACGTCAGCATGAAGGCAGCACGTACTATTTTAAGATATCTTAAAGAAGGGTACGAGGCAAATGTTGCTTTCATTGTGGGCGGTGTTTGGAGTGCTATTGGCGAACAACGATGGAGCCAAATTGACAAAGAAACCAGGGAGGCAATAGACTACTTTGTTGAAGCTGCGATTAAAGAAAATAAAATACAAGATCCTGATTGGCTGTGCGATTTCAGTAATGCCTTTGGAATTGTTTTGCGTCCTGAAAAACTATATTTAATAGAACAACGCAGGCAGGAGGATACTTTTCCGATAAGTCCAGAAGAGAATAAGGAAATAATGCGCAAGTTCAAGCCCGTTGCCCAAAAACCTATTTTTGAACTTCGCAAACTGGTGAATCAATTGATACGTGAATATGGTGCTATAGACCAAGTAAATTTTGTTTTATCTAACGAATTAAAGGCTAATGCCAAGCAGCGAAAAGTGATGTATGTGTCAAAGAAAATCCGACATAAAGAGCTTCCAAAGATTCATGACGCTGTTGTTGCTACTGGGAATAACCCTACACATACCAATTTATTTAAATACAAATTGTGGTTGGAATGGAATAAAACATGCCCATATACCAGTGCGCCCATTTCTATTGAGGAGCTTTTCACAGACGAAGTTTCGGTCGTTTATATCCACCCGTGGAAGCGTTTTTTTAACGATTCAGACAAAAACAAGGCTATTTGCATGACTTATTTCAAAGAAAATATCATGGACAAAACTCCCTATGAATATTTTAGCAAACAACCATCAGGGGTTTGGGAGCGTGTAAAAACCCGTGTTTTTCAACAGTTGCAAAATGGATCTGGTAAACATAATTCATATCAAAAGTTTAGACACTTTGTGTTGGCAACATACCCACAAGACAGTCTAATTCAAGAGTTTAATGACCAACATCACATCGCATTTAAAGTAAAAAATTATTTAAACCGTATAAGTCCTAACGTAGTTGCTGCCCGAGGTAATGCCATAAGTAGTTTACGAAGAAAATGGGGAATTAGTACTCCTTCTTCTTTCCATAATAAGCGCAGGTATCTTGACAGCAGAGAGCCAGCCCTTTTGGCACTTGTTACTGCAATCAACGAACCCAAATATTTAAATGAATTGCGCTATTGGAACAGGTACGAATCTTCGCAACATCGAGATGTTTTTCCTATTCCATGGACACATTTTACTCGTGATGCCCTTGAGGCTTATGCTACAGTTTCAGTATCAATAGATGTGAACAATCAAGTTGTGCGAAAAATGCCATATGCCAAGCCTGAATCATATAGCCTTTCGCCAAAAGGCAAACTTCACAAAGACAGTTATTTTGGCAAGCGTAAAATACCCGGAGAAGTAGAAGAGTCCTTTCATATTAGAAAACCCATTAACTCCCTCACTACCGCAAAACAAGTGAGTAAAATAGTTGACCATAACATTCGGGAATTGGTGTACGATCAAATTGACTTGTCTGGCGGATTTATAAATGGTAAAATCCCCAAGAATGCGCTAATCAGCACAACAGACACTGGCTGGGAAACCAAGGTATTTTTGCCTAACAAACGTGGTGATAATGTACCCGTGAGAAAAGTGAGAATGCGCGAGAATGTTGGTCATGCGGTACAGCTGAATGAAGGAAAAAACAAGTACGTAAACCCACGGAACAACCACCACGTAATGGTGTATCAAGCCATTGATAATACTTATCAAGAAGAAGTTGTTACGTTTTGGGAAGCAGTTAGGCGCATTCGAAACAAGGAACCGCTCTATCAATTACCCTCAGATGGGCGTATGGTAATTACTACACTTCATAGTAATGATTGCTTTATTTTAGGACTAAATCATAAAGAAATTTTCCGACGCCTTCAAGAAGGTGAAAGCCTCTGGGAAAACGTTTATAAAGTACAAAGACTTTCGAGTAAGTACTATGAGTTTAGACAAGTTTATGACATGGATACGTATAACCAAAACTATCCCAGTTATATCCGTATTTTGAATTTTGGCAACAAAAAAACAGGGTGGCTGACGAATGATCCATTTAAAATTTCTATCAGTCTTCTTGGAGATATATCACCGTATTACAAATCTTTAAAAGTTCCGGAAATGCAATAGGGAAGTGTTCGTTTTATTGTTTTGTTTAGTTAAAATTTATTGTGATTTGATACAGAACAAAATCAGTACACGTATTTAACAAGTATAGTATTGTGATTTGAAAAAGCAACGTACTTCCCTATGCTTCCGGTTCTATTAAAACCAACTTTCGAAACCCTCCCAAGCGGCAGAAACAAAAAACAACAGATAAACGAGGGAAATTATCAGTTTGAGCATCACACCTGAAAGGAAACCCAAAAAGGAACCAAATGCGGCACGGAGTGCACTTTTTCGGTCGGAGTTTTTGCTAAGTTCTCCTGCTAATGCCCCAACAAAGGGGCCAAAAAGAATTCCAAAAGGTGGAAAAAAGAGCCCTACAACCAAACCAATGGTTGAGCCTACTGCCCCAGCTTTTGTGCCTCCTAGAGCTTTGGTGCCCCATATGGGAATGAGGTAGTCTAATATCATTACGATTAAGGCAATCGCAAGTGTCCACCCCAAAAAGCGCCAGTCTTGTTCTACTTTGCTGGTATAATGTAATGATAGTAGCCCCAGCCAACTTGTGAGTGGCCCTGGAATTACAGGTAAAAAGCTCCCTGCCAATCCTAACATAATAAGCAGTGCACCAAGAACGAGAAGTAGTATATCCATAGCTCTAAAATACAAATAATTTGGCTGAGCCATAAGAAACAAGTTGTAATTATTTACTTTTATAAAATGAAATTTTCGGGTCTATTATTGATGCTAATTATGCTCTTATTAGGGTGTAATCAGCCTAAACCCCAACATCAACTGCCAAACATAAACTGGACACCACTAGATGAGCCACCCCTATTTTTGGACTGTCCGACAGAAGATGCTAATGAAAATTGGCAATGCTTTTCTCATAATTTGCAACAACAACTTGCCGATAAATTGATACCACTCAGTGATTCGTTTGCCTCGGGGCGCGACACACTGTTTATATCGCTTAAAGTGGATACCATCGGACAGATATCTGTTTTAGGTCTTTCAAGAGGGGGCTCAAACAAAATGCGGGAACTTTTTCTTCCAATTGTAACTCAAACCGTAAAGCAATTACCTAGGGCACAGCCTGCTTTTAAAACCAATCTAGAAATTCCTGTCGAAGTTAGCTGGACTTTGCCTGTTTGTGTTTCTAAGTAGCGTTTAATTCCTATTTTTACACATGGCCGAATCGCGAATCATTTTAGGCGTTGATCCCGGAACCACCATCATGGGGTTTGGGATTATTGAAGTAGTGGGACAAAAACTGAATTGTTTGCAGCTCAATGAGCTAAAGCTAAGTCAGTACGAAAGTCACTATGACCGTTTGGGGCATATTTATGCAAGAACCGTAGAATTGATAAAAACCTATCAGCCTGCAGAGATGGCGCTAGAAGCGCCATTTTTTGGTAAAAATGTACAGTCTATGCTAAAGCTAGGGCGTGCCCAAGGGGTTGCAATGGCTGCTGGGATAGCTCACGATTTGACAGTTCATGAGTATTCTCCTAGAAAAATAAAAATGGCGATTACAGGAAACGGTAATGCATCTAAAGAGCAGGTAGCCAAAATGTTACAGCAAATGGTAGAACACCTGCCACCGCTACCCAAAAACCTTGATGCCACTGACGGACTCGCCGCCGCGGTATGTCATTATTTTAATCCTGGAGAACAAACCGGAAAAAGCTATTCGGGCTGGGGTGCCTTTGTGAAGCAAGAAGCACACCGGATAAAAAAATAAGCATGTCTGGCATTTATCTTCATATTCCTTTTTGCAAAAAGGCGTGTCACTACTGCAATTTTCACTTTTCTACCACCGCCAATTATATTGATGAAATGGTCGCTGCGCTTAAAAAGGAGTTGCAACTTCGGAAACACGAAGCGCATCAGCCTGTAGAAACCATTTATTTTGGTGGAGGTACACCTTCGATGCTTACCGCAACCCAAATAAATGAACTTATTACACAGGTAGATTTACATTTTGATGTCGTTCAACACCCAGAAATTACACTTGAAGTCAACCCCGACGACCTATCCAAATCCTATACTAGGGAGTTAAAACGCATTGGAATCAATCGTTTATCTATTGGCGTGCAGTCGTTTAATGATGAAGAATTAAAACTGATGAACCGCGCGCACTCTGGAAAACAAGCCATGCAATCTATTTTGTGGGCACAAGAAGTGTTTGACAACATCTCCATTGATTTACTCTACGGCACTCCTCATACCACCTTTGCCGATTGGCAAAAAAACCTCGCCACAGCCCTAACCTTAGATGTACCTCATATTTCTTCGTATGCCTTGACGCTTGAACCTAAAACAGCACTAGAGCATTTTGTTAAAAAGGGCGTGGTATCGTTGTTGGATGAGCAGGATGTGGAGGAACAATTTTTATACCTGACAGCTACGCTTGTCAGTGCAGGTTATGAGCACTACGAACTTTCTAGCTTTGGAAAAAAGGGGTTTCACTCTAAAAACAATACTGCGTATTGGAAGGGAAAACCCTATTTAGGCATTGGCCCTTCGGCGCATGGATTTGATGGCAATAACCGCTATTGGAATGTGAGTAATAATGCCCAATACATAAAAAAAATAGGGGAGGGACAATTGCCCCAAACCATAGAAAAATTGAGTGTTGTGGATAAGTATAATGAAGCGATTATGATAGGATTACGCGCCTCTTGGGGCGTTTCATTACAGCACATGGAGCAGGAGCTAGGAATTCGCTATCGCAAACATCTAACGCAACAAGCACAACGGTTTATTGCAGAAGGCTTACTTTATATGGATTCAGATGCTCTGAAGACTACACCAAGCGGTACCTTTTTGGCCGATGGCATTGCTGCCGATTTATTTCTTATTGATTTGCTTGATACATCGCTGTAAAGTGATGATAAAAGTGTGGAATCGTTTCTATTCCTTTTAAAAAATTAAACACACCAAAATGTTCGTTGGGAGAGTGTATGGCATCGCTATCGAGGCCAAACCCCATTAGCACCGTTTTGCTTTGTAAGGTTTCTTCAAAAAGTGCCACAATAGGAATGCTACCACCATCACGAACGGGCAATGGCGCTTTACCAAACGTTTCTAGATATGCCTTTCGTGCGGCTTGGAATTCCAGTCCGTCTGGGTGCATGACATAGCCTTCGCCGCCATGATGTGGTGTTACTTTTACCCTTACCCCCTTAGGCGCAAGTGATGTAAAATGTGCAGCAAATAGGGTTGTAATTTCATCCGATTTTTGATGAGGTACTAGTCGCATCGAAATTTTGGCATATGCCTTACTGGGAATGACGGTTTTGGCACCTTCACCGATATATCCACCCCAAATACCGTTCACATCCAACGTTGGACGAATGGATTTACGCTCCAGAGTAGTGTATCCTTCTTCGCCATAGACAGCTTCTATATCTAGTGCTTTTTTGTAGTTGTCTAAAACAAAGGGAATTTTCCCCATCTCGGCACGATCCGCATCGCTAACTACTTCTACGTTATCGTAAAAGCCAGGAATGGTAACACGATTTTTCTCATCGTGAAGTGAGGCAATCATTTTTGTTAAGATATTAATCGGATTGGCAACGGCTCCGCCGTATAATCCAGAGTGTAAATCTCGATTAGGTCCTGTCACTTCAACTTCTACATAGCTTAAGCCCCGTAGTCCTGTAGTAATAGACGGAATGTCGTTAGCAAGCATGCCGGTATCGGAAATAAGAATCACATCGTTTTCTAGTTTTTGGGTGTTGGCACGGACAAAATCTTCCAAATTATCACTGCCTACTTCTTCTTCACCCTCTATCATATATTTAATGTTGCAGGGCAAACCACCATTTTGCTCCATGACTTCCAACGCTTTGACGTGCATAAACATCTGCCCCTTATCGTCGCAGGCACCACGGGCGAAAATAGCTCCTTCGGGGTGGAGGTCAGTTTTACGAATTTCGGGTTCAAAAGGAGGGGTTTCCCAAAGCTCTAACGGGTCGGGGGGTTGAACGTCGTAATGGCCATACACCAATACCGTAGGTAATTTGGGGTCAATTATTTTTTCGCCATATACAATGGGGTAGCCTTTGGTGGGACAAAGCTCGGTGTGTGAGCATCCGGCAGCAGCTAGTGCATCAGCAACAGATTGGGCAGCGTGTTGCATGTGCGAGGCATAAGCGGAGTCGGCACTAATCGAAGGAATTCGAATAAGGGCAAAAAGTTCATCTATAAAGCGATTTTGATGCTGTTTGATGTAGTTGGCGATTTTGTTCATGCTGTGAAATTTAAGCGAAGGTATTAAATTGTTGTTCTGTATAAAAGTCCTCGCGAATTTGATAGATATCCTTATATTTGCGCTCCACTTGCGGGTGTGGTGAAATTGGTAGACACGCTAGACTTAGGATCTAGTGCTTCACGGCTTGGGGGTTCGAGTCCCTTCACCCGCACATAAAAAACCGTAACAAAACGTTACGGTTTTTTTATTTTTTGTAGATGATTACAAACTATGTTTTCCACCAAGCAGATCAAAACATCCACTCCAGCTTGATAAATAAACCCAACAGACAATTTATTGAAGGTTTTTTGGAAAAAGAGGTTTAATTTTTATCACCCAAAATATTCCGCATAATAGGCAGTTCGGGCTTCTTTGCTCATGCCGATGGTATTGTCTATAAAGCGGTTGCGGTCTTTTCGGGTTTTAAACACCCAAATGCAGACACTGTCCTTACTGTGGTAAATGGCTTTTAACTCGTCGTCTATCGCGCAGAGTTCTTCGGGAATTTCAACGGGAATACAAATCATTATATAATTTTAAAACACAATTCGTCAGATGGAGTGATTTTTCTTGATTCAATATAGAAAAATTGTATCGAAATCAGAATTTTTAAGCGAAAAAGCCTATTCTTGATACACCCGACAATTTGTCGGAACACTCAAATTGATTTTTGTACTTACAGACACATGAATAGGATTCTTAAATAACCCGATTTAGAAGCAATAACGTCTTTTCAGTTGCCCCTTGGTTTTGGGTTATATAGGTACGGTTTGTGACACCTTTTTCTTGTCGCAGTCGATCATTTTGAATGAGTTCAAAAAGGTATCTGCTGAATTCTTCAGCAGATGAAATGGAAATAACACCCCCCTGTTCAATTAGGGCATTTGCCTCAGGAAATTTGGTGTAATTCTTCCCAATGATTACGGGAATACCCTCGGCGGCAGGTTCTAAAATATTATGTAAACCCGAGGTGCCCATTGCACCACCCACATAGGCGATATGCCCGTAGGGATAGCATCGACTTAGCATGCCCACTGTATCAAGAATTAGTACAGGACAGTTCCCCAGGTCGGATGCTTTGGTTTGGGTGTAGCGTACACTTCCTTCGGGTAGTTTTGCTTTAAGTTGATGTAGCTTTTCTTCATGCATTTCGTGTGGGGCTATCAGCCAACACCAATCGGAAGGTGTTTGCGCCACGGCATCAAAAAGTACGGCTTCATCTTCGGGCCACGTACTGCCAGCAACAATACACTTGCGCCCATTACAAAAAAGTTCCATAAAAGGAAGCGGAGCTTTGGGAGCACCTACACGATCAAAACGGGTGTCGCCCGAAACGCTGGCTTGTTTAACGTCTATTTGGTTAAGAAGTTGTAATGATTGTTCGTTTTGAACAAACAAATGAGTAAATCCACGAAGTAATTTTCGATATCCTCCTCCCCAAGGTTTAAAAAAAAGTTGATGCTTGCGAAATAATCCAGAAACCAAAAAAAGTGGCATTTGGCGTCGTTGAATTTCACGAATCAGATTGGGCCAAAACTCATATTTGACCAACATTACAAGCTCAGGGTTTATTGTTGCGACAAATCGCTTTACGTCTGCTTTGGTATCCCACGGCAAATAGGTAACCATATTGGCAACACCGTGATTTTTGCGCACTTCATATCCAGAAGAAGAAAAGAAGGTAATTACATAAAAATAATCAGGGTGAGCAGCCTTTAGCTCCTGTAATACGGGCAATCCTTGTTCGTATTCACCCAAAGAGGCACAGTGCATCCAAACTGTTTTGGCATTTTTTGGAACTGTTTCTAGTTGTGCCCAAATTTCTTTTCTGCCTTTCACAAAGGCTTTTCCTTTATTGGATCTTGCCAAATACGGCGCCAATATCTTTGCTATTGAAACAAAAAGCGAATAGGGTCTTACCATGGCTCAAAGATACTTAATTCGCAAAGAGGCGTTTGTTTTTTGTAAATTTGCCGTATCAAAAAATTGTGATGCGAAAAATCCAAATGGTCGATTTGCAGACCCAGTATCAGTTCATCAAGCCTCAAGTCGATGCTGGTATGCAAGAAGTGCTTTCTTCAACTCAGTTTATCAATGGTCCTGCAGTCAAAACCTTTCAAACCAATCTTGAAGAATACCTTGGTGTAAAACATGTAATTCCCTGCGCTAACGGTACCGATGCGCTGCAAATAGCCATGATGGGATTGGGATTAAAACCTGGCGATGAGGTTATTACTGCCGATTTTACCTTTGCCGCTACGGTAGAGGTTATTGCGCTTTTGGGGCTTACGCCCGTTTTGGTAGATGTATTGCCCGACACCTTCAATATTGATCCGGCGGCCATAGAAAAAGCCATTACCCCGAATACCAAAGCCATAGTCCCCGTGCATCTTTTTGGACAAACCGCCGATATGGATCGTATTATGGATATTGCTCAAAAGCATAATCTGTATGTAATTGAAGACAATGCTCAAGGCATTGGAGCAACCTTTACCTCTAAAGTTGGAGTTAAAACAAAAACAGGTGGGATTGGTCATGTGGGCTCAACGTCTTTTTTTCCTTCAAAAAATTTGGGTTGCTATGGAGATGGAGGTGCTATTTTTACAAACGATGACGATTTAGCACACATCCTTCGCGGTGTCGTAAACCATGGTATGTATGAGCGTTATCATCATGATGTTGTTGGCGTAAATTCAAGACTGGATAGCCTTCAGGCTGTAGTGCTAAACGAAAAACTAAAACTCCTTGATTTCTATAATGAGCGTCGTAAGTGGGCGGCTATTCGTTATACACAACTTTTGGAAAATCACCCAAAAATCATGACCCCCGTAACCTCGGGCGATTGCGACTCACACGTCTATCATCAATATACCCTACGCCTAATCAATACAAATCGCGATGCGGTTGTGGCACATTTTCAAGAATTGGGAATTCCATGTGGTGTGTATTACCCCATTCCATTGCACTTGCAAAAAGCGTATGCAGATAGTAAGTATAATGAAGAAGATTTCACCGTGACCAATCAGTTGGTGAAAGAAGTCATTTCATTGCCCATGCACAGCGAGCTCGACGAAGAGCAAATACAATTTATTTGTAAAACGCTTCTGGCGTTTTTGGATTAGCCCATTTGTGCTGACTGTACCTCGGCCTCAGCATCAATTTTACGCACAAGTCCTTGCAGTACCTTCCCCGGACCGTATTCGGTGAATAGGGTTGCATTGTCTTTACGCATCTGTTGAATGGTTTGTGTCCACTTTACAGGACCAGTAAGCTGCGCAATCAAATTTTCTTTAATAACGGCAGGGTCTTGTGTCGGTGCAGCCGTAACATTTTGATAAATGGGACAACTTGGCGCATGAATCGCAGTGTCTAAAATTGCCTTTGCCAATTCTTCACGTGCGGGCTCCATAAGTGGCGAGTGAAACGCTCCGCCGACAGGGAGTAAAAGGGCGCGTTTAGCCCCCTTTTCTTTAAGAACTTCACAGGCATTTACGACAGCGTCATACGCTCCCGAAATGACCAACTGCCCAGGGCAGTTGTAATTGGCAGCTACTACGATACCACTAATGGTTTCACAAACATTTTCCACAACATCGTCAGCTAAAGCCAACACTGCAGCCATCGTTCCTTTGGTAACGTCACATGCCGCTTGCATGGCCTGAGCGCGCTTGGAGACCAATGTTAATCCATCTTCAAACGTTAATGCACCAATAGCTGTGAGGGCCGAAAACTCACCCAAAGAGTGTCCTGCCGCCATGTCGGGTTTTATTTTTTGTGCCAGCTCGTACGAAATTACCGAATGCAAAAAAATTGCAGGTTGTGTTACTCGGGTTTCTTTTAAGGCTTCGGCGTCACCGTCAAACATGATATCGGTAATGGAAAAGCCTAAAATTTTATTGGCAGTAGTAAAGTACTCTTTTGCTTGTGCACTTTGTTCGTACAGATCTTTGCCCATACCTACAAATTGGGCACCTTGCCCAGGAAACATAGCTACATTCATGTGTCTATTTTTTCGTATCTAATAAATGAAAATGCGTACGCGTGATTATCGTCTTTATCGTGGTTTTCGCGCCAAACTTCTCTCCAAACAGTAGAATCTATTTCTGGGAAAAAGGTATCCGCTTCAAAATCTTCATGGACTCGGGTAAGCTCAATACAATCGGCAAAAGCTAAGCTTTGGCGATAAATCTCTCCACCCCCAATGATAAAGGGGCGGTCGTCTTCTTGAGCAAAGGCAAGAGCCGCCTCTAATGAACTGACTGTGTGTATGTTATCAGCGGTGTAGTCTTTTTGTCTGGTGATTACCACATTGGTACGGCTGGGTAGTGCTTTGGGCATAGATTCAAAGGTTTTTCTACCCATAATTACATGATGTCCTTTGGTCAGGTTTTTAAAATGTTTGAGGTCATCAGATAAATGCCAGATGAGTTTATTGTCTTTACCAAGGGCATTGTTTTCGCCAACGGCAGCAATAATAGTGATGTTTTTTTGTTGCTTTTCGCGCTCCCATTCAGATGTTGCTTTCAATGCAGTTTCTTTGTCTAAGCTTCGTTTTATTTTCTCTACTTTCACAGCTTGTTTATCGAGTAAAAATTCCATTTGTTGCGCTTCCCAAGCTTTCCCCATAAAAGAATAAAACACAAATACCCTAAGAAAATGAATGAGTAATAATACCCCCAAGAGTGTTGCTAGGGCAATAGACCAGCGGGTATTAAAGGGGGTAAATTCTGCTTTATATTCAAAAGCTAAATTGAGTATTAAGGCAAAAAACACAATAAAGAGAGAAATGAGCAAGTGTGTGTGGAAACGTTTTTTTTGAGCAATGCGTTGCTGCGCGTGTTCTACAAGAATTACTTGCTGTGGATTGATGGTGGTTTGTGGCTTTTTTTTGAAAAACATGAGTAGTGATTTAGATTGCAACAACCCCTTTGATTCCTGGATGCGGGTCGTAATTAAGGATTTCAATGTCCTCATAACGGAACGCAAATAAATCAGTAACGTTAGGGTTGAGTTTAAGTGTTGGTAAGGGCTTTGGTTCTCGGCTCAGTTGCAGTTTAACCTGCTCCATATGATTGGTGTAAATGTGGGCATCTCCTAGTGTGTGAATAAATTCACCTGCTTTATAGCCACATACTTGCGCCATCATTTCGGTAAGCAATGCATAGGAAGCAATATTAAATGGAACACCCAAAAAAATGTCAGCACTTCGTTGATACAGTTGACAAGAAAGTTTGCCGTCGGCAACATAAAACTGAAAGAACGCATGACATGGCGGAAGGGCGGCTTTTCCATTGGCAACATTTTCACTAAAAGATTTTGAGGTATCGGGTAACACACTAGGATTCCAGGCAGAAACCAGCATGCGACGGCTGTTGGGATTGGTTTTTAGGGTTTCAATAACGTTGGCAAGTTGGTCTAAGTCTTCGCTGTTCCAGTTGCGCCATTGATGTCCGTAAACAGGGCCGAGATTGCCATTTTCGTCTGCCCATTCATTCCAAATACGCACCCCATTTTCGGAGAGGTAGTCAATATTTGTATCTCCTTTGATAAACCATAGCAGCTCATAAATCACCGATTTTAGATGTATTTTTTTGGTAGTTACAAGCGGAAATCCCTCCGATAGGTCAAAGCGCATTTGATGTCCAAAAACGCTTCGTGTCCCTGTTCCAGTTCGGTCTCCTTTTACTGCGCCTTCATCAAGCGCATGTCTTACCAAATTTAAATACTGCTGCATGTATTGTTTTTGTAAAAATAAAATCTATCTCAAAATATCACACACCAAAAGGAATAGTTTTTTAAAAGGTTTTCAACCATTTGTTAGCACATAAAACGCTAGTCATCTGCATTGTCTGTGCGTTTAGAAATTTCATCTCTTAGCCGAGCTGCCATTTCGTAATCTTCATTTTTCACTGCCTTTTTTATGGCTCGTTCCAGCTCTTGAATAGATAGATTGTCATAGTCTTCTTCGCTGGATAATTCGTCAATGGCGAGCCCTTTGGTAGGATTTTCGTCTTTATCCAAAACAATTCCTGCTTTTTCTAAAACCGATTCATGGGTATAGATAGGTGCTTTGAATCGCAGTGCAAGAGAGATGGCATCAGAAGTTCGCGAGTCAATGATTTCTTCAATTTTGTCTCGCTCGCAAATCAAACTTGAATAAAATACCCCGTCAACAAGCTTTGTGATAATGACACGCTTAATTGCAATGTCAAATCTATATGCAAAATTTTTAAATAGATCGTGAGTAAACGGGCGATGCGGCTTAATGTCTTTATCCAAGGCTACGGCTATGGATTGTGCCTCAAACTCACCAATGACAACTGGTAGTTTTCGTTCCCCATCAACCTCATCCAAAATCATAGCATATGCGCCACTTTGGTTTTGGCTGTAGGAAATTCGATTAACACGAAGTTGGATAAGACCCATTCTTTTAATAAAGTCCTAAAAGTACAAAATTCAATGACTACCCCTGTGCCTTGAAGACTTTTAATTTTTCTATTAGTTCTGGTACTACCTCAAAAGCATCGCCTACCACACCATAATCTGCGGCTTTAAAAAAGGGTGCTTCAGGGTCATTATTGATAACGACCTTTACTTTGGATGCATTTACACCGGCTAAATGCTGAATGGCACCCGATATACCAATTGCAATATAAAGATTGGTTGAAACAGGTTTCCCTGTTTGACCTACGTGCTCGTCATGCGACCGCCAACCCATATCTGATACCGGTTTCGAACAAGCTGTAGCTGCTCCCAGTACGTTGGCAAGATCTTCTACCAAGTGCCAATGTTCAGGTCCTTTTAACCCTCTTCCCCCCGAAACAACCACATCGGCATCAGCGATGGTGGCTTTTCCGGTGACTTTGTCCACGGAAACTTGTTCAAGATTTGAAGTAAATTGTTTGCTATCCATATCTTCAACCGTACAATCAATAGCGTTTTCAACTGCTCCAAACGTGTTGTTTCCAACGCCAATAATATTGATGTCAGATGTAAGTTGTGTGTATACAAAAGCTTTGTTGGTGAAAGCAGTGCGCTTTACAGTTAGCGGATTCATTTCATTTGGAAGTGCCACTGCGTTAGGGGCATAGGCAGCTCCTAGTTTTCCAGACAGAATAGGCGCTAAAAACTTTGCGTCAGCACTACTGCCCAATACAATATGTGTAACATTTGTATTTTTTGCATGATCTTCAATAGCACCTGCGTAGGCGTTTGCATCAAAATGGTTGGATGCAATGTTAATATTGGCAACATGCGCAATGCCAAATGCCCCCAATTCTTTTGCATTATTGGTGTTAAAGCTAATGGCAGTGCATTTTGTTCCTAGTTTTTCAGCAAGGGCTACGCCATAGGATGCAACCTCGGCGGCATTTCGCTTTAGTGTGTTATTTTCAGATTCGGCAAATACAAGTACAGACATAATATTAAAGGACTTTAGCTTCTTTGTGTAGTAATTCAATAAGTTGGTCTAGGTCATCAGCGGACACTAATTTTACGTCACCTTTTGGTGCGGGTTTTTCAAAAGTAATATCTTGTGAGGAAGCGCTAGCCTGTTGCGCAGGAACAACTTCAAAAGGTTTTTGACGCGCTTGCATGATGCCTCTCATATTAGGAATACGAAGGTCAGATTCTTCTACCAAGCCTTTTTGTCCTCCTATAACCATAGGAAGTGAGCCTTTAAGTTTTTCACGCCCACCATCAATTTCGCGTTCGGCTACGGCGATACTTCCATCTATTTCTAGCCCAACACAGTTGGGTACAAACGGAATATCAAGGAGTGCTGCCAACATTCCAGGAACCATGCCCCCGTTGTAGTCAATAGACTCTCTCCCCGCAATAATCAAATCATATGAATTGTTTTTTACAAACGCAGCCAGCTCATGCGCTACTGCATTACCGTCAACAGCTGCTGTGTCAATTCTAAAAGCTTTATCAGCACCAATTGCCAAGCATTTTCTCAGGGTAGGGTCGGCATCTGCTGCTCCCACATGAATAACATGAATTTGAGCCCCTTGTTTTTCTTTCAACCAAATGGCTCTGGTAAGTCCAAATTCGTCGTTGGGATTGATGATATACTGAACCCCGTTGGTGTCAAATAGGCTATTGTTTTCAGTAAAATTTATTTTTGATGTAGTGTCTGGAACGTGACTAATACACACTAAAATGTTCATGATAACTTGATTTTTTACAAAGGTACAAAAAAGATTAAATTTATTATGCGTGCATAATAAACGAAAGTCTTTTGCGATTGGTCATTTTATTGCTATTTTTGCGCCACTTAAACCAGCTATGAGAACCATACAATTCAGAGAAGCAATTTGTGAGGCAATGTCCGAAGAAATGCGTCACGACGAGAGCATTTATTTGATGGGTGAGGAAGTTGCCGAATATAACGGTGCTTACAAAGCCTCCAAAGGAATGTTAGATGAATTTGGCGAAAAACGTGTCATTGACACCCCTATATCCGAACTTGGTTTTGCAGGGATTGGTGTGGGTTCAACCATGACAGGAAATCGCCCAATCATTGAATTCATGACCTTTAATTTTGCACTTGTTGGTATTGACCAAATCATTAACAACGCTGCAAAAATCCGACAAATGTCTGGAGGTCAGTTTCCGTGTCCTATTGTATTTCGTGGACCAACAGCCTCTGCTGGGCAGCTTGCTGCAACACACTCACAAGCATTTGAAAGCTGGTATGCCAATTGTCCTGGGCTTAAAGTTATTGTACCGTCAAATCCGTATGATGCAAAGGGTTTATTGAAAGCTGCCATCCGCGATGACGACCCCGTAATTTTTATGGAATCTGAGCAAATGTATGGAGACAAAGGCGAAGTGCCAGAAGGCGAATATGTCCTTCCCATAGGCGTTGCCGACGTAAAACGACAAGGCACAGACGTGACTGTGGTTTCTTTTGGAAAGATCTTTAAAGAGGCACAGATTGCTGCCGATGCGTTGGCTAAAGAAAATATTTCGTGTGAACTTATCGACTTACGCACTGTGCGCCCACTTGATATGGATACCATTATTGAATCAGTTAAAAAAACCAATCGATTGGTTATTTTGGAAGAAGCATGGCCTTTTGGAAATGTCTCTACAGAAATAACCTATCAGGTTCAAAATCAAATTTTTGATTATTTAGATGCTCCTATTCAAAAAATAAATACTGCCGACACACCAGCACCTTATTCTCCTGTTTTGCTACAGGAATGGTTGCCAAACCATGAAGACGTCATTCGTGCTGTGAAGAAAGTTCTAATTTAAACCCCTTTTATGAAATCATTTGTTTTTTATTTACCCGCAATACTTGCTGTAGTTGGTCTAATCGTAATGCTTGCAAAAGCATTCTGGGTACGCAAACAATCGGCTGGTGAAGCCAAAATGCAGGAAATTTCAAAGGCTATAAAAGAAGGCGCACTTGCGTTTTTAAATGCTGAATATCGATTGCTTTTATTCTTTGTTATTGGAGCTTCTGTTGCGCTATATTTTATTTCAACACTTGTGGCATCAACACATTGGATGATAGTTCCCGCTTTTATTTTGGGTGCCTTTTTTAGTGGATTTGCTGGTAATATTGGAATGCGAATTGCTACAGACGCCAATGCTAGAACCGCTGAAGCTGCCAAAACAAGTTTACCCAATGCACTTAAAGTTTCTTTTGGTGGAGGTACTGTTATGGGTCTTGGTGTTGCTGGTCTTGCTGTTTTGGGTTTAAGCTTACTGTTTTTGTTTTTTGTGGGTAAGTTTATCGGAACCGATGGCGATTTCTACACCCAAATGACTTTAGTGCTAGAAACCCTTGCAGGGTTTTCTTTGGGAGCAGAGTCTATCGCGCTTTTTGCACGTGTGGGTGGAGGTATCTACACAAAAGCGGCTGATGTGGGCGCTGACTTGGTAGGTAAAGTAGAAGCTGGTATCCCTGAAGATGACCCCCGAAATCCTGCAACCATTGCCGATAATGTAGGTGATAACGTAGGAGATGTAGCGGGAATGGGTGCCGATTTATTTGGCTCGTATGTGGCCACAGTGCTTGCCGCAATGGTGCTTGGAAATTATGTGATTAAGGATATGTTAGATGCAGGTAATGTACTAACAGATTTTAATGGCATGGGACCTATTTTGTTGCCACTGGTAATTGCTGGAATTGGTGTGGTAGCTTCTATTGTTGGAACGCTATTTGTACGCATCAAAAACAATGATGCAAAAGAATCACAGGTGCAAAGAGCACTTGATACTGGAAACTGGGTGGCTATTCTAATTACCCTCGGCGCAAGTTATTTCCTTATTGATTGGATGTTACCAAAAACCCTTAACATGAATTTCTTTGGAGAGGGTATCGTGGCTGTTCCTTCAATTAACATATTTTGGGCAGCTTGTATTGGATTAGCTGTAGGCGCACTTATCTCCATGGTAACCGCATATTACACTTCTTTAGGCAAAAAGCCCGTTATGGATATTGTAAAAAACAGTTCTACGGGTGCTGCAACAAATATTATTGCAGGGTTAGCCGTAGGAATGAAATCAACATTTTTATCTGTTATTCTCTTTGCTGCTGCGATCTACTGTTCGTACGCCTTAGCAGGATTTTACGGAGTTGCATTGGCCGCATCAGCTATGATGGCTACAACAGCAATGCAACTTGCTATTGATGCTTTTGGTCCTATTGCTGACAACGCAGGTGGAGTGGCTGAAATGAGTGAACTTGCACCAGAAGTAAGAGAACGAACAGATATTTTAGATTCGGTTGGAAACACAACTGCTGCCGTTGGAAAAGGATTTGCCATTGCTTCTGCAGCACTAACAGCACTTGCACTGTTTGCTGCTTATGTAACCTTTACGGGAATAGATGGAATAAATATTTTTAAAGCCGATGTACTTGCTATGCTATTTGTCGGAGGCATGATCCCAGTTGTATTTTCTGCTTTAGCAATGCAATCTGTAGGAAAGGCTGCTATGGAAATGGTATATGAGGTACGACGTCAGTTCAGAGAAATTCCGGGCATTATGGAAGGAAAAGGAAAGCCTGAGTACGCCAAGTGTGTCGATATTTCTACTAAAGCGGCACTCAAAGAAATGATTGTGCCAGGGCTTATTACCATTGTCACTCCTATTTTTATTGGTTTGGTGTTTGGCGCAGAACCCCTTGGTGGTTACATGGCAGGCGTATGTGTTTCGGGTGTAATGTGGGCCATCTTCCAAAACAATGCTGGTGGTGCTTGGGACAATGCTAAAAAATCTTTTGAAGCCGGTGTAGAAATTGACGGGAAAATGGAACACAAAGGCGGTGAGGCACACAAAGCTGCAGTTACTGGCGATACGGTTGGTGATCCATTCAAAGACACTTCTGGTCCATCAATGAATATCCTGATTAAGTTAACGTGCCTTATTGGTCTTGTATTAGCACCACTATTGGGCGATGCTCATGGCGCTGAAGAAGTTCTACAGGTAGATGTTCGTATGGAGCGTACAGACGAGGGTCTTGCTAAAGCAACAATGACAGTGGTTACATCTAAAGGTGGTCAGCAGCTTGAGAAGATTAAAGTTTTTGAAGGTAGCGAAGCTGAAGTTAAAGCTGCTTTAGAAGACGCTGAAAAAGCACTTTAGTGCGCAAATAATCCGCTGAGTTCAGCATCTATTTTTTCAATTACGACACCAAAATCTTCTTTGTTGTCAACAAAGTTTAGTTCGTCAACATCCACAATGAGGAGTTTGCCTTTGTCGTAATGGTGTACCCAAGCCTCATAGCGTTCATTGAGTCGACTTAAGTATTCAATACTAATAGAGTTTTCATATTCACGCCCACGCTTATGAATTTGATCCACTAAATTAGGGATAGAACTTCTAAGATAAATCATCAAATCAGGACCTTTTACCATAGACTCTAAAAGTTCAAAAACCGCAGAATAGTTACTGTAATCACGATGGGTCATTAGTCCCATAGCGTGTAGGTTGGGTGCAAAAATGTGCGCATCCTCATATATAGAGCGATCTTGCACCACATTATTACCCTTTTTTTGAATGTCTAAAAGCTGCCGAAACCTACTGTTTAGAAAATAGATTTGAAGGTTAAAAGACCAACGCTCCATTTCGGCGTAAAAATCATCTAAATACGGGTTTTTAACGACGTCTTCATACAGAGCTTCCCATCCGTAGTGTTTGTTTAGTAGCGCTGTTAGCGAAGTTTTTCCCGCTCCAATGTTTCCTGCAATAGCTATATGCATACTCTATTATTAGGCATAAATATAAGGCATCTTGTTTAAAAAAATCTTTACTAAATAAAACTAATTTTGTTTATTCAGGTCTAATGTAATAAGCATTTACTTAAGATGCACTACTTTTACTAAAACATGTACCATATGCACCGCGTATTTTCAATAATTTTTATTGCTTTCTTTTTAACAAATGTAAGTGCTCAACTTGCCAAAGCTACGTATACCATGAAAGTTAGCGTAGATATGGATTTTAGCACGAATCGCAACATGCCAAAAGAAGTTGTAGAACGGATTAAAAAGCGATTATCTGAACCACAAACATTCTTTTTGACTTTTGATAACAACCAATCTATTTACAAAAATGAAGAAAAACTTGATGCGCCTCAACAGGGTAGTAGAGGCAACAGAGTTATGCGTTTTGGTGGAGCAGATAAACAAATTACCCACACCAATTTAGCAACACGGATACAAACCACACAGCAAGAGTTACTTGGTAAATTGTTTTTGGTTACTCAACCTTTAAAAACACCTCAATGGAATTTTACTGGAGAAACAAAACAGATTGGAAATTATACCGCTTACGAAGCGACATATACCCAAAAGAGTAAACCCAATCAAATTAGAATGTCATTTGGAAGAAGCAATGACAAAAAGCAAGAAGAAAACGAAGAACCAAAAGAGGAGGAGGTTACAGTTTCGGTATGGTTTACCCCCGATATCCCTATACCTGCTGGTCCAGACAAGTATTTTGGCCTTCCGGGCCTTGTTCTTATGGTACAAGACGGAAACAAAGTATATGTGTGCACTAAAGTGCAGATGAATTCTAAAGAAAAAGTAAACTTAAATCCGCCGAAAAAAGGAGAAAAAGTTACGGGTGAAGAGTTTAAAAAAATACGAGAAGAAAAAACGAAAGAAATGCGTGAACGTTTTCAAAACAACAGCAATAGAGGCAATCAGAATAGAATTTTTATTAGACGATAAATCATGAATCACAAGGGGATTTTATTTTGTGCAACAATATTGTTGAATACAACTGTTTTTGGTCAAAACATACGTTTTGAGGGTGTAGTGTTGGACAGCTTAGGAACAGCAATTTCTACGGCTAATGTAGTGGCTAAAAATCAAGAAACGAATCGTATGGATAGTTTCGCTATTTCAGATCTAGACGGTAATTTTTCTATTGGAATAAAAAAAAACACACCCTACATAATCAAGGTTTCCTATTTAGGGTTTAAGCCAGTTGAACTCGAGCGTAAATCTACTTCAGATTTAAATGAGGTCATCGTGCTCTACGAACAAACCGAACAACTAGACGCAGTAGAGGTTACTTACGAAATGCCTGTCTCCATTCAGGGAGATACAATTGTTTATAATGTAGATTCATTTAATACTGGAACAGAAAGAAAGTTGCGCGACGTGTTGGAAAATTTACCTGGAGTAGAAATTAATGATGATGGCGAAATTGAGGTAGAAGGAAAGCAAGTCTCAAAGGTTATGGTTGAGGGCAAAGAATTTTTTGATGGTGATTCAAAAATTGCCACAGAGAACATCCCCGCCAACGCCATTGATAAAATTCAAGTGCTTAAGAATTTTAATGAAATATCACAACTTAGCGGCGTTACGAATAATGACGACAATATGGCGATTAACATTAAACTGAAAGAAGGAAAAGATAGATTTTGGTTTGGTGAAATTGGCGCTGGCGGCGGCGAAAAAGAGCGCTACTTGCTAAACCCCAAAGTTTTTTATTACAACCCCAAAGCCAGTATAAATTTCTTAGCTAATCGCAATAATGTGGGTGAAAACCCCTTTACACGGCGAGATTATTTCAGATTCACAGGAGGGTTCAGAAGCCAAAGTAATCGCAGTGGTTCCTCTATTCAAATCCAAACGGACGATGTTGGATTGACAAATTTGCAAAACAATAACGCTGCAGCCATTACAAATGATTTTGCAGCTACTAATTTCACATACTCCCCCAAAAAGGGACTCGATTTTTCAGGATTCGCTATCGTTTCACAAAACAACACCAAAATCAAATCTATACGTGAGCGCACCTTTACTTCTACGGGAATTACAGAAAAAACCGACAATGATTTTGATCAGGATAATCGGTTACAACTCTATAAGTTTAGCACCCTGTACAATGCCAATCCTAACATTCAACTAGAATATGATATCTTCTATCGAACTGCCAATGAAAATGAGTATAGCGATATTACATCTACCGCTGCACGGCAAGAAGATATTAGCTCATACCGCACCCAAACGCCGCGACAATTAAATCAAAACTTGAACACTTATTTTACCCTAAACGAGCAGCATATTTTCGCATTAGAATTGCAACATTCTTGGCAGGAGGAGAATCCACTTTTTGAATTACAAAAAGAGCGTAATTTTTTTCAAAACATATTTCAGCTTCCTGAACAATCAGCGGGCTATAAGGTACAGCAAAACCGCCTTACCAAAACGAATAAGCTAGACGGCCGTTTGGAATACTATTATCTATTAAGTAATACGGCAAGTGCAAACGTAACCATTGGAACTACTCAAGTGCGCCAAGAGTATGATTCTAGTATTGCAAATTATGTTGGTGATCAACTAAATGTATTGGATGCAGCTAATTTAAGTAACGATGTTCGTTACGATTTTTCAGATGTATACACAGCACTCAGATATAGGGTGAAAAGTGGAAAAATCACCTTTAATCCAGGGCTTACGCTCCATAAATACGACATCAATACGCTACAGGATGCCACCCTTAATGCAAAAGAAACGAGACTACTCCCAGATGTTTGGGTTAGCTATCAACTCCGTAAATCAGCGTCTTTACGATTTACCTATAATGCGCAATTGCAATACTCTGATGTCAGTAGACTTGGCGATGCGTACATTTTAAATAATTATAACAGACTATTTTTAGGGAACAGTCAACTCAGACCAGCGTATTTCAACAACTTCACACTGAATTACTTTAATTTTAATATGTTTAATTTCACAAACATATTTATACGTCTTAATTACCGTAAACAGTTCGATGATTTCAAAACCGTTAACTCTATCAGTGGTATTAATCGGGAGTCCTCTCCGTTTAATTCGCCTCGAGCAGAAGAACGTATTAACCTCAACGGAAGCTTGCAAAAAAGATTTAATAATCTAAAAACAAATTTTACGTTAAGAGCCAACAAAACAACCTCTTATAACATTGTAAATGACGCGTTACGTAGGTTTGATTATTTCACTCAATTTGGGAGTATGAGCTTGGCTACTAATTTCAAAGACGTTCCGAATATTGAACTTGGATATAGCTATAATATTAATCGAACTAAAGATGTAGATCAGGTGCTTCATTACATCACCGAACGCCCTTTTGTTGGGGTTGATGCTGCGTTTTTAAAAGGATTTATTTTTGTGGCAGAATACAGTTTTTTTGACTACCGCTTGGGCAGTACGTCATTAAATAAATATGACGACTTAACGATGTCGCTTGTGTACAATAAAAAAGACAGTCCCTGGGAATTGGGCATTCAAGTGAACAATGCACTTGGAAATACCAGTATTAACAGAGATAATTTTTCTGGAATTACACAAACCACAACCCTGTATATGATTCAACCTAGATATATATACTTTACATTAAAATACATTATTTGATGTAGATTTACACCCTAAAAACATATTCTAAACTAATGAAACGAATCATTATACTTTCAGCCTTATTTTCGGCTACTTTTTCATCTGCTCAATTGTTCGATAATATTGATGATATCTTAGCAGCTACTACCGAAGACGCACAACTTTTGTTGGATGCCTATATTGCACCACTAGGACAATCTTTAACCTATAGCCTTAATGGTGGTTGGGCATCCTCTGCAAAAACACATAAAAAATTCGGTTTTGACCTCACTATTGGCGCTCTATCGCCTAGTGTTTCCGATGGCGCTAAGACATTTAATATAAATGATTTAGGATTAAAGAAGTTAAATTCTTCCTCATCAACGGCGAGTACTATATTTGGTGCTAGTTCAGGAACTACATTTCGCTATACCCTTGAGGGAACTTCAATAACACAAACAATTACACTACCAGGTGGGGCTGAAGATGATTTGGTAATGAATTCGCTACCGACACCCTATGTTCAGGCAGGAGTAGGGTTGTTTTTTGATACCGATCTTATTGTCAGATATGTGCCCAAAATAAAAAATCAAGGTGCTGAATTTGGACTTTTAGGAATAGGCGTTAAGCACAACCTTATGCAATATTTAGGATTATTGGATAAACTTCCTTTAAATGTTTCTGCACTTGCATCATATTCAAAAATTGATGTTGACTACCAGTTAAATGCTTCTAATCCAGATCAAAAAGTAACTTATGATGTGGACACTTTCTTGGTGCAAGCTTTAGCTTCACTCGATTTTCCGATAATAAGCGTAGTAGGCGGCTTTGGCTATGGTAAGGGAAACGCTACCATGAATATGCTTGGTGATTATGATATTTCTTTTGCGGATACAACCACAACAACTTTAACAAACCCACTTACTTCTGAAAACACTTATACGGGTACACATGCCATGATTGGACTTAGAGCAAACCTACTGTTCTTAAAAATCTTTGCTAACTATACTCTTCAGGAGTTTAACACCTTAAACGCAGGAATTTCATTAAGTTTCCGCTAAGAAAGTATTGCATTTTTTTGAGTAGGTTGTATATTTGCACCTCAGAGGAAGGATTTGACTGATTGCAACCTCTCAAAAAAACTGCTAAAACAGCTTGCTTTTGATGAGTACAATCGGTCTCTATTCTTTACAAAAGCAAGTATATGTCATATTTATTTACTTCAGAATCGGTAGGGGAAGGTCATCCCGATAAAGTAGCAGATCAGATTAGCGATGCGCTGTTGGATCATTTTATTGCATTTGACGCGTCCAGTAAAGTAGCCTGCGAAACCTTAGTAACCACAGGGCAAGCTATTGTAGCAGGCGAAGTAAAAAGCAATACCTATCTCGATCTTCAAACCATTACGCGCGACACCATTAACCGCATCGGGTATACAGAAGATGCTTACCAGTTTTCGGGCGATTCATGTGGTGTGATTTCACTTATTCATGAACAATCCGCTGATATTAACCAAGGGGTTGAGAGAGAAGAAGATGTCGAGCAAGGTGCTGGAGATCAAGGCATTATGTTTGGTTATGCCAATAACGAAACCGAAAACTATATGCCTTTGGCACTTGATATTGCCCATAATATCATGCGTACATTATCTGATTTTAGACGTGAGAAATCGCAAATTCCATATTTGCGACCAGACGCAAAATCTCAGGTAACCCTAGAATACTCCGACGACCATAAACCCCTTCGTGTAGATACGATTGTTATTTCTACCCAACACGATGCGTTTGACGAAGATGATGCCATGCTTGCCAAAATCCGAAAGGATTTAATTGAAGTGGTAATGCCTAAGGTAATCTCAAGCTATCCAAGCGCTATCCAAACCTTATTTGGCAGTGATATAGCATACCACATTAATCCAACGGGCAAATTTGTTATTGGTGGTCCTCACGGAGATACTGGTCTTACGGGGCGTAAAATTATTGTAGACACCTATGGAGGGAAAGGTGCTCATGGTGGAGGTGCATTTAGTGGCAAAGACCCCTCAAAAGTAGATAGAAGTGCCGCGTATGCAGCGCGACATATTGCTAAAAATTTAGTAGCAGCAGGTATATGCGACGAGGTTCTTGTGCAGTTAAGCTATGCCATTGGTGTTGCACAACCCACATCAATTTTTATCAATACTTATGGCACAGGTAAAACTGCTTATTCAGATGCAGCTATTGCTGAGAAAATCATCCAGTTGGTTGATTTAACGCCTTTTGGGATAGAGCAACGATTAAAGCTTCGTAATCCTATCTATTTTGAAACTGCAGCCTATGGGCATATGGGGCGTACCCCTAAGCACGTAAAAAAAACATTTGAGTCTCCTTATAATGGTCGTATTGACTGTGAAGTAGAGTTGTTTACTTGGGAGAAACTCGATTTAACACAAACATTCAAACAACACTTTTTAACTTCATAATTATGAGTAATTCGAAATTTTCAACTAATGCATTACATGTTGGACACGATGTAACCAAAACACAAGGAACCCGTGCGGTACCGCTGTATCAATCTACATCTTACGTGTTTAATAACGCTGAGCACGCGGCCAACTTATTTGCTCTGGCAGAGCCAGGCTATATTTATACTCGATTAAACAACCCTACTACCGACGTTTTAGAACAACGCATGGCTGTTCTTGAAGGTGGTATTGCTGCTGTAGCTACTTGCTCTGGAACGGCTGCTGTTTCTACCGCAATTCTTACCTTTCTAAAGGCAGGGGATCATATTGTTTCTTCGAATAGCTTGTACGGCGGATCGTACAACATGTTAAAATCAATGTTGCCACGATTTGGGATTACAACAACTTTTGTTGATCCTGATGATGTGTCAAATTTTGATAAAGCGATACAAGAAAATACACGCCTAATTTTTGCAGAATCATTAGGGAATCCAAAACTTGATGTGCTGGATTTAAAATCAATTTCAGAAGTAGCAAAAAAGCACAAAATCCCATTTATGGTGGATAATACCGTAGCTACTCCGGCCTTATTAAATCCTATTGCGCATGGAGTAAATATTGTTATCCACTCGCTTACCAAATACATTAATGGAAACGGAACATCAATGGGTGGTGTTATTATTGATGCGGGTACTTTTGATTGGTCAAGTGGTAAATTCCCAGAATTTACTTCCCCATCGCCCTCGTACCACGGACTAAACTACCATGAGGTTTTAGGCCCTGCTGCCTTTATCGCTAGGGTTCGAATAGAAGGCTTACGCGACATAGGTGCCGCAATTAGCCCCTTTAACTCTTTTCAAATCATTCAAGGGCTTGAGACCCTAGAGGTTAGAATGCAAAGACATAGTCAAAACGCACTTGAATTGGCAAAATGGTTGAGCCAAAATGATGCAGTAGAATGGGTAAATTACCCAGGTTTAGCATCCAGTAAATACAAAGCCTTATCGGAAGAATACCTTCCTAAGGGTCAAAGTGGTGTGGTAACATTTGGTGCCAAAGGTGGATTTGAGGCTGCTAAAAAGATTGCGGATAATACCAAAATCTTTTCGCTCCTTGCAAACTTTGGCGATTCTAAATCGTTGATTGTTCACAATGCGAGTACTACCCACCAGCAGCTCACACCAGAACAGCAAGAAGAAACGGGAGTTACAAATGACCTTGTACGTTTGTCTGTTGGATTGGAGGATATCGAAGATCTAAAAGCAGATTTACAAGCTGCATTTGATACATTATAACTAGCATAAAGATTAAAAGGCAATTATGTCATCACTTTTAACACACACACTTTCTTCGTTTAGGCTGCAAAGTGGCAAGGTTATGCCCTTGACACTTTCGTACCAAATATTTGGACAGCCACTAGATAAAGCACCTGTGGTGTTGGTAAATCACTCGCTTACGGGGAATTCCAACGTTACGACAGATGAGGGGTGGTGGGTCGATATTATTGGCCCAAATAAGTTGATAGATACGCAGGTGTATGCCATAATTGCCTTTAATTTTCCAGGAAACGGGTTTGGCAATAATTTCCTGCCAGACTATAAAGATTGGGTGTTACGTGATGTATCCGAAGCATTTAAACTGACCCTTGATGAATTAGGGATAAAGCAACTTTATGCCGCCATTGGCGGCTCTATTGGGGGTGCTTTAGCTTGGGAAATGGCTGTTTCGTACCCAACTTTTATTCAAAATGTAATTCCCATTGCTTGCCATTGGGAGTCCTCGGATTGGATTTTAGCCAATGTCTTATTGCAAGACCGACTGTTGCAAAATTCTGAGAATCCGCTAGAAGATGCTCGGATTCATGCGATGTTGTGCTACAGAACACCACAATCGTTTAAATCTCGATTTGGTCGTACATCACATCCTGAGCTAAACCGCTACAATGTAGAAACTTGGCTATTGCATCACGGAGACAAGTTAGCGGGTCGGTTTGACGTACGTGCTTATATGACCATGAATCACCTGTTGGGAACCGTTGATATTTGTCAAGATCGCGAGTCTTTTGAGCAGTTGGTAGCACAAATTACAGGGAACATTTACCTGGTTTCTATTGATACCGATTTGTTCTTTACCCACGAAGATAATCGAGAAACATATCGCCGATTGATGAATGTGAAACCCAATGTGTTTTTTAAGACCATTACTTCCATTCATGGACACGACGCGTTTCTTATTGAACACGATCAACTTAACGCTTTATTAAGCGATGTATTTACTGTTAAATCGTAACAAAATGAATATAAAATTAACACATCAATCGGGCTATTTTTCTACAATTGAGAATGACCGTGGACACAAAATTGCTATTGACAACAAATCGGGTGATAACCCACAAGGCGCAAGCCCCATGGAGCTTTTGCTTATGGGTGTGGCTGGCTGCTCCAGTATTGATATTATTTCTATTCTGAATAAACAAAAAATAGCTGTGGATTCACTAGAAATTGATGTTGAGGGCAACCGCGATGACAAGCCTGCTCCTTCTTTATTCACAAAAATTCATGCTATTGTTCGTGTAACAGGGGATGTAAAGCCCGAAAAGATTTATCGTGCGGCTCAATTGTCCTTTACCAAATACTGCTCGGTATCACTAACATTGGCAGCAACTGCCAAAATTACTTTTTCTGTAATCGTAAACAACACTCCTTATGTCCCAGTATAAAAAGTTTGAAACAGACGCCATTCGAACCCAAGCAGAACGATCAAATCACGGAGAGCATAGCGTGCCAGTATACCTTACTTCGAGCTTTGTTTTTGATGATGCTGAAGATATGCGCGCTTCTTTTGCCGAGGAAAAGGAGAAAAATATTTATAGCCGATTTACGAATCCCAATACGAGCGAATTTGTACAAAAAATATGTCAAATGGAAAACGCCGAAGACGGTTATGCCTTTGCTACAGGCATGGCAGCTGTTTTTGGCACCTTTGCTGCGCTACTTAATAGCGGCGACCATATCTTGTCGGCACGTGCGGTGTTTGGTTCCACGCATGCCTTATTCACCAAATATTTCCCAAAGTGGAACATTACGACCACTTATTTTGATGTAGCAGATTTAGATCGGTTTGAGGAATTGATCACGCCAAACACCAAAATGATTTATGCCGAATCGCCAACCAACCCTGGACTTCAGGTCTTAGACTTAGAGCAGTTAGGTGCATTGGCAAAAAAACATAACCTTATTTTGGTGATCGACAATTGTTTTGCTACTCCTTATTTGCAACAACCCATTGCTTTTGGGGCTGATTTGGTTATTCATTCTGCCACAAAACTTATTGATGGGCAAGGCAGGGTGCTTGGCGGTGTGACGGTAGGTCGCGCCGATTTGATTCGCGAAATTTATTTGTTTGCTCGAAATACTGGACCCTCCATGTCGCCTTTTAACGCATGGACCCTTTCCAAAAGCCTTGAAACCCTAGCAGTACGTGTAGATAGACATTGTGACAACGCAGAAAAAGTAGTTGATTTTCTAACTACTCATGATGCGGTTGATGAAGTGCGCTATCCGTTTCATCCGACTCATCCGCAGTATGAAATTGCCAAAAAGCAAATGAAACGTGGTGGAAATGTTATTGCTTTTCAGGTTAAAGGTGGTCTTAATGGCGGAAAAAAGTTTATAGATGCGGTGCAACTGTGTTCCCGTTCTTCTAATTTGGGTGATACCCGAACCATAGTTACTCAACCCGCTCTTTCAACGCATAGTAAGCTTAGCGAAGAAGATCGTTTGGCGGTAGATATTACAGATGGATTAATTCGAATTTCGGTTGGACTGGAGCATGCAGATGACATTATTAATGATGTAAAACAAGCGTTAGATTCAGTGCTGTGAGTAATTTAGAAACCCTTTTAGCGGAACGTATTTTGGTACTTGACGGTGCCATGGGAACCATGTTGCAAGCCTATTCGTTTTCAGAAGAAGACTTTCGTGGCGAGCGATTTGCCAATCACCCTGTTCCACTTATTGGGAACAATGATTTACTTTCTATTACCCAGCCCGATGCCATTTATGAGATACATACAAAGTACTTGGAAGCAGGGGCAGATATTATTGAAACCAACACCTTTTCGGGCACTAGCATTGCTATGGCAGACTACGCCTTAGAGGAGTATGTGACAGAACTCAACATCGCCTCAGCTAGAATAGCCCGAAAGGCAGCCGATGATTTAATGGCAAAACACCCAAACAAACCGCGTTTTGTAGCAGGGTCTATTGGACCTACCAATAAAACGGCAAGTATGTCTCCCGATGTGAATGACCCTGGGTATCGTGCCATTACATTTAACGAGTTAAAAGAAGCGTATCGCGAACAAACGCTTGGCCTTTTGGCGGGAGGTGTCGATATGTTATTGGTTGAAACCATTTTCGACACACTAAATGCAAAAGCAGCTCTATTTGCTATTGATGAAATCAAGGAAGAGCAGCAACTTGATATTCCTGTTATGGTTAGTGGTACCATTACCGATGCCTCGGGACGAACCTTGTCTGGACAAACTGTGGAGGCGTTTTTGGTGTCTGTTTCACATATCGATTTGTTGAGTGTAGGGTTTAATTGCGCCTTGGGCGCAGATCAATTAAAACCCTATGTTCAACGCCTTGGAATGCACACCAATAATTTTGTTTCTGCTCATCCAAATGCAGGCTTGCCCAATGCCTTTGGTAACTATGACCAAAGCCCCGAAGAAATGTGTGCCCTAATGGAGCCTTATATGGCTGAGCAGCTTATTAATATTATTGGAGGTTGTTGTGGCTCAACTCCCGAACACATTTCGAAACTAGCACAAGCCGCCGCCAACTATAAACCTAGATCTACCCATGCCTGAATTAGATTCGTATTTAACGCTATCGGGATTAGAGCCGTTAACAGTACGCCCTGACACAAATTTTGTCAACATAGGAGAACGTACCAATGTTACAGGATCACGCAAATTTTTACGTCTAATTGAACAAGGAGATTTTGAAACAGCATTAGAAATTGCTCGTGATCAAGTAGAAGGGGGAGCCCAAATTTTAGATGTCAATATGGACGAAGGCATGATTGACGGGGTAGCCGTCATGACGCGCTTTTTAAACCTTATTCAATCGGAACCCGACATTGCTCGAATTCCAATTATGATTGACAGTTCAAAATGGGAAATTATAGAAGCAGGATTGCAAGTCGTGCAAGGCAAATGCGTGGTAAATTCCATCAGTTTAAAGGAGGGCGAAGAAGCATTTATTCTTCAAGCCAAAAAAATTCGCAGATACGGCGCTGCTGTAATTGTAATGGCATTTGATGAAAACGGTCAAGCCGATACACTCGAGCGGCGTATTGAAATCTGTAAACGTTCGTATGATATTTTGGTAAATAAGGTTGATTTTCCAGCCCAAGACATCATCTTCGATCCCAATATTTTTCCTGTGGCAACAGGAATGGAGGAGCATAAAACCAATGCCCTTGATTTTTTCCATGCTACTAAATGGATTCGAGAAAACCTTCCGCATGCACACGTAAGCGGGGGAGTAAGCAATGTTTCTTTCTCTTTTCGGGGGAATAATTCGGTACGAGAAGCCATGCACGCGGCGTTTTTGTATCACGGAATTCAACACGGTATGACCATGGGTATTGTTAATCCTACCATGCTGGAGATTTATGACGAAATTCCAAAGGACTTATTAGAGCGTGTAGAAGATGTGTTACTTAACCGTCGAGATGATGCAACAGAGCGTTTGCTGGATTTTGCTGAAAGTGTAAAAGGGGATGCCAAAACCAAAACCAAAACCGACCTTGAATGGCGAAAACTACATGTGCACGAACGAATTGTACATGCTTTAGTCAAAGGAATTGATCAATTTGTTGACGTAGATGTTGAGGAAGCTAGAAAGATTGTTAAGGCGCCAATAGAAGTTATTGAAGGTTCCCTAATGGACGGTATGAATGTAGTGGGTGATCTGTTTGGTAGTGGAAAAATGTTTTTGCCACAAGTGGTAAAATCTGCACGAGTAATGAAAAAAGCGGTTGCTTATCTCTTGCCATTTATTGAAGCTGAACAGTCAGGCATACCCGAAGCGAAAGGGAAAATTTTAATGGCAACCGTAAAAGGCGATGTCCACGACATTGGTAAAAATATTGTGAGCGTGGTACTGGGGTGCAATAATTATGACATCATTGACATGGGTGTTATGGTCCCTCCAGAGCGTATCATTGAAACAGCTATAAACGAACAAGTTGATGTCATTGGGTTGTCTGGACTTATCACACCTTCACTTGATGAAATGGTGTACTTGGTTAAAGAACTAAACAAAAGGGGACATGATGTCCCAGTGCTGATTGGGGGGGCTACAACTTCACGGGCACATACGGCAGTAAAAATTGCACCGCAGTATGACCATACCGTAGTACATGTCAACGATGCTTCGCGTGCGGTTACCGTCGTTGGAAATCTTTTAAAAGCGCAAACGAACGAAAAATATAAAGCTGCCATAAGAGCAGAATATGACGATTTTCGTGTTCGTTTTCAGCAGCGTAGCGATCATAAAACCTATGTGTCCTTAGCCGAGGCTCGCGCACAACGCCTTCAAATTGATTTTAAAAAAGAGCCTCCTGTAAAACCCAATCAGCTAGGTGTTTATCATTTTGAGCAAGAATTACAGCCCCTTGTGGATTATATTGACTGGACGCCTTTTTTTCGTTCGTGGGATTTGCATGGCAAGTACCCCGATATTTTAACCGATGCGGTTGTGGGCACAGAAGCGACACAGCTTTTTGAAGATGCAAAATTGATGCTGCAACAAATTATTGACGGGAAACTACTCCAAGCCAAAGGTGTTTTTGGATTGTTTGAAGCCAACAGTAACGCCAAAGATGATATTGAAGTTACCCACAAAAACCAAACGTTTTTCTTTAGAACCCTTCGTCAACAACTACAAAAAAGCAAAGGAAAACCCTACCGAGCCCTTTCAGATTATATTGCTTCAAAAGAGAGCGGTGTACAAGATTATATGGGCTCTTTTTGTGTAACTACTGGATTTGGAACTGCCGAACTCGCCAAAGATTTTGAAGCCCGTAACGATGATTATAACAGCATCATGATAAAGGCACTTTCAGACCGATTTGCCGAGGCCTTTGCCGAGTATTTGCACGAACAAGTGCGCACCAAACATTGGGGCTACCAACCCAATGAATCGTTGACAAACGAGGAGTTGATCAAAGAAAACTACAGCGGCATTCGTCCAGCACCGGGCTATCCCGCGTGCCCAGACCACTTGGAAAAAGAGACCATTTGGGAATTGTTGCAAGTAGAAGACCGCATTGGCGTAGAACTTACCGAAAGCTTAGCCATGTGGCCAGCAGCCTCGGTTTCGGGATACTATTTTGCCCATCCACAAGCCAAATATTTTGGGCTTGGAAAAATTACCGATGAGCAAGTACAAGACTATGCAAAGCGAAAAGAAATTTCTGTAGAAAAAGCCACGCAGTGGTTACAGCCAAATATCAATAATTAAGATAAATACATGAAAGTAACCGAACACTTCCAAAAAGCAGCAGGAAAAACCCTATTTTCATTTGAGATTTTACCTCCTTTAAAAGGACAGAATATCCAAACTATTTTTGACAATATTGATCCGCTGATGGAGTTCAATCCACCCTTTATCGATGTTACTTATCACCGTGAAGAGTACGAGTTTAAGGAACTTTCAAATGGATTGTTGGAAAAGCGCATTGTGCGCAAACGCCCCGGAACTGTGGGTATATGTGCTGCAATTCAAAACAAGTATAAAGTAGATGCGATACCCCATGTGCTTTGTGGCGGTTTTGACAAAGAAGATACTGAGAATTTCTTGATTGATATGGGCTTTTTAGGGATTGATAACGTGGTTGCACTTCGTGGAGATGCCGTAAAATCCGAAACCTATTTTAAGCCCGAACCCAAAGGAAATGCCTATGCGCTGGATTTGGTGAATCAAATTACAGATATGAACAACGGTGTTTATTTGGATGAAAATCTTCAAAACTCTGCGCAAACAGATTTTTGTATTGGTGTTGCGGGCTATCCCGAAAAGCATATGGAAGCACCCAATATGGAAAGTGACTTACATTTTTTAAAGAAGAAGATTGAAGCAGGTGCAGACTATATCGTTACCCAAATGTTTTTTGATAACAGCAAGTTTTTCGCGTTTGTAGAAAATTGTCGCGCTGCCGGAATAGATGTGCCCATTATTCCTGGATTAAAACCTTTGGCAACCAAAAAGCAACTCAATCTTATTCCGCATCGTTTTCATGTGGATTTGCCCGAGGCGTTGATAAAAGAAGTGCTCAAAGCCAAATCCCCGGATGCGGTGCGTCAAGTAGGTATTGACTGGTGCACGGCACAAAGCAAAGAACTCATTGAGGCAGGGGTTCCCTTTTTACACTACTACTCTATGGGCAAATCGGATAATATCCACAAAGTGGCTAGTGCGGTGTTCTAGGAGCGACTTTCTGCGTTTTGGGAGTTTTTTTATCAGCAGTGAGCTTGTCGAACTGTCTATACTGGCGCGCGTCTTTGACGCGTGACTTATCTCAAAACGGACCATGTCAGCATATCATGTGATATCAATTCTTTTTTGGTAACTTGGATTTTTCTAGTTCTTTTGCAATCTTTTTGGCAGCACCATTCATAAATGTTTCTACAGTTTGAGATGAAGCAATAGCCCCTCCAAGAGCCCAACTGTTTTTATCAATATCAATTATTCCAACTGAAGTATTCGTAGGTGCATTAATTAGATAAACTTTGGCATCCAAGTAGGAACTTCCTGCACCAAAACCGACCATTAGTCTTAACGTGGGATTCCCCTCTGAATACCGAGTAACAAACCCTTTAATTAAAAGTGTTTTTTCAATGTTAGTCGAATCAATGATTTTATTTTCAACACTCTCAAAAACGTTTTTTGCTTTAATTTCAGATGTAATTTTATTTTGGAGGTTTTTTAAAAAATCATCAGGAACATTATTTTTTTTTGTTCTATCAGAAAAAATCTCAACTACAACATTTTTGTAAACTGATAAATCTGGACTTTCAACTCCTTGTTTAGAGCTTATAGAACTTGTAGTGCCGCAAGAGTAAATAATTAAAATAGTAGCAAGGGCTAGAAGTTTAAATAATTTGGTAAAGAGAGAATTTTTCATGGTTGTATTTTTCATTTTTGTCAATTATTAAACAGTTGAAATAAATCAACTGCGCTTTATTATGAACCCCAAAAAAATTTCTAAAATCACGTAGGCGTACGGGTAGTTGTATAGATTTTAGGGCAATCTGACAATAAATATAAAAAATTTTTTTTATTTCAGTTTTGGGTCTATATTTGTGCTCTAATGAAAAACAACACCTATTATACGCCTTTTTACTACTTCTATAACGGAAAGTAGCAGGGGATGTAATATTGTTGTTAAAACGAATTGTAAACCCTGAGCTAATGTTCGGGGTTTTTTTATAGATGAAAGCGAAAATCGCCATACAGGGAATAAAAGGATCTTACCATCATGAGGTAGCTGCACAACTTTTTGGTGCATCTTGCGATCTTGATGAGTGCCTTTCGTTTGATGCGTTGGTTGCATCGGTAACTTCGGGGCAGTCACAGGCGGGTGTTATGGCACTCGAGAATTCCATTGCGGGCTCTATAATCCCCAACTATGCGCTGATTGACAATCACAACCTGCATATTGTTGCCGAGGCATATATTAGTATTGCGCATCAGCTTATGGCATTTCCCGGTACAACGCTTGCTCAGCTCAACGAAGTAGCATCGCATCCCATGGCACTTTTGCAGTGTAAAGATTTTTTTGCTACCCAACCGCATATAAAACTTATTGAAGATGTAGATACAGCTGAAGTGGCACAGCGCATTACAAAAAACCGTATTTCAGGTTTGGGTGCCATTGCGTCTAAAACAGCAGCCGAACTCTATGGGTTAGATATCATAGCGCCAAACATTCACAGTATTGCCAATAATACTACTCGATTTGTGGTTGTAAAAACCACACCCAATAGTACGGACGACAGTAACAAAGCATCGCTAAAATTTATTCTTGACCATAAACGCGGAAGTTTGGCAGCAGTACTAAATGTACTTAGCGATTGTAAAATAAACTTGACCAAAATTCAGTCCATGCCAGTGGTTGAAACTCCCTGGAAATATTCCTTTTTTGTGGATGTTACTTTTGATGAGTTGGCTTTTTATACGAAAGCAATTCAGTTGTTGGAAATTATGACAGAATCGCTAAAGGTATTGGGCGTTTACAAAAATCAATTAGAATCATGAGGCCTGCCAATAGATTACAAAGCGTTCAGGAGTACTACTTCTCCAGAAAATTACGTGAGGTACGTGGTCTCATCGCTGAGGGTAAAGATATCATCAATATGGGCATTGGAAGTCCTGATTTGGCACCTCCGCCAGTGGTAGTGGAGGCGCTTACACAAAGTTTGACACATCCTACAGCACATAAATACCAAAGTTATCAAGGTACTCCCGAGCTGCGTCAAGCCGTGGCGGACTACTACCAAAAGTTTTTTGGCGTGACACTAAATGCAACAAATGAAGTGCTACCGCTGATGGGCTCTAAAGAAGGAATTATGCATGTGTCTTTGGCTTTTTTAAACGAAGGCGATGGCGTTTTAATTCCCAATCCTGGCTACCCAACCTATGCTTCAGTAACCGAATTGGTGGGCGCACGTGCTGTACCATATGCGCTAAGCGCAACTACAAATTGGCTTCCAGACCTTGAGGAACTTGCCAAACAAGATTTGACAACTGTAAAATTGATGTGGGTAAATTACCCCCATATGCCGACAGGCGCCAAAGCCGATACTTCTTTTTTTGAGAAGCTGATTGGTTTTGCCCAGCAACACGACATTCTTATTGTGAATGACAACCCTTATGCGCACATCCTTAACAACAAACCGTTGAGCATTCTTGCTTTTGAAGGTGCAAAACAGGTGGCACTAGAATTTCAGTCGTTAAGTAAGGCCTATAATATGGCAGGTTGGCGTGTGGGTATGGTGTGTGGTAATGAGGCGCATATTGCCGAAGTATTGAAGGTAAAAAGCAATATGGATTCGGGGATGTTTTTTGGCATTCAACAGGGAGCCATTGCAGCACTAACTCAAAGTACAGATTGGTTTAACCATGTCAATGACGTGTATGAAAACCGTCGAAAGCTCGTATGGAAACTTGCCGATGCCCTTAATGCTACCTACCAAAAAGACACCGCAGGAATGTTTGTCTGGGCAAAACTACCCGAAGGCGCTACAGATAGTGAAACCTACATAGATCAAATATTGAACGATAAAAACATTTTTATTACACCAGGTACCATTTTTGGTACTGCAGGCGAAGGCTATATTCGCTTTTCGCTTTGTGTGACAGAAGAACGTATTCAAGAAGCACTAAATCGAATTACCTCATGAAGATAAGTTTTGTTGGTATCGGATTGATGAACGGATCTCTTTCGCTTGACTTTCAGCGGTTATACCCCGAGGCAGTTATGCAGGGAGTTAGCCGAAAAGAGGCTACGCTAAATCGTGCAATGGAACTTGGACTGATTCATCAAAAAGGAACCCTAAACCAACTTTCAGATGCCGATTGGGTGTTTGTGTCGATTCCCGTGGCAGCGATTGCATCGCTATTGCCACAAATTTTAGATAACATTGGCGAAAACACATTGGTTATGGATTTTGGTTCGACCAAAGCAGCCATTTGCGAAGCGGTAAAAAATCACCCAAAACGAAATCAGTTTTTGGCGGCACACCCTATTGCGGGCACCGAATTCTCGGGTCCTGATGCTGCCATATCAAATCTTTATGATGGGAAAACGATAATGCTTTGCGAGATAGAAAAAACACGTCCCGATTTGTTGCAACGCGCCGAAAATCTTTTGAAAAAACTCAATATGGTGGTACGTCACATGGATCCTGTTGCCCACGACAGGCACATCGCCTATGTGTCACATTTATCCCATATTACCTCATTTATGCTTGGAAAAACGGTACTGGAAAAGGAAACCGATGAGCAAAACATCTTTGATATGGCGGGTAGTGGATTTGCTTCCACCGTAAGGCTTGCCAAAAGTTCACCGGAAATGTGGATGCCCATTTTTATTCAAAACAAGAACAACGTTTTGGAAACACTAAATGAGTACATTTCCAACCTGAATATGTTCAAAGAAAAACTTGAGGCAGAAGCCGTTGAGGAACTGCTTTCAGAATTAAAAAACATAAATAAAATAGGAACAATTTTAGATCATAAATAAACAACCATGGAAAACAATCCAAAAATGCGTCAATGGCTCAATAATTTTGAGCTTGATCACCCCCTTGTTATTGCAGGGCCTTGTAGTGCTGAAACCGAAGAACAAGTACTAAAAATAGCACATCAACTCAAAGATACTGATGTTACAGCCTATCGTGCGGGTATATGGAAACCTCGTACACGTCCTGGAAACTTTGAAGGAGTTGGCGCCATTGGGTTAAAGTGGTTGCAACGAGTAAAAGAAGAAACGGGATTGTTAACCTGTACTGAGGTCGCCAATCGTGCCCATGTGCAACTTGCCCTTGAACATGATATTGACATCTTGTGGATTGGAGCACGCTCAACCGTGAGCCCTTTTATTGTACAAGAAATTGCTGATGCGCTAGAAGGTACAGACAAAGTTGTGTTGGTAAAAAATCCAGTAAACCCCGACTTATCACTTTGGTTAGGCGGCATTGAGCGTTTATACACGGCCAATATTAAAAACTTGGGTGTAATCCATCGTGGATTTTCTTCCTACGAAAAAACAAAATACCGCAACAACCCCGAGTGGCAAATTGTAGTAGAATTGCAAAATCGTTTTCCTGATTTACCTCTTATTTGTGACCCCTCGCATATTGCAGGGCGTCGTGACATTATCCAAGATATTTGCCAAACGGCATTGGACTTGAATTTTGATGGGCTAATGGTTGAAACACATTGGGATCCGGACAACGCATGGAGTGACGCGGCACAGCAAATTACGCCTGAGACACTTGTTCATATGATGGAGGATTTAAAAATCCGAAAAGAAACGGATGACGATGCTGAGTATAAAAACAAACTCAATACGTTGCGTACACAAATTGATGTAATTGATGCAAGTTTGCTAGAAAGCCTTAGTAAGCGTATGAAAATCGCTAACGAAATTGGTGCACTTAAAAAAGATCACAATGTGGCGGTGTTACAATCTAAACGCTGGAACGAGATTTTGGGCAAAATGATTTTGGATGGAGATGAAAAAGGACTAAGCGAAGAGTTTATCCTTCGTATTTTCAAGGCGATTCACCAAGAATCGATCAATCACCAAGAGCAGATTATCAATAATTAGTGCGTATGAACCAAAAATCCGTTAATTTGGCTACATGACAGGTGTGGTGTACAAATCGACGGGTTCATGGTATCATGTAAAAAATGCCACGGGAGAACTTATACCCTGTCGTATCAAGGGTAAATTTCGTATTGAGGGACTTACAAGTACAAGTCCCGTTGCCGTTGGTGATGTGGTGGACGCTACACTAAAAGACACCCAAGAGGGTGTCCAAGGAATAATCACTCATATTCATGAGCGCAAAAATTACATTGTGCGCAAGTCTGTGAATTTATCCAAGCAAATCCACATTATTGCTGCTAATATTGATTGCGCTTTTTTGTTGGTCACGCTTAATAATCCATCAACCTACCCTGCATTCATTGATCGATTTTTAGCTACCGCCGAGGCATATCAAATTGAAACGGCATTGCTCTTTAACAAAGAAGATGCCTATGCTGAAGCGGAGAAACAGGAGATGCGAAAATTGGTTGAAATTTATACTGATATCGGCTATAGCTGTCTGGAAATATCTGCCTTAAAAGGCACTCATTTGGACGAAGTTAAGGCGTTGATGAAAGGTAAGACCTGTATGCTTTCGGGGCATAGTGGGGTAGGCAAATCTACACTAGTAAACAGTCTTGCGCCAAAACTGAACATCAAAACAACCGAAATTTCTGCCCACCATCAGCAGGGACAACACACCACTACTTTTGCCGAAATGCACGATTTAGATTTTGGCGCACGTATTGTTGATACCCCCGGAATTCGTGGCTTTGGGGTGGTGAATATGGCACGTGAAGAAGTAGGAGACTATTTCCGCGAGTTTTTTGCGCAAAAAGAACAGTGCAAATTTAATAATTGCCTGCACGTAGAAGAGCCCAAATGTGCCATCAAATCTGCTGTAGCGCGTGGTGAAATTGCGGCTTCGCGCTACAAGAGCTATTTGCAAATTTTGGAAGGGGATGACACCCATTATCGAACTGATTTTTGGGACGCATGAGAGCAGTACTACAACGTGTGACAAAGGCGCAAGTAACTGCCAATCAAACCCATGTGCAGCACATTGGAAACGGGCTTGTTGTCCTATTGGGGATTACGCATAAAGACACACAAGACGATCTAGCATGGCTGGTTAATAAAATCACAAACATGCGTATTTTTAATGATGAGAATGGGGTAATGAACAAAAGTGTTCTTGATGTTGACGGTGAGCTTTTGGTGGTGAGTCAATTTACATTGTTTGCTCAAACCAAAAAAGGAAACAGACCCTCGTATATTGATGCGGCTTCGCACGATATTGCTGTGCCACTGTACACACTTTTTCTAGAAAAAGCTGCTTTAGCGTTGGGAAAACCTGTGTGCTGCGGTATTTTTGGGGCAGATATGCAAGTGGATTTAGTAAACGATGGTCCTGTAACGATCATAATCGATTCAAAAAATAAAGATATATGAACATTAAAGACGCACAAAAAGCCGTAGATGAATGGATCACCGCTCATGGGGTAAGGTATTTTAACGAACTCACCAATATGGCGCAACTTACCGAAGAGGTTGGTGAGGTGGCTCGTATTATTGCGCGCCGCTACGGAGAGCAATCCGAAAAGGAAAGCGATAAAAACAAAAACCTAGGAGAAGAACTAGCCGACGTACTTTTTGTGTTGTTGTGTTTGGCTAATCAAACAGATACCGATTTGCAAGCTGCCTTTGATGCCAAACTAGACCTAAAAACCAAACGTGACCACGAGCGTCATCACAATAATCCAAAACTTCGTCCATGAGTACCTTGCGCCTCTCACACACTTCATCAAATGTAAATGGTCAGTGTACGATTACGGGATCAAAAAGTGAATCGAATAGGCTGCTGATTTTACAAGCCTTATTTCCTGAAATTAGACTATTAAATATTTCAAATTCAGATGATACCCAAGCCATGCAACGGGGTTTGGCATCCACAGATGAAACGATAGATATTGGTCATGCGGGAACCACGATGCGCTTTTTAACATCATATTTTGCTACCACACCAGGTGTAGAAAAGGTGCTAACAGGCTCTAAACGAATGCAAGAGCGTCCCATCAAAATTTTAGTAGATGCGTTACGCTCCATAGGGGCCGAAATCGAATATGTTAAAAACGATGGCTATCCACCTTTGCGTATTTCAGGGCAGAGCATCACAACAGAAAGCGTAGAACTTGCAGCCAATGTAAGTAGTCAATATATTACCTCATTGATGCTCGTTGCATCGAAACTACCCAACGGACTAACAATTCATTTGAAGGGAGAAATCACTTCTATTCCGTACATAAATATGACTTGTTCGCTGCTTCAAAAAGTGGGTATTCAAGCAACGTTTGAGGCGCAGACCATTCGTGTTTTTCCACAAGAAAATGGTGCCCCCAAAACCATTGAGGTGGAGTCCGACTGGAGCTCGGCATCCTACCATTTTAGCATGGCGGCTTTGGCAGATAGCGCAGCCATTTCCATAAAAAATTATGTTGCGGATAGTTTGCAGGGCGATAGTGTCCTCGTAGATATCTATGAACAGTTGGGAGTAGCGTCACACTTTGAGGGCAATACACTGCACTTGACGAAAACAAATAAAGTGAAGCCTCATATTTCCCTTGATTTGATAAAGGCACCTGATATTGCGCAAACCATAGTGGTAAGTTGTTTTGGGTTGGGCGTTTCGTGTGATTTAACAGGGTTACATACACTTAAAATCAAAGAAACTGATCGTTTGGTGGCGCTCCATACCGAGCTTACCAAATTAGGCGCTGACATTCATATTACTGACGATTCGCTGCATTTAGCAGCGCGTAAAAGCCCAATTGTAAAAGATGTTGCTGTAGACACTTATCACGACCATCGTATGGCGATGGCATTTGCGCCCCTTGGATTAAAAGCCCCTATTCGAATCAATGACGCAGAAGTTGTGAGCAAATCCTATCCAACCTTTTGGGATGACCTTTGTCATTTGGGATTTATTACTTCAACAATTAAATAATTGCCCAAACACTTGACAAACCCTATGCGCAAACAGTATATTTGCGCTCTTGTAAAAAATGTATGAAACTCTCTCACTTTAATTTTAAACTCCCCGAAGATCTATTAGCCGAACATCCCGCAGAGCATCGCGACGAGTCTAAACTCATGGTGTTGCATCGTGAAACACAAACCATAGAGCATAAACTCTTTAAAGACATTACCGATTATTTTGATGAAGGTGATGTAATGGTGCTAAACAACACAAAGGTTTACCCGGCACGTCTTTTGGGTAACAAAGAAAAAACTGGAGCAAAAATTGAAGTGTTTTTGCTTAGAGAGTTAAATAAAGAACAACGCCTTTGGGATGTGTTGGTTGATCCAGCACGAAAAATCCGAATTGGCAACAAATTGTATTTTGGTGACGACGACACGTTGGTTGCCGAAGTTATTGATAACACCACTTCTCGCGGGAGAACGTTGCGCTTTTTGTTTGATGGAGGGTATGATGAGTTTAGAACCAAACTCAAAGAATTGGGTCAAACGCCATTACCAAAATACATCAAACGCGCCGAAGAAGATTATGATCGTGAGCGCTACCAAACCATTTATGCCAAACACGAAGGAGCTGTAGCTGCACCCACCGCTGGGCTTCATTTTTCTAAGCATCTGTTAAAGCGTCTGGAAATTAAGGGTGTTGACTTGGCAGAAATTACACTTCACGTAGGACTAGGTACGTTTAACCCTGTAGAAGTGGAAGATTTGTCTAAACACAAAATGGACTCTGAAGAGCTGTTGATAGACGAGACTGCTGCTGCATTGGTAAACAAGGCAAAAGCTTCGGGAAATCGTGTATGTGCTGTGGGTACCACTTCGATGCGTGCGTTAGAAACTTCAGTTTCTTCGAGCAACACACTAAATCAATACCAAGGGTGGACACACAAGTTTATTTTTCCTCCGTATGACTTTAAAATTGGAGATGCAATGGTTACTAATTTCCACTTGCCAAAATCCACATTATTAATGATGGTTTCTGCCTTTGCGGGTCACGATTTTATGAAACGCGCCTACGAAGAGGCGGTTAGTCGAAAGTATCGCTTTTACTCCTACGGAGATGCGATGCTAATTTTATAGCTGGATATGAGCGGGATTCGGAAAGATATCCGAAGACGTACCAAAGAAGAACTCCGTTCTTTTTTTGTAGCACATGGTTTACCTGCGTTTCGTGGAAATCAGGTCTATGAGTGGTTGTGGCAAAAGGCTGCAGTTGACTTTGAACAAATGACCAATCTTTCCAAAGCACATCGCATCCTGCTTACTGAGCATTTTACCATAAATCACACCGATATTGACCAAGTACAAAAAAGTGATGACGGAACGCTTAAGAATGCAGTTCGTTTGCACGATGGCAAAATTGTAGAGTCGGTACTTATTCCTACCGACACACGAAGTACGGCTTGTGTTTCGAGTCAAGTGGGCTGTAGTTTAGATTGTACGTTCTGTGCAACGGCGCAACTTAAACGCATGCGTAATCTTAATCCAGATGAAATTTTTGATCAAGTAGCGACATTGAATCGTCAAAGTTTAGCACATTTCAAACGTCCGTTGTCCAATATCGTATTTATGGGTATGGGTGAGCCGATGATGAATTATCCCAATGTGATGGCAGCCATTGCCAAAATCACAAGCCCCGAAGGGATGGGAATGTCCTCAAAGCGCATCACAGTTTCTACTTCTGGTATTCCAAAAATGATCATGAAAATGGCAGATGAACATCCAAAGTTTAAACTTGCCGTCTCGCTACACAGTGCCATTGAAGAAACTCGAAATAGCATTATGCCATTTAGTGAAAAATTTCCCTTAACGGCATTACAGGAGTCCATTCAGTATTGGTATGCAAAAACCAAAGAACGTGTTACCTATGAATATGTGGTATGGAAAGGAATCAATGACAGCCGAGATGAGGTAATGGCATTGGTGCGCTTTTGTAAGCGTACGCCATCAAAAGTGAATTTAATTGAATATAATCCCGTGGGAAATGATCAATTTGTACAAGCCGACAATGCTGCAATTGACCTTTATGTTGCGGAACTCTCTAAACATCATATTCCTGTCACCATACGCCGTTCGCGCGGTAAAGATATTGATGCTGCCTGCGGACAATTGGCAAATAAATCTACATCATAAAACACACCTATTCTCTTTTGTAATAGTTACTCAAACAAATTGAGATTCATAGTAAAACACACATTATTTCTTAATTCAAAATCAGTACATTAGCCCTTTCTAACGCGCGAAGTCGTATCTTTATGCCCCAATGAAAATTGTAGAGCAGCTTAAACATCCTATTGTCAAAGAAATGGAGCTTTTTGAAGAAAAGTTCTCTTCTGCTATGCGCTCACATGTGGCATTACTCAATCGAATTACATACTATATCGTAAACCGAAAAGGGAAACAAATGCGCCCGATGTTTGTTTTTTTGGTCGCAAAAATGTTGGAAAAAAATGGCGTGAATGAACGCAGTTATCGTGCAGCATCGGTCATTGAGTTGATTCACACCGCCACACTTGTTCATGACGATGTGGTTGACGAAAGCTACCAACGGCGCGGATTTTTTTCTATAAATGCGCTTTGGAAGAATAAAATTGCGGTATTGGTCGGGGATTATTTATTGTCAAAAGGCTTATTGCTTTGTATAGACCACAAGGATTTTGATTTACTTGAAATCATATCAGTTGCGGTTCGCGAAATGAGCCAAGGGGAACTGTTGCAAATTGAAAAAACCCGCCGATTGGATATTGATGAAGACATCTATAAAGAAATTATTCGTCAGAAAACAGCAACACTTGTTGCAAGTTGTTGTGCATTGGGTGCTGCATCGGTGCATGCATCCACTGAAGTTGTTGAGCAGATGCGTTCCTTTGGCGAAAACATAGGTATGGCATTCCAAATCAAAGATGATCTCTTTGACTATGGAAAGCAAAAAATTGGTAAGCCTACGGGGATTGATATTCGTGAAAAAAAGATGACACTTCCACTTATATATGTGTTAAACACATGTAGTGAAAAAGACAAAAAGTGGCTATTGCAGTCGGTTCGTCATCACAATAAAAATAAAAAGCGGGTAAAGCAGGTGATCGCTTTTGTGAAAAACCACGGAGGCCTTGAATATGCCATTGCACAGATGCACGCCTTTAAAAATAAAGCTCTAGAACAATTGCATACGTTTCCACAGGATGAATTTCGTGATGCATTAGAGGAAATGGTTCGCTACGTAATTGAGCGAAAGAAATAACAAAACATACACGTTGTGCATTTTAATAAAATTTGTCAGTTCGAGTGAATTTTACTCATTTTTATGAGTGAAATTAGTATCGAGAATAAAATTTTGCATTTCAAAACCTGTTCTCGATACAATTTTCTTTCGAAAATCACTCGAACTGACATTATTAATGCTATATAAATCAAAATGACAACGAGTAAAATACGTATTTTAGAACTTATTTTTAGTTGTGATACAAAAATCCACCATTGATACTGTTTTTGAAACCGCCCGATTAGAGGAGGTTATCGGAGATTTTGTACAGCTCAAAAAATCGGGCTCTAACTATAAGGGGCTTTCTCCATTTACCGACGAACGGAGTCCAAGTTTTATGGTATCACCTGTAAAGCAAATTTGGAAAGATTTTTCTAGTGGTAAAGGTGGCAATGTGGTTGCTTTTTTGATGGAACACGAACACTTTTCGTATCCCGAGGCAATTCGTTATTTGGCGAAAAAGTACAACATTGAAATTGAAGAAACCGAACAAAATGACGCGCAAAAAGCCGCTGCCAGTGCACGCGAAAGTATGTATTTGGCCAGCTCGTTTGCGAGTAGCTTTTTTCAAGAAATGCTTTGGGAAACCACTCAAGGTAAGACCATTGGGCTTAGCTATTTCCGTGAGCGTGGCTTTACAGATCAAACCATTCGAGATTTTCAACTGGGTTACTCTCCAGACCAGTGGACTGCGCTTACCGATGCAGCACTAAAGGCGGGGTATCAATTGGAATTTTTGGAAAAAACTGGACTAACTATTGTCAAGGAAGACAAAAAATTTGACCGATTTAAAGGTCGAGTCATGTTCCCTATCCATAGTATGTCAGGACGCATATTGGGTTTTGGTGGACGTATTCTTACCCAAGATAAAAAAGCTGCTAAATACATGAACTCGCCTGAAAGCGAGATTTACAATAAAAGCAAGGTGCTTTATGGGTTGTATCAAGCCAAACAAAGCATAGCCAAAATGGATAACTGCTTTTTGGTAGAGGGTTATACGGATGTGATCCAGTTACATCAACGTGGTGTGACGAACGTAGTTTCATCTTCTGGAACGGCTCTAACTCCTGAGCAAATTCGATTGATTCGAAGACTTACCCCGAATATTACGGTTTTATTTGACGGGGATGCTGCTGGATTGCGTGCTTCGCTCCGCGGTGTGGATTTGATTCTGGAAGAAGGTATGAATGTTCGGGTATGTTCATTCCCAGAGGGTGAAGACCCCGATAGTTTTGCCAAATCGCACGAAAAAGAAGAAGTAGAGCAATTCTTGTCGGAAAATGCCAAAGATTTTATTCAATTTAAAGCAGCTCTTCTAATAGATGAAGCTGCAAAAGATCCCATAAAAAAAGCAGAGACCATTCGAGAAATGGTACAAAGCATAGCTAAAATTCCGGACCCAATAAAACAAGAAGTGTATGTGCGTTCGTGTGCGTCTGTTATGGATATTAGCGAACAGGTACTTTTTTCAACCCTTGCCCAAGTAGCCAAAAAGAAACCAACAAAAACGGTTCAATCGCAACCGAAGCAATCTATGGCTGTTGTACCAACCAATGCACCGCAAATAGATACTCGGTTTGAGCTCGAAAAAAATATCATTAAAATTTTACTTCAACATGGTCAGCAGGAAGTGGTCTTTGAAGAACCCATGTTAGAAGTTGACGAAAAAACAGGCGATTTAACCATGACCCCTTCAAAGGTCAAGGCACGTGTTTTTGAAAAGATATATTTGGATTTACAGCAAGATGAAATTGACTTCACAACAAGTGCTTTTAAGGTTTTGTATCCGAAAATTGTAAATGCATTAAATGAACAGGATCAACTTCAGATAGACACTTTTGTTTCAAATTTATCTCCAGAACTTGCTTCTGAAGTATCTAGCTTATTACTCCAAGACGAGCAGTATACACTTCATGACTGGGAGCGAAAAAACATATTTGTGTTTGATAAAACGGCTGCGCTTCCACAATGGATACTTGAAACCATGCTGCGATTTAGGTGTCAGCTTATTGATGAAAAAGTTTCAGCACTTCAAGCGCAAACGGAGAGCGACAACCAAGTGCATCATGCGGAGTTATTGGAAGAAATAGTACAATACCACAGGCTTAAAAATGTATTAAGTGGGAGACTCAACAGGGTAGTCTAGGTACATATTCAAATCTATGTCTTGTGTTTTACGTGCCAAATCAATGACATTTTTTACATTTAGTTTTTTCATTACCCTTTTTCGATACGTGCAAACTGTTTTGTCACTGATGCTTAGTACCGATGCAATTTCAATATTTTTAAGTCCGTTGATAAGCAGGCGTAGAACTTGAACTTCACGCTTTGAAAGCTGCTCAATAGTTACGTCTTGATTAATCTTGAGTTTGTTAAAAGCAATCACCTCTGCCAATTCACTGGTAATATATACACCGCCAGAACTTATTTTAATAATGGCTTCTCGAAGCCTGCTCAGCGGATTGACTTTGCTTAAGTATCCCGAAGCACCAGCCTTTAGGGCACTGACAGCGTAAAGATCTTCTTTCAATGAGCTAAAAACAAGAAAGCGTACATGAGGGTACTGATCTTTCAGTTCTTTCATCAGGTGAATGTTGTCAAATCCTGGAAGTTCAATCTCCAATAGTACAATATTGACCTTTTTGGTGCGTAAAAAATCAACAAGATCACGGTAGTGTAGTCCTTTTCCTACAATATCTATTTCTGCAGAATTACGAAAAACAGCCTTTATTCCTTTGTGAATTATGGGATGATTGTCAGCAATATATACAAGTATCATGAGTTTGATTGTTGCCTTAAAAGTATAAAAATTGTGGCATACTAGAGAACAAGTCTTAATATTTCACACAAAATTTACTTTAGTGACTCAGGTATAATACAAACAGGGATAGGAGTCATTTTGTGTTTATTGGCGGTATTATGGCGTAAAAAAATCTGCATGACTTGTGCGTTTTCTCCTACAAAATCTTTAGATGTTTTACCTAAACTGTATTGATTCATTGCCCATTCCAATTGCTCATAAGTTGCGCCCAATTGTGTCTCATCATTTCGGTCATCGTCCCAAAGACCATCTGTTGGAGGTGCTTGTAAAATAGATTCACTAACACCTAGTGTTTTGGCAAGGGCACGAACTTCGGTTTTCATAAGGTCAGCTATTGGACTCAAATCCACTCCGCCGTCTCCGTATTTGGTGTAAAAACCCACACCAAAGTCTTCTACTTTATTACCTGTGCCAGCCACCAAATAGCGGTAACGCCCAGCAAAGTAATACAAGGTTGTCATGCGTAATCTAGCACGACTGTTTGCTAACGAAAGCAAGGCTTCATTGCTCTTGTCTTCTTTGCCAGTGACCTTTTCAAAAGCAGAAAACACATCGTCCAAATGAATGGTTTTGCTGCTTACATTTGAGTATTGTTGACTTAACCATTCAATGTGCTCTTGTGCTCTGTCTACCTGATTTTGTTGTTGTTTTATAGGCATTTCTAAGCATAAGGTTGGTAGCCCAGTTTTGGCACAAAGCGCGGAGGTGAGCGCCGAGTCAATTCCGCCAGAAACTCCAATAACAAAACCTTTCATGCCATTTTCTACAGCGTAAGTCTTCAGCCAATGAGTGATGTGTTCAATTACTTCGTTGTTATTCATAGCATTTGTATCTTTACATCCAGAATGGAAGTTGATATTTCAGGTAAAATTAATGCATTTTTTTGGCACCCAAAAACCCTGTTTTTGGTGGTGTCTTTTTGGATTGTTGGATGCACGTCGTCTTCACGTCCCCAGCCAGATGAGCTACCTGAAATAATGTTGGAAGTAGTTCGTTTTGAACACCTTTTCTATGGCGATTTAACAATTCCTTTAGAAAATATAAAATCCCAATACCCCTATTTTTTTACAGTTCAAACCCCTGATAATGTTTGGCTTGCCAAACGTACAGATTCGTTGCAGCAAGTGCTTTATCAAGCTACGAAGCCTCTTTTTAAAAATGAATTAAAACAACGTGTTGAACGGGTGTTTCAGCATGTCAAGTACTATTTTCCGAACGAAAAACTACCTCAAAAAGCCATTTCGTTACTTACGGATGTTGATTATTCACTCCGTGCCGTTGATGCCGATAGCTTATTGTTACTTTCCATAGACACCTATTTAGGAGAGAATCATCTCTTATATGAAGGCATTCCTGGGTATGTCAAAGAAAAACTTATTTCCAATCATTTTGAAGCTGAAATAATCGATGCGCTTGCGCCAAGATTTGTGCCTAATCCCAAAAACCGAACCTTTTTAGCACAAAGCATAGCGCATGGCAAACGTCTGCTACTGCATGATTATTTTGCTCCAGATATTTTGCAGATTCATCATATTCAATACACACAAGATCAGTGGGATTGGGCAACCGAACACGAATCGGATATTTGGCACCACTTTGTCGATAATGAACTTCTTTTTTCTACGGATGAGAATCTTCGTTTTCGTTTTCTTTCCTCTGGACCTTATTCTAAATTTTACACTACTCTTGATGTAAATTCTCCTGGAAGAATTGGGCAGTGGGTAGGCTATAGAATCGTACAGGCCTATCAAAAACGAACGGGTGCCAGTATTCAACAAGTGCTTGCTGCGGATGCCCAAGAAATATTAAAAAAATCAAAATATAATCCATAACATGCAACGAAAAACAACCATTACGCTAGATGTAAACCTAGATGAAAATCAGACGCCCGAAAACATGAAATGGTCTGCTCCTGACGGGGGTGTGAAGCAACAAGCCATGGATGCTTTTTTCTTGAGTACATGGGATAAAGAAAATCAAGAAAGTGCGCGCATTGATTTATGGACCAAAGAAATGCCTGTTGATCAAATGCAAGTGTTTGTACATCAAACGCTTGTAGGTATAAGAGAATCGTATTTAAGAGCTACTGATGACGCTCAAATGGGAGAAGCCATGCAGCAGTTTTGTGATTTCTTTGCTGAAGAACGAAACTTAAAGCAGGTCAAAAAGAATAGCTAAAGAAGCGTTTCGATGTAGTCGAGCACTTCTTTTTGCCCCATTCCAGATGTAGATGAGGTGATGATATGCGGAGGGGCTTCAGCCCAAGCATTTTCCAAAAGAGTGTTGAGATATGCTGTTACAGCAGGTTCGATATTACGCTCCGAGAGTTTATCGGCTTTAGTGAACAGTATTGAAAAAGGAATTTGATTTGTACCCATCCATTCCATAAACGCAAGATCAATTTTTTGTGGTTCGTGCCGAATATCAATAAGCACAAAAGCATTGATTAGTTGTTTGCGTTCCAGAAAATAGTCAGTAATGTAACGCTGAAATTCTTTTTTGTCTTTTTTTGAAACACGTGCATAGCCGTAGCCAGGCAAATCGACAAGATGCCACTTGTGGTTAATCAAAAAATGGTTGATGAGCTGTGTTTTTCCTGGTTTTCCAGAAGTTTTGGCAAGTTTCTTTCTTCCAGTTAGCATGTTAATTAAGGAAGATTTCCCAACATTAGATCGCCCAATAAAAGCAAATTCGGGAAGCGATGATTTGGGACACTGCGCCACACTAGAGTTGCTAATAACAAAACGGGCGTCTTTTACTTGCATTGCTACAGGTTATTTTCGCTGAGCCAAGCCGTCAGAAGTGAATTAAATGTTTCAGGATGTTCCATCATGGGTGCGTGTCCGCATTTGTCAATCCAGTATAGTGTAGAGTTGGGTAGAAGCTTATGAAATTCCTCTCCTACGTTTGGCGGAGTTACTATATCTTGTTTTCCCCATATAATTCCTGTAGGGGTTGTGATATTAGGTAGTTCTTTTGCCATATTGTGCCGTATGGCACTTTTGGCAATAGTTAAGATTTTGATGAGTTTTTTACGGTCATTTACCGTTTCAAATACATCATCTACTACTTTTTTAGATGCCACAGCAGGGTCGTAAAATACCTCTTGCGTTTTTTTCTTTATGTATTCGTAATGTTCTCGTTTTGGGTAGCTTTCGCCCATAGAGTTTTCGTACAAGCCTGAACTTCCTGTAATGACAAGTCCTTTTACTTTTTCTGGGAAGAGTTTGGTGTGTAGCAACCCAATGTGACCGCCAAGTGAGTTCCCAATCAAAATCACTTCCTTTTCTCCCAAATGCGTTATAAAATCTTTTAAATAATGCGCAAATTCTTTTACGTTGGTTTTTAGCAACGGCAAATCATATATAGGAAGTTCTGGAATGATAACCTTGTATCCTAATGCTGGAAAGTGATTTGCCACTCCGTCAAAGTTGCTTAGACCACCCATTAAACCGTGAAGGATTACTAATGGGACGCCTTCTCCTTTTTCAAAATATTTGTAGCGTCCAGACTCCTTAAGTGAATCGTGCATGTGCTTTAAATGAATCGCAAATATAAGTAATTCTATTCCATATATAATTGATTATTTCCTGAACCAAGATGCTTGATAATTGCTCTGCCTGTCATAAATCAAATATGCACATCATTTAATATCTATTTGATTTTCAATTAGATGAAGTTCCTGTTAATAATGCGGTAAAACTTATCAACAATGTGGTAAAAAGTGGTAAAAAGTGGTAAAAATTAATTAATTTTGACTCATTGACTAAATAACAACGTGTCGCATCTCATAGGAACATACCGCTGTAAGGCAGACCCTAAAGGAAGGGTAAAGATTCCTGCTGCTTTGGCAAAGCAGTTAGCTGGTGCGCGCCAACAAGCTTTTGTGATTAAGCGTGCTGTTTTTCAACCTTGTTTAGAACTTTATTCACTCCAAGAATGGAATAAACTAATGGAAAAAGTGAATAAGCTCAACAGGTTTAAAAAGAAAAACAATGACTTTATACGCCGCTTTACTGCTGGAGTCAAGGTAGTTGAGCTTGATGCCACAGATAGGCTTCAAATTCCACGCGATTTAGCCCTAATTGCCAACATCGAAAAAGAGGTTGTGCTGTCGGCTACGGTTAATATTATTGAGGTTTGGAATGCTGCACACTACGAAAAAGCTATTGATGAAGCAGCAGTGGACTTTGCTGTGTTGGCAGAAGAAGTAATGGGGGATGATGGAGATGATATATCATAAGCCTGTGTTGCTATCCGAATCTGTTGCAGGGTTAAATATTAAACCCGCTTCGGTTTATGTGGATGCGACATTTGGCGGAGGTGGACACTCCAAAGAAATACTTCGTCAGCTTGACCAACAAAGCAAATTAGTTGCTTTTGACCAAGATGAAGATGCCCAGCGCAACAGCATTGACGATCCACGTTTTTTGTTGATTCCACAAAATTTTAAGCATTTAAAACGTTTTCTGCGGTTTCACAAAATTGACACTGTTGACGGTATTCTTGCCGATTTGGGTGTTTCTTCGCATCAGTTTGACACGCCCGAAAGAGGCTTTTCAATTCGTTTTGACGGTCCTTTGGATATGCGTATGAATCGGCAGCAAATGCTTTCTGCCAAGGAAGTGGTGAATGACTACAGTGCGTCTGAATTAGCAGATATTTTATTTCATTATGGCGAATTGCGCAATGCGCGAAATATTGCAAATCAGATAACGCAAAATCGAGCAGAAGAAATCCATACAACAGAACAGCTCAATGCGATCCTTTCAGATTTTTTACCCCGTGGAAACGAAAATAAAGTGCTTGCTAAAATTTATCAAGCGTTGCGAATGGAGGTTAACAAAGAGGTTGATGTGCTGCAAGATTTTCTTGTGCAATGCAAAGAGGTGTTGAAGGTTGGCGGTAGGCTTAGCGTGATCAGTTATCACTCTATTGAAGACCGACTCGTAAAACGCTTTATTCAAAATGGAAATTTTGACAGCGAACCTGTTAAAGATGCTTTTGGTAACCCAGAGCGAAGTTTTAAAAAATGCGGGGGATTACAAGTACCCTCACAAGGAGAAATCAATCAAAACAATAGAGCACGAAGTGCAAAATTACGCGTAGCAGAACGGATATGAAATCAGGGCTTTTAAAATTGCTGAAAGGAACATTTCTGGTGCAAGAAGGCGCTTCAAAAAACTGGCGATTTATTCTATTTGTTTTTTTCTTGGCGGGGCTAATGATTACGGCTTCACACAAAGTGGATCAAAAAGTCATGCAAATTGCGAAATCAAACAAAGAGCTACAATCAGTTAGAAGTGAATTTGTTGCTGTGCGCGAACAAGTGATGCATAAACGTATGGAAACACAATTGGCGTGGAAATTAAAATCACGAGGTATTTCACCGCCAGACAAAGCAGCCATAAAAATAAATGTGCAATCAGATGAATAAGCAAAACAACATGATGTCGCGCAGCTATTTGGTTGTTTTTGTGCTTTGTGTGCTTGGTTTCAGTGTGGGGTATAGATTGGTGTCGTTACAGCTTACGCAGGGAGAAAAGTATCGAGAATTTGCCGAAAAAAGGAGTGTCAAAAATGTTGAGGTTTTGCCAGTTCGTGGGAATATTTACACGGAAGACGGTAGTTTGTTGGCGACCTCGGTTTCAAAGTACACCATCCACTTTGATGCGGTTACTGTTAGCGAGCGTGTTTTTCAACAGCATTTAAGGCCTTTGAGCGACTCATTAGCAGCAATGTTTGGCAAGTCTAGCAGCCACTACACAAAAATGTTGCGTAATGCACGTGCTAAAAAAAGCCGTTATCAACTTATTGCGCGTCGCCTTTCTTTTTTAGACTACCAGCGTATTCGACAATTTCCCATGTTTCGCCTTGGGGGTGTCCGTGGCGGATTCATCTTGGAACGACAGTTTGTACGGGATTTGCCAATGGGTAAAATTGCTGAGCGCACCATTGGTTATGAGCAAAAAAATCCGAACGGCACTTTTTTAAAAGTAGGGCTTGAGGGTGCATTTGGTATTTCTCTTAGAGGCGAGCCGGGACGACAGCTGCGACAGCGCATTGCCAGCGGTCAATGGAAGCCCATTACGAACGAATATCAACAACAGCCTGTTGATGGCTTAGATGTTTGGACAACGCTGGATGTAAATCTGCAAGATGTTGCGCATCACGCATTGCTTGAGTCGCTAGAAAAATATGAAGCCGAACATGGAACAGTTGTGGTAATGGAAACCAAAACAGGGGCCGTGAAAGCGATTGCCAATTTGGGTCGAACAAAAGAGAACAAATATTTTGAAAAACTGAATTACGCTGTTGGCGAGGCACACGAACCTGGCTCTACGTTTAAGCTATTTGCCCTAATGGCGGCTCTTGAAGATAAGGTTATTGATACCACAACCATGGTGGATACCGAAAATGGTAAACTCACATTTTACGGCAAATATCATGTGCGAGATTCAAAGCGTGGAGGGTATGGTGTAATTCCTGCTAGTCAGGTTTTTGAACGATCGTCTAACACCGGAATTGTGAAGCTTATCTATAAAAACTATAAAGATAAGCCATCACAGTTTACAAACAGGTTGTTGGCATTAGGCCTAGACAAGCCTTTGGGTTTATCGATTACAGGAGAAGGAACACCAAAAATACCCCACCCTAATGATGCCGATTGGGATGGTTTAGACCTACCTTGGATGGCGTTTGGTTATGGTGTTTTACTCACACCGCTACAAACGCTTAGTTACTACAATGCTATAGCTAATGATGGAGAACTCGTATTGCCACGCTTTGTTTCATCGGTACGCACTCTAGACAACGAAGTGGTAGAAGCTTTTCCAAAAAAGGTATTAAACCCTGCTATTTGTTCTGAAGAAACCCTAGGTAAGCTTCAAAAGCTTATGGAGGGAGTGGTTAAAAATAAATGGGGTACGGCACATAACATCTACGATGAAACACTTTCCATTGCTGGAAAAACAGGAACCTGTCAGGTAAATTATACCACTGATAATGTTCAGTATGTTTCTAGTTTTGTGGGCTATTTTCCAGCCCACAACCCAACCTATTCGTGTGTTGTCATTGTTCATAAACCTAATAAAAAAATAGGGTATTACGGCAATATTGTAGCTGCTCCAGTAGTCAAAAAAATTGCTGAAGCTGTAATTCATAATATCCCACAGAATACAGTGCTAAACCAAAATAGCATTGCTGCATTATCTCAAAAAAATACTTCGCCTACAGAAGACACAGAAATTGAATCAGGTCGCATACCAGATGTAAGAGGTTGGCCTGCTATGGAGGCTGTTGCTGTGCTTGAAAATTTAGGAATTGAAGTGACACTAAAGGGTAAAGGCAAGGTTTTGCGTCAATCCCAAAAGCCTGGCGCAACATTAAGAAAACATCAAACCATAATACTTACGCTATCATGAAAGCATTGAAAGATATATTGTTTGGTGTCTCTTTGCAAACGGTTTCGGGCAGCACGCATATGCAAATAAATCATGTTGCTTTTGATTCTCGCGAAGTCATAAAAGGGACCTTATTTGTTGCCATAAAAGGGGGCGTTCATGATGGGCATACGCATATAGATGAAGCCATAAAAAAAGGAGCGGTTTCCATACTCTGTGAAGCGTTTCCAGAAGTGCGCAAAACGGGAGTCACGTATATTTCTTGCGCAAACACAAGACATGCGCTGGCAGTTGTGGCAGACAGTTGGTATGACTCGCCAAGTAGAGAGCTTAAGCTTGTGGGAATAACAGGAACAAATGGGAAAACCTCTGTGGCTACCATGGCGTTTGAGTTGTTTCACAATATGGGGTATACTACAGGATTGCTATCTACTGTAGAAATTAGAATAAGTAATCAAATACAGCCAAGCACACATACTACACCCGATGTGCTCACCACCAACAAGGTTTTACGTCAAATGGTTGATGAAGGGGTAACCCATTGTTTTATGGAGGTTTCATCCCATGGAATTGACCAAGATCGTATTACAGCACTTCATTTTGCAGGAGGTGTCTTCACCAATCTTTCTCATGATCATTTGGACTATCACAACGATTTCAAAACCTATCGTGATACCAAAAAAATATTTTTAGACGGACTTCCAAAAGAGGCTTTTGCGCTTTCAAATGCAGATGACAAAAACGGCAGGTTTATGTTGCAAAACACCAAAGCATCGACACATTATTTTGGCAAGAAAAGTATTGCTGATTTTCACGTCAAAGTGTTGGAAGAAAGTTTTTCAGGTATGTTACTCAAACTCCACCATGATGAGGTTTGGACAACACTAGTAGGTGCATTTAATGCTGCCAACTTTGTTTGCGTCTATGCCATAGGGTTGCTATTGGGAGTAGAAAAAACGGAACTGCTGCCAATACTGAGCGCACTCAAGGGTGCAGCAGGGCGTTTTCAAACGATAACTGCTAACCACATCACGGCAATCGTAGATTATGCACACACCCCCGATGCACTAACAAAAGTCTTAGACACTATAGCAGCACTCAGAACCCGAAACGAAACCTTGATTACTGTTGTAGGTTGTGGTGGAAATCGGGATAAGGCAAAGCGCCCACAAATGGCAAAAATAGCCGTTGAGAAAAGTGATATAACCATTTTCACATCTGATAATCCAAGAAATGAAGACCCTGCTGAAATTGTAAATGAAATGCTCAAAGGCGTTCCTATGGAAGCCAACCACAAGCATCTAACGGTGATTGATCGTGCCCAAGCCATAAAAACGGCATGTACCATGGCAAAGGAAGAAGATATCATTCTAGTTGCAGGCAAAGGCCACGAAACCTATCAAGAGCAAAACGGAACACGCCTTCCTTTTGATGATTTGGCAGAGCTTAAACAAAATCTTCAAACCAAGAAATAATGCTATACTACCTGTTTGAATATCTAGAAAAAACCTATCAGTTCCCAGGCGCATCTTTGTTTGGATACCTTTCATTTAGGGCTGCGGTAGCTATTATTTGTTCTCTTTTGGTTACGGCAGTTTTGGGCAAACGCCTCATCGCGCTATTGCAACATTATCAAATGGGCGAAACTGTTCGCGATTTGGGCTTAGAAGGGCAAAAGGAAAAAGCAGGAACACCAACCATGGGTGGACTCATGATTATTTTTGGAACATTGATTCCGGTGCTGCTCCTTACAGAACTTCACAACATCTATATCATTTTGCTTGTCGTTACCACAGTATGGATGGGACTTATTGGTTTTCTTGATGACTATTTGAAAATCAAGAAAAAAGACAAAGCTGGACTAAAAGGTCGATTTAAAGTGGTGGGGCAAATTAGTCTTGGGCTAATTGTCGGTGCGGTGCTTTATTTTCATCCTGAAGTCACCATAAAACAACAGGCAGAGGGTGGAGATACTTTTTTGCAAGCAGAAAAATCAACCAAAACTACTATTCCACTACTAAAGAATAATGAATTTGATTACAGTGATCTTATTTCTTGGGCAGGCGATGGTGCAGTTGATTACGCTTGGCTCATTTTTATTCCAGCGGTGATTTTTATCATCACAGCGGTTTCAAATGGGGCTAATCTCACTGATGGTGTCGATGGTCTAGCCGCCGGGACAGCCTCCATTTCGGTACTTACTCTAGGGCTTTTCGCATGGGTTTCGGGGAACATCATTTTCGCGGATTATCTCAATGTAATGTATATCCCTCAGATTAGTGAAGTAGTAATTTTTGTAGCTGCTTTTGTAGGAGCATTGGTTGGATTCTTGTGGTATAATACCTATCCAGCTCAGGTATTTATGGGCGATACAGGTAGTCTGACCATTGGTGGAGTTATTGCAGTATTGGCACTTGCAGTTCGAAAAGAATTGCTCATACCCGTTTTATGCGGGGTTTTTCTGATCGAAAATCTTTCGGTAGTGCTTCAGGTTGTTTACTTCAAATACACCAAAAAGAAATTTGGGCAAGGGAAGCGTATTTTTAAGATGGCTCCTTTGCATCATCACTACCAGAAATTGGGATATCACGAAAGTAAAATTGTTAATCGGTTTTGGATTGTAGCCATCATGCTTGCCATCATAAGCCTTGTAACCTTAAAAGTCAGATAATGAAAAAGTTGATTGTGCTTGGCGGAGGGGAAAGCGGCATTGGCGCAGCACTGTTGGCACAGCGAAACCAATGGGAGGTTTTCGTTTCTGATGCCGGAAAGCTATCGCAAGAGGCCAAGGCAGTTTTTAGCGATGTTGGTGTTTTGTGGGAAGAAAAAGGGCATAGCATGGATCGTATACTTGCGGCGCAATTGATTGTGAAAAGCCCAGGAATTCCTAACGATATTGCTGTAATACGGGAAATCGAATTGGCAAAAATCCCAATGGTTTCCGAAATTGAATTTGCGAGTAATTACACCGATGCCACACTTATTGGAATTACTGGAAGCAACGGCAAAACAACGACCGCGATGCTTACGCATCATTTGTTGACAGAAGGTGGTATTGATGCAGGGTTGGCAGGAAATATCGGAAACAGTTTTGCTAAGGCTGTTGTTGAAGATCAACACGAAGTTTATGTGTTAGAGATAAGTAGTTTTCAACTAGAGCATATACAGAAATTCCATCCCCATATTGCAGTTATCACTAACCTCACTCCAGATCATTTAGACCGATACAACGACTCTTCTGAGGCGTATTACGCAGCCAAGTTTAACCTTTTAAAGAATCAAACTAAAAACGATCATTTTTTATATGATGCAGAGGACGAAACCATTTTGTCGGGTATAGCTCAACACGATGTTAAAGCACAACAGCATCCATACACCAATTCTAATTCAACGCATATGTTTTCCATTGATAATCCGGCTCTTCGTGGCCGTCATAATGCCAAAAACGCTATGGCTGCCGCCACCATTGCGCAGCTTTTTCAGTTGAGCAATCAAAAAATACAAGCAAGCCTTCAAACCTTTCAGGGGGCTTCACATCGATTAGAGCATGTCGTAAAAATTTTAAAGGTTGAATACATTAACGATTCAAAAGCTACAAACGTAAATGCAACTTTTTTTGCGCTAGAAAGCATGAATAAACCCACAATATGGATTGTGGGAGGTGTAGATAAAGGAAATGATTACACCTCCTTACTTCCTTTGGTTCATAAGAAAGTAAAAGCTATTGTTTGTTTGGGCGTTGATAACCAAAAAATCATGGATGTGTTTTCGCCTGTGGTAGATGTTTTGACAGAGGCGCAAAGCATGGATGCGGCCGTAAAGGCAGCCTATAAATTGGCAAATAAAGGTGATGCGGTATTGCTATCACCTGCTTGTGCAAGTTTCGATTTGTTTGCCAATTACGAAGATCGTGGAAATCAATTTAAAGCAGCCGTTAGAAAATTATAAACGTGAAAATTAGTCAACACTTACAGGGCGATAAATCCATTTGGGGGATAGTGGTATTGCTTTCCATTTTCTCTTTTTTGCCGGTATATAGCGCAAGTTCAAACTTGGTTTATGTAGTGGGTTCAGGTTCTGTTTTTGGGCACTTACTAAAGCACGTAGCCATTGTATGCGTGGGTTGGGTAATCATGTACTCTGTTCATCTTGTTCCTTTTCGGTACTTTTCGGGATTGGCCAAAATTGGGATGCCTATAGTTGTAATATTACTAACAATCACGGCATTACAGGGAGAGACTATTGATGGCGCCAATGCTAGTCGTTGGTTAAATATTCCCATTTTGGGAGTTTCATTCCAAACTTCTACGCTGGCTACAGTCGTTTTGTTGGCATATGTTGCAGACTATTTTGCTACCAAAAAAGAATGCAGCATACATTTTGCCGAAAGCCTTTTGCCGCTTTGGACACCTGTTTTTGTGGTGGTCGCATTGATTTTACCGGCAAACTTATCTACCGCATTATTGTTGCTTTTTTTGGTTACCGTAGTTGCTTTTTTGGGTGGCTATCCACTTAAATACTTGATGAGTATGTTGGGTGTGGCGATCCTTTTTTTAACCATTTTTATATTATTGGCAAAAGCCTATCCTGATGCTTTTCCTAACCGTGTAGACACATGGATGAGTCGTGTAGAAAGTTTTTCAGGAAATGGAAATAATACTACAGATTATCAAATTGAGCGTGCCAAAGCAGCGGTTGCTGTAGGGGGTATTGTGGGTATTGGTGCTGGAAAAAGCATGATGAAAAATGTGCTGCCGCAAAGTTCGTCAGATTTTATTTATGCCATTATAGCCGAAGAGTATGGTATGTTGGGGGCTTTAACCTTGTTGTTTTTATTCCTTTTGCTGCTCTTTAGAATTTTGATAAATGCCAATACTTCTGAAAGCTTTTTTGGTAAGTTACTCATACTCGCCATGGGATTGCCCATTGTTACACAGGCATTCATAAATATGGGTGTGGCGGTTTCGTTATTGCCCGTTACTGGACAACCCCTTCCGCTTATCAGTAGTGGAGGTACTTCCATTTGGATGACGTTTTTAGCAGTTGGTGTTATTTTGAGTGTGAGTGCTAATCGTAAAGTAAGTGCCGATGAGCTTTCTGCAAACCCTCTAAACGAACTAAGTCATGAAGCCTAAAGTGATTATTTCGGGAGGTGGAACGGGAGGGCATATTTTCCCAGCCTTGGCTATTGCCGACGAACTAAAAGCGCAATTTCCACAGGCTTCATTATTGTTTGTAGGTGCATATAACCGCATGGAAATGCAGCGCGTTCCCAAAGCGGGTTATCGTATCAAGGGGCTATGGATTTCGGGATTTGACAGAAATAACATGATGCGTAATCTGCTGTTTCCCATAAAACTTGGTTGGAGTATGCTTCAGGCGTTTTTTATTGTACTTCGCTTTCGCCCCCATGCGGTTGTTGGTACGGGCGGGTTTGCCAGTGGACCGCTTGTTTTTGTGGCGTCACTTTTGGGTATTCCTACTCTTTTACAAGAGCAAAATGCTTTTCCCGGGGCAACAAACAGAAGACTTGCTGCGCGCGCATCTGCCATTTGCTTGGGAAGCGAAGCTGCACAAAAATTCTTTCCCAAAAAGAAAACATACGTAACCGGAAACCCTGTCCGTGCAACACTTCAACAGTCCTTTTCCAAATCGGATGCGTGTAGCAATATGGGAATATCTCCCGATAAGTTTACGCTATTGGTGTTGGGTGGAAGTTTAGGCGCACGTAAAATCAATCAATTGGTTCAAAAGCATTTGGATGACATAAAGCAATACAACATCCAGCTTGTTTGGCAATGCGGAAACCTATATGCTAATGATTATAAACATCTTTCAGCAGAAAATATTCATGTTCTGCCTTTTATCGATAACATGCCTGCTGCTTATGCTGCCGCAGACCTTGTGGTTTCGCGCGCTGGTGCCTTAGCCATTGCTGAACTTTGTTTAGTTGCAAAGCCCACTCTGTTTATTCCTTCGCCAAACGTAACCGATAATCACCAAGAGAAAAACGCACAAGCACTGGTAGACAAACAAGCCGCCAAAATGGTGGTGGAACGTCATGCGGATAATACTTTTTGGAGTGCCCTCGTAGCACTTATTGAAAGTGAGCCCACGCGAGAGACCCTTGCTAAAAACATAACAGAATTTGCGCATCCCAATGCCACAATTGACATTGTAAAAAAACTAACCCAACTCGTTACTCATGAATAAAGCGCCAGTATATTTTGTGGGTATTGGCGGCATCGGAATGTCGGGTTTGGCGCAATATTTCTTGGCACAAGGACATCCTGTGGCAGGGTATGATCGAACGCTTACTCCGCTTACGGCGAAGTTGATGGCTCTTGGCGCACAAATTACAGATAGTGAAGAAGTGAGCCAGATCCCTGAAATCTTTACGAATCCAGTACACACGAAGGTTATTTATACCCCAGCAATTCCCAATGATTCACCATTGCTTTCTTTTTTCATCTCTGCTGGATTTAGTCTTAAAAAGCGCGCCGAAATCATAGGAGAAATAAGTGCTACGATGCCATGTTTGGCGGTAGCAGGAACGCATGGTAAAACCACCACCACCTCATTACTCACACATCTGCTTCGTACGAGTGGCAAAAAAATTACTGCATTTTTAGGGGGTATTGCCGAAAATATAGGAAGCAATTTTTTGATAGAAGGGCAAGAAATAATGGTTGTTGAAGCCGACGAATTTGACCGCTCTTTTATGCATCTTAGTCCAACGGCACTTGCACTAACCTCAATGGATGCAGACCACTTGGATATTTACGGCACGACTGACGAAATTGAAAAAACGTTTAAAGCATTTGCACATAAAGTAGCTCCCGAAAAACGATTTATCCGTCATGGACTTAGGGTAGAGGGAAACACGTTTGGGATTGGAGAAGGAGATTATAGTATTGTTAATTTGCGTACCCAACACGGGCATTACGTTTTTGATTTTAAAACACCCAAGACTACTATCTCAAATATAGTATTGCCTTATCCTGGTAGACATAATTTGTTGAATGCTACTGCGGCGCTAGCATTGGCATTGGAAGTGGGGTGCACCGCTGATGCCTTAAAAGAAGGTTTAGCAACTTTTAAAGGTATCGATAGGCGATTTAGTATTCGTTTAACCACCCCAAAAGTAGTTATTGATGACTACGCACACCACCCCACAGAAGTGAATGCAGTAGTTGATGCTTTGGAGGCATTCTACCCAAACAAACGAACGTTGGGGGTGTTCCAGCCACATTTGTTTTCGAGAACAAATGATTTCGCTAAGGACTTTAAGAAAGCCCTTGCTCGCTTTGACGAGGTATTGCTTTTGGACATTTACCCAGCGCGTGAGCTCCCGATGCAGGGCGTTACCAGTCATCTTTTGATTGATGAATCACATCCAAATACGGAACTAATTTCAAAAGTTGACCTACCAAAAAAAGTAGCCAATTCTACTGCCAAGGTAGTTGCCATATTGGGCGCTGGAGATATTTCTTTTGAGGTAGATAAAGTAGTACAAACCCTTAAAAATCAGCACGATGAATAAGATGATTTTAGCAGTGGTGTTGTTTGTTTTTATGGTAGTATTAAGTGTGTTTATGCACCAACGAAATAACTTACGGGCGGTTACTTTGGACCGAATTGTATGGGATGAAAATCGCCCACAATTGGTAGCGCAAGATTCCGTTAATAAATTGTTGAAACTTGCTTTGAGCGATAGCTTGTCGGCGTACAAAAGTGGTCTAAATTTGAGAAACATTGAACACACACTTAACCAAAACCTTTGGGTTGAAAACGCCCAAACTTTTGTGGATATTGACGGTGGTGTAGGTGTTCATATAACATCCAAATTACCAATAGTGCGTATAGAAGGCAGTAGCAGTTATTATCTTGATGCGAGTGGAGATCCCTTTCCACTCTCAAAAAATCAATCTGTTGCAGTGCCTGTTTTTTATGGAAATCCTACCGAAAATCAACGCTTTTCTCTTGTTGAAACAATTCAGCAGATAAACACAGATGCATTTATGTCGAATCATATTGTTGCCTATCAGTGGCTTGCTGAAGGACTCGCAATGGAGCCTCGTGAGCAGCAATATCAAATCATTTTAGGACAAGTCAATAGTATCCCTAAAAAGGTAAGCAATTACAAAGCTTTTTACGCAAAAATGCGCGATAGTGCAGTTTTAAAAACCTACAAAAAAGTAAACCTTTCGTTTCACGGACAAGTTGTTTGTTCAAAATAAATATGATATGGAACAAGAAAAATTAGCAGTCGGATTAGACATTGGAACCACCAAAATAGTGACCATGCTTGGCGTCAAAAATGAGTATGGAAAACTTGAGATTATTGGCGTTGGAAAGTCAAAAAGTCAGGGGGTTCATAGGGGAGTGGTAAACAACATAACACAAACAATACAATCCATTCAAGCAGCAGCCCAAGAGGCTGAAGCCATTTCAGGACAGAAAATCGAAAGTGTTGTTGTAGGTATTGCAGGTCAGCATATCCGCAGCTTACAGCACAGCGACTACATCACCCGAACCAATGCTGATGAAGTAATCGATGAAGCCGACATTGAGCGATTAAAAAATCAGGTGTTTAAATTGGTAATGCTGCCAGGCGAGGAAATTATTCACGTTCTTCCGCAAGAGTATAAGGTTGATGGGCAAGCAGAAATCAAAGAGCCTATCGGCATGTATGGCGGGCGATTAGAAGCTAATTTTCATGTGGTGGTTGGCCAGGTGTCTTCAATTCGAAACATCATGCGTTGTGTTAAGTCTGCAGGGTTGGATTTTGGTGGCATTACGCTTGAGCCACTTGCTTCTGCCGATGCGGTGCTCAGCCAAGAAGAAAAAGAAGCCGGAGTAGCACTTATTGACATTGGAGGTGGTACGACCGATTTGGCTATTTTTAAAGATGGCATCATTCGACATACTGCTGTAATTCCATTTGGTGGAAACGTTATTACAGATGACATCAAGGAAGGCTGCTCAATTATTGAAAAGCAGGCAGAATTATTAAAAATCAAATTTGGCTCAGCGTGGCCAGGTGAAAACAAAGACAACGAAATTGTCTCTATTCCTGGGCTTCGCGGTCGTGATCCAAAAGAGATTACACTTAAAAACCTCTCCAAAATTATTCATGCGCGCATACAAGAAATTATTGAACAAGTGTATGCCGAAATCAAAAATTACGGACACGAGGATCAGAAGAAAAAACTTATTGCAGGTATTGTTCTTACGGGTGGAGGAAGTCAACTCAAGCACTTAAAGCAATTGGTGGAGTACATTACAGGAATGGATACCCGTATTGGATACCCGAACGAGCACCTAGCTGGCGACACGGATGCGGCCACGGCGAGCCCACTTTTTGCAACAGCTGTGGGCTTGGTTATGAATGCAGCAGAAAGCCAGTTAAGGCATTTGGAAGATGCAGAAGAGGTAGTGGAGGCTGAAAATCAAGGTGAGAATGAGAAGCAAGCGCCCAAACAGGAAAAACGCACTTCTGTCATTGACCGGTTTACAGAACGATTAAAAACATTTTTAGAAAGCGCAGAATAAATTTTTATGGATTCATTTGACAATATCACATTCGATTTACCCAAAAACAAAAGCAATGTTATTAAGGTAATTGGCGTAGGCGGCGGTGGCAGCAATGCCTTGAATTATATGTATCAACAAGGTATCAATGGGGTTGATTTTATGGTGTGTAACACCGATGCTCAAGCGCTAGAAAACAGTCCAGTGCCAAACAAAATTCAACTGGGTGTTTCGCTTACAGAAGGACTAGGTGCTGGTGCAGATCCTGAGGTGGGGGCACAATCGGCGATAGAGAGTCTAGACCAAATAGCAGATGCACTGAGTGTAAATACCAAGATGGTATTTATCACCGCAGGAATGGGAGGTGGAACTGGAACTGGCGCAGCACCTGTCATTGCTAAATTGGCGCAAGAACTTGGCATTCTCACGGTTGGTATTGTTACAATGCCGTTTCAGTTTGAGGGAAAAACACGCAACGAACAAGCCCAACAAGGGCTTAATAATTTACGTAAACATATAGACTCACTTGTTGTAATTAACAACAATAAACTTCGTGAAGTGTATGGCGATTTAGGCTTTAAGCAAGGATTTGCGAAGGCCGACGAAGTACTCGCAAAAGCCTCGCGTGGCATTGCTGAAGTAATTACAAATCACTACACACAAAACATTGACCTGCGAGATGCTAAAACTGTATTGGCAAATAGTGGTACAGCAATTATGGGGTCAGGTACAGCCTCAGGAAGTCAGCGTGCACACGAGGCAATTGTGCAAGCACTAGACTCACCACTATTAAACGACAACAAAATTTTAGGGGCAAAAAATGTGCTCTTGCTTATTGTTTCAGGTAGCGACGAAGTTACCATAGATGAGATTAGTGCGATTAATGAATTTATTCAGAAAGAGGCAGGGAACAACACCAATATCATTATGGGGATAGGGGAGGACGAAACCCTAGATAATGCCATTTCAGTCACCATTATTGCAACGGGTTTTGCGCCAGATATGCAGCAAGAAATTGTGCATGCAGACCCACAAAAAATCATTCATTCATTGGATGACGATGACCAAAAAGTAACCCACGATTTATCAGTTGGGCAAATTCCCCTTTTTGAACCTGAGGTAGTTCCAGCACATCCAATTCAAGAAGAAGTGCAACCATTAGAAGAAACGCCTGTTTCAGATCATGTGCCCACCACAGAAACTATTCGCGCAATAGAAACTTCTTTTGAAACGGTGCATGCATCTGAAGAAGTTGTAAAAACGCCCATGAATTCATTTACTATTCATGATATTACCCCTTCTGTGAATGATATTGAAGTGATTGATGCGGAGGTTGTTGTTCCTGAAGCACAACCAACATCTCCTTTAGATGAGCCCCTGAAAGCACCTCAAAAGACTCCACAAGAGTCTCCTGCGGTATTGTTTCAGTTGGAAGAAGATAGCCAACCTGTCGTTAACACTTCTTCAGAAGGTGAGATAAAGCGTTTTGTGTTAGAGATGGAGGAGGAAGAAGCACCTGCTCCTGTAGCTCAAAAAACAACAACTCCTACCACAGAAGACCCATCAACTGTTACGAAAAAAACCTTTTCACCCATTGATGGTACTATTGAAGAAGGGTTGGTACGAAGAACGGAAGAACGCAAACAACAGTTAAAGCAATTTAACTATCGCTTTAATCAAAATACAAGAATAGAAGATTTGGAGCGAGAGCCGGCATATAAACGACAAGAGATTGACTTAGATCGGCCTGATGAAGAAGGAGCTTCTTCACGAACAACATTGAGTTTGGATAGT